>Ga0209415_10010490_pt1 | contig 15747 bp, 10 predicted proteins | sample PeaSoiSIISIP2007_FD_187696 | JGI IMG/M metagenome (GOLD analysis project Ga0209415, IMG submission 187696) | Peat soil microbial communities from Weissenstadt, Germany - SII-SIP-2007 (SPAdes) (version 2) | ecosystem: Environmental > Terrestrial > Soil > Wetlands > Peat | place: Germany... | reverse complement strand
CCCGCACGGCCGCACCGACCCGGGCATCTGGTCTCTTCCCGACGGAGCGGCGCGCTATCGCTTCGCCATCCGGCGAATCACCACCACCGATAGGACCCCGGAGGAGATTCACACTCTCGGCCTGAAGCAGATCGACGAAATCGAAACCGAAATGCTTGCCGTCGCGCACAAGCTGGGATTCAAGGACCTGGCGAGTCTGAACGATCACATCAAGAACGAACGGCGGTTTTACGCAACGTCCGGGCAGCAGGTGCTCGATTTGTATACGAACTACGCGCGCGACATGGAGCCCGAATTACCCAAGCTCTTCGGCCACCTGCCCAAAAGCAAACTCACAGTTATTCCCATGGAAGCCTCGCGCTCGAAGAATGCCGTGCCAGCGGACTACAGCGACGGCACTCCGGATGGTTCGCGTCCCGGCCACATCAACGTCAATGAGTGGGATCCCGAGCACCGCCTGGTGCTGAACATCGAGGCCATCGCCTACCACGAAGGCATTCCCGGTCATCACCTGCAGCTATCCTTGGCGCAGGAAATGCAAAATTTACCCGAGTTTCGGCGCCACGCCGGCTACACCGCTTTCGTTGAGGGCTGGGCTCTATATGCCGAGAGGCTCGGGAAGGAAGTTGGTCACTACCAGGATCCCTACAGCGACTACGGACGTCTGGAAAACGAAATGTGGCGGGCCATCCGCCTGGTCATCGACACCGGCGTGCACGAGAAACATTGGTCGCGCGATCAAATGGTCGAGTACTTCCATCGTTACACCGCAATGGATGAACCGAACGTGCAGAGCGAAGTCGACCGCTACATCGCGTGGCCCGGCCAGGCCCTGGCTTATAAACTTGGGCAACTCGAGATTCTGAAATTACGGGAAGAGGCACGAAAGAAGCTCGGTGATAAATTTGATATTCGGGCCTTTCACGATGAAGTGCTGGGAAACGGCGCGCTCCCGCTCGACGTGCTGGACTCGGAAGTCAGCAGCTGGATCGACAGGCAAGCGAAACAATAACTCTGAGGGCCCTGCATCGAACCTCGCGGAGGATGATTTATGGATCGAAGAGACTTTCTCAAGAAAGCAGCAGCAACTACCGTTGTCGGTTCCCTGGCCACGAAGCTGTCGCACGGGGCGGCGGACTCCTTCCCTTACCGCGTGCTGGGCCACACAGGCGAAAAAGTCTCTCTCATTGGCCTTGGCGGTTATCACCTTGGAATGGGGCGGGACGAACAGGAAGGCGTCCGCATCATCCGCACCGCACTCGACAGCGGTGTGAATTTCCTCGACAACTGCTGGGACTACAACGACGGGGTCAGCGAAATCCGCATGGGCAAAGCGTTACGCGATGGCTACCGTCAAAAAGCTTTCCTTATGACCAAGATCGATGGACAGACCAGAAAGACCGCGGAACAGCAATTAGAAGAGTCTCTTCGCCGGTTGCAAACCGACCACATCGATCTCTTACAGTTCCACGAAGTCATTCGCGAACCCGACCCCGCTCGAATCTTTGGCGAGGGCGGCAGCATAGAGGCGGTGCTCGCAGCGAAGAAACAAGGCAAGATCCGTTACATCGGGTTCACAGGGCACAAGAATCCGGACATTCATCTGAAAATGTTGGAGACGGCTTTCGCGCACCAGTTCACCTTCGACTCTGTCCAGATGCCGCTCAATGTGATGGATGCGCACTATGAGAGCTTCGAGAAGAAGGTGCTTCCGGTGCTGGTCAAACACAATATCGGAGTGCTCGGCATGAAGCCCATGGGGGACAGTATTATCCTTCGCAGCAAAACAGCTTCTGCCGTCGAATGTCTGCACTACGCCATGAACCTGCCAACCAGCGTGGTGATCACCGGCTGCGATTCGCTCCCGATTCTGCAGCAGGCTCTGGATGCTGCCCGCAGCTTCAAACCTTTAGGTAAGGAAGAGGTTGCCCAGCTGCTGGCCAGAACAGCGTCTGCTGCCGGGATGGGAGAGTTCGAGCTCTACAAGACAACCCACGACTTCGACGGAACCTATCAAAACCCGCAGTGGTTGGGTTAGGAGCGGAACTCAAACGGCGGGTACGCCCTCAATGGGAATCGCGAGCAACATGCGCACCGCTGCGGCCCACGAGGAAATCGAGATCGGCGCCTTTGTCCGCCTGCTGTACGTGTTCAACATAGAGTCTCAGCCAGCCGCGATCGGGCAGAGCCGGAGCGACCCACTTTGCACGGCGCTCAGCAAGCGTTTTGTCATCAACCTCCAGACGAAGTGATCGCTTGGAAACATCGAGCGTGATCATGTCGCCGGAACGCACCAGCGCCAATGGGCCACCGGCCGCGGCTTCCGGACAAGCGTGCAGCACCACCGTTCCATAAGCCGTTCCGCTCATGCGGGCGTCGGAGATGCGCACCATATCTTTCACACCTTTGCGTAACAACTTGGGCGGTAGCATCATATTGCCGACTTCTGCCATCCCCGGGTAGCCGCGGGGCCCGCAATTCTTCAGGACCATGACACAGTTCTCATCGATGTCCAGGCTGTCATCGTCAATCCGGGCATTGAATTCTTCGATCGTCTCGAACACCACCGCCCGCCCACGATGCTGCAATAGATGTGGACTCGCAGCTGACGGCTTGATCACCGCGCCATCCGGCGCTAGATTGCCGCGCAAAACAGCGATTCCAGCGGCCACCTTGAACGGTTCTGTAAAGCGGCGAATCACATCGCGATTCCAACAAGGAGCATCGGCCACGTTCTTCCAGATCGTCAGCCCATTCGCGGTCAGAGCATCTCGGTTGAGCGCGCCGGCCTCGCCCAGTTCGCGAAGCACGGTGGGCAGCCCGCCCGCGTAGAAGAAGTCTTCCATCAGATGTTTGCCGGAAGGCTGAATATCGACCAAGCATGGCAGAGACGATCCCAGCCGATCAAAATCATTGAGACATAGAGGTACCCCAACCCGGCCCGCAATTGCGATCAGATGAATCACCGCGTTGGTGGATCCGCCGATAGCGGCATTTGCCCGGATCGCGTTCTCGAAAGCTTCGCGAGTAAGTATGCGCGAAATGCAAAGGTCGTCGTGCACCATTTGTACAATGCGGCGTCCCGTCATCTGGGCGAGGGTATTGCGGCGCGCATCGACCGCTGGAATGGCAGCATTCCCCGGCAAGCTCATGCCCAACGCTTCCACCATGCTGGCCATGGTTGAGGCCGTACCCATGGTCATGCAATGTCCCTTGGAGCGGTGCATGCAACTTTCCGCTTCAAAGAATTCCTCAAGCTTCATTTCGCCCGAGCGGACTTGATCGGTCATCTGCCAAAGTCCAGTACCCGATCCCAAATCGTGCCCGCGGAATTTTCCGGAAAGCATTGGGCCGCCGGAAAGGCCAATCGTGGGCAGATCGCAGGAAGCCGCGCCCATCAGGAGCGAAGGGGTGGTCTTGTCGCAGCCCATGAGGAGCACGACACCGTCGATGGGGTTGCCACGAATCGATTCTTCCACGTCCATGCTGGCCAGGTTGCGAAACAGCATGGCGGTCGGGCGCAGTTGCGTCTCACCCAACGACATGACGGGAAACTCCAGCGGGAAACCCCCTGCTTCCCACACGCCACGTTTCACAAATTCGGCAAGCTCGCGAAAGTGCGCATTGCAGGGCGTCAGGTCTGACCAGGTGTTACAGATCCCGATCACAGGCCTCCCGTCGAACAGGTCATGGGGCCAGCCCTGATTCTTCATCCAGCTCCGGTAAAGGAACCCATCCCTGTCTTTTCGCCCGAACCACGCCTGGCTGCGCAGTTTCTTCATCGCTCCATCCTTAGCTTGAGTCGGTGGGGATGTGTGGTCCCCAGTCTGCAGCGATGATAGCTCAAACTCTGCGGGTAAACGTAATCTCCCCAGGAGGTTTTTCTTGACGAGAAGCGCGGAGTGGAAGATGATTTCGATGCTCCCACATCCCTACCAAAGGTTTTTGAAAATGCGTCGAACCGCATCGAATTTGCCGGCCAGAGCGAAACCAGTTCTAGCAACTTCCCTTCTGAGTCCAATCCTGGCACTCACGCTGCTTTCCTCGGCGTGGGCCGTACCTCTGCCCGAGGCGGACAAGGCGTTGCAGATATTCTTTGTCGACGTCGAGGGCGGGCAGGCAACTTTGTTCGTGACTCCGGCGAAACAGTCACTGCTGATCGATACCGGCTGGCCCGGAAATGACGGCCGGGATGCCGATCGTATTGTGGCCGCCGCTAAGAAGGCGGGGATCAGCAAGATTGATTTCGTGGTGATTACCCATTTTCATAACGATCACGTCGGCGGCCTGCCTCAGCTCGTCGCCCGCATCCCGGTAGGAACGGTCATCGACCATGGGGATAACCGCGAGGGCACAGACGCGCCCACCGTCCATGGTTGGCAGGCCTACCAGGAACTATTGGCCGCAAAGAAATTCAAGCGCCTGACAGTTAAGCCGGGAGACAGTCTTCCGATCCACGGAATTGAAACTACCGTTATCAGCGCCGACGGCGCTGTGATCGCTCACCCCCTGCCCGGCGCAGGACAGGAAAATGCCAGCTGCAAGAATGCCGAACAGTATCAGCCCGACCAGACCGAAAACCTGCGTTCCCTGGGGACCCTGGTTACTTTTGGCAAGTTGAGGATTCTGGACCTTGGCGATCTCACCCGCGACAAGGAAATGGAGTTGGTGTGCCCGAACAACAAGCTGGTCCCGATTGATATTTACATCGTTTCGCATCACGGCTGGTACCAGAGCGGCAGCCCCGCGTTCCTGAATGCGATCGCTCCTCGGGTTGCGATCATGGATAACGGCGCCAAGAAGGGTGGCACCCCTGCCGCATGGGACATTATTGAGAAGTCGCCGCGCCTGGAGAATCTGTGGCAGTTGCACTTCTCCGAAGAAGGTGGCGCCGCGCATAATGTGGCTCCGGAGTTCATCGCGAATCCGGAGGGCCCGGACGCGGGCAACTATCTGGAGCTGACCGCCTGGCCGGATGGGAGATTCGAAGTCTTCAACTCTAGAACTTCCAATACCAAAAAGTACCCGCCGCACTAGATCCTGTCTGCGCGCGATCGCCGTCGCAGGTGATCGTGCCAACACGTTGGAAGTCATATATCTGAAATCAAGCGTCGCGAGGTGGTGTGAATCGGTACAGGATTGCGGTGATTGAAGGGGATGGAATCGGGCGCGAGGTGGTGCCCGAAGGTCTTCGCGTGCTGGAGGCCGCCGGCCGCCGCTACGATATCGCTTTTTCCTGGCAGCATTTTGATTGGAGTTGCCAGACCTACCTCAAGACCGGCCGGATGATGCCTGCGGATGGACTCGACCAGTTGCGCGGCTTCGATGCCATTTACCTTGGCGCTGTGGGATATCCTGGCGTCCCCGATCATGTGTCGCTGTGGGGGTTGTTGATCCCCATCCGGCGCGCCTTCCAGCTGTACGTCAACCTGCGGCCGGTTCGGCTGTTGCGCGGCGTGGACTCGCCCGTCAAAGGGTTTCCGCCCGGAAGCATCGATCTTTGCGTCGTTCGCGAAAACAACGAAGGCGAATACTCCGAAGTGGGAGGGCGTCTCTACCGAAACTCGGATGCGGAATTAGCGGTTCAGGAAACGGTTTTTACCCGGCGCGGGTGTGACCGCATCATGCGCTACGCCTTCGATCTCGCACGAACCCGCAAGCGTCATGTCACGTCAGCTACCAAATCAAACGGCATTATTCACACCATGCCGTTCTGGGATGAGCGTTTTTCCGTCGCCGCCAAGGAGTTTCCCGACATCCGAACCGATCAATACCACATTGATATTCTGGCCGCTCACTTTGTTCGCCATCCCGACTGGTTTGACGTAGTCGTCGCGTCGAATCTGTTTGGCGACATGCTGTCCGATCTCAGTGCGGCAGTGGTTGGCTCCATTGGCCTGGCGCCCTCGGCCAACATTAATCCCGAACGGCAGTATCCTTCCATGTTCGAGCCCGTGCATGGCTCGGCTCCGGATATCGCCGGAAAAGGAATCGCCAACCCCATCGCGCAAATATGGTCGGGAGCGATGATGTTGCAACATCTCAGGGAATCCACGGCTGCGCGGGCCGTCGAAAACGCTGTTGAAAAAGTTCTCGCGAGACCAGATATCCATACTCCGGATCTCGGCGGTAAGGCGAGCACCCGTGACGTAGGCGATGCGGTCGCACACGAAATATCAGCGGCATCCGAGCCCTAATCAACTCCCGATGATGTTTTTGTTTCATCCTCGCGAGCGATCGTCGCGCTCACCAACGCTGATGGACCAGCGGGCGAATCTTCTGGCTGTAGATGCGTTCGACCTGGGCCATGATTTCGGGTGGGAGCGGTAGCTGATCAGACGCATTACAGTTATCTGCAACTTGCTCCGGCCGCTTCCCGCCCGGAATTGCACAACTGACCGCGTCGAACATAAGAATCCAACGCAGCGCAAACTGGCTCATTGTCGCCCCGGCGGGCAGGAGCCGGCGAATGTCCTCCACCGCTTCGAGGCCCAGCTTATAGTCGACCCCTGAGAACGTCTCGCCCACGTCAAAAGCCTCTCCGTGCCGGTTGAAATTACGATGGTCGTCAGCGGCGAAAGCAGAATCCGCTCGAAGCTTGCCCGTCAGTAAACCACTGGCCAGTGGCACGCGAGCGAGAATGCCAACTTTCTTCTGCTTGGCAGCGGCAAAGAAAACGTCGGCGGGTCGTTGGCGGAAACAGTTGAAAATAATTTGCACGGTCTGCACATTTGGAAACTCAATCGCTTTGAGGGCTTCTTCAACCTTCTGCACACTGACGCCGTAATAGCGGATTTTGCCCGCCCTCACGAAGTCATCGAGCATCGCAAAAACCTCAGGGCGGTCGTAAAGTTCGGTCGGAGGGCAGTGGAGTTGCAGCAGATCGAGCGCGTCGGTGGAGAGATTGCGCAGGCTGTCATCGATCCACGCAGTCAGATTCTCGCGGCTGTACCCCTCAATCGTTTGCCGAGGCAGGCGTCGGCCAGCCTTGGTAGCCACCACAATTTCCTCTTTGCGCGCTTTTCTGAGCTGGGCCACCAGCCGCTCGCTGCGTCCGTCGCCGTAAACATCGGCGGTGTCGATGAAATTCACTCCCGCGTCAACCGCCTTATGCAGCGTGGCAAGCGCATCCTCCTCCGACACGTGTCCCCAGGCGCCTCCGATAGCCCAGGCGCCGAAGCTGATATCAGAAACCTTCCAGCCAGTCCTGCCGAGATGGCGGTAATTCATGGTTGCTTCAGTCCTTCAGAAGGAGACTTCCATCGGCTTTCCCGTGAATGTGAGGCTCCGCGTAGCTTCACCGAGATGCACGTTCAGGGGCCTCGGTCCCGGAGGCAGCATCCGCGAGCCAGGGGCCAAGCTCAGACTGAGCGTTCTGCGCGCGTCATTCCATGCCATCTGGATTCCCATCCATTCTCCCTTGCGATAGTTGAAGGATGTTCCATCGTCTTCGTAAAGCAGGAATGAAGTATCGTCACCGGGGTAAATCGAAACAGAAAGCGGCTCATCGACTTTCTCGCCGGTAAATTGTTTCACTGGACCCAGCGGCAAAATAGAACCGGCGCGCAAATAGAGCGGCATTGTTTCGAGATCCACTGCTCGACTGATTTCGTGTCCGCCTTCGACACGCTCGTGAGTCCAAAAATCATACCAGGCACCGCGGGGCAGGTAGACCCGACGAGTTGTCGCACCCTTCTCCACGACCGGAGCGACCAGCAGATTCTTCCCCCACAAATATTCGTCGCCGCACTCGACAGCTTTCGGATCGTCGGGAAAGTGCAGCCATAAGGCACGCATGATCGGCATTCCCGTGGTCGCACACTCGCGCACCGTGCTGTAAAGATAAGGCAGCATGCGGTAGCGCAGTTCCAGATATTTCCGGCAGATCGGCTCCACCCGCCCATCGTGCAGCTGGCTGGAATCGGGAATCGCAGCGCCGTCGTAGTTTCTGATTTCTATGGGGCCGGGATCTCCCGTGTTCCAGCCCCAGGGAAGGCGCAATTTCCAGGTGCGGCCATGACATCGGAACAAAGGACAGAATGCCCCGAACTGAAACCAACGCACATATAACTCTGCGGTAAATTCCGGGGTGGGAACAAAACCGCCGATGTCCGTACCCCAGTAAGGAATCCCGCTGAGCGCTGTATTCAGCGCGATCGGAATATGAGTCTTGAGTGTTTCCCACGTGGAGTAGACATCGCCTGACCACAGAAACGAAGCATAGCGCTGCATCCCGGCGTAGCCATTGCGATGCAAAGCGTAAGGACGCTGGTTCGGCCGATCCATCTGCGGGCCTTCCCAGTACATGCGATTACGAACCAGGCGCGACGGGATGTTGAGCGGGTCGCCTTCGTCGGGCCACCAGCCGTCGACGCCCAGAGAAAAGTCTTTGCGATGCGCGTCCCAGTGGCAGCTTGCAGCTTCTTCATCGAACCGCGAAAGCTCACACGGATCGTGAACCGTGCCGCGGAGCTTGTCAGACAGAATCACCACATGCACCACGGCCTTGAAGTTCTCCCGGTGCAACTCATCGAGTATTTCTTTGGGATCGGGAAACACTCGAGAATTCCACACAAAAGAGCCATTCTCAGTATTCCAGCCCGAAGGACAAAAGCCTGTACCCAGATAGATCAAAGCATCACAAGGCAGCTTCTTCTCGCGGAAGGTCTTCGCCTCGGCGAGCACTTCCTCGCGATTGGCCAGTGTGCGGTGTGACTGCTGATAGCCGAAACTCCATAGCGGAGGCATCTCAGGGCGGCCAGTGATGCGCGCATATTCCACCATAATCGTAGCCGGATTTGACGAGGCGACGAAAAACAGATCAAGCCCATCGCCCGGACTCGCAGATTGAAACTTACCTTGCGATCCGGTGAAATCGAAGGTGCCGTAAGGCTGGTGAATAAACATCGCCCACCCGGACGTGCTGACGATCCAGGGAATCGGAACGCGACCACCGTGGGTCGCGAGTTTGTAGCCACCTTGCCCGCTTCGCATGGTGTCAGTAGAACCGCGGCGGTCAAATTGGGGTCCACCCTCCCCTAGACCGAACAGCGGGGAGTTCCCGATCAGAAACGACAGGACGCCGGCGCTTTGGTCCCAGTCGAATTGCTGAATCACGTCGCCGTGTTCATTCTCAACTCTTATGCGGACGGGATTAAGAGAAATCTTGAGCCGAAAATTACCTACGGCAGTCGTGTCACGGGTCTCGGTCCTCAACTGGACTGCGGGAGCGCCCCAGGATTCCTGAATGAGCGATCCATCAAAGGGTATCGAAGCGACCAATCCTTTGTTAAGCGGCAGGACGCTCAGCCGAAAGGTATTGGCACTAACAGGAGTGACTCGTACCTCCACCTGTTCCCCAAGGGTCTTGTCCCCCTGCGCGGCCTCGGCCGGAGAAATCATTATGGCCGTCGAGGCCGCGACCAATCCTTTCAAAACCTCCCGACGATTCCACTGCTGGCTCATAACTGATTCACGCCCCGGGTGTTTCTTGGCAATGCGCCCCGTTACCCGGCCTTTACGCAGCCTTTGATCCGCGCTGCCCGACTGCAGACCTCTGGGTCGAGAGATTGTAACGGAAACGGACAAACGGAGTAAACGTTTACCATTCTCGAGTATAATGCCCACTCGTCGTCGTCAAACGGTTGGAACGGAGGAATGATTTGCGCTGGCGAATCGCCATGCTGGTCAGTGCCGCCATCGCGATCAGCTATCTCGATCGACAGACGCTGCCAGTAGCCGTCCAGGCGATCAGCAAAGACATTCCGCTCACCAACGGGCAGTTCTCGGCCCTTCAGTCCTCGTTTCTTTTCTCCTACGCACTGATGTACGCGGGGGGCGGAAAGTTGGTGGATTTCCTGGGAACGCATCGCGGATTCACGGTGATTATGCTGTTCTGGTCGCTCGCGTGTGCCAGCCATGCGCTGGCCACGAGTTTCGCGATGCTGGCTGCAAGCCGTTTCCTGCTCGGCGTGGGCGAAGGCGGGGGCTTTCCCGCTGCTACCCGCGCGGTCGCGGAATGGTTCCCGGCGAAAGAACGCGCAACCGCCATGGGCATCATCAATGCCGGGACTGCGGTTGGAGCAGTCGTGGCCCCTCCTCTGGTCGCTGCCGTTCTCGGTTACTCCACCTGGCGATGGATCTTCGTTCTCACAGGGGGCATGGGCCTGCTCTGGGCCGGCTGGTGGTCGTCGTCGTATTCTCCTCCACTCGTAACTCCCGGTCCGACCGTGGCCGATTCGATTCCACATCCGACGTCAGGCTCAGGTTTACCCTGGATCCAACTGTTTCGCATGCGTGAAACCTGGGGGCTTGTCGCCGCCAAGTTTCTGAGCGATGCGGCCTGGTTTTTCTACCTCTTCTGGCTCCCAAAATATCTCTATGATGCTCGCGGTTTTGATATTAAAGCCGTGGGAACGTTCGCCTGGATGCCCAGCGCGGCTGCTGGCGTGGGGTGTCTGCTGGGCGGCGGATTTTCCAGTTACCTGGTGCGCCGCCATTTCTCGCTCGGTGTGTCAAGGAAACTGGCGCTCGGACTCAGCGCTGCCGTCATGCCCTTTGTCATGCTGATCCCCCGCGTCCCCGTCTCCTGGGCAATCGCGCTCTTCTGTCTGGCGTATTTCGGACAGCAGTCCTGGTCGACCCTGGTCATGGTTCTGCCCGCGGATCTCTTTCCTCAAAATGTCGTCGGCTCCGTCGCGGGGTTGGTGGGTTTTGGAGGAGCCATGGGCGGAATTGTTTTCGGAGAAGTGGTCGGCTACTTATTGGACCACGGCTTCGGCTATGGTGCGGTCTTTCGTATCGCAGGCACGCTCCACGTCGCCGCTTTTCTGATTATTCTGGTTGCCATTCCCGTTCTGCTGCCCTTGAGGTTAGAGCGCGCAATGACTTACCAGGAGGCTTCATGAAGATCACTGAGATTCGCACTCGAGTCATGCGCTGGCGCGGCGAGATCGCACCCCTGCCTCCGCATTTCTGCACCAACCCGATGGACCTGTTGCAGCTACCGGAAGCTTCCATGGGGACATTTACGTTTCATGGCTGGCTGGTGGTCGAAGTGTTTACAGATGACGGTCATGTGGGCCTGGGCAATGCAGCCCTGGCGCCACTGGTGACGAAACAGGTCATTGATATCTACCTCAAGCCTTTGCTGATCGGAGAAGATCCATGGGACGTCGAGCGCCTGTGGCAACACATGTATCGCAAGACCATGGCGTTCGGTCGCAAGGGAATCGGCATGGCCGCCATCAGCGCGCTGGATATCGCGCTGTGGGATCTTCTAGGCAAATCCGCCAAACAGCCCGTCTATCGCCTGCTCGGGGGCAGAACGAAGACTCGCATCCCGGTGTACGCATCCCGGCTCTACAGTGTCGAACTGAGCGAACTCGAGGCGGAAGCAAAGCGCTACAAGCAGGATGGTTTTCAGGCCATGAAGCTCCGCTTTGGCTGGGGACCCTCCGACGGTGCCGCTGGCATGCAGCGGAATCTCGAGTTGGTGCGAACGGTCCGGGCGGCCGTTGGCGACGACATCGATGTCATGGCAGACGCTTACATGGGCTGGACTCTCGACTACGCCAAGAGAATGCTGCCGCTGCTGGAGCCTTTTCATCTCCGATGGCTGGAAGAGCCTGTGATTCCGGACGACATCCATGGCTACGCAGAGCTGAAGGCCTACGGGAGTATTCCGATCGCGGGCGGAGAGCATGAATTCACGCTCTACGGATTCCGTGAGTTGCTCGCGGCGCACGCACTCGATTACATCCAGTTCGATACCAATCGTGTGGGCGGCATCACCCAGGCCCGCAAAATTGCCGCCCTCGCCGAAGCGCATTCCGTTCCCGTTGTGCCTCATGCCGGCCAGATGCACAACTATCACGTCGTGATGGCGAGCTTGAACTCGCCGATGGCGGAATATTTTCCTTTCGTCGATGTCGAAGTGGGCAACGAATTGTTCTGGTACATCTTTCAGGGCGAACCGAAGGCCAAAAACGGCTCCATCGATCTCGATGACAACACTCCGGGTCTCGGACTGACGGTTAACGAATCCGGGCTGCAGCAGTTCGAGGTAATCGAATAATCGTTCAAGCACAACAACCATCCGATGACACGACTCATTCAAATCAAGAAAGGAAACATTCGCCGCGTGGCGCTGGTCGAGGAACCGAAGATCCGCTTACTGGACAATTGTTTTTCGATCTATGAGTTGGCGCACATCGCCATCGCTGCTGGCATGAAGCTCAGCGAGGTCGCGCGCCAGAGGGCGAGGGCCGACGTAATCGAGTACGACGCTGTCTACAACGGCCGCTCGGAATGGCGCCTGCTTCCAGCCATCGACCATCCTGACGAACCCTCCCGCTGCCTGATTTCCGGCACAGGATTGACCCACCTCGGCAGCGCACGCGGACGCGATTCCATGCACGCCACGGCTAACGAGGATATGACCGACAGCATGAAAATGTTCCGCTGGGGAGTCGAAGGCGGCCGCCCCGCTGACGGAGATATTGGAATCCCTCCCGAGTGGTTCCACAAAGGCACTGGCTGTGCCTTGCGTGCACACGGAGAGCCGCTCGAAATCCCTTCCTACGCCGAGGACGGCGGGGAAGAGGCTGAGGTCGCAGGCGTTTACCTGGTAGCACGCGACGGCCAGCCCTATCGACTGGGCATGGCCGTGGGCAATGAGTTTTCCGATCATCAGTTCGAAAAGAAAAACTACTTGAACCTCGCGGGCTCGAAGCTTCGCACCTGCGCCCTGGGACCGGAACTCGTGGTAGATGCGGAATTCGCATCCATACCGGTTGCGGCTACGATCGAAAGGGACGGAAATGTCCACTGGACCAAGACGTTTCGCACAGGGGAATCCGAAATGTGCCACAGCTTGCGAAATATTGAGCACCATCATTTCAAGTTTGAAGCTCATCGCCGGCCGGGGGACGTTCACGTTCACTTCTTTGGAACCGACTGTCTCAGCTTCAGCGATCACATTCGTTTGCAGGATGGAGATGTCATGCAGGTCGCCGTCGAAGGTTACGGACGCCCCTTGCGAAATCCGGTCCGGGTAGACAAATCGAAACCAGCTCTTATCAGCGTGCTTCCGTTGGGATGAGTGAAGACATGTCAAAACCTAACGTAGCAATTCTCGGACTCGGCATCATGGGCTCGGGCATGGCCCATCGGCTGCTCTCCGCAAGTTTTCCGTTGGCGGTTTACAACCGGAATCGTGAGAAATGCATTCCTTTCGGAGACGCCGGCGCGTCTATCGCCGCAACGCCGCGTGAAGCGGCATCTCGATCGGAGATCATTCTCAGCATGGTGGGGGATGACACCGCTTCCCGAGACGTCTGGCTCGGCGAAGACGGAGCCTTGGCCGGCGCGTCCCCGGGTTCGGTCTTGATCGAGTCCAGCACGCTGAGTGGCGATTGGATTCACGAACTTGCATCCAAAGCAGCCGACCGTGGCTGCCGCTTCCTGGACGCTCCGGTCACCGGCACCAAACCCCATGCCGCGTCCGGCCAACTGCTCTTCCTCGTCGGGGGCTCTGCGGAAGCACTCGATGCTGCGCGGCCAGTGTTTTCTGTGCTCGGTCGCGACACGGTTCACCTCGGTCCCGTGGGCAGCGGCGCCTTGATGAAGCTCATCAACAACTTCGTCTGTGGGGTGCAAGCCGCGTCGTTTGGCGAAGCCGTATCCATGATTGAGGCTGGTGGGCTCGACCGCATCAAGGCCATGTCCATTCTCACCGGCGGTGCTCCGGGAAGCGGAATCGTGAAGAGAGTGGCGGACCAGGTCGCCGCTAACGAATTCACCCCAAATTTCAAGCTGAAATGGATGGCAAAGGACTTGGCGTATGCGCTCCATGAGGCGTCCAGCAAGGGAATTTCGCTGCAGACTGCAGCCGCCGCACTCTCTGTGTTCCAGCGTGCCATTGCGGAGGGCCATGGCGACGAAGACTTTTCAGCGGTTTCCAAAACGTCAAAGTTGCCCTCGAACTCATAACTTGCGATCTGAAGCGAGGGATGAAGCGAGGCGTGAAGCGAAGAGTGCCGCGAGGAGTGAAATTATGAAGCCTGGTCGATCTGCGCGCGAACTTGTTTTTTGTTCCGTTGTGTCGATCCTCTGCGTGATGTCGACAAGCGCCCTTGCACAACGCGCGCCTGACAAGCCCGCTCCCACTCCAGGGCCAATGCTCGACCAGGGAATCGTGAACTACGACACTCCCGACTTCACTCTGAGTCTTGTGCGTTCTTCTCAGACCGTGGCCGCCCTCAAACCAAAGGGAGCAGACGGCTTCGACTTCACGCCCGGAGACCTGCTCACCGAGCGTTCGCAAAACGGATACTTTCATCTGGGTGACCTCACCCTTCGCTTGCGCACGGCAGACTCGACAGACTGGGCAAATTATTCGACCGATGCTGCCCGCTCACCAGTGCGCGCGCTGCCCCCGTCGGCAAATGTGCTGGCCGCCGCCGATCTTGCGCCCACACTACCCGGAGATATCCCGCTGCGGATCACAAGAACGTGGGCCGTGGATGAAGGCAAGCTCGTTCTACGCTTCGTCATAGCCAACACGTCGACAAAGCCGGTGCAAATCGGTGCGTTGGGTATACCGATGATCTTCAACAATGTACTGAACGATCGCTCACTGGACCAGGCGCACGCGATCTGTTCGTTTTACGATCCCTACATCGGCGAGGACGCTGGCTACCTGCAAGTGACCCGGCTCTCTGGCCGCGGACCGGCGCTCGTGGTCGTCCCCGATGGCAAGACTCCCTTTGAGGCCTATAACCCGATCCTGGACCGCAAGGGACGTTGGGGCGCTGCCCCGGTATTTACCGATCCCACGCCGCGAGGAATCACATTCGAGGGTTTCTACGAGTGGATGATTCACAGCCAGGCCTACGCAGAAAATGAATGGAAGAACGCGCAACCTTGGAACGCTCCCACCAGCGCCACGCTTGCGCCAGGGGAGTCGAAGACTTACGGAGTTAAGTTCCTGCTTTCTGATTCGATCCGCCACATAGAAAAAACTCTCGCCGACAATCGGCGGCCGGTCGCAGTTGGCGTGCCCGGTTACGTGTTGCCCCAGGACATCGAGGCGCGCCTGTTCCTCAAGTACGACAAGCCCGTCACCTCGATGAAGGTTGACCCTCCGTCGGCAATCGAAATTCGTGAAGAGTCATCCACTCGCGGGAACTGGAGAGCCTACAGCTTGCAGGGTAAGACATGGGGACGCTCCCGACTGACGGTCACCTACGACGACGGCACGGCGCAGACCATCCATTACTTCGTGATCAAACCAGAAGCTCAGGCCGTGGCGGATATGGGACGGTTCCTTACCACTCGCCAGTGGTACGCCGCCTTGAGCGATCCATTCCACCGCGCTCCCTCCGTGATCACCTACGATCGCGAGGCCAACCAGGGGGTGCTGCAGGACAGCCGCGTATGGATTGCGGGCCTGGGCGACGAGGGCGGCGGCGGTGCCTGGCTGGCAGCGATCATGAAACAGTTAGTCCAGCCCAACAAGGAGGAGCTCGAGAAATTGCAGCAGTTCGTTGACGGCGTCTTATGGGGCGGGCTGCAATTTAAAAATGGCCCTCACCCCTACGGAGTGCGCAAGAGCCTCTTCTACTACCAGCCCGACCAGATGCCGCCAAATTTCTATGACTCCAACTTTGACTGGAAATCCTGGACAAGTTGGAATAAGCAGGCCTCGGAAGCGGTCGACCGCTCCTACGACTATCCGCATGTGGC
>Ga0209415_10010488_pt1 | contig 15747 bp, 15 predicted proteins | sample PeaSoiSIISIP2007_FD_187696 | JGI IMG/M metagenome (GOLD analysis project Ga0209415, IMG submission 187696) | Peat soil microbial communities from Weissenstadt, Germany - SII-SIP-2007 (SPAdes) (version 2) | ecosystem: Environmental > Terrestrial > Soil > Wetlands > Peat | place: Germany... | reverse complement strand
GGCCGACCCGCCCCTCGCGGCAGGGCCAGGCCATGGCCTCCCGACGCCCGGTACGCCGCCGCCGGCCTCCCTCCTCGCCCCCGGTTCCGGAGGGGCGCGCCCCGCTCCCCAGTCCGGAGGACCGGCCCCCGCCCGGTAGGCTCGCGGCATCGTCCCGAGCCGGCCACCCCAACGAAGGCGGGCGAGCCCCGGACGATCACTTCGCGTCGGGCAGGTCCCCGACGAGGTCGTCCGGCTGCTCGATGTCGAGCATGTGGCCCATCCGCTTCTTCTTCGTCTCCAGGTAGAGGCGGTTGAGCTCGTTCGGGGGAACGACCAGCGGGATCCGGCCCTCGATCTTCACCCCGTGCTCCTGGAGGTCCTGGATCTTGTGCGGGTTGTTCGTCATGATCCGGATCGACTCGACGTGCAGGGAGCCGAGCATGTGCGCGGCGATCCCGTAGTCGCGCTCGTCCGGTCGGAAGCCCAGTAGCTCGTTCGCCTGGACGGTGTCGTACCCCTGGTCCTGCAGCTGGTAGGCCCGGATCTTGTTGGCGAAGCCGATCCCGCGGCCCTCCTGGCGAAGGTAGAGCACGATCCCCGACGGCATCTTGCCGATCCGCTCGAGGGACTCGGTCAGCTGGTCCCGGCAGTCGCAGCGCAGCGAGCCGATGGCGTCCCCGGTGAGGCATTCCGAGTGGATCCGGACGGGGACCGCCTCCCTTCGCAGGACGTCGCCGTGGACGAAGGCGGCGTGCTCCCGCCGGTCGTGGCTGCTCCAGAACGCGACGACCTGGTAGATGCCGAAGCGCGTCGGGAGGTCCGCGACCGCGACGATCCGCACGCAGGTCTCCGGGGAGTCCGGGCAGACGTGGTCGACGTTCTCCTCCAGGAGCTCGTCGACCTGGGGCCGGGACAGGCTCATGGCCGAAGCCACCCCCACCGGGATTAGAGCCTGACGAGGGGGCCGGCCGGGCCCTCGGAGCGGCGCGGCGGGGGTTCCCGGCCCCCCTCGGGGGCCTGCGCCCGGGGTCCGGGGGGCTACGGGTGGCTTCGGACGAACTCGGAGACGGCCCGGATCTCGGTGTCGGCGAGCCGGAAGTCGAGCGCGTGGATCCAGCCGTCGACCTGCCGGGCGCTGCGCGCCCCGACGATCGCGGCGGTGACGGCGGGGTTGCGAAGCGTCCAGGCGATGGCGACCTCGGCGGCCGAGCGACCGTGCGGCGCCCCGATCTCGCCGAGGAGCTTGGCGAGCGCGAGGTTCCGAGAGAGCCTCGGCTCCCGGAACTCCGCATCCTTGCGGCGCCAGTCGTCCGGCGGGAGGCGGGCCACCCGCTCCCGGGTCATCCCGCCCGAGAGGAGGCCGCAGGCCATCGGGGAGTAGGCGAGGACGCCGATCCCCTCGCGGGCGGCGTACGGCAGCACCGTGTACTCGGCCTGGGGTTGCACGATCGAATAGGGGGGCTGGAGGGTCTCGACCCGGGCGATCCGCTGGATCCGCCGGATCTGCTCGACCGAGAAGTTCGAGACGCCGATGTGCCGGACCTTGCCCGCCTCCTTGAGCTCGGCGAGCGCTCGCCAGCCCTCCTCGATCTCCCCGGGCGGGTCCGGCCAGTGGACCTGGAGGAGGTCGAGCGACGGCACGCCGAGGCGTCGGAGGCTCTCGTCGACCTCCTCGCGGATCGAATCGCGCTTGAGCGAGTGGACGATCCGGCGGCTGCGGTCCCAGCGGAGCGAGACCTTCGTAAAGAGCCACGGGCGGGGCTCGAGGCCCCGCAGGGCCCGGCCGACCACCTCCTCGGCGTGCCCGGTCCCGTACGCCGGGGCCGTGTCGATCCAGTTGATCCCGGCCTCGACGGCGCGTCGGATCGCCGCGATCGAGGCCGCGTCGTCTTGGGCGCCCCAGCCGAACTCCCACCCGCCCCCGCCGATCGCCCAGGTCCCCAGGCCGACCGGGCTCACCTTCATCCCGGTCCGCCCGAGCTCCCGAAGCCCGACCCTCCCGATCGCGTCCATGCTGGTCCCCTCGGCTAGTCGAACAACTGGTCGAGCAGGCCGACGGGAGGGGCCCCGCACGACAGGAGCTGGTCGTGGAACGCCATGAGCGAGCCCTGGAAGCGCCGGTGGAGGTACTTCTCCCGGGCCCGGAGGATCGCGAGCTTGCCGAGGGTGTAGCAGAAGTACTCCGGGTTGAAGGTGCCGCGGATCGCCTCCCGCTCCGCCGGGAGGCGCTCGAAGTGGGCCTCCCGCATCAGCACCTCCGTCGCCTGCTCGAGCGACATGTGGCCGGTATGCAGCCCGACCGAGACGATGAGGCGGCAGTCCCTCAGGAGCGCGTCGTGGAGCTCCGCGACCTCGGCCGACGCCGAGCCCGCCCCGAGCCCGGCCTCGATGCACAGCTGCTCGCAGTAATGCGCCCATCCCTCGGTGAACGAGTTGGACATGAACACCTTGCGGGCGAGGGTCGCCGCCCCCTTGCGGTGGTGGAGGAACTGCAGGTAGTGCCCCGGGTAGACCTCGTGGGCCGTGATGTTCCGCAGCATCGGCCGGTTCAGCGAGCGCAGCCACTGCTCCTGCCGTTCCGGGCTCCACGCGGCATCGATCGGGGTGACGAAGTAGATCCCCTCGTCCCCGGAGGTCTCCAAGGGGCCCGGGGGGTTCATGCTGGCCGTCGAGAGGGCCCGGCCGTAGGTCGGCGTCTCCTCGACCCGGCAGGAGTCCGGCTCCGGGATCGTCACCAGGCGACGGTCCACGACGAACTGGCGGGTCTCGGCGACGTACCGTTGGGCCGTCGGCACGAGCTCCGCCGCCGTCGGATGGTCCCGGTAGAGGGTCTCGAGGAGCTCGGGGACGCCGACCGGGGGCGTCGCCGCCTGGGCGATCTCTTGGAGCCGGGCCTGGTTGCGGGCGAGGTCCCGCTCCCCGTCGGCGAGCAGCTCGGAGAACGGACGGGTGATCCCCTCTCGGACCCACAAGAGCCGCTGGTAGCGGGTCGGCCCCATGGCGAAGTCGTCGTCCGCCTTCTTCGTCCACTCGTCCCGGACCCGGGCGAGGAACGACTCGACCGCCGCCTCCGCCGCCGGTCGCACGGCGGCGACCTTCTCTCCGAGCTCGGGGGAGAAGCGGCGGGCGAACGCCTCGGCCTCGCGGAAGTGGCTCGGGAGCCCCTCGCCGATCGCGAGCGAGAGCTTGAGGAACGGAGCGGGGAGCCGGTCGCGCAGCCGACGTCGGCCCTCGTCGAGCAGCCTCGGGGTCCCCTCGAGGGTCCGTACGATCGCGTCGACGCGGGCGGGGACGGGGCCATACTCGCGGATCATGTACTGGGTCAACGAGGGCGCCCCGACGTAGACCATCGGGTTCCGCTCGAGGTCGCGGGCCTCGGTGAGGTCGAACAGCGGGCTCTCGAGCAGGAGGCCGATGGTCGTCCGGTCCATCCGGCGCTCCCTCGGGAGGTCCTGGTGGGAGATCCTCAGCAGGCGCCGTAGGAGGGCGTCGGCCTCGGCGATCCATCGGCCGGTCGCGGCCGGGGAGTAGTCGGGAAGGCGCCCGTCGTACTCGTGGAGCCCGACGAAGACGGCGTAGCCCGGCTGCAGCCGGAAGACGTGGTCGATGATCGCCTTCTCGACGGCCTCGAACTCCGCGACCTCCTCCTTCGGTGGGGTGGAAACGGACATGCTGGGCCGGCCGACCAAGACCGGGGCACACCGACCACCCCCGGGCTCTAAAGCATGCCGGGTTCGACGCGCCCGGGTCCGGGGCGAGACGCCTCAGTCGGCCCAGCTCATCCGGCACGTCGGGCAGAAGGAGCCGTCCATCTCGTTGCCGCACACGAAGCAGCGTCGGCGCCGCCCCCTCGGGGGTGGGGCCGGCGGCCCGGGCGTCGCGGCCCCCGTCGGTGTCTTGGGCGGGTGGGCCGGAGCACGACCGGGGGGCGGGGAGGCCCGGGCGGGGGGCGCGGTCGAGGGCGCCACCGGCGCCTCGGCCCGCTTGGGGGAAGGCTTGGAGGGCGCGGGCTCCGACGGCTCCGGGGGCGGGGAGGCGCCCTCGGGGGGCCCCTCCTTGGGCTTTCCCTTGCGCCACCGGCTCAGGATCGACGACATCCCGTACACCGAAGGGCACCGGAATATCAGCCTGCCGGGGCGGCCCACACGCTTTTGGTCTCCCGACCGTAGCGAGGGCGTGGCCACGACCCCATCGGAACAGCTCGCCCGGCGGTCGATCGTCCTGCCGTCGTCGCCGAAGCCATCGGGCGTCTACGCGCCGGTCGTCGTCGAGGGCGGGCTAGCCACCGTCTCGGGGCAGATCGTCACCCAGGGCGGCGTAGCGGTCCACCCCGGAGTGGTCGACCGCGACGTCGACCCGGCCGACGCGCGGGAGCTCGCGCGCCGCGCGACCCTCCAGGCGCTTTCGGCCCTCGACGCGACGCTCGGGTCGATCGACCGGGTCCGCCGGGTCGTCCGATTGGCCGTCTACGTCGCCTCCTCGCCGGGCTTCACGCGCCATCACGAGGTCGCCAACGGTGCGAGCGAGCTCTTGATCGAGATCTTCGGCGAGGCCGGTCGGCCGGCCCGCGTGGCGATGGGGGTCGTGGCCCTGCCCCTGAACGCGCCGGTCGAGGTCGAGCTCACGGTGGCGATCTCCTAGGGGCCGATCGTGGAGCCGATAGGACAACCCGGGGTCTACCGGCACGGCCGGGACCTCTATACGCGCAACGCGGACCCGGGCCACCGGGTCTACGGGGAGGAGCTCCTCAGCGAATCCGGGCAGGAGTACCGGCGATGGGACCCGTTCCGCTCGAAGCTCGCGGCGTACCTCCTCAAGGGCGCCCGGGGCCCGCTTCTCGAGGGCGTCCGGTCGGTGCTCTACCTCGGCGGGTCTCACGGCACGACGGTCAGCCACCTCTCCGATGCGCTCCCGGACGCCCGCATCTTCGTCCTGGAGAAGAGCCCGGTCTCCTTCGCGCCGCTCCTCGCCCTCGCCCGGCGCCGCTCCAACCTCCTGCCGATCCTCGCCGACGCCGGGCTCCCCGAGCGCTACGCCGCCGACGTGGGGAGTGTCGAGCTGCTCTACCAGGACATCGCGCAGCGCGGCCAGGCGGGGATCTTCGCGGAGAACGCCTCGGCCTGCCTCGCGCCGAACGGCCGCGCCCTGCTCATGCTCAAGGTCCGCTCGATCTCCCAGTCGCGCTCCTCGAGGTCGGTCCTCGCCGAGGCGCGCGGGGAGCTCGCCCGCGCCGGCCTCACGGCGGGCGACGCCATCGATCTCGCCCCGTTCTCTCGGGAGCACCTCGCGGTCCCCGTCCAATGGTAGGGGGCATCGTTCAGCGTTCATCGACTCGGAGTTGGGGAAATACCCTGACCATGGTCGGAGGCCCGGGTGGCTGCCGTGCGAACGCTCCGTACCAGACCTCGCCGTTCCCGTGACGAACGAACCGTAGGACTCCTCCTCGTGGCCGTCCTGCTCGCGGCCCTGTGGCCGGTCGCCTCGGGGGGCGCGGCGAGCGGTCCGATGGCACCATGGGCGACCTCCACGGCCCGGACGGCCGGACCCGACGCGGCATCGCTCGCGGGGGCCGGGGCGACGGCGGGGCAGGGCGTCGACTCGCCGAGGGACGCCCACGCGTCGCCCGGCTTGATGGTCGTCATCTCGCTCCCGAGCGGTCGAGTCGACGCGTGGGCCGAGTTCACGGTCTCGGCCATCGTGGTCGGCGGGTTTCCCGGCCCGATGGCCTACCGGTGGAGCGACACGCTCGGGGTCCCCGGGGCGTCGAAGACCCTCACGCTCTCCGCCCCCCGGCCCGGACCGGTGGGGGTCGGGGTCGAGGTCTGGGATGGCCTCGGGGACAGCGCGACGGCGAACGCCACCATCACGGTCGGCGAGGGGCCCTCGGTGGCGGTCGGTTCCTCGATGCCGTCGACGGACGTCGGGCTCGCGGTGCCGGTCTCGATCAACGTGAGCGGGGGCGTTCCCCCGTACCGGATCGATTGGCAGGCCCTGCCCGGCGGCGCGGTCGACGCCGCGACCCTGACGAGCTCCTCGGGCCTTCAGGGGGTGCTCGTCGGCAGCGAACCGGGTCTCCTGTGGGTCCGTGCGAACGTCACCGACGCCGAGGGGGTCTCGAGCTCGGTGGAGGCGGTCGTCGCCGTGGTGCATCCCCTGCCTACGCTCTTCGTCTCCGCCGTCTCGCAGGACGTCGACGCAGGCGAACTCGCCGTCGTCACGGGCCTCATCGGCGGCGGAACGCCGCCGTTCCATTGGACGGCCGTCGCGAACGTGCCGGCGGTCAACGTGACCGGCGCGGTCGGATCCGCGAGCGCCTCCCAACCGGCGGAGTGGTCGGGCCGGTTCGTCGGTCCGGGCAACGCGACCGTCGAGGTCCAGGTCCTCGACGCCGCGGGAGTGCCGGTCTCCTCGAACACGACCCTGCGGGTGTTCCGGCCGCTCGTCGCCGTGCTCGCCGTCGAGTCGTTCGCCCCCGCCGCCGGCGCTCCGCTCAACTTGAGCGTGGACGCCTACGGGGGCGTTCCCCCGTACACCTACGCGATACGACTGTCCGATGGCGAGGGCGACTCCGGCACGCTCGCGGCATCCGGGACCTGGAGCTGGATCGCCCACCCGACGACCTCCGGATTCCTCCTCGTCCAGCTGTCCGTGCAGGACGTCATCCTCGCGAACGCGACCGAGACGACGACCGTCGCGCTCGGCCCCGAGGTCGGGGGCTCCGGGGCGCCGCCGTCCAGCGGCCTCCCCGATACGTCGACCCCACCGACCGCCGGGGCATCGACCGGGATCTCGGGATCCGACAGCGTCCTCGCCGTCGCGGGCGGCGGGGCCCTCGCGCTCCTCTTCGCCCTCGGGGCGTGGACCGTCTGGCGTCGGCGACGGGCGGGCGGGAGCGCTCCGCCCGGCGGGGCGGCCGGGGATGCGCAGGTCGTCCGACGGCTCGTCGAAGAGTCCGGCGGCACGGTCCGCTCGACCCTGCAGCTGCTCGCGGAAGAGGAGGGCATCGGTCCCCAACGGCTCGACGCCGCGCTCGCCTACTGGCGGGCCGAGGGTCGGCTGCACGTCGACACGGACCCGGAGGGCGGCGAAACCCTACGGTGGAACCCGAGCGCCCCCTCCGGCGCGCCGGCCGCCGCCGCCGCTCCCGCCGACCGGGCCCCCGGAGGGGCCTAATGCGCGACGCGCTGGCCGCGGCGGCGGCCGCCCTCGCGATCCTTGGCCTCCTCGTCGCGGGCGTTCCGCTCAAGGGAACCGTACCGGCCATGCGGCTGACGGTCGGTCCCTCGGCGACCTCCGCCGATCCGGGTACGAACGATTCGGTCGTGGGGAACTTCAGCGCGGCCCTGGGCCGGATCGTCACGCTCCTGGGTGCGGCCGGGGGCGCCCTGCTCGCCATCGTGTGGGCCCGGGTCGCTCTGAGCTGGTTCTCGAACGACGTGACCAAGAAGGTCCAGGCGAAGGACCGGGCGCGCGACGCGCTCGTCGGGACGCTGATCTTCGCCGCCGCGTTGAGCGGGATCATCTGGGGCCTCGCGCACTGGGTCCTCACCGGAACCTAGGAGGGGACCGTGTCGCTGCCCGGCCTGTTCTCCCAGGCGCTCCTCTTCAGCATCTTCGCCGCGCTCACGGCCGTCCTCTGGGCGATCACGGGTCCGACGTACAATGGCCTCCTCGTCCCCGAGATGGGCAGTTCGTCGCTCTTCCCGCCGGTCTCGGGGGGCTCCTCGTACCTCTCGGGCGCGGCCGACTTCTCCGGCTACCTCACCGTCCACCTGGTGGACCCGGCCGTCGTCCTGGTCGCCCTCGCCGTCGGGCTCCTCTACCTCGCGAGGGCGGTCCTGGGCCGGGACCCAGCCCACCTCGACTCGCTCCTCCCCTGGCTCGTCGTCTACGTCGTCCTGGCGAACCTCGCCGTGCCGATCGCCGAGGGCCTCCTCGGCCTCGCCGGCGCGACGTACCCGGTGATCGCGGGCTTCGACGGAGGGGCGTGGCAGAACTGGTCGAACCTCGACACCTCCGGCTCGATCCAGTTCAGCTGGGACAACGGTGCGCTCGCCTTCGTGCTCTCGCTCGTGGTCTTCACGCTCGTCATCCTGCTGGCGATGGTCATCGCCGTTCGGGACGCACTGCTCGGGGTGCTCCTCGTCGCGCTGCCGATGCTCACCCTCGTCGGGGCGGTGCCGGCGCTTCGTCCGATCGCGCGGCGGGCGTGGTTCTTGTTCGGCGAGGCGGCGTTCCTTCCGTGCATCGTCGTGATCCCGCTCGAGCTCGCCGTCGGCGCCCCGAGCGTGGTGCTCTTGGCCGCCTACCTGACCGTCGCGGTCGGCTCGCCGGCGCTGATCTCCTCGGCCGGCTCCCATCTCTCGTCGATCGGCTTCCCCTCGGCCGGGTCGACCCTCTCCCAGGGGGTCCAACGGGGACTGTCGGTCGCCTCGATGGGCGCGACGAGCTACCTGCAGCCGCTCGTCGCCGCGGGCGCCCGGGGAGGTGGGGCCAAGGCGGCGCTCACCGGAACGATGAGCGCCGCCTCCAAGGTCCCGTTCCCGGTCGCCGCTCCGCTCGCGGCCGGCAACCTGATCGGACAGGGAGCGGCCCACCTGTTGCGGCACATGAAGAGCGCCACGTCCGGCGGGAGCGAGCTCGACGACCCGATCTACCGGCGGTTCCCAACGTCGCTCCGGGAGCTGATGTAGGATGGCCGAGGAGGTCCCTCCGGTCGTCGTGCCCCTGCCGAGGCGGCTCGACCGGCGCATGCGCCTCGGCCCGTTCCCCTCGGCCCGCGACGCGATGAAGTTCGCCGCGTACGCGGCGGTCGGCACGTGCGCGCTGCCGTTCGGCGGCGCCCTCGCCTGGCTTCCATTCCTCGGCGGGGCGTTCTTCCTCTCCGTGTACCGGCCCGATGGGAAGGGGCTCGACGATCGGACCGGCGATTACGTCCGTTGGCGGTTGCGACGCCGCCGGTCCGCCGGCGGTCCCGGGGGGACCGGGGCCTGTCGGGCCTCGGACGATACCGTCCGGCTCCCCGGTCCGTTCCTCGCTGCGATCGTCGAGGCACGGGGCGTCCCGACCCGATTCCTTCCGCCGGCCGACGCGCGGGACCTGTTCGACCGCTACCGCGCGCTCCTTCGGTCCGTCGGGAGTGGAATCTACCTGGACGTCGGCGTGGCGACGATCCCCGCGAACGCGTTCCGACTGCCCGCGATCCCGGGGGGCGCGGCGGGCGAGATGGGCGCTCGGGACGGGTATGCGGAGATGGTCCGGCTGCTCTTGCGACGCCGCCAGCGCCGCCGGGTCCTCCTGAGCGTGTTCGTGCCCCTCCGGGGCGCCGATTCCGTCCGGCAGCTCGACTCCGAGGTCGGGGCGCTGCTCGGACACCTGGCCGCCCTAGGGGTCGAACCCGAGCGGCTTCGGGGTCGCGCCCTGCGGGCCGCGCTCGAGCTGGTCGGCTGGCCGCCGGAGGTGGGGTCGTGACCGCACGTTGGAGCTCGGCCGTGCTCGGGATCGATCCGGTGGGAACGGCCGGCGGCCTCGCCGCCGTGGCGGGGGTCGTCTCGCTCTTCTGGCCGTTCTTCGACGGGATGACCGCGGCGTTGGTCTCGCTGGCGGCCGTCGGATGGCTCCCGAGCCTTCTGAACCGAAACAGTACCCGTCCGACCGGCCTGCGGGTCCCCGCCCTCGTCAGCGTCCTCGTCCTCCTGGGCCTCGCCGCCGGCTGGGCGTACTTCCTGCTCGCCGCGGGGCCGTGGGTCCTGGGCCGCGGGGTGGCGCTCGGGGCCGCGGGCGGCGCCGTCGGCTACGTGGGACGCAAGCCACCGGCGTTCGGGGAGGGCCGAGGATGAGGCGGCGGACCGTCGAGGGACCCGCCTGGGTCGCGGGCGGCTCGGGGTTCGAGCTCCCCGTGCTCCTCTCGGAGCTCCCGAAGGAGGTGCCGTTCGGGTTCGTCGGGCGGCTGCTGCCGACCTCCGAGCCGCTCGGGCTTCGGCTGCAGGTCTTCCGGGTCGCGCGGTCCCGGTCGCTCGAGATGCTCGAGACGGCGGGCGCCACCGCCGAGGCGGAGCTCGCCAGCGGCTCGGCGAGTCCCACGGCCCGTTCCTCGGACCTCGAGCTGGAATCGGAGAGCGCCCGCGGGCTCGCCCACTCGGTCAGCCTCGGGGAGCAGGAGCTGTTCCGGGCGGGGATCTGCCTGCGGGCCCTGGGCCCGTCGAAGGGGCGGGCCGAACTGCGACGCGGCGAGCTCGTCCGACGGCTCCAGTCGCTCGGCTTCCGGACCCGGGTGCCGGTCTACGAGGCGGCGGACGCCCTCGGGCCCCCGGACCTCGCCGGCACCGAGCCGCGACCCCCGGGGTACTGGCACACCCTGCCGACCGACGGCGTCGCCGCGTTCTTCCCGTTCACCGACGAGACCCTCGCCGAGCCCGGCGGGATCCTGGCCGGGCTCCTGCTCGACGATGCGAGCCCGGTGGTGCTCGACCGCTGGAGGCACTCGAGCTATTCCTGGGGGATCTTCGGCTCGACGGGCTCCGGCAAGTCGTTCGCCGCCTCGCTCTTTGCCCTGCGCACCCGCTGGACCACGCCGGACCTCGAGCTCTACATACTCGACCCGCTCGGAGAGTTCTCGGGGTTCGCCCGGGCCCTCGGCGGTCAGGTCGTCCGCGTCGCCTCCGGCGACGCCGAGCGGGTCAACCCGCTCGACCCGGGGCCGGAGGCCGCGGACCGGGGCGAGAAGGCCGCGAGGGTCGGGGCGGCGATGCGAGCCCTCTGGCCGAGCCTCACCGACGAGGAGGGGGCGGTCCTCGACGCCTCGGTGTCGCGCCTGTTCGAGCGGCACGAAGGCGTGCCGACGCTCGGCGACCTGCTGCGGGAGGTCGGCGAGGCCCCGAAGGCGCCGGACCGGCTCTTGGGCCTGCTCGATGTGTTCCGTTCGGGCTCGCTCCGCCACCTCGATGGGCCGACGACGCTGCGATGGGAGCGCCGCCCGATCGTCTTCGACCTCTCGGGGGCGGCCGAGGCCCACCTTCCGTTCCACCTCGCCTACCTGCTCGATGTGGTCTACGGACAGCTCCAGCGCTCCTCGAACCCCAAGCTCGTCATCGTCGACGAGGCGCACCTCCTCGCCCGGCACGCTCCCACCGCGGAGTTCCTCGACCGGCTCGTGCGGCACGTGCGCCACCACCGCGCCGGCCTGCTCATCGTCAGCCAGAACCCGGACGATTTCCTCACGTCGGAGAGCGGCCGCTCGCTCCTGCGGAACCTGCGGGCCACGCTCCTCTTGCGCCTGCCCGAGGTCTCGGGCGCGGCCCGCCAGTTCTTCTCCCTGACCGAGGCGGAGGCCGACTGGCTCCCGAGGTCGCGCCTCCCGAAGGAGGCGGGCTACTCGGAAGGCCTGCTGAGGTTCGGCCCCGCGCACCTGCCGATCGCGATCGTGGCGTCGACGCCGGAGTTCGAGCTCCTGACCGGGACGCGCGTCCCGTAGGCGGCGGCCCCGGCGGGCCCCGGGCCATTGGAAGGGCAGGTTTATCAGGCGCCCGACGCCGAAGGAGGAGCGTGTCCGAGTCGCCCGAAGGACCCGACGGTCGCCCTCGGCGCCGAACGAGCTGGAGCCTGAAATCGATCGTCGAGGAGGTCGGCGGCCGGCCGATGTCCGAGTACCAGGACCCGTCGCGACCCGAGCACCCGTACGTGCGGCTGATGAACCGTCCGCCCGTCGCGGCGGCCTCGGCCCCCCTCGCCCATCTCGGGCCGAGAACGCCGCCCCCCGCCGCTCGCGTCCCTCCGGCGGAGACCGAGGTCGAGGAGGAGGGTCAGCTCTCGGAGCCCGACCCCGTCTCTCGGGTCTACCCGCCGCTGACCGGAGCCACCGGCCGTGGCCTCCACGGGCCGGAAAACGAGCACCACCGGGAAACGCTCGACGCCGTCCGATCGCAGATCGAGGCGCCGTCGCCCGGACAACGCTCGCACCCCCCGGGTCCGTCCAAGCGGCCCGAGAGGATCTACCTCCACTACCTCCTGCTCCACATCGACCGGCTCAACGACCACGCGCTCCGCTACCTCGACCATGCGGTCCAGGAGGAGCTCGCCCATCGCTCGGGGAGCTCTACGGAACGCCCGACGTCGCATCCCTGATCCGGCGGTCCATCGCCTCGACGAGCCCGGCGTCCACCTCCACCCCGATCGCGTTCCGCCCGAGCTCGCGCGCGGCCCAGAGCGTCGTGCCGGTCCCCGCGAACGGGTCGAGGACCGTGTCGCCGACCACCGAGAACATCCGGATCAGGCGGCGGGGGAGCTCGGGAGGGAAGGCGCCGGTCCGGCGGCCTTCGGGGCCCTGCCGGGCCCCGCGCACGTCGTCCCAGACCTGGGAGAACCAACGGTCGCGCTCCGGCTTCGTGTACCGGCTCGCGCGACGGCGCGGATCGCCGGGCGGGAACCGGCGGAGCCCGCCCTTGCGGAACAGGAGGACGAACTCGCAGTCCAGCGTCACGTAGGCGTTCGGGGGGTCGAACCCGGAGCCGAGGAACGCGTTCGGGCGGTTCATCGGCTTCTTCCAGAGCAGGTAGGGCAGGGGCCGGAGCCCGAGCGATTCGCACGCCGCCATCACGCGCGCGTGGTTCGGCCACAGCCGGAACTCCCCGTCGGTGGACCGGAGGGCGTCCCCGACGTTGACCGCTAGGATCCCGCCGGGGACGAGGGCCTCCCGGCAGGCCTTCCAGACCTCGGTCAGGCGCTCGTGCATCGCGTCGAACCCCTCGGCCCCCCATCGCCGGAACGTCTCGTCCCACTGGGGGATCATCGGGTAGGGCGGGCTCGTCACCACGAGCTCGACGGAGGACGGACCGACCGTCGGGAGGTCGCGGGCGTCGCCGAGCACGACCCGCACCGTCGGGCCAACGACTGCCTCGAGCACCGCCGGCCCGAGTCATCACACAGTAATACTAGCCATCCCTCGCCGCGACGATGCGGCTCGACCGTCCGGTCCTCCAGGTCGCGCTCGACTTCGAGAACCTCTCGAGGGCTCTGACGGCCGCCCGGGAGGCCGTCGCCGGCGGGGCCGATTGGGTGGAGGCCGGCACGCCCCTCATCAAGAGCGAAGGCCTCGATGCGGTCCGCGAGCTCAAGAAAGCGTTCCCGGACCACCCCATCGTCGCCGACATGAAGGTCATGGACACCGGGGCGTTCGAGGTGGAGATCGCGGCCAAGGCGGGGGCCGAGTACGTCACCGTCCTCGGCGCGGCCGACGACGACACGATCGCGGAAGCGGTCCGGGGGGCCGACCAGTACGGCGCGGGGATCATCGTCGACCTCCTCAACGTGCCGGACCCGGTCGCCCGGACCCGCCGCGCCGCCGAGCTCGGCGCCCGCGCGGCGTGCCTCCACATCGGGATCGACATGCAGATGCAGGGGCGCACGCCGTTCGAGGCGCTCGAGCGCCTGTGCCGCGACGCCCCGATCCCCGTGGCGGTCGCCGGCGGGCTCAACTCCGAAACGATCGCCGAGGCGGTGCGGGCCGGAGCGACCATCCTCGTGGTCGGCGGAGCGATCACGAAGAGCCCGGACATCAAGGCCGCCACCGAGCGCATCCACCAGGCGATGGTGACGCGCACGGCGCTCCCCACGACCGAGTTCCGACGCTACGGTCCGACCGAGATCCGGGAGGCGTTCCTCAAGGTCTCGACCCCGAACGTCACCGACGCCATGGCCCGCCAGGGGGCGTTGCACGGCATCGTGCCCCACCTGAAGGACCGGACGGTCCGGGTGGCCGGGCCCGCCATGACCGTCGTCACCCGGGACGGCGACTGGGCGAAGCCGGTCGAGGCGATCGACAAGGCCGCGCCCGGCGACGTCGTCGTGGTCGACGCGGGAGGCGGCCCGACGGCGGTCTGGGGGGAGCTCGCCTCCTGGAGCGCCCGGGGTCGGGGGGTCGCCGGCGTGGTCATCGACGGCGCGGCCCGGGACATCGATTCGATCCTCGATATGGGATTCCCCGTCTTCTCTCGCAGCGTCGCCCCCAACGCGGGGGAGCCGAAGGGCCACGGGGAGATCGGCATCGAGGTCGTCGTGGGCGGGCAGAAGGTGCGACCGGGCGATTGGATCGTGGGGGACGCGAGCGGCGTCGTCGTGGTGCCACGGGAACGGGCCCACGAGGTAGCGAACCGGGCGCTCGACGTGCTCGAGCACGAGAACCGGCTTCGGGAGGAGATCCAGCGCGGGTCGACCCTCTCGTCGGTCCAGAAGCTCGAGCGCTGGGAACGGGTGGGCTAGCCCACCAAGCCCATTAACCCAGCCACCTCCGGGTCGTCGGGACGCTCCCGTAGTCTAGTCCGGCCAAGGATAGAGGGCCTTCGAGGCGGCCCCCATGGGCTGCCGAGGAAACCCTCCGACGCGGGTTCGAATCCCGCCGGGAGCACTCCTATAATCGCTGGGTTTATACCTAACGATGGCCCTGGAGCCCTCGTGGCGCAGAAGAGGGCTCCGTCGGCGATAGGGATGGCGTCGTACCTCAAGGACCGCGAGATCCAACGGTGGTGGGAGAACCTCGCCCAAGGCTCGCGAATCACCGCCGATGTCCGGGTGCGCTCCCTCAGGCTGTTCTGTCGGCTCACGAAGACCCGCCCGGCCTCCCTCCCGAGGATGGCCCCCAAGGCGTTGCGGGACCTTCTCTTGGACTACGTCCAGGCCGAGCAGAAGCTCGGCAAAGCGGGCTCCTCCACGGCCACGCACCTCAAGGCAGTGAAGTCTTGGCTGGCGCACAATGGCGTGAAGGTCGAGCTTCCGGTCAAGGTTCGGGGGGCTCAGATGGCCCCCACGCTCGTGAACGAGAGGGTCCCCACCCAGGACGAGCTCCGAGCCGTCCTCAAGGGCACCACACCGCGAAATCGGGTGGAGTGTGCGTTAATGGCCTTCTCGGGGGTCCGCCCGCAGGTCATCGGGAACTACCTCGGGAATGACGGCCTTCGGCTCCGGGACCTCCCCGACCTCAAGATTGGCAAGGAGCAGGTCTCGTTCTCGCAGTCCCCGGCCCTAGTGGTCGTCCGCGCGGAGCTCTCGAAGGCGCGCCATGGGTACCTGACCTTCCTCGGGGAGGAGGGCTGCGGTTACGTCCGAGAGTATCTTACGGAGCGGCTTCGGGCAGGGGAGAGCCTCGGACCGGAGACCGACCTCGTTCACGCCCGGAACGTCGACAAGCCGTTCGTCCGGGCCCTGAACGTGTCGGACGCGGTCCGGAGCGCTTTCGTAGCGGGGGGATTCACCGGACAGCGTCCCTACGTCCTGCGTTCGTTTTTCGCATCGCAGCTCCTGGTCGCCGAGTCTCAGGGGAAGGTCGCCCATTCGTACTCGGAGTTTTGGCTCGGCCACCAGGGGGACATTACCCAGCGGCACTACACGCTCGGTCGGCCCCAACTCACCCTCGCGTTGGTCGACGACATGCGGGAGGCGTACCGCCGATGCGAACCGCTCCTCTCTTCCTATCCGCAGTTGTCCCAGGTCCCGACCCAGGCGGAGGTGCTGAAGACGATCCTGGAGGTGATGGGTTACTCCGAGGAGGAGCTCAAGAGCGTGGACCCGACGAAGCTCTCGATCCCGGAGGTTCGAGAGCTCTTGGAGAAGAAGCTCGGGGCCGGATCGGCCTCCGACCGTGTGGTCGAGATGGGTGAGCTCCCGACGTTCCTCGGCCAAGGGTGGCGATTTGTTTCGGCGCTCGGGGCTGAACGAGCCGTCGTTCGGCAGTCCCAATCCTTCGGAGGCGTCTGACCATCGCGCGGAGCTCTC
>Ga0209415_10010487_pt1 | contig 15747 bp, 10 predicted proteins | sample PeaSoiSIISIP2007_FD_187696 | JGI IMG/M metagenome (GOLD analysis project Ga0209415, IMG submission 187696) | Peat soil microbial communities from Weissenstadt, Germany - SII-SIP-2007 (SPAdes) (version 2) | ecosystem: Environmental > Terrestrial > Soil > Wetlands > Peat | place: Germany... | reverse complement strand
GGATTTGCGGAGGCAAGGTGCACCCTTTTGGCAAGGGCTAACGGCGCAGATTAGGACTCATTATTGGGCATTAACGGTAACCGTGTCACCTTAGCTCGGGGGCTTACGGGCTATCAAGTGGTATCAAAACTACGTCTGTTGTGAGGCTGTCACGGGCAGAGTAGAATGGGGCACACTCCCGAGTCATGGCATTAACTCCAGAGATTATTGAGTGCTCAACTTGGACGGACCCTGAACGAGCGATTGAAAAGCTCGCTGGTCCCGACCCGTATAAGTGGCTCTTTCGCGGACACCGGAAAGGCTCGTGGAGACTGATGCCGGCAATCGAGCGGTACTGCTCGATCGGTCGACTATTGCCGACCTGCTCAAACGGGATCTGAACGAATCGCGCACCGATCCGGAAGCTCGCTCCTACCGGAGGAGTCGCAGTGAACTGCCGCGGCTGAGCTATCTCGGGCACGTGGTGATGGAGAATCGTCATGGAATGATCGTAGCCGGCAGCGTCACCCAGGTGTCTACGCCATGCCGAGCGGAAAGCGGCCACCAGTCTGTTAGGCCAGGTGAAGCAGATGGGGCAGCGACTGGGTTGGAAACGAGGCCGTATGACAGTGGCTGCGGACCGGGCATATCACGAGCAAGACTTTGTCGAAAGCATGCAGCAACCCGGTATCGAGCCGCATCTGCCGGCTTGGAAGAATCGGCCGCGGCCAGACTGGATCGGGGAGGCCTTGCGTCGGACCAAGCGATATCGCCGCAGCCTCAGAATGCGTGCTTCAAAGAGGCGACCTTTACTCAGGCCGCGAGTTTCCTGGACACAAGGTTTCTCGGAACGGCAAGAGGGGAAAGTACTCGGTTTCTAGACAGCGCCGATTTTCGGGGTGCCTTGGCAGGTGGAAGCTCTTCAGTAACCAATGGTTGCACCGGTCCTCGAAGACCTGGCTCGTGGAATTGCCAGGAAGAAATTCAACTACACACGAAAGATATCTATTATTGTGGAGTGCGACTGGTGCTATCATGATTCAGCGAAGTTCGTTGCTTTGCCCCGTCGTTGCACGCGCAACCCTGTGCGTTGCAGTTAGTTCCTCCGTTCGGATTTTGCATCCTGCGTTGCGTGCGGACCTCTTAGGAGGTGTTGTGAATGGATCAAACTCCGAACGCCGAAATCAGATTAGAAGAGTCCTGCCCGCAGCCGCCCGTGGAAGCGATTCGCGATGAGCTTGAAAGGATACTGGCAAGCCGAACTTTTCGGGCGGCACAGGGACAAAGAAAGTTCCTCCATTACACGGTGGAGCAGGTAATCTCGGGACATGCTCACCTGTTGAAGGAATACGTGATTGCGACGGAAGCGCTCGGTAGAGATGCTTCTTTCGATCCTCGTCTCGATCCGATTGTTCGAACTGAGGCGCGGAAACTCAGGGCCAGATTGGCCAAATACTATGAGACCGAGGGTTCCAGCGATCCACTTCGCGTCGAGTTCCGCAAGGGTTCTTACGCTCCGGTGTTTCACAATGTTGTCATTCCGGCTTCAGAACCGGCCAGTGAGGCAAAAGATGCGGAAACGCCCCCAGTAGCAATTGCTTCGGAAGTGCCATTGAAGCCGAAGGCCCCCATCGACGGGCACGAACCGCGCTGGAAAGCGTTTCTGGCTTCTTTTGCGATTGACGGTCGCCTACCGCACTGGAAAGGTGTCTTGACTTCTATTGCGGTTGTTGTGCTCGTAGCCTCTAGCACCGCCATTCTTTATCGTCTGTGGCGTTCGGGCTTGCGGGAAACTACTTTTGCTGCAAATGACGCTTCCATTGCTGTTCTGCCGCTCGTTAACCTCAGCGACAATAACGAGGAATTCCTCAGCGATGGCCTCACTGAGGAACTGATTAATTCCCTCAGGCAGGTGCCGGGCTTGCGGGTCGTGGCTCGGACGTCGGCGTTTCGCTTCAAAGCGAAAACCTTTGACATCCGGGAGATCGACCGGAAACTTCATGTCCGCACGGTGTTGGTGGGCACGGTCAGCAAGTCCGAAAACCGGCTCATAGTTGCGGTCCAGGCCAACAATGCAGAAAACGGCTACCATCTGTGGTCCGGGAGCTACGAACGGGACTCTTCGAACATAGGCACAATCGCGCCTGAGATCGCAAGTGCGGTGACCAATGTGCTCGGGGTGGGACTTGTTCGCGGTGGCGGCCAGAACTTAATCCAGATGCCGGCTTCCCCGAATAGCGAGGCTCACGAAGACTATCTCAGAGGCCTCTACTTCCGGAACCGCTACACCGTCGACAGCCTGAACAAGGCGATTGAATATTTCAAACGGGCGATCGCTGAAGATCCCTCCTTTGCTCAGGCTTATGCCGGTTTAGCCGATTGCTACGCGATGGCGCGCCCGGTGTTTGCTACGCCTCCCCTGGAAGTGGTTCCAAGAATCGAGGCGGCGGCATCCAAAGCCCTGGAACTCGATGCCAAACTGGGTGAACCCCACATCGACCTGGCAGTCAGCGCGGAGTATAAATTCGAGTGGGTAACGGCGGAAAGGGAATTCAAGAAAGGCTTGGAGCTGAGTCCGGGCAACGTATTAGGCCACATCTGGTACGCCTGGTATCTTGCTTTGGCCGGACGCAAAGACGAGGTGCTAACCGAGAAGACCATTGCGGCGAAGCTTGATCCGGTTTCGCCTTATGCAGTCGAATCCGTCGGCCGTTATTATTCCGCGATCAACCGCTATGATGCGGCCATGGAGCAATACCGCAGCGCTCTGGCTCTCGAACCGAATTTCGGCCTGGCGCATGAAGGCCTGGGCGACGCTTACCTGCTGCAAGGGATGTGCGAGAAAGCGATCGAGGAGTTGCGTTTGGCCAATGAGTCGATGCCCGGCCCTCGACGGATGGCCCTTTTGGGATACGCGTATGCTGTGTGCGGGCACCTAACAGAAGCACGGCGAATATTACACGACTTTTTGAAGGAGCCACGGCGCGGCGCTATTCCAGCGCTCGCGATTGCCCAGATTTACCTGGGTCTAGGCGACAAGGATCTGGCGTTTTTGTGGTTGGAGAAGGCGATTGATGAAAGGGATTTGGATGTGAGTTTGAAATGGGACGCACATTTCGAGCCACTGCGTTCCGATCCGCGCTTCAACGCTCTGTTACGCCGGATGAAACTTACCTAGCCGAGAGTTGCTGTCTACCCTTGAGCGCAAAAATGAGACTCAAACAGTAACCGGTTACCGTAACCGGTTTTATCCAAGACACTGTCTTTCATTAGGTTACGCGGTGGCTGGTCCGGATGTCGGAGAAACGCTCGGCTTGACTCAAGAATGCCCTTGGCGCAAACTTCACTAACATCTGCCCTGTTTAGCAGCTCGCGCGGGAATAACGATACGTACTGATCGTCTTCGGCAACGCTGCCACACTTTAGTCTCCTCCGTCTCGAGATACGTTGATTCCAAAAATGGTTACTCCGATTCACGACGTATTGTCGATACCTTTCCCCTCCGCGACCGGTCGCGGAGTTCGCGTAGCCGTCGTTGATAGTGGTATCAATTCCGCCCATCCGCACATCTGCGTTCCCACGAAGACAGTCCGTATCGGTGCTCGAGGACGCGGTGAGTTTGGCTCCGGGGAAGACAGGCTTGGTCACGGAACTGCTGTTATGGCCGCGATTCAAGAAAAGGCTCCGGCAGCCGAGTATTTCGCCGTAAAGTTGTTCGTCTCCTCCCTGCGCGCCACCACCAACCGGCTACTGGAGGCCATCGAATGGGCGATCGACAGCCGGATGGATGTCGTCAATCTAAGCCTTGGGACCACGAACATGGATGAGTGGGGGAAGTTTCAGGATCTGGCGGAACGTGCGTCGGAAGCAGGCACCATATTGGTTTCTGCGCGAAGCGCTAGCATCCGCCCTCTTCTACCAGGAGCGCTGCCCGAAGTGATCGGCGTTGATGTGGATTGGGATCTTCCGCGCCTCCGGTATCGGATTGCGGCTGCCGATGGACGCCGGTATTTCTTTGCATCCGGTTATCTGCGGCCGGTCCCAGGAGTTTCGCCCGCCAACTACCTAAGCGGAATCAGCTTTGCAGTGGCGAATATGACTGGATTCGTGGTGCGCGCGTGCGAGGGACTTCAGAAGCGTTCCTTCCAGACCCTTTGTGAAGTCTTGGCGGATGAGATATGCTCTCAGCAAACGAAGGAGCGCAGTGGCACGGCGACTTCCCGCTCGCGGAAAACACAATCGGCCACGCCCCCCGGGGTGGAGTCGCGCCATTGCCTGAAGATCGACCTTATGAGGACCACGTGACGAAACGACTTCTGATCCTGATCGTCGCCGGCTATTGCCTGGTGCCAGGCGCGCTCGCGCAACAGGGATCGAGCGCCGCCGCGCCCACCCCGGAAGAGCCTCCCGAAGAGGGTATTCCGGTTACCGATCCCCTTGTCATCTCCCGCTGCGGGACGTGCCATACCAAGGATGCCAAGGGCAACCTGACGCGCATCTCCTGGGAACGTTCGACGCCGGAGGGATGGGAAGAGGCCATTAAGCGAATGGTTCGGCTCAACGGGCTGACGATTACGCCCAGTGAAGCACGCGCGGTGGTGAAATACTTGGCCACTGATCACGGCCTTGCGCCGGAAGAAGCGAAGCCCGTGATGTATATGCCCGAGCATCGGTTGGTGGATGAAACCAGTATCCCGAACGACACGGTGCACGATACGTGCACAAACTGTCACGCTTTGGGGCGCGCATTGTCGTGGCGGCGTACGAAGGCAGACTGGCGATTGCTCGCCAATATGCATAGCTTTCTTTATGCCCAAGCGGACAACATCTTTCGGCGCGGCTCGGGAGCTTTTCCCAGTGTTCAAGGCCCTCGTGTCGAACGTGCCGGCGCGGCGCCAGCGGTAGAACCCGCAAATCCGGCGACATCCCAACGGGAGCCTCTTGATGTAGCTATCGATTTCCTGGCGAAGGCTGCGCCCCTGCACACTACGGAATGGGCCGCCTGGCGTGCTCGCATGCGGCCGCCGAAGTTGGCCGGCCGATGGCTGGTATCCGCGAATCTGCCTGGACATGGCCGTTACTACGGCGAGATGGTGATCGACGCGGGCGCGGCCGCCGACGAATTCAGCACTCGGATCGATCTGAGGTCCGTGAAGGACGGGTCCGCGTTGACGCGGTCCGGAAACGGGCTGGTTTACGCCGGCTATTCGTGGCGCGGCCGGTCCACGGCGGCGGCTAAAGGGGCCACGGCGCCAGATGGTATCGCGCCGGAGATGCGCGAGGCACTATGGTTCGATCCCAACCAAAACGAGGCGCAAGGACGCTGGTATTGGGGCGCTTACCAGGAGTTCGGTTTCGATGTGAAGCTGGTTCGAGCATCCGCCGACCCGGCTGTGATGGGCGTCGACGTGACGTCACTCAAGACCGGCTCGACGGGCGTGAAGCTCAGGCTCATCGGCGCCAATTTTCCGGCGAAAGTTGTGGTGTCCGATCTCGATCTGGGTTCAGGTGTGACTGTGGCGCGCGTCGTGTCCAGCAATCCGGGTGAGATCGTCGCGGAAGTGAATGTGGCTGCGGATGCTGTGCGCGGAAAACGCGACGTGGCTTTCGAGCGGTCTATTGTGCCGAATGCGATCGCCGTGTACGACAGGGTGGATTACATCAAGGTTACGCCCGAAGCGGGCCTCGCGCACCTCGGGAGCGATGTGCATCCGAAAGGCTACCAGCAATTCGAGGCGATCGGATACAACCGTGGCGCCGACGGCAATCCGCATACGTCGGACGATGTGGAGCTTGGTCCCATTGATGTCGACTGGTCGGTGGAAGAGTTCCAGTCCGTCTACGGCGACGACGACAAAGGCTTCATCGGCCAGCTCAGCCCGACCGCCCTGTTTACGCCCGCGTCCGACGGCCCCAATCCGGAACGAAAGTTCAGCCGGAATAACTACGGAGATGTGTGGGTGGTCGCAACGTCGAAGACCGAGAAGGAGAAAGATGGACGTCCTATGACCGGCAAAGCTTATCTCGTGGTGACCGTTCCGACCTACATCAAATGGGATCAGCCGGAGGTGGAGAAATGAGGGATCTACTATGAAGCACATTAGAGCAGTAAACAAGAAGGCACACCGGATCATCGAATCCGCTGAAATCGGCGCTGCAGATCCAATCGAAGATGTCGTCGCGCTGCAGGATCAGGCGCCCGCGCGACCGCACATTCCGACGGGCTGCTCTCTCTCCTTCTCGCCAGGCTGGGAAGTGGATTCGGCCGGCGGGACAGCGGGCCTTTGCCAGCCGGTGGAGCGAGACATTTACGATTGCTATAACTCCTGTTTCTGGCCGGCGCAGGTTCCGGATCACCTGAATAACTATCCCGATTGGTCGAGCAAATGCGCCGTGGCGACCAAGGATTGGCGCAACCTGGATCTGGTATTTCCGTAGAAACCGCGCAATTTCGAGCCATGAAACAACTGATCTTCGTCTCTTTCCTCTCCGCGGCGTGCGTACACGCAGCCACGCTATTTACGGGAACCTATCACAACACGGTAATCGCCTTCGATGAGGCCAAGGGCCAAATCGTCGACAATATCCAGCTCACTACGGGTCTGCCCAGCAGCTTGCGCCTTTCGCAAGACAAGAAGACCCTCTATGTCACGACCGGCGACTTCAGCGGTATCGAAGTCATCGACGTCGCAACGCGCAAGGTCACCAATCACTTTGTTCTGAATACACCCACCAAGCGCTTCCGCTTCAACGCTGGCGGCGTGCCTGATCCGCAGGGCAAGTTCATTTACACGGTGACCACGGAGATGAACAAGCTTGCCGATCACTACGATATTGGCAAACCGAAGTACACCGTCATCGACCTTGCCGCGCAGAAAATTGTCAAAACGTTCGACGTGGCTAGGGAAGATGAGCTGGCCATCGGCGCCGGCCGCGGCCGGGCCCTGTTAGACATTTCAACGGACGGGAAGTACCTGTATCACTTCGGCGAGAAAGTGCTGATCCTCAATACGGACGATTTCAAGGTGGTCGACCGTTTGGACCTCTCGAAACCGGATCTGCCCGGGATGGAGGATATCGGATTCGGCGGGCAACTCGATAGCATCGGCGAGCCAGGCATGCACGTTTCACTGTTCAATTCCTCCGATCCCATCGTTCACAACCATCTATTCGGAATCGGGAGATTCGATCTGAACACCCGCCAGATGACGTTCGACCCGATAGGCCCGGCCCCGGCCGCGATGACAGGTCTGCAAGTCGCGCCTGACAAAACGCACGCCTACACCGTGGTTACGACTGGAGTGCTGGGTAATAAGCGCTGCGAATTCTGGCAATTCGACATGAAGTCGGACCGGATCACGAGTACTCGCGAGTTCTCTTGCCGGAGCAGATTCAGTTTCGGAATGTCGGGCGACGGTAAGAAGCTTTACATCTACGGCGCCGGTTTCCAAATCGACGTGTTTGATGCGGCTACGCTTCAGTTCGAACATACCTGGGATCTGCAGAATGACACGACCGGCGGGGGACTCATTGTTGTTCCTTAGGCGGACGGCGGCCATTTCAGCCGCCCTTTTCGTATCCTCCCTGTTGGCAGCGCAGCTTCCGGACAAGCCGGCGGTGGTGGCCCGCAAAGCGCTCGATCTGCTCCTGGCTGAAAAATACACGGACCTGAGAACTATGTTGAGCTCGGCGGCGCAGGACCGTCTGACTATCGACTTCCTGCACGACCGCGTGGGCGGTGAAATTCGTACGTTCGGCCAGTTGGCCAACATTGGCGAACCGGTGATCGCACAGGACGCCGACAGCACGCTCGTCAGCTTTCCGGTTCATTTTGCTGCAACGAGGGTGAATGTTCAATTCACGCTGAATCCCTCGCTCCAAATCGCCGGCCTGTACCTTCGACCACCGGATGCGCCGCTTCCCAAGGTATGGCAGCGGCCAGCCTACAGCAGGCCCGATGCCTTTACGCAACGCGAAGTGACCATCGGCTCCGACGAGTGGAAACTGGGTGGCACACTCACAGTACCCGTCGGCAAAGGACCATTTCCTGGTGTGGTCCTGGTCCATGGGCCTGGTCCGAACGATCGCGACGAGGAGATCTACTCGAACCGCATCTTTCGCGACATCGCCGAAGGGCTAGCCTCGCGCGGCATTGCGGTACTGCGGTACGACAAACGCACGCTCACCTATGGCGACAAGATGGGCGACATGGCCTTTACCATCGAGCAGGACACGGTGGAAGATGCGGTGCGCGCGATTGGCTTGATACGGCGCCAGCCCGAGGTGGCCGCGAATCGCATTTACCTCTTGGGGCACAGCCTGGGTGGTTACGCCGCTCCGCGTGTCGCTGCCAGGGATGGGAAACTCGCTGGTCTCATTTTCCTTGCGGCGAACGCACGTCCAATCGAAGACGTCGCGCTGGATCAGAACGAATACATTGCGCATCTCGATGGCAATCCTGCACCGCAAGTGCAGCAACGGCTCGACGCATTGAAAGCCGAAGTGGATCGAGTGAAGGCGCTGGAGTCCGGCAAGCCTGCGCCGCAGGTATTAATGGGGCTGCCCGGTGTTTACCTTCTGGATCTGAAAGGCTACGATCCGGCTGGGCAGGCTAAGAAACTGACGATTCCAATGCTGTTCCTGCAGGGCGGGCGCGATTTCCAGGTCACCTCTAAGGATTTTGAGATTTGGAGGGCCGCTCTCGCAGGCCGCGGGGGTGTGGAGTTTCAGCAATACCCAGCGCTGAACCACCTCTTTATCTCTGGCGACGGCAAGCCGGGTCCTTCCGACTATCTGAAACAGGGCAATGTCGATCCAACCGTGATCGCCGACATCGCAACGTGGATCTCTCACCAGGGGAATTGACAATCATGAACCGCCGCGAGTTTCTCGCTTTCGCCGCCACAAGCCTGCCAGCCGCTGAAATTATTCGCGCGGCAAACCTGCCCTCTGCCGATATAACTCTTCGAATCGGCGAAATCACGGCTGATCTCGGACATGCCCATACAGTAAAGACCCTGGCCTACAACGGCCAGATACCGGGTCCGCTGCTCCGGTTGACTGAAGGCAAAACCGTGACCGTCGATGTTGTGAACCACGCGCATCTTCCCGAGCTTGTCCATTGGCACGGCTTTCACATTCCACCAGAGGTGGACGGTGCGCATGAAGAAGGCACGCCTCACGTTCAACCAGGCGACACCCGGCGTTATTCGTTTACGGCGCAGCCCGCGGGCACGCGCTGGTATCACACCCATGGCATGGCGGGACAAAACACGCGGATCGGAATGTATTCGGGCCAGTTCGGCATGGTCATAGTCGAGCCGCGCCAGAATCCCGGGCGATTCGACGCCGAGTTTCCCATCGTCTTGCACGATTGGGAGCCCTACTTCAGATCCGAAATGGAAGGGGATGTGGACTACCACCTGTTCACGATCAACGGAAAGGTGCTCGGATCCGGCGAGCCGCTCCAGGTAAAGAGCGGCCAGCGTGTTCTATTCCGCGTGCTCAACGCGAGCGCGACCAAGGCGCATCGGCTTGCGCTGCCGTCTCACACCTTACAGATCGTCGCGCTGGATGGAAACGCTGTCCCAAGTCGAACATCCGTTCCCGTGCTGGATCTCGCGCCTGGCGAGCGAGTGGATGCCATCGTCGAGATGAAGAGTCCGGGCCGCTGGATCTTCGGCGAAGTGGAAGATGCACAGCGCGCTGCAGGCGCCGGTATCGAAGTGGAGTACGCGGGAGCGCAGGGCAAAGCGCGATGGGTCTCACCCCCGAGTTTCCAGTGGGACTTGAACGCATTCGGTGGGCAGCGCGAACTACCTGCATCCGAATCGAAGATCCCGCTGGTGATCGAACCCGGCAAAGATGGCTACCTTTGGGCGATCAATGGTAAATCCTGGCCACATGCGGATGAGATCCGCCTCGTGTCGGGCGTTCGCAACCGCTTGGTATTCGACAACCAGAGTATGATGGGCCACCCGCTTCACTTGCACCGGCACACTTTCGAGCTTGCCTCGGGCGTTCGCAAGGACGTTTTGCTCGTCCCCGCCCACACGAAATTAGAGGTGGATGTGCAGGCCGACAGTCCCGGCCCTTCGCTCTTTCATTGTCATCATCAACTTCACATGGACTTCGGATTTATGGCGCTGCTGAGGTATTGACGTTTCAGATGTAAACAGTAACCGATTACCGTAACCACTTTTGTGCAACCGCCTGTGTTTGTTGTAGATTGGGGACCTTTGTAGGGAATTATCGAAAATAGCATTCTGCTTGACTGAAAGTCCGGCTTAGCACAAACTTCACTAACAACCTGCTCCGTTTGCAGCTCGTCAGGGAAAAAGCGACAAGCTGTAAAGTTCGTAAAAGTTTTCGCCCTGACATTCGAACCCGCCACGTTGGCTGCTCCCCGGAAGCCCGTACTTCCGGATACACAATTCTTTCAGACAAGGGGTAAAACGGTGGGGAAAATTTTCACTTTGGTGGTCGGGCTATCGCTATTGGCTCAGGCCGCGTTTTGCCAATCTACTTCCGGCACAATCCTGGGGACGGTGAAAGACCCAGGGGGAAGCGTCGTGACCGAGGCCGTGGTGGTGTTGCGGAACGAAGGCACCAGCGCGACGCGCAGCGGTGTAACAAACGAAACTGGTACCTTCCAGTTCGTCAACCTGGACGTCGGCACGTACCAGATTACTATCGAAAAGCCTGGCTTCCAGAAAGTGCAACTGACTGAGATTTCGCTCGGTTCGCGTGAAACCAAGCGTGTCGACTCGGAACTGCAGGTAGCCACCCAGACGACCACGGTGAACGTGGAGGCGGCTGCCGGCACCGTGGTCCAAACAGACACATCGTCGGGCGCCGAAACCAAGGGGAGTCTGGAGTTAACCGACCTTCCCGTGGCAATCACATCGCGCTCCAACGGTTCCACCAGCCCCATGTCCACGCTGACGGCGCAGCCGGGCGTGCAGACCGATCCGAGCGGCAATATCTCGGTGGCGGGGCTCTCGCCCGCTCAGCTTTCCATGACGGTTGACGGCATCAGTTCGGTCGGGCCCGCGACCATGGGCGCAATCAGCGAGCTGTTTCCCTCCTTCAACGCGATCGAAGAGATCCGCATCAGTGAAACCATCAATCCCGCCGAGTACGGCGGCGTGGCCGACATCTCGACCATCTCCAAATCGGGAACGAATCACTTTCACGGCGGCCTATTTGAAAATTTTCAGAACAGCGAAATGAACGCGTCCAACACATTCAGTCATCAAACGCCGACGCTAAAGATGAACAATTTCGGCGCCTACATCGGAGGCCCCGTGATTCTTCCGAAACTGTACAACGGTAAGGATAAGACGTTCTTCTTTCTTAGCGTCGAATCCCTCCAGCTGCCTCGGACGCTGCAGTATGTGGAGAGCGTTCCGACCGCCGCGATGCGAACCGGGAATCTGTCGGCTTACAGCGATCCCTTGACGGGTTACGCGGGCAATATTATCCCAGCCAGCCAAATCAACCCGTATTCGTTGAAAGCGTTGAATGCATTCTACCCCCTGCCTAATCTGGCGCCGCAGAATCCGTTGCAACCTTACGCAAACAACTATCTCGCGTCGTTTGCTGTTCCCATCAAGAGCAATCAGGGCGATCTCCGGCTGGACCAGCAGATCACTTCGAATAATCAAATCTACGCCAGATTTACTTACAAAAACCGGCGGGTTTTCCAAGTGCCGCTCTCCAACTACTATTTCGACTCCCCGCCGACGTCGCCGCTGGTAGGATCGGAGACCGCACCGGAGATCGACGATGCCCTGACCGTCGCCGACAATTGGGTCATCAGTCCGACGATTGTTAACGAACTCCGGGTGGGGTTCAGCGGCGATCACACCTATCAAGGGATCGGCGTAACTTCGCAGCAGGCGGCCAGTGAGCTAGGACTAAACGCGCTTCCAGGTCCGCTCCCGGCAGGCACCAACATTCCGCAGATCACCATCGCCGGCTTTGTTGGGATTTTCGGACAATCGCAAAATACCAAGGAGGGCACCGAGCAGGTTTTAGACACGCTTACCTGGACCAAACAGAAGCACACCTTCAAGTTCGGCGGCGACCTGCGCTTCCTCCACGGCCTTTATACCAACGTCTTTGCCAACCAACGGATGGGAACGTATACCTTCAACGGATCCATCATGGGCAGCCTGCTGGGCAACGGAGCCGCGACGCCTTTCGCCTCATTCCTGTTGGGCTATCCGGACTACAGTCAGGTTGCCACCGTCCTGAATGCAGACACCCAGAGTTACGCTCGCCACTACGCAACTTTCGTCCAGGACGATTGGAAGGTATCGCGCTCGGTCACCCTAAACATCGGGCTGCGCTATGAATACCATCCAACCTTTCTGGACCATCTAAATAATACGGCGAACTTCTTGCCCGACTACTCTAGCGTGCAAAATGGACAAACAATACATGGGTTGGTAGTCATACCGGGACAGAGCACCTGGGCCATTGTCAATCCCGGGTTCGTTCAGTCCATCGCGGGGACTCCGATTCTGACGGCTCAACAGGCAGGGATTCCGCGCGGTTTGCGTTACTCACAAAAGACGGACTTCGCGCCGCGCATCGGTTTTGCCTGGCGGATGTTCGGGAGCGACAAGACGGTACTGCGCGGCGGATACGGGCGCTTTATTCAAACCCTGCTTGGATCTGCGGTTCAAAACGCCTGGGCCGTCGAATCGAGCGACGTAGCTTTTTTCAACAATAGTTTCGGCACTAACGGCGCGCCGGTCTTTACCTTGCCTTATGCCTGGCCTTCGAACATCGCGCAGCCCGGAACGCAGAGCTTTTATGTTGCGACCGACCTCCATTACAAAGATCCGATTGTTCAAGAGTGGGATATTACGCTGGAACGGGACTTGGGCGCGAGCTTTGGACTCCGCCTTTCCTACGACGGAAATCACGGTTCGAATCTGGGTATACAGGACAACCTAAACCAGCTTCCGGTGAATACATCCGGTTTCGCTGCGATCGGTTCGCAAGTTCCGTTTCCGTTGATGAGCTATATCGCCTATCAGACGAACCTGGGATATTCCAACTACCACGCGGGCACCGTCGAGCTGAAGAGGCGCATGTCGAATGGCCTTCAGCTGGAAGCCAGTTACATGTATACGAGAAATCTCTCTAATGTCCTCGGCGCGGCTTCGCAGACGGCAAATAACTTCCAGGGAGAACAAGGCGGAGTGCTTTCCGACCCGTATAATCCGAAACTCGACTATGGCAACGTCTCCTTCTCGCGGAGAAATCGCTTTCTGGCGACGTTCCTATACCAATTGCCGTTTGGAAAAGGCAAAACGTTCCTCACCAGCGGCAGCAATTTTGTGAACTATCTGGTGGGCGGCTGGGAGTGGAGTGGCGTCATGCTGTTCCAGTCGGGACCATTTATGACCGTGAGTACCAACAGCGATCCTTCGGGAACCGGCTACAACCTCTTCAACTCCAACGGCGGGCGTGCCGACACGGTTCCTGGTGTTAATCCGTATGCGGGGCAATCGCTCGGGGCGTGGATCAACCCAGCCGCTTTCGCCGATCCCGGTAACAACATTGGCCGCTTCGGCGACGTCTCACAGGGCGACGTTGTCGGACCTGGAACGATCGCGATTTCTACTTCTTTAATCAAGAGCGTAGCCATCACCGAAGCCATGCGGGTCCAGATCGGAGCCCAGGTGGCCAATGCGCTGAATCACCCCAACTACGCGCCTCCGCCCAACTTGACCGTGGGCGTTGCCGGCTTTGGCCAGATCAACGGGCTGCAGTCGGCGGAAGGAGCCGGCCCGCGGTCCATTCAATTAACCGCGAGGTTCGTGTTTTGATTTGCCAGCGAGTGCTAAATATGACACCGAATAACATTGTGAGAGTTTTACTTGCATGCTTTCTCGCCTTGCCTCTGTTCGCGCAGAGCCAGAAACCGCAAGCAACGCCAGCAGCGGATTCAGCCAAGCCGGCGCCTGAAGAGGGCATCCCGGTTACGAGCCAAATTGTCATCTCCCGATGCGGCTCCTGTCACGCCAAAGATGAACATGGAAATCTGCGGCGCATCTCTTGGGAGCGCGCCACGCCGGAAGGATGGGAAGAGGCCATCAAGCGCATGATCCGTCAGCAAGGTGTGCGTCTGACCCCGGACGAGGCGCATTCGATCCTGAAGTATCTGGCCACCGATCACGGCTTGGCGCCGGAGGAAGCAAAGTCCGTCATGTACTATGCCGAGCACCGGATGCAGGATGAGACCAACATCCCCAACGACCTGGTGAAGGGCGCGTGCACGAATTGTCATCCCTTGGCGCGGCCGCTTTCCTGGCGCCGTTCGCAGGACGATTGGAGGTTGCTTGCCAATCTGCACGTTGCTCTGTACGCGTCGGCCGAAGAGGCCTTCCGGCGGGGATTGGGCGTCGGGACGCCGCTGGATTGGGCTCCGCAGCATGACGCGAAGCGCCCCGTGGACGAGGCCCTCGCGTGGCTGGGGAAGACGGCGCCGCTGCAGACTGCGGAATGGGCGGCGTGGCGAGCTCGAATGCACACACCGAAGCTCGCGGGAAAGTGGATCGTCTCGGCCTACATTGCGGGGCGCGGCAAGTTTTTCGGAGAGATGGAACTGGAGCCCAGCAATGGCGCCGATGACGAGTTCACCACCAAAGTAAAGCTGACTTCGGCGAAGGACGGTTCGACGATTTCCCGGACCGGGCACAGCGTGGTGTACGCGGGCTATGCCTGGCGCGGCCGTTCCAAGGGAACAGCGGCTGCCAACGCCACTCCCGACGATCTGGGGCGCGAAATGCGCGAGGTGATGTTGGTCTCGCCGGATCAATCCACCGCGGAAGGCCGGTGGTTTTGGGGTCAATACCAGGAATTCGGATTCGACGTGAAGATGCAACGCGCGTCGGCGGACCCGACCCTCATAGGAGCGGATCTAAGTTCGCTGAAGAGCGGGTCGCAGGCCAATCGCGTGCGGTTGTTCGCGGAAAGTTTGCCGGAACAACTTGCCTCCGCGGATCTGGATTTCGGCGCCGGCGTGACCGTAAAGCGAATTGTTTCTCATACCCCGACCGAGATCGTGGCCGAAGTGGACGTGGCAGCCGGCGCAGTGCCTGGCAAACGCGATATCGCTTTCCGCCGCTCCGTGCTCGAAAGCGCGATCGCGATTTACGACCGCGTCGATTACATCAAAGTGACTCCCGACTCGGCGCTGGCCAGGCTAGGCAGTGATGTGCATCCCAAGGGTTACCAGCAGTTCGAGGCCATTGGTTATCAGCGCGTGGACGGCAAAACCAACACAGCCGACATCGAACTAGGGCCTGTTGACGTGAAGTGGTCGGTGGAGGAGTTTTATTCCGTGGAGAACGATGACGATAGGGAGTTCGTTGGTTCGCTAGGCGCGACCGGGTTCTTTACTCCGGCCTCCGATGGTCCCAACCCGCAGCGCAAATTCAGCCGGAACAATTACGGTGACATTTGGGTTGTGGCCACGGCGAAGGATCTAAAAGATAAGGATGGCAAGCCGCTTTCTGGAAAGTCGTATCTGGTGGTGACAGTTCCAGCCTACATGCAGTGGGATCAGCCGGAAGTGGGTCAATGACGGCGCCAATGGTGGCCCCGATAGTAAACAATGGCACCCGCGTCTATCGTCTGGGCGAGTTCCACCGCTTTGAATCGGCCGGAGCAAACTTCCTTTACCTGGTGCCGGCCGGCGCGATCTTCGCTGTCGACAGGGCCGTCGGAAAATTGATCGACTGCCTGACG
>Ga0209415_10010486_pt1 | contig 15748 bp, 13 predicted proteins | sample PeaSoiSIISIP2007_FD_187696 | JGI IMG/M metagenome (GOLD analysis project Ga0209415, IMG submission 187696) | Peat soil microbial communities from Weissenstadt, Germany - SII-SIP-2007 (SPAdes) (version 2) | ecosystem: Environmental > Terrestrial > Soil > Wetlands > Peat | place: Germany... | reverse complement strand
GAGATGTTGAGCGGGAGGTCCTCGCTGTCCACGACGCCCTTCAGGAACCGGAGCCATTCGGGCAGGAGGTCCTTTGGACGGGCGTCGATCATGACCTTCCGGCAGTAGAGCGCAACCGCAGGATCTAGCCGGGAGAGCCCAAGCTTCTCCGTGTTGTCCTTCGGCACGAATATCAGGGCGTTTATGGAGATCGGGGCGTCCGCGCTGAAATGGAGACGCAGGCGCGGCTTCTCGGAATCGTGGGCCTGGTACTTGTAGAACTCGTCGTATTCCTCCTCCTTTATCTCGCTCTTGCCGCGCAGCCACAGGGCCTGGACGGTGTTGATCCGCTTTCCGTTGAGGTTAATCGGAAACGAGACAAACGCGCTGTACCGCTCGAGGATCTCGCGGACCTTCCATTCCTGGCTGAATTCGGAGCACTCGTCCTTCAGGTCGACGACCACCTTGCAACCCCGGCGCTCGCCCGAGCTCTCCTCGATCGCAAAGCTTCCCGCGCCGTCGCTCGTCCACAGAAGGCCCTGCTCGGACTCCCTCCATGAGTGCGTGTACACCCTGACCGTCTTGGCCACCATGAACGCCGAGTAGAACCCGACGCCGAACTGTCCGATCAGCCCGGCGGCCTTCTGGTCGCCTTCGCCCAAGGCCTTGAGGAACGCCTTGGAACCCGAATGCGCAATCGTCCCTAGGTTTTCAACCAGCTCGGCCTGGGTCATCCCGAGTCCGAAGTCCTGGATTGTGAAGGTCTTGGCCTTGTCGTCGGTCGTTATGTTGATCTCCAGCGCAAGCTTGTCGTCGTAGACGCCCTTTTCTGTCAGCTGGAGATGGCGCTGCTTCTCAAGCGCGTCGGAGGCATTGGAAACCAGCTCGCGGACGAAGATCTCCTTCTCGGTGTACAGCGAATGGACGACAATATCGAGCAGCTGCTTGATCTCGGCCTGGAACTCGAATGTCTGGGGTGCGGCGGTGGGCATCGGTGTTGGAGAAATGGAGCGTCGAGCCTATCCCGATCCGCGCAAAAATCAACGTTGGCGGAGTCCGGGGTGTCGGCGCGGCAGCCGAAGGGTGCCGGCAGCTGCGTCGAGACACGCGCCTATCGAGGGCCGAACCTTCCCGCCAAGCAGCACATCAGCGCGAGCCCGGCTAACCTGGCAATCACGGACGCCGTCGCGGCCTTGTCTGAAGAGTGCCACATGAGGAGCATGTACCCGAAACTCGTCGCGACGGGCGACTCACCTTGCAGCGCCGCCACCGACAGAGACCACTTCAAGGGAAGTCACCATGCGGGCCCAGCGCGCGGAACGCTTGTCGCCGGGCACGACCACGCGAAGGGGCCCCTGGCCATCGGGCAGGGGCCGGCCGTCCTGGCTGTCGACAAGGAGGATGGCGCGGCTGTTGAAGGCTTCGTCGAACTCGGCTACGGCGTAGACGACATCGTAGTTATCGCGGCAGTGCGCGAGCACCGCGAGCCGCAGTCCCTTGCCCCGCAGCTTTTCGCCGAACTCGACGCCCGCCCTGGCCAGCAGGTCGCGCACCGGCACGCCCGAGTAGACGTGGCCCTGCTTCTCGTGGAAGTCGAAGGCGGTCACCTCCTGGTGCGCCATCCTGGACAGCTCCACCCCAGCGAATTCGGTCGTCCTGCCTTCGTAGACGATGGTCAACCCGGGTTCGGAAGCCTGTAAGCGGCCAATGGCCAGGAAGGCCAATCCGGCGAGAGACACCCATGGCCGAGGGCGCAGCGGAGGTTGGTGCATGGTTGTGGCGCAATGTAGCAGGGCGGCCGGCGGCGGGCCAGTTCGATCTCCTGTCCGCGAATCCGCTCCCCTGGGGAGGGCCCCAGGGAATGTGCCGCCTGCCTGCGCGGACGCGGCGCGAGGCCGGCGAACGAACTCGAGTTGAAGGGCGGGGTCAATTCTGCATGGTGAATGTCAGGACCCCATGCCCCCTTCCCCCGCGCCCAGTCCCATCCATCCGGACGTCAGGATAGGCCATGTGCATCTCAAGGTGGCTGACCTCGACCGCGCGCTCGGCTTCTACTGCGGCATCCTCGGGTTCGAGCTCATGCAGCGATTTGGCTCGAGCGCGGCATTCGTCTCCGCCGGCGGCTATCACCACCACATCGGCCTCAACACCTGGGAGAGCCTTGGGGGATCGCCGCCCCCTTCCGGGTCGACGGGCCTCTACCACCTTGCGATCCTTTATCCCACCCGGGCGGATCTGGCCGACGCGCTCCGGCGCCTGCTCGGGTCGCGGGTCCGCCTCGAGGGGGCGTCGGACCACGGGGTGAGCGAGGCCCTGTATCTGCGCGACCCCGACGGGAACGGCGTCGAGCTCTACTGGGACCGCCCGCGCGACAAATGGCCCCGCGGCCCCGACGGATCGTTGGCCATGTTCACCCAGAGGCTGGATGTCGGCGGGCTGCTTGCCGAGCGTGCGCTGTGACGACGCCCGGGGACTACCGGGGCTGCGTGTAGCCGCCCAGGTACGCCGCCTTCAATTGGGGGTTCTGCCTGAGGTCCGCGCTCGGCCCGTCCATCGTGAGGGAACCCGACTCAAGGACGTAGGCGTATCCGCTGATCTCGAGCGCGAGGTTGGCGTTCTGCTCGACCAGGAGGATGGAGATCTTCCGGTCCCGGTTGATCTCGACGATCTTCTCGAAGATGGTGCTGATGAGCCTCGGCGCTATCCCGAGGGAGGGTTCGTCGAGCATCAGGAACTTGGGCTCGCCCATGAGCGCGCGCCCGATCGCCAGCATCTGCTGCTCGCCCCCTGAGAGCGTGCCCGCCGTCTGACGGAGCCGCTCCTTCAGCCTGGGGAAGATCCCAAAGACATAGTCGCGGTTGCCTGCTATGGCGGCCTTGTCCCTGCGCAGGTACGACCCCATCGACAGGTTCTCATCCACCGTCAGGTTCGAGAAGACCATGCGCCCCTCCGGGACGTGCCCGATTCCGCGGGCCACGATCTTGTGGGCGGGCAGCTGGGTGATGTTCTCCCCGAGAAAGCTCACCGTGCCGCTCCTCGGCCTGAGCAGCCCCGATATGGTCCGCAGGGTGGTCGTCTTGCCTGCGCCGTTTCCGCCAATGAGCGTCACGATGGAGCCGTGGCCCACCTTGAGCGAGATGCCGCGCAGCGCCGAGATGGCGCCGTAGGAAACGCAGAGCTCGGATACCTCAAGCACGGGCTCAGTGGTGGGCGAAGCCCGTTTCGTGCGGCTCCCCGAGGTAAGCCTCGATCACCTTGGGATCGCTCTGGATCTCGGCAGGCGTGCCCTCGGCGATCTTGATGCCGTAGTCAAGGACAGCGATCCGCTGGCAGACGCCCATGACCACCTTCATGGAGTGCTCGACCAGCAGGATCGAAAGGCCGAAGTCCCTCTGGATTCGCTGGATCAGGGCCATCAGCTCGACCTTCTCCGATGGGTTCATTCCGGCGGCGGGCTCGTCCAGAAGCAGGAGCTTGGGCCGGGTCGCCAGGCACCGCACGATCTCCAGGCGGCGCTGCTCGCCGTAGGGCAGGCTCATCGCCGGCGCGTCGCGGAAGCGGCGCAGGTTGAAAAGGTCGAGAAGCTCGTCGGCGCGGTGCGCGATCTCCTCCTCGTCCCTCCGGAACGCGCCCATCCGGACGAGCGTCTGCGCCGGGGAACAGCCCCTGTGGAGGTTGCACGCGACACGGACGTTGTCGAAGACCGACATGCTCTTGAAGAGCCTGATGTTCTGGAAGGTCCGCGCGATGCCCGATTCGACGACCTCGTAGACCTTCAGGGCCGCCAGGTCGACGCCGTGGGAACGGACGCTTCCGCTCGTGGGCCGGTAGACGCTGGTGACCAAGTTGAAGACCGTCGTCTTCCCTGCGCCGTTGGGGCCGATCAGCCCCACCAGGTCGCCGTCGTCCATCGAGAGGTCAAGGGCGTTCACGGCCGTCAGCCCACCGAAGCGGATCGTTGCCTTGTCGAGCTGGAGAATCGGTCCGGGCATGGCTGTCCAGGAGTCCTTCAGCTTCGGGCCGGCCTCAGTTTTTTCCACAGCCTGGCCGCGATCGCCACATAATCAAAATTGAACAGGCCCTTGGGCCGGGCGAGCATGAGGACGATCAGCAGCAGCGAGTACAGCACCATCCTGTACTGCTCCATCGAGCGCAGCACCTCGGGCAGGATCGTCAGCAGGATGGCCGCGAAGATGACGCCCGGCGTGTTGCCCATCCCTCCGAGGATCACCATGACCACGATCTCGATGCTCTTCGTGAAGTCGAAGCCGGTCGGGGTGATCGTCAGCTTGAAGTGCCCGTAGAGCCCGCCGGCGACCCCCGCGAAGAACGCGCCCACGACAAAGGCGACGATCTTGTACCGCGTCGTGTTGAGCCCGACCGCCTCGGATGCGACCTCGTCGTCGTGGGTCGCGATGAAGCCGCGGCCGTAGGTCGAGCGGACGAGGCAGACCACCGTGAACACGGTCAGGGCGGCGAAGGAGTACACCCAGAAGATCGTGGTGTAGTTGGGAATCCCGTTGAGACCGAGGGCCCCTCCGAGCGCATCGATGTTTTGGAACGCGACGCGGATGATTTCCCCAAAGCCCAGCGTGACCAGGGCCAGGTAGTCCCCCTTGAGCCTGAGGGACGGGATGCCGACGGCAAGCCCGGCCGCGGCCGCGCCCAGGCCGCCCACGACGAGCGCCGCCAGGAACAGGAGGCCCTGCTGCAGGGCGGTGCCGCCCGCCTCGCCGAGCAGCCTCGGGCCGAGCAGAAGCGTGATCCCCGCCGAAAGGTAGGCCCCCACCGACATGAACCCCGCGTGGCCCAGCGAAAACTGGCCCGTATAGCCGTTCACGAGATTGAGGGACACGGCGAGGATTACGTTGATCCCCACTCCCGTCATCACGTCGAGGTAATAGGGGTCGATCCGGTCCGAGTAACTCGAGACGCCGAAGGTCAAGAGCACGGTCGCTAGTAGGGCGATGAGCGGCTTGGGCATCGGCGTCAGACCTTTTCGGCGGTGAACCGGCCGAGGAGCCCGGCCGGCCGGAACAACAGGATCCCGATTAGCGTGGCGAAAGCGATCGCATCCTTGTATGTGGACCAGCGCGAGCCGTCCACGAAGGTTTCCACCATGCCGAGGATGAGCGCCCCCAGCGTCGCCCCGGGGATGTTGCCAACGCCGCCGAGAACGGCCGCGACAAACGCCTTGAGACCCGGTACGAGCCCCATGAGCGGATCGATCGACGGATAGTTGAGGGCGTAGAGGACGCCACCGGCCCCGGCGAGCGCCGATCCGATCCCGAACGTAAACGAGATCACGACGTCTATGTTGATCCCCACGAGCTGCGCTGCCTTGGGGTTGAGGGCCACGGCCCTCATCGCCGTTCCGATCTTGGTCTTGAAGACCGCGAACTGCAGGCCGACCATCAGTAGGGCGGCCACCACGATGACGATCACCTGGTTCATCGAGACGATGAGTCCGCGGACCTGGATCAACTTGGCGGGGAATATGGACGGGAACGCCCTCGGCGTCGCGCCGAACACAAGCTGCCCCGTGTATTCAAGAAAAAGAGACATCCCGATCGCCGTGATGAGAACATTGAGCGTGGGCCCGCTCCTCAGCGGGCGGTACACGAGCCGCTCGATGCCGATGCCGAGGATGGCGCAGCCGGCCATGGCCGCGGCCATCGCGATAAGGCCGGCCCAGACGGTGCCCTCGGGAAGGTGCCTGCCCACGAAGTAGCCGATGAAGGCTCCCACCATGAACACGTCCGAGTGCGCGAAGTTGATGAAGCGCAGGACGCCGTAGACCATCGTGTACCCGAGCGCTATCAGGGCGTAGATGGCCCCGAGGGAGAGTCCGTTGATCAGCTGCTGAAGGAACTCGGACATCAGGGGGCCACGGCCTCCAGGAAATTGAGCTTTCCGTCCCTTATCGCGATGATGGTAGCGGGCTTCGAGGCGTCGCGGTTGGCGTCGATCGTGGTCTCTCCCGTGGCGCCGGTGAAGTTCCTGGTTCCGGCAAGTGCGTCGCGCAGCTTTGGACCCTCGGTCGATCCGGCGCGCCGGATCGCGTCCGCGAGCACGCCGATCGCATCGTACCCGAGTGCGGCGAACGCGTCGGGTGTCTCGGCGCCCCAGCGCGCCCTGTAGTCCGAGACAAACTTGCGCACCACGGGGCCGTTGTTCTCGGGCGAGAAATGAGTCGAGTAATAGCAGCCGTTGAGCGCTTCGCCGCCTATCAGGAGCAGCTGGTCGGACACCCAGCCGTCTCCGCCCACGAACGGCATCGTCAACCCTAGGTCCCTGGCCTGGCGCACGATGAGGGCGGCCTCCGTGTAGTAGCCGGGCACGAAGACCGCGTCGCAGCCCGCGGCCCCGATTGCGGTCAGCTGAGCGCGGAAGTCCTTGTCCCCCTCGGAATACTTCTGCTCGACGGGAATGACCCCGCCGTCGGCGCCGTACTCCTGCCTGAAGAACCTCGCGAGCCCGACGCTGTATGCGTTGGAGACGCTCGAGAGGATGGCGACCCTGCGGGCCTTGAGCTCGCGGCCCACGAACTTGGCGATCACCGACGCCTGGAACGAGTCGATGAAGCAGACGCGGAAGACATAGCTGCCGACCTGGGTCACCTTCGGGTTGGTCGCCGCCGGCGCGATCATGGGAATTCTCGCGGCCTGCGCTATGGGAGCGGCCTCGAGCGAGCGTCCCGAGGAAACCTCTCCAAGGAGCGCGATCACCTTGTCGCGGGCGATAAGCTTCTTCGCGGCGGTGGCGGACTGGCCGGGCACCGTCTGATTGTCCTCGGTAAACAGCTCGAGCCTCCGGCCCAGCACGCCGCCGGCGGCGTTAATCTCCTCGATCGCCATTGTGATCCCCTTGTGTGAGGACTGGCCAAAGCTTGCGTCCTTGCCCGTGAGCGAGGCGTACTCGCCGACCCTGATCGATTCGTCGGCGCGCATCGCGCATGAGGCGAGGCCCGCGGACAGGACAAGGACCGGGAACGCGGAGCGAATATGGGTGCGGGTTGGGGAGGCCATCGGCGCGAAATCACATCATGGCGAAACGCTTTCCACGAACTGAAAGCGGCCGTTCCTTACCTGGATGATGACGGCGTTCTTGGACGCATCGCGCTTTTCGTTGATCGTGATGCGACCGGTGACCGCATCGAAGTCCTTGGTCGACGCAATGGCGTCTCGCAGCGCCCTGTGCTCGGTCGTGCCCGCCCGGCGGATTGCGTCCGCGAGCACGAGAACCGAATCGTAGCCCAGCGAGGCGTTGGAGTCGGGCGTGGCGCCCCCGTAACGCGTCCGGTAGGCCGCGACAAAATCCTGCACTCGCGGCGACGGATCCTCGGGCGAGTAATGCGAGCAGAGGTAGGCGCCCTCCACGGCGTCGCCGCCCAGGTCGATGAGGGACTGGGCCTCCCAGCTGTCGCCGCCGAACACGGGGACGGTGATCCCGAGCTCGCGGGCCTGCTTCACGATGAGGGCTCCCTCGTTGTAATAGCCGGGCGAAAATACTGCGTCCACGCCCGCCGCCCTGATGGCGGTCAGCTGCCCCTTGAAGTCCTTGTCGCCCTCGGCGTACTTGGGCTCGGCGACAACCTCGCCGCCCCCGTCGATGAACGCCTGCTTGAAGAATTTGGCCAGGCCGACGCTATAGGCGGACGTGGAGCTTGAGAATATGGCCAGCCGCTTGGACTTGAGCCTCGTGAGCGCAAACTTCGCCAGGACGGGCCCCTGGAAGGGGTCGATGAAGCACACGCGAAAGATGTAGTTGCCCGTCTCCGTGACCTTCGGGTTGGTGGAGCCCGGCGAGATCATGGGGATTTCGGCGGCCTGGCAGACGGGGGCCGCCTCAAGCGAGCGGCTCGACGCAACCTCGCCGAGGACCGCAACGACGTGGTCGCGGGCGATCAGCTTGCGGACGGACGTGCTGCTTTCGCCGGGCTTGGACTGGGTGTCCTCGGTGACGAGCTCGAGCTTGCGGCCGAGCACCCCTCCGGCCTCGTTGACGTGGTCGACGGCGAGGATGGTCCCCTGGTGCGAGGACGTGCCGAGGCTGGCCTCCTTCCCCGTGAGACAGGCGTACTCGCCGATTCGGATCGGGTCCTCCGCCGAGGCCGACAGCGCCGCGGCCGCCAAGATGGGGATGAGGGTCCGCGAAAGGCGAATCATGAGTTGGATGACCGAGAGAGAAGGGAACGGCCGGACCGGTGACAACCGAATTGCCTTACTATTTGATAATGAGGCGCAGGCCTGCTCCGATCCTGGCGTTGAACACCTTTGACAGGCACCTGCTGCGCGAATGGCTCGAGATCCTCGGAATCGTGCTCGTGCTCACGTGCGGCCTGCTTCTCGTGCAGGTGATGTACGACGATTTCAGGGACCTGCGCGAGGCGGGGGCGCGCGGGCTCGATCTCGGCCGCTACGTCCTCGTCGCCGTCCCCGGCTTCCTCGCCGTGACGCTGCCCATAGTCCTGCTGACCTCGACCCTTTACGTCCTTGGCAAGCTCCACAAGGCGAACGAGCTGACGGCGATGCGCGCCGCCGGCGTCGGCTTTGGACGGCTCATGGCTCCGATCTGGGTCGTGGGGTTCCTGTGCTGCGGCCTCTCGTGGTGGCTCAGCGCCACGGTCGTTCCGTGGTCCGTCGAGGAAACCCGCCTCATGAAGGAGGGTTTCCAGTTCCGGAGGCAGGCCCAGTCGGTTCCCGCGGACCGGATCGGGGCGGTCTTCAGCGTCGGATTCGACAATCCCGACGGCCGCCGGATGTGGTTTCTCGACCGATACAGCAAGTTCACCGGGAAGGCGTACGGGGTCTCCGTCACCGAGATGGACGCGCGCCGAAGAGAGACGAGCCGCGTGGTCGCCTCCCAGGCCTGGTACGGCGGGAGCCAGCGCGGATGGGTGTTCACGGACGGGCGCGAGATGGGATTCAACCCCGAGACTGGGGAAAACACCTCGTCAAAGCCGTTTGCCGAGCGTGCCTTCCCGCGTTTTCAGGAGGACCCGCGGCTCATGCTGCTCATCGACCGCAGGCCGATAGACCTGTCCTTCGCCGAGCTGAGGGAGCTGACCGACTACTATTCCCGCGAGAACAACCCCAAGGGCGTCCCGTACGCCGTCAGGTACTACGGGCTTATCGCGGATATCCTTGGCCCGCTGATCGTGATCGCGATCGCCATTCCCTTCGCCGTTTCCGGCGTGCGCGTTAACCCGGCCGTCGGCGTCTCAAAATCGATCGGTCTGTTCTTCCTCTATTTCGCGCTGAAGAGCTTCGCGGAGTCGATTGCGACCAAGGGGCTGATCGATCCGGGCTTGGCCGCGTGGCTGCCCGACATCGGGATGACCTGCCTCTCGGTCATCCTGTTTGCCCGGTTGCGCTGACGGGGCGCCCGGGGAATCATGTGCGCAGGTAGGAGGCGCCGTTAACGTCGATCACGGCGCCCGTCATGGCCGCGGGCGCATCCAGGGCGCAGAAGACCGCGACCCGGGCCACCTCGTCGGCGAGCGCCACGCGGCCGAGCGGATGCTGGGCTCGGATCTCGCCGCCACGCGGGCCTGCGAGGAATTCGGCCGCCATCCCGGTCTCGGTCCACCCCGGCGCGAGGCAGTAAACCAGCACGCCCTCCGGCGCCAGCGCCTTCGCGAGCGACTGGCTGAGCGAGTTCAACCCCGCCTTGCTGGCGCCATAGGCGGGCGCCTCGGGTTCCCCCCTGAACGCGCCGCGAGAGGAGATATTGACTATCCTTCCGCCGCCGGCGCGGGCCATCGACTGCGCCGCGAGGAGCGACAGGTTTGCGGGACCGAGCAGGTTCGTGGCGATCAGCCTCCCCCACGCCCTGCGCCACGCCGCGTAGCCGGTCGACAGGGGAGGGTGCTCCTCGTACGCCGCCGCGTTGTTGACGACGATGCCTATCCGGCCGAGCCGGCGCGTAGCCGCTCTCCAGAGCCGCCGCACGGCGCCGCCGTCCGCCATGTCCGCCGAGAAAAGCGCGTGACCCCCGCCGGGCAGTTGCGCGAGAAGCGATTCGGCGGCGGCCCTGTTGCCGCGGAAGTGGACGGCCACCCGGACGCCGCGCGCCGCAAGCTGGAGCGCGATCTCGCGGCCGATTCCGCGGGAGGCTCCGGTCACGAGCGCGGTCGGTCGCTCCTTGCCCTTGGTCATGCCGATCGGTTGTGAAAGCCGGATTGCGGGCGCTTCCTACGCCCAGTTGTAGTTAAAGCTGATACTGATTCGCTCGGCGTCGACCCGGTTCTGCGCGACCTCGTGCCTGAGCCAGCTCTCGAATAGAACCAGGTATCCCGCGCGCGCGGGATAGGTGACGTGGACCAGGTTTGCCCGCCGCGCGCCGGACAGCCGGGGAGGCGCTGCCATGAAGCGGTCGAGCCGCGGATCCTCGAATTTCAAGCCCGGGCATCCCCGGGGGGCGGCGACGTAGTAGGTGCCGCTCACAAAAGCAAGCGGGTGAAGGTGGAGGGAATGCGCGGCGGACGGCGGCATGATGTTTACCCAGCAGTCGGTCATTCGGATCGTGCGGCCGCGCAGGTCCAAGTCGAGAGCCAGGGAAAACGAGCGCACGTGGCGGGCGATCCTGCGCTCGAGGCGTGCGAACGTGCTCGAAAAATGGTGGAGTTCGTTAAGAGACGCGTAGCTCGTGTAGCCTCCCGGGTAGTTCCGCCGTGACCACGCGCGGCCCGCCCTGTCGAAATCCCGGAGCGAACGGCATTCCGCCGCCAGGTCGGCGTTGAGCCGGTCGAGCCCGGACTTCATCAGGGGCTCGGAATAGATGAAGGTGGGGAACCACGCGCGTATCATCGCGCCACTCCGATCCCGCCTGGTTCAGGCGCCCGCCCGCCCGCTGGGGCTGTGTCTCCGTCCATCGGGCCCGATAGTGGTCGCGAGGAACCCGGGGGCAAATCCGAAAAATCAGCGGGCCATCGCGGTCCGGGCGGCGCGGGCAAGGAGGGGCCTTCCGGCGGCCTCCGAGACCCGATCCAGCAGGCCAAGGAACGCCTTCCTCTGCGCCGCCGTCAGCCCCGAGGGCGCCCACCTCTCCGAGAGTAGGAAGCTGTGGAGGGCGTCCTCGCACCTGCCGAGCCGCAGGAGGACGACGGACCGGTCGTAAGCCGCCTGGTAGAAGCGCTCGTCCATGCGCAGCGCGTCCCCGAAGTGGTCATCCGCCTCCCGGGCTTCGCCCGCCCTCGCGAATTCCAGGCCCAAGCGCTCCTGCAGGATCGCCAGGTAGGAGACGGATCCGTAATAGGCGCTGATGCGGCGCTTGTCCGCGATGATCGCGGCGGCCTTCAGGAAGCCCTGGGCCGAGGGGTTAGCCTTGAGGCGGGCGGCGACGGCGTCGGAGGCGGCCTTTTCGTCGCCGCGCAGGAACTCGAGAATGAGCTGCCGGCTGGTGAAATCATCGAGCAACTCGGCGTTCCTGATCCCCGCGGCCACATAGGCATGCTGCCGGAGGTCATTCGACCAGACGTCGAGCTGGCGCCAGCTGAGCCAGCCGAGGGTGCCGATGATCGCGAGCGACACGGCCGAGGCCCACGCGCGCGCCCGGAAAGTGGCGACGCGAGCGATGGCGGCCGCGATTACCGCGGCCATGATGACGTTCAGGAAGTAGCCGTAGCGGTCGCTCGCCATGTGGGGCTTCTCCGTGAGCCCGAAGAACGGCGCGGCCATCGCGAGGTAGCCGAACCAGACCGCCGCGAGAGCCGGCCACCTCCTGAAGGAGACAAGGGCAAGCGCGCACGCCGCGCCAACCGCGGCCATGCTGAGCACGAACGCGGCGCCCGCGGGGTTGAAGTCCACGAGCGTGTCATAGAGCGGCGAAAGGTGGACGGGCCACCAGGGCTTCCAGACGTAGTAGGCCGCGACGTAGGCCGACTGCGCGATCCGGCTGGCGAGGGGCAGCTCGCGCATTCCGGGCACGGCCCCGAAGACCTCGGTGTTTCCGAAGCGCGCGGCGAGCGTGAGCGCGAGGGCGGCCGCAAGCGGGACAAAGAACGCCGCCTTCTCGGCGAGGAGCCGCCGGAAGACGGCGCCGGGATTGGCGCGCGAATACATCCAGTCGAGACCAACCAGGAGGAAGGGGGTCCCGAGGGCGACGGGGTAGGTGAGCAGTGAGGCCGCGTAACCGGCCGCTGCCAGCCACAACCACGCGGCGCGGCGCGGGCCCTGCGCGAGATATGTGCGCAGGTACGCGATCAGCGATGCCAGAAGCAGGGCCATGGCCTGGCCGTAGAGGTTGCCCGAGATCCAGGCCGTGGTCTCGACCCGGAACGGATGCAGCGCCCACCAGCCCGCCGCGAGCGCCGCCGCGCCGGCGTCCCAAACGGTGAGGCCGCCTAGGCGCGGGCTGGGGGCGAACAGGCGCAGGGCATGCAGGATCAGCGCGAACGCGAGGCCGGTGTTCAGGGCGTAAAGGCCGAGCGCAACGGCGTGGTACGGCGACGGATCGAGGCCCGCGAATTCGTAGGTGGCCGAGAAATTGAGCCATCCAAGCGGGATGTAGCGGCGGACATAGCTCCAGTCCGAAAACATCCATCGCAGCCTCGCGAGGCCGATCCCACCCATGTGGGGGTTCAGGGTCACGTTGACATCGTCGTCGCGCAGGTAAAGGAATCCGAAGTCTAGGACTCTTAGGTTTAGGGCCAGGCACGCGAGCACGAGCACGGTCCCGCAGAGCCAGGCCATCCTGCGCGCGTCCGCGGAGGCGAAAAACAGCGGAAGTGACGGAGGGCGCTGCACTAAGCCGTGTGTTGGCTGATCGACGCGCCGTCCGCGGGCCGAAGCCGGCGGAAGACAAGCGACGTGGCGATCGTCATCAAACCGAGCGTGAGCAGCGTCCAATGGATCCCGGAGATCATGCCCGCCGGGCCGGGCCGGTGTTCGCCGCCCAAGTACAGGGCGGCGAGAAGCGAGGAGATGGCGACCCCGAAGCTCATCGACATTTGCTGGACCGTGCTTGAGATGCTGCTTCCCGGGCTCGCGTCGGCGTCGGAGAGGTCGGCGAACACAAGGGAATTCATGCTGGTGTATTGCATTGAGGACACAAAGCCGAGGATGAAGGCCAGGACGACAATCAGCCACGCGGGAGTGCCGCGCGCCACCGTCATGAAAAGGACGGTGACAATGCCGATGGCAATCGTGTTTGAAAACAGCACGCGCCTGTAGCCGAAAAGCTTCAGGATCCTGGGCATCAGCATCTTCAGGCTCATGGCTGCGATGGGCTGGGGGGCGATGAGCAGGCCGGATTGGACGGGCGTGTATCCGAGCCCGATCTGGTAGAGCAGGGGAAGGAGAAAGGGCATGCCTCCGACGCCGAGGCGCGTGGCAAAACTGCCCACCACGGCGATGCGGAATGTCCGTAGCCTGAACAGCTTCAGCTTGAGCAGGGGGAACTCGGCGCTCATGGCGTGGCGGCCGTACGCGAGGAGCAGAAGGACCGAGAGGCCGATGAGAAAGACGATGCTCCTCGGGCCGAGCTCGTGCTCGCCGAAGATCTCGAGGACGTACGAGAGGAGGGCGATTCCGGAACCGAACAGCGCCAGGCCCACAAAATCGATCGGATCCCTGCGCTCGGACTGGTAATTGGGCATGTGTCTAAACACGAGGTACATCCCCATAAGCCCGATCGGGAGGTTGACGAAGAAGATCATCCGCCAGTGCAGGTAGTCGACGATCAGCCCGCCCGCGAGCGGGCCCATGAGGGGTCCTATCAGCCCGGGCACCGCGACAAAGCTCATCGCGCGGACGAGCTCGGACCTCGGGAACGTGCGCACCATCGTGATTCGTCCCACCGGCATCATGAGCGCGCCCCCGCAGCCCTGGAGGATACGGGCCCCGACGAGCATGGGCATGTTGACGGACAGGCCGCACAGCAGCGATCCGAGAGAGAAGATCCCGATTGCCGTGAGGAACACCCACCGGGTGCCAAACCGGTCCGCTATCCAGCCGCTGATTGGGATGAAGACGGCCAGGCTGATCGTGTAACTGGTGAGGGCCGCTTTCATGCTCAAGGGAGCGATCTGAAGCGCATCGGCGATCGTGGGGACGGCCGTGTTCAGGATCGTTGTGTCGAGCGACTCCATGAAGAACGCGACCGCGACAAGCCATGGCAGAAGCCGCTTTACGGATTCGGTCGGCAGGGAGGCGCTCATCTCGGGCGGATCGAAGAGAAGGGCTGGCGGCGCCCTTTGCAATCCGGCTCAAAGCCCGCGCGCTCGGCCCCGGCGCACCAATTGAAAATCTCTTGCGTCGCCCCCCCGCCCGAGTGGAAACTCCGGGGCGCCTGACACCGGACGCGCACCGTGCACTTCTGACTACATGGACGACGACGCTTCCAAGGAGAATCCGACGGCGGATTTCAACAAGATCGATCTGAGCCAATTGCAGGGCTTCAGCTTCGGCACCCAGTGGACCAAGGACAAGGACGCCGCCTCGGACGGCGGGGAGCGCGCCGAGAGGCCGCCCCGTGACGACCGCATGGGCGCGCGCGCCAACGCCCCCGACCGCAGGGACCGGCGCGCGTTTCAAAGGCCCGCGGCGGACGGGCCGCCCCGCGACGCCCCGGGCGACCGGGCGCCGCGCAGGGACACGGGCGAGTATGCCGGCGCCGCGCGCCGCGCAGGGCCCGGCATGGATCGACAGGATCGCGGGCCGTACGACAGTCCGTACTTTGACGTCGCCTTCTTCCCCGAGGACTCCAGCTTCAACACGCTCGTCAAGATGATCCGCTCCTCGGCGCGCACGATCGAGCTTTTCGAGATCGCGCGGACGGTGTTGGGCAAGCCGGACCGCTTCGTCGTCGTGGTGTCGCGCAAGCAGCGGCCAGCCGGTGCGCCCGAGGCGCCGCCGCAGCCGCTCCACATCTCGGCTCCCGACGGGGTTCCCTTCGAGTCCGAGGAGGCCGCCGTTGCGTACGTGATGGAGAGGTTCCTGGCCAATTTCTACGACCAGGCCGAGGTCGAGGTCGAGGCCCCGAAGGGGAGCTTCCTTGTGATCAACAAGTGCGGCGTCACGGGGGAGCTCCTGGGCCCGCCGAACTACCACCGCTACAGCCAGATGGTGCAGCACCACCACGCCTCGAAGCTGGCCCGGATGCCCTTTGAGGCGTTCCGGGCCCGAATCGAGACGATTCGCGATCCCGAGGTCGTGAACCGGTGGCTCGAGAAGATGAAGAGGGTGATCCGCTACACGTGGAAGGGGCCCGCGGCCGAAGGCCAAACCGCGCCCGGATTCGACAGCCTTGAGGAAGCGAGGCAGTTTCTGCTCACCCAAGCGCGCGACAGTGTCGTCAAGGCCGCCAACAGCGCGCGTTTTCACGGCAAGGCCCTGGAAACGATGCCCCGCGGCGAAATCCTCATGGCCATCGAGGGCGCCTATGAGCGGCAGCTCCGGTTTCCGCTCGATACGGCCAACCAGCTGCGGGGCAGGCTCCGCCGGGAGCACTTCACGATCTTCAAGAAGGGATCAAAGGGCGTCTCGTATGTCTGCGCCGTCAAGCGCAAGTTCCGCATTCCGGGCCAGGTGTTCTCGGAGAGCATCGGCAGCCTGATATCTTTCATCGAGGCCCACCCGCTCGTGAAGGCCGGGGACCTGGCGCTGAAAATGCTCGCCATCGGCGCACCGGCCGAGGGCGCGACGGTCACCCCGGAGCAGCGCGAGAAGATCGTGCGGATGCAGGGCGACCTCATCTGGCTCGTGCGCGAGGGCTACGTCACGGAATTCATCGACGGGGGGCTTTACGCGCCGCCCGTCATGGTCGA
>Ga0209415_10010484_pt1 | contig 15750 bp, 18 predicted proteins | sample PeaSoiSIISIP2007_FD_187696 | JGI IMG/M metagenome (GOLD analysis project Ga0209415, IMG submission 187696) | Peat soil microbial communities from Weissenstadt, Germany - SII-SIP-2007 (SPAdes) (version 2) | ecosystem: Environmental > Terrestrial > Soil > Wetlands > Peat | place: Germany... | reverse complement strand
TTGCATCGGGCGTCCTACCACACAAAACGAGCCGGGAGAAAATGGGATCAAATATAGGGGGCCGCTACTTGTGCATCTGTTCCGACAGGTAATTCTGCTCGCCCACCTGCTTGATCAGCTCCAGCTGCGCCTCCAGCCGGTTCACGTGTTCTTCTTCCGAGGTCAGGATGTCTTCCAGCCGCTCACGGGTGCCGTTGTCGTGCACCTCGGTGGCCAGTTCGATGGCTTTGTTCAGCCGCTTCACCGCCTCGACCTCCAACGCGTGATCGAGCCTCAGCTGCTCGGGCACCGTCTCGCCCACGTTGACCTTTCCGAGCCGCTGCATGTTCGGCACGCCTTCGAGGAAGAGGATGCGCTCGATGAGCTCATCGGCGTGCTTCATCTCGTCGGTGGCTTCCTTGCGGTTGGCCTCCTCGAGCCGGTGGTAGCCCCAGTTCTCGCACATCTTGGCGTGGATGAAATACTGGTTGATGCCGGTGAGCTCCGCCGTTAGGACCTCGTTCAGCGCCTCGATGAGCTTCGCGTTACCCTTCATGGATCGTCCCCTCCTGCGATCGGCTCTTACCACCATCGATTGAGGAAGCGCTAGCCGTTCCGATCATCGCGGCAATCGCTTCGCGACAGGCCAGGCAGCAGCGACCGGCGCCGCAGCGGCGCCCGATCTCATCGACGCTCACGACGCCCTCGCGAATGAGCCCACAGACAGTGGCGTCCGTGACGCCGGTGCACTGGCAGAGGATCATGACGGCGCCTCGCTGACTGACCGAGCTGCCGTGGTTCCGGGAAGGACCCGAATGATGGCCATCATGCCGTTGTCCTCATGCCCGAGGATGTGACAGTGATACACGAAATCCCCAATATCCTGCCCGCGGAAGTCCATGCGAACGGTGACGCTTGGGTACGGCCCGGTTCCGGACCAGTAGGGCACTTGGATCATATCGAGGTATTGCTGCTGCTCGAAAGGCACCGGCACCCCGTTCACCGCCAAGAGCAAGAAGTGAATCTGGTGGATGTGGAACTCGTGGAGCTCCTGGGACCGGTTCTCGATGGTCCAGTCCTCCACCGCTCCCTGCGTTGTGACGATCGCCGGCGGATTGTCGGGGCTGAACAGCGTCGGGGTTGCACCGTCGACCGTGATGAAGAAGTTCGTCGGGCTGCTCGGGTTGCTGGGGTCCGAAATCACCTCGGAAAAGTACAGCGTGCGCTGGGCCGTCGGCGACGCGCTCGCCAGCCCGGCAAAGCGCGGCCGCCGGGGCGCCCCGGAGACGGCCGGTACCGTGACGGGCGGGGCCGGTGCAGTCACGCTCGCGTTGATCGTCGCGAGCGGTCGCTGCGGATCATTGTCTCCATCCGGGCCCGTGTCGATATTGAGCGTCACGAGACGGGCATCCTTCACGCTCGGAGACGGCCCGGTCATGATGAATTCGGCCCGCGCCGCGGGTGCCAGTAGAATGTCCGTCATCGGCACGATCGTTCCCTGCCCAGCGCCATCTTGGGACCCTGTCGGCACGCCGTCGAGCCCGACCACTTGCAGAGTCTGTGGCGTGCCATCGTATTGGACCTGCAGATCAATGATGGTGTCCGCCGCCGCGTTCACCACTCGCCAGAGCTGCTTCTCATTCGGCTTCATCGTGATGACCGCCGGAGTGAACTCGGGGTAGGGAATCGGAACGTAATTCAGAGTCACATCCCAGGATGGCACATTGTCCCCGGTGGGGTTGCCCGCCACGGGTTGGTCGCGAATGACGAGCACCCGCTCGGGCAACCCAGCGACGGCCGGTTGCACGTTTTGGATGCCCTCGACGATGATCGCGCCCGAGGCGCCGCCCTGCACGGCGGCCTCGGCGATGCCGTGGACATGCGGATGGTACCAGTACAGCCCCGGCGGCTCGTCACTCGGGAAGGCGACATCGTACGAGAACGTCTCTCCCGAATTGATCATCGTGTAGATGACCTCATCCTGGTGGCATGTGGGGGAGGTGTTCGTTCCGTGGTAGTGCACATTGACCGAGGAGAGGGTCATCGTCGCGGCTCCGCAGCGGTTCGCCGGCGACACGGCCATGGCCGGGGGGTTACAGATTCCGTTCACCGGAGGGACGTTGTTGGTGACGTTGATCATGAGGTGATCGCCGGGCTGCACGTGAAGCGTGGGTGATTCCTCGCCGTCGGGGGTCGTGAAGCAATAGAGCGTCCGGCCGTCCGCATCCGTGGCCGTGTTGTAGGATAAGCTCATTTCCAAGACGCCGTTCTGGCTGAAAAGATCCGGAGGCTCGGTAACCGTACTGCCCGCTGCGAAACGTGCGCACGGCCCACCGGTGGCTGACGGCGTGGTGGTGCCCCCGCAGCTGACCAGGGCGCTAAGGAAGAAGAGTGCGAAAGTCGATCGGCGCATAAGTCCCAAATGAACTTGATTCTCAATATCATGAAGCCCACTGTCCCGCAAGCGCCGCGACCACACGCGCGCGGACGAAACCGTCGGGCCGTCGGGCACGATTGACACGAGCTGATGGATCGGCTAATTCTTAGCTGCGTATCATTCGTAAGTAGGAATCAATGGAGAAATCCGAAAACGCCCAGGCTGACCGTCGACTCGCGCACTTCAAGGCGACCGCGAAGGAAGTGGGCATCAAGCTCACCCATCAGCGCCTCGAGATCTTTCGCGAGATCGCCTCGAGCCTGGAGCATCCGGACGCGGACACCGTCTTCCGCGCCGTTCAGCAGCGGGTGCCGACCGTGTCGCTCGACACCGTCTACCGGACGTTGTGGACGCTCCACGACCTCGGCCTCATCACGACGCTCGGTCCGCGTCGCGAAGGGGTGCGCTTCGACGCGAATCTCGATCGCCATCACCACTACGTCTGCGTGCGCTGCGGGTTGGTGCGTGACTTCGAGAGCGCCGCCCTCGACGGGCTCCCCATACCGGCTGCCAAGCACTTCGGGAGGATCGTCAGCACCCATATCGAGGTCCGAGGCATCTGCCACAAGTGTGCAAGGGAACGAGCCGCTGAACCGATGCCCCAGGACCGCAAACAGCCCCAAGGCACGAGGAGGAACAAGACATGACGAACAGGACAACATTGACCACCGATTCCGGTGCACCGGTATCGGACAACCAGAACAGCCTCACGGCCGGCCCGCGGGGCCCGTTACTGATCCAAGATTATCAGCTGTTCGAGAAGCACGCCCACTTCAACCGCGAGCGCATTCCCGAGCGCGTCGTCCACGCCAAGGGATCTGCGGCATTCGGTACGCTCACCATCACCCACGACATCACCAAGTACTCCAAGGCCAGGGTGTTCGCCCAGATCGGCAAGAAGACCGAGGCGCTGTTGCGCTTCTCCACGGTCGCCGGCGAGCGCGGCGCAGCCGACGCCGAGCGGGATGTGCGGGGCTTTGCGCTGAAGTTCTACACCGAAGAGGGTAACTGGGATCTGGTCGGCAACAACACCCCAGTCTTCTTCGTCCGCGACCCATACAAGTTCCCCGACTTCATCCATACTCAAAAGCGCGACCCGCGCACCAACATGCGCAGCAATACCGCGATGTGGGACTTCTGGTCGCTGTCACCTGAATCACTGCATCAGGTCACTATCTTGATGAGCGACCGCGGCCTGCCGGCCAGCCTGCGCCACATGAATGGCTACGGCAGCCATACCTACAGCTTCATCAATGCACGGAACGAGCGCTTCTGGGTGAAGTTCCATTTCAAGACCCGACAGGGCATCGAGAACTGGACCAACGAGCAGGCTGCCAAGGTGATCGGCACGGATCGCGAGTCGCACCAGCGGGACCTGTACGAGTCGATCGAGAAGGGCAACTTCCCGCAGTGGACCATGTACGTGCAGGTCATGCCAGAGGCCGACGCCGAGAAGACCCCGTACAACCCGTTCGACCTGACCAAGGTCTGGCCGCACAAGGACTACCCGCTGATCGATGTCGGCGTGCTGGAGCTCAACCGCAACCCGGACAACTACTTTGCCGAGGTCGAGCAGTCCAGCTTCTCCCCGGCCAACGTCGTGCCGGGTATCGGTCACAGCCCCGACAAGATGCTGCAGTTCCGCATCTTTTCCTACGCCGACGCGCACCGCTACCGCCTGGGCGTGAACTACGAGCAGCTGCCGGTCAACCGCCCACGCTGTCCGGTGCACAACTATGCCCGTGACGGCTATATGCGCTTCGACGGCAACGGCGGCGGCAGCCCGAATTACGAGCCCAATTCGTTCGGCGGCCCGATCGAGGATCCGTCGGCGAAAGAGCCGCCACTGCGCATTTCTGGCGACGCCGACCGCTACGACCATCGCGCGGGCAACGACGACTACGGTCAGGCGGGCGACCTCTTTCGTCTGATGAACGACAGCCAGAAGCAGCAGCTGTTCGGCAACATCGCCGCCGCGATGCGGGGCGTACCGGACGAGATCGTGCAGCGGCAGCTCGGCCATTTCGCCAAAGCCGATCCGGCCTACGGCGCGGGGGTCGCCAAGGCCCTCGGCATTGAAGTCCATAAGTGACGTCAGCAGGAGGAGAACGACATGAAGATCGACATCGGGATTGAAGCGAACAAGCGGAAGGAGATCGCGGGAGGGCTTTCCCACGTCCTCGCGGATACGTACACGCTCTATCTCAAGACCCACAACTTCCACTGGAACGTCACGGGGCCAATGTTCCAGACCCTGCACCTCATGTTCGAGGCGCAGTACAACGAACTCGCGCTGGCCGTGGATCTCGTTGCCGAGCGCATCCGCGCACTCGGCCTCCCGGCGCCCGGGACGTACAAGAAGTTCCGTGATCTCTCGGCGATCAAGGAAGACGATGGGGTGCCGAAGGCCGAAGACATGATCCGGCAACTCGTCGAGGGGCATGAGACAGCGGCCCGTACTGCGCGCGCGGCCTTCAAGGCCGCGGAGGGCGCGAGCGATCAACCGACGTGCGACCTCCTCACGCAGCGCATGCAGGTGCACGAGAAGACGGCGTGGATGCTGCGGAGCTTGCTCGAGTAGCGTACCGTCGATGCCCCACTCATGGGCCAACGCGCAACCGACACCGTGAGGGCGCCGGCGCACGTGCCGATCCTACCTCGTCGGGCGTAGTCTCACGACTCGAAGAGCAGCGCGCTTCGAATCCACGCGACGACCTCGTCGACGCCCTGTCCCGTCTTCAGATTGGTGAACAGAAACGGGCGCTCGCCCCGCATCTTACGTGCGTCGCGCTCCATCACCGACAGGTCGGCGCCGACCAGCGGCGCCAGATCGATCTTGTTGATCACCAGCAGATCGGAGCGCGTGATGCCCGGTCCACCTTTGCGCGGAATCTTGTCGCCGGCCGCGACGTCGATGACGTAGATGCACGCGTCGGCGAGATCGGGGCTGAAGGTGGCCGCCAGGTTGTCGCCACCCGACTCGATGAAGATGATGTCGAGCGGCCCCAGCTTGTCTTCCATCCGTTTCACGGCCAGCAGGTTGACGGTGGCATCTTCGCGGATGGCGGTGTGCGGGCAGCCGCCGGTCTCGACGCCGTCGATGCGCTCCGGGCTGAGCGCGCCCGACCGCGTCAGGAAATCACAGTCCTCGCGCGTGTAGATGTCGTTGGTGATGACCGCCAGGCGATATTGATCGCGCATGCGCTTGCACAAGCGGTCGACGAGCGCGGTTTTGCCGGACCCGACGGGCCCTCCGACGCCGATCTTCAACGACATGCTGTCTCCTCGTACTACGAACGGAACAGCCGGCTGTACTGCCGCTCGTGACGCATACTGGCGATCTCGAGCAACGGCGCGAAGCTCGTCATCTCCGCCGCGCCATCGTCCAGCAGACTGCGCACTCCGTCTTCGACTGTATCGCGCAGCGATCCAATGATCGACGTTGCGGCGCGGTGGCCGAGCACACCGAGGCGCATCAGCGCCGCCGTCATTTGTGCCACCGTTTGATAGCCCCACGCAATCAGACTCTCCCGCTCGTCGACCCCGATCGCCGCCGCGGCGGCTTCAAACACAACGGCGTGGTTGCCCGGACCCACGCCGGCCTCGACGCGTCCATGCAGCTCGCGGAGACGCGGATCGAGCACGACACCGCACGCCTCCGCGAGGAAGGCACGCCCGGTGCTGATCGACGCGTCGCGCAGCTCGCGCGGCAGCTTCATCGCATACAGCCGCCGGTCGGCGTCACAGACGCGATCGACGTCGCCCGCGACCAGCGCGCGATGCGCGCGCAAACCGAGCAGGCCATCGGCCCGCAACAGATGCATCGTCCAGATCTCGTCGAGAATCGTTCGCCACGCCGTCGCATCGAGGCGCTCGTGCCGCTGCAGCAGCCCTTCGAGGCCGTACGAATGGGCGAAGGCACCGGACGGAAACAGCGAGTCCGTGATCTGCAGCAACGCGTACATGGGCCTCATGATCAATGATGATGCGACGGACGCTGATCCGACAGGAACGGCTGCCGCGCGCGCTGGGCGGCGATGCCCAAGCGGTCCCAGAGCTCCGCGAGCGTGTGGTCATAGAGCAGCGCGACGGTGCCGTCGCCGATTTCGATCGGGAAGTGGCGATTGCCGATCTCATACGCGGTGCGGACCAGCATGCGCGCGTCCGCGCACCGAATCAGCCAAACCTCCTCGGGTGCAGGCGCCACAACGATGTGAAAGCCGTCACCGATGTACAGCACCGCGCCCGGCGGCAGCCGCGTGCCGGTCGGCAGCTTGATCGCAATCTCCCGTCCGGATTGGCTCGTGACCTGCTGCCGGGTCTTGCTGCGCTGCTCCCACGCAAGCAGCAGCGCGTCAGGCGCGGAGCCGTGCGGCGGTGGCAGAGTCGGCAGCTGCTCGACGATGATCATGTCCAGCAGCCGCGGCGCTTAGAACAGAAAGTAGCGCTGTGCCAGCGGGAGCACCTGCGCCGGCTCGCAGCGCAGCAACTCACCGTCGGCGCGCACCGCGTACGTCTCGGGATCGACCTCGATCTTCGGCAACGCATTGTTGAGCACCATGTCACGCTTGCCGATGGTGCGGCAATTCTTGACGGTCTCGATGCGTCGCGTCAGCCCCAGGCGCTGCGGCACATCAGCGGCCACCCCGGCTTGCGATAGAAAGGTCAGGCACGTCGAGGCGCGCGCGCGGCCGAAATCGCCGAACATCGGCCGCATGAACACCGGCTCGGGCGTCGGAATCGAAGCGTTGGGATCACCCATCTGCCCCCACGAAATGAAACCGCCCTTCAGCACGACATCGGGCTTCACGCCGAAGAAGGCGGGCGACCACAGCACGAGATCGGCCAACTTGCCGACCTCGACCGACCCGACGGCGTGTACGAGGCCGTGGGTGATCGCCGGGTTGATGGTGTACTTCGCAACGTAGCGGCGCGCCCGCAGGTTGTCGTTGTCGCCGCGCTCGCCCGGCAGTCGGCCGCGCTGCTGGCGCATCTTGTGAGCCGTCTGCCAGGTGCGCATGATGACCTCGCCGACGCGGCCCATGGCCTGCGAGTCGGACGACAACATGCTGAAGGCCCCGAGGTCGTGCAGGATGTCCTCAGCGGCGATGGTCTCGGCGCGGATCCGCGACTCGGCGAACGCCACATCCTCCGGCACCTTGGGATCGAGGTGATGGCAGACCATCAGCATGTCGAGGTGCTCGTCGATGGTGTTGACGGTGAACGGACGCGTCGGATTCGTCGACGACGGCAGCACGTTGGGCTCGCCACAGACACGGATGATATCCGGCGCATGGCCGCCGCCGGCGCCTTCGGTGTGATAGGTGTGGATCGCGCGGCCTTTGAACGCGGCGATCGAGTCCTCGACGAATCCGGATTCGTTCAACGTGTCGGTGTGAATCGCGACCTGCACGTCGTACTCGTCGGCGACGGACAGGCAGCAATCGATCGCCGCGGGCGTGGTGCCCCAATCTTCGTGCAGCTTGAGGCCGATGGCACCGGCCTCGATCTGCTCGCGCAGCCCTTCGGGCTTGGCCGCGTTACCTTTGCCGAGAAAGCCGAGATTCACCGGCAGGCCTTCCGCGGCTTCGAGCATGCGAGCGAGGTTCCATGGACCGGGTGTGCACGTCGTCGCGTTGGTGCCCGTCGCCGGTCCGGTGCCGCCGCCGATCATCGTCGTGATGCCCGAAGCGATCGCCTCGTAGCATTGCTGCGGCGATATGAAGTGGATGTGCGTGTCGATGCCGCCGGCCGTCAGGATCTTGCCCTCGCCGGCGAGAATCTCGGTGGCGGGGCCGATGGTCATGCCTGGCGTGACGCCATCTTGGATCAGCGGGTTGCCGGCTTTGCCGATGCCGCTGATGCGGCCGTCCTTGATCGCCACGTCGGCCTTGACGATGCCCCAGTGGTCGAGAATGAGCGCATTGGTAATGACCAGGTCGGGCGTCTCAGCGCTCGGCAAGGGGCTCTGTCCCATGCCGTCGCGGATCACTTTGCCGCCGCCGAACTTGACCTCTTCGCCGTAGCGCGTGAAGTCCTGCTCGACCTCGATGATCAGATCGGTGTCGGCGAGCCGGACGCGATCGCCGACGGTGGGCCCGAACATCGATGCGTAGCTGGCGCGTGGGATCTTGAGACTCATGACTTAAGCGCTCCGTTGACGAGACCGTTCAGGCCCCAGACCTCGCGGCGTCCGCCGAGCGCGACCAGCGAGACCTTTTTCTTCTGGCCGGGCTCGAAGCGCACCGCCGTGCCCGCCGCGATGTTGAGGCGCATGCCGTAGGCGCGCGTGCGGTCGAAGGTAAGGGCGCGGTTGACCTCGAAGAAGTGGAAGTGCGAGCCGACCTGCACCGGCCGGTCGCCGGCGTTGGCCACGTCGATGTCGACGGCCTTCTTACCGACGTTGGCTTCGATCGGCTCGGCGCATAAGAAGTACTGGCCGGGGATCATTACCGGTGGTGACACGGGGCGCGCCGCTGCCCGGCGTGCAGACTGCATTGCCGGCTTCTTCTTGATGGGCAGTTTTTTCATCGCGACCTCACCGGATGGGGTGGTGCACGGTCACCAGCTTGGTGCCGTCGGGAAACGTGGCCTCGACTTGGATTTCATCGATCATCTCCGCCACGCCATCCATCACCTCGCCGCGGCGCAGCACGGCGGCGCCTTCGGCCATCAGCGTGGCGACCGACTTCCCATCGCGGGCGCCTTCCAGAATCGCCGCGGTGATCAGCGCAACGGCTTCGGGATGATTCAGTTTCACGCCACGCGCCCGCCGCTCACGGGCAAGCAGTGCGGCAACGTAGATGAGAAGCTTTTCCTGTTCGTGAGGGGTGAGCCTCATGCGTCTCCCTCCGCTAGTTGCATACCATTGAGCACCAACGCACGCGCATGCTGCATCGCCGCGCGGACCGTGTCCAGAGAGGTTCCAACCACGCGGCCGACGAGGCCGGCGGGCGCGGCCGTCGCTCCGCCCGCGCCGGCGGCGACCGAATGCAAGACGTCGTCGACTGCTTCGATCAGTACCGCGGGTAGCGGCTGCGTCGTGAGGGCGTAGAACGATGCCCAGATCGTCGCATCGCCGAGCAGCGCCGGGTTGTCCAGTGGTTGCTGCGCCGGCCGCAACTCCGCCCGATCGCGCAGCAGCAGGGTGCCGTTACCGGTGCACTGCAGATCCAGATCGAGCCGCGTGAACGCAAAGCGCTCGCCGCGGGCGAGACGGCCGGCGGTGACGATCTCGCCGAACAATGCGGTGGCGCCCGGCGCCAAGGTGATCTCGGTGGTCTGCGCGTAGTCGCTGCCCGCGAACGGAATGATTTCCTCCGGAAAGTAGTCGAGCACCGCCGCGTCCGCGAGCCGAAAACGACAGCAGCTACGCGCCGGGCCCGTCTCCGAGCGATAGACCTTGGTGGCCGCCTGCTGCCGCAGCATTACCGTGGAGCCGCGGCCGAGGTCGACCTGCATGTCGAGGACGTCGCCGCCGACGACGCCCCCCGACGAGTTCACTACCGTCAGCAACGGCGGCGCGCCGTCCCGATGCATGGGCGGCAGGTAATGAAACGGTGCGTGGGCGTAGCTTTCGATCACCCGACTCTCCCCGTCCTGCGCGGCAATACGAATCCGGAGCGCACCATCCACGCGTGCACTCTTACACCGTCAGGTGTCGACGCACCACCTCATCGTTGAGCAGGCCGATGGCACCAGAGGCAACGATCGTTCCCTTCTCCATGATGTAGTAGGAATCGGCCAGGCCGCGGGCGAACTCGAGGTGTTGCTCGACCAGCAGGATCGACACACTGCCCTTCACTCGATTGATGACGTTTTCGATTTCGAGGATGACCGACGGCTGGATGCCTTCGGTCGGCTCATCGAGAAGCAGTAGCTTCGGCTTCGTCACCAAGGCGCGCGCGATGGCGAGTTGCTGCTGCTGGCCACCGCTCAAGTTGCCGCCCTTGCGATGCAGCATCTCGCGCAGCACGGGAAACAACGTGAAGATCTCCTCGGGGACAGCGGCCTGGCTCTGACCACGCGCGATGAGGCCGATGCGCAGGTTCTCCAGCACCGACAAGTCGGGAAAAATCTCACGTCCCTGCGGCACGTAGCCGATGCCGCGCCGCGCGCGTTCGTCGGTCGGCACGGCGTTGAGCGAGGCGCCGTCAAAGGTGATACGGCCGCCGCGCGGCCGCAGCAGTCCCATGATGCTCTTGAGCAGCGTCGTCTTGCCGACCCCGTTGCGGCCCATCAGGCAGACGGCGCCGCCGCCGGGGACGGTGAGGCTCACGTCGCGCAACACCAGGCCCTCGCCGTACGAGACGCTGAGCTGCTCAAGCGTGAGCACGATCGCCCTTTTCCCGTCCGAGATAGATCTCGACCACGCGCGGGTGGCGCTGCACCTGATCCACCGGTCCCTCGAAGAGCAGCGCGCCCTCGTGTAACACGGTCACGGTCTGCGCGATCTGACGGACGAAGGTCATGTCGTGCTCGATGACCAAGATCGCTTGATCCTGGGCGATCGACGTCAGCAGCTCGCCCGTCTTCGCCGACTCGTCGTCGGTCATGCCGGCGACCGGCTCATCAATGAGGAGCAGGTCCGGATCCTGCACGATCACCATGCCGATCTCCAGCCACTGCTTCTCGCCGTGCGACAGGGCGCCGGCCCGTTGGTCGATCTTGTCCTGCAGCCCTACCAGCTCCAGGATGCGGCGAATCTGTTCGCGCACCGTGCGGGTACGGCGAGCGAAGAGCGTCGACAAGACGGTTTTCTTGGCTTTGTACGACAGCTCGAGATTCTCGAAAACCGTATGGTCGCGATAGATCGACGGTGTCTGAAATTTCCGCCCGACGCCGCTATGAACGATCTCATACTCACGCAGACCGCGCAGATCCTTGCCGTTGAAGAGCACGCGGCCTTCACTGGGCGTGACCTTGCCGCAGATGGCATCGAGTAAAGTGGTCTTGCCGGCGCCGTTCGGACCGATGACCACGCGGAGCTCGCCGTGTTTCATCGAGAAGTTGAGTTTGTTGAGCGCGCGAAACCCGTCGAAGGTGACGCTCAGGTTCTCCGTCCGAATGATGTCTTCGGCCATGCGTCCTCACGGCTCATCGTTGCGGCGTTGGCGGCGTGCCAGACTACCGCGGATCTGCGCTGGCAATCCAACCAGCCCGGCGGGAATGAGCATGACGACCGCGACGAACAGCAACCCCAATGCGTAGGGCCAGTACGCGGCGAAGTGCGTCGTGAAGTAGCTGTACATCGCGTTCACGATGAGTGCGCCAAGTGCTGCGCCGATCAGCGTGCCGCGTCCGCCGACGGCGACCCAGATCACCATGTCGATCGAGGCGGCGACGCTCATCTTGCCGGGCGTAATGATGCCGGTCTGCGGCACGTACAGGGCGCCCGCCACACCGGCGAGCGCGGCCGCAACGACGAAAACGAAGACCTTGAAATCGGCGGGATTGTAGCCGGAGAAGCGCACGCGGTTCTCATTGTCACGGATCGCCGTCAGCACGCGCCCGAGACGCGAGCCAGTCAGCCAGCGGCACAGAAGAAAGGCACCGAGCAAGCATACGCTGGTGATGATGAAGAGCCCGCGTTGGACAGCGGGTTCAGCGAGACGAAACGTCGTCGCGGAGCCAAAGAAGGTCGGCACGATCTTTTTGAAGTTCGTCAGACCGTTGGTGCCGCCGAGGTTCATCGAGTTGCGGTTGAAGAGCAGCCACATCGAATATGCCAAGGCTTGCGTCAGCACTGCGAAGTAGACGCCGCGCACGCGGCTGCGAAACGTGAGGAAGCCAAACACCAGAGCGAACAGCGCGGGGACAGTGACGACCGCGACCATGGTGAACCAAAAGCTGTGAAATGGTTGCCAGAAGAGCGGCAGCTCGGTCACCCGATTCCACACCATGAAATCCGGCAACGTGCTCTCGTACACGCCTTCAGCGCCGGTCTGCAGGCTGAGGTACATGCCCATGCAGTAGCCGCCGAGACAGAAGAACAGCGCTTGGCAGAGCGACAGAATGCCGGTGTAGCCCCAGATCAAATCGATCCCCAACGCCAAGAGGGCGTACGACAGATAGCGACCGAGGAGGTTCAGCTGGACGTCGGAGAGCCAGTACCACGCGGCGTCGACGGCTTCTCCGGGGATCGGCCGGCCGACGACGTTGAGGAGGGGCAGCACCACCAGCAGCACGGCGGCCACCGCCACGAATCCGGCAGCCTCCGCGGAGCGTCGCCGGTTGGTCTGGTGGCGCCCGAGAGCAAGCAGTTGAGCGGGCGACACCGCTCGTTCCACGCTCAATACTCCACCTGCCGGCCCGTGGGTGGGAACAACCCCGACGGCCGGCGCTGCAAGAAGAGCATGACCAGCGCGAGGATGAGCACCTTCCCCATCACGGCGCTGTCGGTGACGAGCTCCAAAAGAGTGTTCATCCACCCGATGCCGAGCGCGGCCGCGACGGTGCCGGCGAGTTTGCCGACGCCGCCGGTCACGACCACAATGAACGCGTCGACAATGTAGTTCTGCCCGAGATCGGGTTCAACGTTGCCGATGAGGGTGAGCGCACAACCCGCCATCCCGGCGAGTCCCGATCCGAGCGCAAACGTCCAGGCGTCCACTTTGTTCGTTGGGATCCCGATCGCGGCGCTCATCGCGCGGTTCTGTGTAACGGCGCGAATGCGCAGACCCACCGACGTGCGTAACAACAGCACGTAAACGCCGGCCACACACACCAACGTGAAGCCGATAATGAACAAGCGGTTGTACGGTAGCTGCACGCCGGCCATGACTTCGATGCCGCCGGAGAGCCAGCTGGCGGTGGTAACGGCCGTCAGGTCGCCGAAGTAGAAACGGGCTGCCTGGATGAGGATCAGGCTGACGCCCCACGTTGCCAGCAGCGTCTCGAGTGGCCGGCCGTAGAGGAAGCGGATCACCGAGCGCTCGAGGAGGTAGCCGGCGGCCCCGGCGGCCACGAACGACACCGGAATCGACACGAGGAAGTACGCGCCGAAGAACGACGCCGGCAGATGCGCTTGAAACCAGTTCTGGGTCAGAAACGTCGCATAGGCGCCGATCATCATCAACTCGCCGTGCGCCATGTTGATCACGCCCATCACGCCGAAGGTGATCGCCAGGCCAAGCGACATGAGCATGAGAATCGAACCCAGGCTGAGCCCGCTGAAGACCGCGTAGATGACGCGCGTGAGCTTTTGCCAGCGCTGGATGCTGTCGACTGCGCGCGCCACCGCGGCCTGCAACGGCGTCGCAGCACCCTTCTGCAGCTCCCGCATGCGCGGCACCGCATCGGTGCTGTGCAGTGCTTCGAGCCGGGTGACGGCGGCCAGCTTGTCTTCATCGCCGGGCGCCAAGAGCTTGAGCAGGTTGTACGATTCCTCGAGCGCCGCATGCGCGGCGCGCGCGCGCTCGCTGTCGAACGCGTGCGCCAGCGCCGGCAGCGCCGACACGTCGCCTTTGTCCGCGAGGTTCTTGGCAGCGGCGCGCCGTACGGTCGGGTCGGGATCAACCAGCTTGAGCCGTTCCAATGCGACGGCGACGACCGCCCGCAGCCGGCGATCGACGCTCACCTCCTGCAGCGTGTCGCTCTTTGCGGTCACGTCTGCGCCGCTGGCGTCGTGCAAAGGGGTGCCGGCATACGCCTCGGACAGCACGTACGCGTCCTGCCCGTCGACGGTCGTCTTCTCGCGCGTAATGACCAGCCGACGGGCCCCGTCCGGCGCCGTCCACACGTACAAGTTCTCGGTGCGCAGCGCTTCGAGAGCGGCGACGAAATTCCTGTCGCCGCTCTCGGCGAGCGCGTTCACCGCCGCCCGTTGCGCATCGGAGTCGTCGCTTGCCAACGCTTCGAGCTGCTGCGCCATCTCCGGCGGACCTGCCGACGCAGCACGCGCCGGCGCGACCGCGAGCCAGAGGCTCGCGGCACACGCCGACAGCAATCGTCTGTTGATCATTACTTCTGATACGTACCCTGATGATCCACCCAATCGCAACCCTTGTCAGGATTGGTGTACTCACTCCACGGCTCCGGCTTCACCGGCCCCTTCGAGCGGTGCACGATCTTGAATTGCCCGTCCTTTTTGATCTCGCCGACCAACACCGGTCGCCAGGTGTGATGGTTGCGCTCGTCGATCTTCACCATGCTGCTCGGCGCCTTGAACTCCATTCCGTACAGCGCCTTGCGCACAGCGTCGACATCTGTCGTGCCGGCTTTCTCCACCGCCTGCTTCCACAGGTAGACCCCGAAGTACGACGCCTCCATCGGATCATCGGTGACGCGCTTGTCGGCGTCGGGCAGATTGTGCTTCTTGGCATACGCCTTGAAGTGCTCGACGAAGGTCTTGTTCTCCGGCGTATCGACCGACTGGAAGTAGTTCCACGTCGCCAGGTGTCCGACCAGCGCCGAGGTGTCCATGCCGCGCAGCTCATCCTCGGCGACACTGAACGCCATGATCGGTACGTCGGCCGCGGTGAGGCCCTGATTGGCGAACTCCTTGTAGAAGGGCACGTTGCTGTCGCCGTTGATCGTACTGATCACCGCCGTCTTCCCGCCCGCCGCAAACTCTTTGATCTTCTGCACGATCTGCTGGTAGTCCTGATGGTGGAACGGGGTGTACTCCTCGCGGATGTTGTCGTCCGGGACGCCTTTGGCCTTCAGCATGGCGCGCAGGATCTTGTTGGTCGTGCGCGGGTACACGTAATCGGTGCCCAGCAGGTAGAACTTCTTGGCGCCGCCGCCTTCCTCGCTCATGAGGTACTCGACGGCGGGCACGGCTTGCTGATTGGGTGCGGCACCGGTGTAGAAGACATTGTCCGAGCACTCTTCACCTTCGTATTGCACCGGATAGAAGAGCAGCCCCTTGTTCCCCTCAAACACCGGCAAGACGGACTTGCGGCTCACCGAGGTCCAGCAGCCGAACACGACGGCCACCTTGTCTTGCAGCAACAGCTGCTTTGCTTTCTCGGCGAATAGATCCCAGTTGGACGCCGGGTCGACGACCACCGGCTCGATCTTGTGACACGTCTTCTTGTCGCCTTTGGTAATGCACACGCCACCTTTGGTGTTGATCTCATCGATCGCCATGAGATCCACATCGCGCAGCGAGACTTCGCTGATCGCCATCGTGCCCGACAGCGAGTGCAGGATACCGATCTTGATGGGCTCCTCGTCCGCAGCCATGCCCGGCGCCGCCAACCGGAGCATGGCGATTCCGGCGACGACGGCGACGGCCACTGTCCTTCGCAACATACCAACCTGAGAGATCTTCATTGCAGTTGCTCCTTCCATATTGTGGGTTGTGCCCGCCGACGCGGCCGGCGTCGGCG
>Ga0209415_10010483_pt1 | contig 15751 bp, 9 predicted proteins | sample PeaSoiSIISIP2007_FD_187696 | JGI IMG/M metagenome (GOLD analysis project Ga0209415, IMG submission 187696) | Peat soil microbial communities from Weissenstadt, Germany - SII-SIP-2007 (SPAdes) (version 2) | ecosystem: Environmental > Terrestrial > Soil > Wetlands > Peat | place: Germany... | reverse complement strand
TCCGATGACTCCTCGGGGTCGTCTCGGAGTCGCTCCAGGACGGGTGAGAACAGCTCGAGGTGGGCCGTCGAAGCAAGGCGGTCGCGCGGAAGACGAAGCAGGGGACCTCACCCGCGGCGGACGGCTGCGCCTTGTCGCGCTCGTCACGGAAGCGGCGTCCGTGAGCCGGTTTCTCAGCGGCCTCGGGGAGTCGACCGAGGCTCCGGCGCGCGCCCCGGCTCGCGGACCCGCGTATTGGATGAGCCGCGTGCCGCGAAGAGCCGCGGGCGAGGCATCGGTCGCTTAGCCACACGAGGACGCGCATGGGGGCGCCGAGCGCCTCCGGGGGACGTGCGTGCTTGGGGTCGGCCGAGCTCGCGAAGGTGCCGTCCGGGACGGGGATCGCTGCTCCTGAGGAGGTGGGTTCGGAGGGGAGATCGGGCCCGAGCGTCGTGCGACGCGTCGCAGTGAGGGGGGAAAGCTCGGGAAAGGGGGTTCGAATTCCTTACGCTCTCTTGGCCCTGCGCGAGCCACTCCAACCACCGCGACGCGGAGGATCCGGATGGTTTCACCGATGCGGCGTACGCCCGAAATCTCGCCGCGCGCGATGAGCGTGCAGCGAAGGGCCGCCGATGCCTCTTGACCGTGGGCACGGACGGGAGGATGCAGATTGGTGGCAGACCTGCTTCGACGGAAGGATCTGAACATGAACTCTGGGTGGCGGCGTGGTGTTCGTCGAGTGCTCGTCGGCGCAGCGATCACCTCGGCGGTTCATTGCAGCGCGAGCAACCCGTCCGCCACGAAGACGGGTGACGGCGGCTCGACCCCCGCCGACGCAGGCGGTGGTGGGGAAGCCGGCGGCGGGTCGGGTGGCGCGTGCAGCGGGTTCTCCGACGACGCCGGCATCATCGTGTGTCCCACCTTTGGCAGCCTCACGCCCGCCCAGGTGTCCGGCGAGCAATCCTTCTGCAGCTCCGGGGGCGGAACCTGGGTGGCCACGTGCCCGAGCCCGGCCGGGACGCTCGGTGGGGTCTGCACCCTTGGCATCGCGGGCAATCTGATCTCGTCGGTCACCTACTACTCCGGGGGCGAGGTCGCCGACTCAACGTGTACCGGTTCGGGCGGTACGTGGACGACCGCGAACGCGACGGCCTGCAATGCTCCCTACGCTAGCGGGTGCGACATGTGCCTGGCGACGCACTGCTGCCAGTTCGTCATGGACTGCTACGACAACCCCACGTGCACCAAGTTCATCCAGTGCTTCAACACGTGTTTCGCGATGGGGACCTCCGGCGCGACGTGCGAGAGCACGTGCGGCGGGCAGGACTACACGGCCGAGACGGGCTCGCTCGAGATGTGCGCGGAGAGCTCGTGCGCCACGGAGTGCCTGTGAGGCCGGCCTAAGGCCGCATTCACGGATGGTGTGGTGAGCCGAGCGCGATCGCGGTCGATCGCTGCAAGAGTGCGTCGGGCCTCGGGACTGAACGGCTGACGTCGCCCCGGCGGCATTGCAGCTTGATACAGTCGAGCCAATGAGCGCGGTGTCCACAGGCGCGCGGTCGAACGACGAGTACCGCATCGTCCGGCCGCTCGGTCGCGAGGAGCGGGGGGTCTTTCTCGCGCACGACCGCAGGCTTGATCGCGCCGTCGTGCTGCACCGGCTCCCGCCGGATCCGGCCGCCCGTGCGGCCCTCCTCGCGAGCGCCCGGGCGCTGGCCGGCGTGACCCATCCGAGCCTCTGCCGCGTCCACCGTATCCGGGAGGGGGGCGAGGCCCCCTGCGTCGTGCAGGGCTTCGAGCGAGGGCAGCGGCTCGATTCTCTGCCGACGCCGTTGTCCGCCGCCACGGTGCGGTCCCTCGGGAGCGCCCTCGCGGGGGCGCTGGCGGCGTTGCACGCGGCGGGCGTGGCGCACGGGGAGGTGCGGGCCGATCGGGTCATCGTGCCCGGTTCGGGGCCCCCGGTGCTCCTCGGTCTGCGGAGCGCCCGCGCGAACGCCGACGCTCAGGCCATGCTGGCGGACGTCGAGGGCCTCGTCGCGCTGTTGAACTTGCTCGCCGACGTGGAGTTGCGCGCCATTCTTGCCGTGTTCGTTCCCACGGGAACCAAGCGGCTCTCGGCCGTGGCGCTCCGGAGCGCGCTCGATCCCATGACCCGTCCACCTCCTCCGGGGGCGAGTGCCGTCGACGAGAACCCATATCGCGGTCTTCGTCCGTTCGAGGCCATTCACGCGGGGCTGTTCTTCGGCCGGCAGCGGGAGATCGCCAGCGTCCTCGCGCGGCTCCGCAACGAACCGTGGGTGCTTGTCGCCGCGCCGTCGGGGGCTGGGAAGTCGTCGCTCGTGTGCGCCGGGGTCGTTCCCGCCATCGCGGAGATCGGCGAGCGCGACCACTGGGACGTCGTGACGATGGTACCCGGCCCCCGCCCGCTCTCGTCGCTGGCCGCCGCTCTCGCTCCCAGCTTCGCACGCCCGGCCGACGAGCTGGAGGCGAGCCTTCGCATGGACCCGGCCCTGGCCGGACGCCTCGCTCGCGGCCGCACGGACCGGGGCCTGTTCCTCTTCGTCGATCAGCTCGAGGAAGCGATGACCCTCGCCGACGCCCCCGAGCGCGACGCCTTCCTTGCCGTGCTCGCGCGCTTCGGCTCGCTCGCCCCCGGAGTGCGCGCGATCATGACCCTGCGGAGCGACTTCCTCGACCGCCTCGGCGCAACCGGTACGCTCGCGCGCGATCTGCTGCGCGCAACCTTCGTGCTCCCCCCCATGGGCGCGGACGGGCTGCGGCTAGCGATCGTCAGCCCCGCCCGGGCGCGAAGCATCGAGTTCGAGACGCCGGCGATGGTCAACGCCCTTGTGGCCGAAGCCGGGACGGACGCGGACGCCCTCCCGCTGCTCTCCTTTGTGCTCGCCGAGCTGTGGACCGAGCGCGACCGCGATCGACACGTCCTGCCGGAGGCAGCGCTCGCGAGGCTGGGAGGCGCGACGGCGGCGCTTGCGCGTCATGGCGACACGGTGCTCTCTGTGCTGTCGGCCCAGCAGCGGCGGGCCGCGCGACGCGTCCTTCTCGCGCTCGTGACCTCGGGCGGGGAGCGGGCGCGACGGACGCGGGAGGAGCTCGTGGGGGACGGCGGAGAGACCGCGGAGCGGGCGCTCGAGGCGCTCATCCGTGGGAGGCTCGTCGTCGCCGGCGACGCGTACGAGATCGCTCACGAGGCGCTGGTGCGAGCGTGGCCCAGACTGAGAGCGTGGCTCGACGAGGCGTCCGACGAGCGCGCGGCCGCGCGGCGGGTCGCGGAGGCGGCGGCGCAGTGGGAGCGGCAGGAGCACGCGACCGAGGCGCTCTGGAACGACCGCCAGCTCGGGGAGCTCGACGTGCTCGCAGCGGGCTCGCTGCCGCCAGATGTCGCGCAGTTCGTGGCCGAGAGCCGAGCGGCGGTGTGGTGGGCGACGGTGCGGCGGTGGGCGTGGCGGATCGGAGCGCCGCTGGGCGCGCTGCTCATCGCGGCGTCGATCATCGGCGCGTTCCGGTGGAGCGAGCGGCGCCGGACCCGCGCGTTCGTAGCGGCCCGGCTGGCAGAGGCCGAGGTCGTGATCCGCGAGGTGTCGGCGCTGGAGGAGCGGGTGAAGGCCGGGCGCGCCGAGGCGTTCGCCCGGTTCGACGCGAGCGATGCGCCCGGCGGCGAGGCACGCTGGAACGACGTCCTTGCCGTCGCGACGCGCGAGTCCAGCGCCCTCGCTGCCGCGAGCGCGCCACTGAGCCTCGCTCTGGCCCGCGACCCGCTCGATCCGGCAACCCGCGCACGCGCAGCAGACCTCACCTACCGCTGGCTCCTCGCCGCCGAGCGTGATCACGACACAGACGTCGCCCGCGACCTCGCGGCCCGCCTCGCCCAGCTCGACGACGACGGCTCCCGTCGCGCCCGCCTCGCAGCGCCTGCGCACCTGCGCGTCACGACGGACCCGCCCGGGGCTGCGGTGCTGCTTCACGCCGTTGGCGTTCAGGCGGACGGTCGCCGCGTCGAGGACGAAGGACACGCCATCGAGCTCGGAAAGTCGATCGCGCTCCCACCCGGTTCGTACGTGCTGAGCGCGAGCGCGCCCAGACGATACTCCACACGCTTCCCGGTGCTCCTGGGTCGGGCCCAGGACGAGCAGGTCGAGATCCCGCTGCCCGCGTCTGCAGACGTTCCGCAGGGCTTCGTCCTTGTCCCAGCGGGCGTCTCGCTCCTGGGCGCCGCCGACGTCGAGGGGGTCCGCGCGGCGCTGTCGGCCGAGCCGGAGCACGCCGTGCACGTGGATGCATTCGCCATCGGCGCGCATGAAGTCACGTACGCGCAGTACCTCGAGTTTCTCGCGGCTCTTCCGGCCGCCGAGCGTACCGCGCGCCGGCCGCATGCCGCCGGCCTCGATGTTTCGTACGACACCGATGGCGTTGCGTCGTTGACCGTCGCCAACGTGACCACGCGGCGCGGCGACCCGCTCTGCCGCCCGAAGCGGAGCGTGCGACGCTGCCAGGACTGGCTGGGTTTGCCGGTCGCTGGCATCGCTTGGGAGGACGCGCGGGCATACGTCGCGTGGCTCGCGAGCGGACGCGTTCCTGGCGCGCGTCTTTGCGCGGAGCGGGAGTGGGAGCGGGCCGCCCGCGGGGCGGATGGGCGGCTGTATGCCCACGGCGACATCCTTCACGCCGGTGATGCCGATTTCGACGAGACGTACGACGTCGACACGGACCAGATGGGCGCCGATGAGGTCGGCTCCTTCGCGTCCGATCGTAGTCCTTTCGGCGCGCTAGACCTGACGGGCAACGTGGCGGAGTGGGTCATCGATCAGCAAGCCGGCCGCGCAGCGCGCGGTGGCCACTGGGACGACGTGTCGCTCCTCGCCCGCGCCGCCTGCCGCTACGCCATCAACGTCGAACGCCCCATCAGCGTTGGGCTGCGGGTGTGCGCACCGGCGCGGGAGCCCCGCACCAGTTTGTGAGTTCTCCCGCGGTCGCCCTCTCTCCTTCACAGAGCGACTCGACCTCTCGCACTCGGTCAGCGCACGTCCGAGCAAACTCGAAGCCCAAAACCTCCGAAGCGCGACGCAATGGCGTTGAACCCTCGGTTCGAGATCGCGAGGTACATGCCGAAGTCGAAGAATCCTGCCCCGCGCACGGTCCCTTGCGTTGCATGCGCGACATCGGGTGGGCCGGACGTCCACTCCGACTCGCTCCCGGCCAGGTCGTCCACGCCGAACGGGCTGCGCGAAGCGGCGTGAGTGCTGGGCGTGCAGGGGCCTGCGTGTGAGGAGTCGCCCGCGTAGGTCGCCAAGGTGCACGCGTCTGCGGGGCGAAGGTCGGCGTTGCCGTTCGGGTACTTTCGGTCGTCCGCGCCGCGCGCGGCGCGCTCCCACTCGCGGTCCGTGCAGAGCCGGGCGCCGGGCAGGCGACCCGAGCGTGCCAACCAAGCGGCGAACCGCTCGCCGTCCTCCCGGCTGGCGCCGTTCACTGGCAGACGGGACCAGTCGACGCACGGGTCCACGCCGTTGCAGTAAGGCTCGCCCGGGCCGAGGACCCTGCTGCGGAGCTTCCACGCGATGCGCCCGTCGCTCAGGAGCGAAAGGCCGGATGGCATCCGTCCCTTGCGCTCCGACTCGGGGAGCACCCCGAGAAACGCGAGGTACTCGCCATTGATGACCTCGGTGCGCGCGATGAAAAACGGGCCGACGTCGACGTCGTGGACTGGCTGGTGCGTCAGAAAGCCGCGCGTCGCCTCGTCGTCGCCGCTGCCGTACAGCGTTCGTCCGGCGGCGATGTACACCATCCCATCGGGCACGTCCTCGGCACGGGGCAAGACGATGCGCAGGGTGCTCTCTTCGCCGCGGCGAACCAGGAACGGGTAACGCGTGGGGTAGCGATCGGGAGCGCGGGCCACGATGAGGTACGATCCGGGCTGGAGCTCGTGCCGGTCGCCCTCAGCGAGTGGTGTCGGATCGCTCTCCGCGAGCCGCCCCTCGACATCCTCACGGTACCGCGCGAGCGTGAGCGCTGCGCCGGGAGGTTCGGTCACGGCTGTCACGTGCCCGGCTGCGCGAAGTCGGGCGGCGCGAGAGCCGTCGTCATAGACGTCGAGCTGCGCCCGCAGCGCGCCGAGGAGGGTCTTCTTGTGCAGGCGCTCGGCCGCGAGGAGGCGCTCGAGCGTCACGTCGGCGGCCATCGCCCGTGCGGCGGCGTCTCGCGGGTCGAGGGCGAGCGCGCGGTCGAGGGCCACTCCGACCTCGCGCCGCTGGCGGTCGGTCTCCTCCTCGAACGCGAGCGTCTGCTTCCACAGCGTCTCGGCGGGGCCGAGGTCGTCCTTCTCGAACGTCGCGAATGCCCGGGCTCGCGTCCCATCGGCCGCGCGCGCTCTCTCGTCCGCCTGAGCCTCTAGCCCCCGTGCGGCCGCGACAGCCCGTGCGACGGCCGCCCGGTGTCGCACGAAGGATACTCCCCAGACCGCGCCGCCCACGATTGCCAGGAGGAGCGGGGCACCGATCGCGAGGGCAAGCCGGAGTCGTCGTGCCCTTCGTAGCGCGGTCCCGCTCGCCTCCGCAAACGCACGCGTCCCCTCGTCGACGTGGGCGAGCGCCCCCAGAACCTCGAGGTCTCGCACCTGCCGCTTGCCCCAGAGCAGCCCTTCGTAGCGCCCCAGCCGCTGCCACTCCGCCGCCGCCCGCTGCAGCCGCTCGAGCACCTCACGCGCCGCGGCCTCCTCGTCGAGCCACGCGCGCAGCGTGGGCCATCCCGACACGAGCACCTCGTGCGCCACTTCGTACGCGGTCGACTCCTCCCCCGCGCTCGCCACGACGAGCCGGGCGTCCAGGAGCGCGTCGAGCGCGGCGCGGGCGGCCGTGCCGGCCCCCACGAGCTCCCGCTCTTCTCGCCGCGCCCGCGTGCGTTCCACCGTCACGAGGCGGAGGAGCATGCGCTTCGCCTCGTCTCGGAGCCGCGGGGGGAGGCGTCCGAGCGCGGCATCGGCGTGGGTGGCGAGCGCCCCCTCGAGGCCGCCCAGCGCGTCCAGGTCCGCTAGGGCGACCCGCCGCGCTCTCTCGTCCCGCCGTTCCCAGAGCACACCGAGCGCGAACTCGAGGAGCGGCAGCATCCCGGCAGCGCCTCGTGCGCGCTCCACCAGCGCGTCGGCCAGAGCAGGCTCGACGTCGACCGAACGCCGGCGCGCAGGCTCCACGATCGCGCGACGCAGCCCTTCGGAGGAGAGCGGGCCGAGCATGACCGGCGCCCGCAGAGCCAGCTCGCGAAGGTCGCCGAGATCCTCGAGCTGCCCCAGGAAGTCGATGCGCAGGGTGGCCACGAGCCGGACCCGCGGGCCGACCTCCGCGAACGCTGCCAGGGCCGCGAAGAACGTCGCGCGGTCGGGGCCAGACGAGAGCGTCCACGCTTCCTCGAACTGATCGATGACGAGCAGGAGGGAAGCGCCGTCGGCGCCCGGGCCAATCTTCTCGACCTGCTCCGCTGCCCACGACGGAGTGGACCTGAGCTGCACCAAGAGGTCCTCCTCGGGCAACTCGAGTGCGGGAACCAGCGCCTGCGCCAGCCGCTCGATGGGTCGTTCCCCCGGCACCATCGTCGCGACGCGCCACGCGCTCCGCCCGAGCGCGCCCGTCAATACACGCGGAACCACCCCCGCGCGAACGAGCGACGACTTGCCGGCCCCTGACGCCCCCACGACCAGCACAAACGCGGCTCCCGCAAGCTCGGTCAGCACCGTCGCTGTTTCGGCCTCGCGACCGAAGAAGAGTCCGCGGTGCTCGGCGTCGAAGGCCAGCAGCCCCCGGTAGGGATTCCCGCCTGGGTCTCCCGCGCTCCCGTCGGCCTCCGCGGACGCGACGGGTGGTGCGACCATCGCCTGGAGCGCGATGCACACCTCTCCGGCCGTTGGTCGAATTTCGGGACGGCGGCTGAGGCACCGGAGGACCAGGTCCGCGAGCGGTGCCGACATGTTTGCGATGGCGGCGAGGTCGGGCAGTCGCGCCTCGAGGACCACCCGACGCAGCAGGTCGATGGAATCGGCCACGTAGGGTGGGCGGCCTGCTAGCAGCGTAAAGAGGAGCGCACCCAGCGAGTAGACGTCAGTCAGTGACGTCGCGGACTCTCCGCGCCACGTCTCGGGCGCCATGTAGAGGGGCGTGCCGGCAAGCCGGCCGCTCAGCGTGGCTCCTGCTTGTGTCGTCTCGAGCTCGCCCGACACCTCGCCGCCGCCCGGGGCCGCCGCAAGGGTCTCCCCGAGCGCAGCCATGCCAGCGTCGTCGCGGAGCTGCGCGAGGCCGAAGTCGAGCAGCTTGGCCGCACCATTGTCGCAGAGGAAGGCGTTGGCGGGCTTGATGTCGCGGTGGACGACCCCGGCGGCGTGCGCTGCGGCGAGCGCCCGCGCGAGGTCCACGCCGATCGCGACCACCTGGTTGGCGACGAGCTGCCCAATGGAGTCGAGGCTCTTGCCGTGAAGCAGCTCGGTGACCAAGAAGGGGTGATCCCGGAGCTCCCCCGCGCGATGCACCGCAAGAATGTTCGGGTGCTGGAGCCGCGCCACCGCCCGCGCTTCGACGTGGAAGCGCAGCCGCGCCTCGTCTGTCATCGCCCCGAGCGTGAACTTGATCGCGACGTCGCGCTCGAGCAGCGTGTCTCGCGCCAGCCAGACCTCCCCCATGCCGCCGTGCCCCAGGCGTCGCACGAGTTGAAACTCGTCAATCCTCGCCTCTGTTGCGCCGACATCCTCCACGGTCCGGAATCAAGCCTGTTTCGGCGTCGCCGGCAAGCCGTGAACCGGACCGTCGAGCCGCTGCACAGCGCCCCTCCGCGCATCGGCGGCGAGGTGGGTGTACCGCATCGTCACCACGATGTCGGGGTGCCCGACTAGCTCCTGCACAGCCCTGATCGGGGCGCCCACCATCACGAGGTGCGACGCGAAGGTGTGACGGAGCGTGTAACCCGTCACGGGCACGGGCGCACGCCCTACCCTACAAGCTCAGTGCACAGCGAAACCCGATGCTCTTTCCTCGCGCCGACGGAGCGCTCGGATACCGTCGCGACGCGCGCACGTCGCGCCTGTCGGTCGTGTCCCAACCCCCTCCGCGAAGGACGCGTCGAGAGTCGCCGCAGCCCACGCCCTCCTTGGTTGGATACGGACAGTAGAAGCTCGCCGTCCACTCCCACACGTTCCCGGCGAGATCCATCACCCCCTCGGGCGTCGCGCCTCGCGGGAAGCTGCCGACGCGGGCGGTCGCCGCGGCGGTGTCGTCGTCGCCGTACATCTCCCTCCACTCGGTGGACACGGGCGAGCTGCCCTCTGTCGCGCCTTTCCGGAGCGCCTCGAGCCGCGCCGTCATCATCCGGCTGCACTCGGCACCGCACGCGTTGAGGAGCTTGCTTGCGGGCGGCGCGTCGCCCCATGGGTAGGTCCGCGCGAGCGGCCCGCGCGCGGAGAGCTCCCACTCCGCTTCCGTCGGTAGGCGCTTACCGATCGTCCGGCAGTACCCATCGGCCTGATCCCAGTCGACGCAGTTGATGGGGTGGTCCCGAGCATCGCCTCGGTTGCAGAACTGGCTCTCGAAGGCACGTCCGTTGGGCGTCAAGCCTTCGAAGCTCGCGGTCCACGTCGGCGGCGGGCAGGCCTTGCACTCGGCGTACGCGGCCACGGTGACTTCCGTCACGTCGAGGCAGAAGGAGGCCACCGTCACCAGGCTGGCTGCGCCGCTCGTCGTCGTCTCGTCGGTCGGAGTGTCGCCTTCCGAAGGAGAGCCGATCGGAAACCGCGCGCCGGGGATCCGCGCCATTCCACGCGGGCACCCCGCCGAAGCGACGGCCCTCGTTCGGCCTGCGAACCGCGCGCCTGCCACGCCGAGGACGGACGTGACGAGCACGAGCAGCACGAGGCGGCCAGGTCGGCGCCTCGGGGAACGCGCGCTCGCCGGTCGCGAGCTCTCGGGCTTTCTCGCCATCGGCGCGTGCGGCGCCGTCGCGCTCCTTTGGTCGCTCGGGGGCTCGGGAGCGGTCGCGCCTCGCGCGTCGGGACCTTCTTGCAGAGGTGCGGAGGAACGACGTTCGCCCGCGTGGACGGCTTCGAACGACTCGACCATCTCGCGCGCGGAAGCGAACCGGCCAGCCGGATCGACGCACAGGACCCTCGTGAACCAGTCCTCGATCGCGTCTGGCAAGTTGGGCCGAAGCTCGGAGAGCGGACGGTACGTCCCCCGGAGCGCCGCCGCGCCCACGGCGACGAAGGAGCTCCCCTGGAACGGGAGCGTCCCTGTGAGGACCTCGTACACGATGACACCGAGCGACCAGAGATCCGACCGACGATCGACGTCCTTGCGCCCTTCGAGCTGCTCCGGGCTCATGTACGGAGCGGACCCGATGACCAATCCCGTCTCGGTGAGCGCGGCGGCTCCGCCGGGCGCGTCGGCGCCGCCGAGCACCTTCGCCACACCGAAGTCGAGCACCTTCAGCGACAGCGGCGACTCGAGGCTCCCATTGGTGACGAAGATGTTGTGAGGCTTGATGTCCCGATGGACGATGCCGTGCTCGTGCGCGCTGTCGAGCGCGCTTCCGACCTGCCGCACGAGCGACTTCGCGGTGGCGAGGCTGAAGCGACCGCCGCTCTCGAGGAGCTCGGCGAGCGAGAAGCCGAGGAGGAGCTCCATCACGATGAACGGGATGGATCCGTCCACGGTCCCGTAGTCCATGATCTTGACGACGTTCGGGTGGGCGATGCGTGCGGTCGCCTTCGCCTCACGCTCGAATCGCGCCAGGAGGGACGGATCGGCCGCCACGCGCTCGGGGCGGATGACCTTGACCGCCACGTCCGTGTCGAGCGTGAGGTGTCGCGCCGCCCACACGACGCCCATTCCCCCTTGCCCGAGGACCCTCCGCAGGCGCAGCTTGCCTGCGAGGACGACGTCAGGCGCGAGCTCCATCGGCCGATTCATTCTACAGCGGCTTCGACTCGCTTGGAGCCGGCGCGCGGCTGTGCGTATCTTCTCCACGTCGCGAAGCTCGGATCTCGGTCGCCAGGACGACCGCCCGGGTCTCGCCGGGAGAATCCGAGCATGAGCAAGGTGGCGGTTCTGGGGTCGGGGCAGGTCGGTCAGGTGCTGGCAGACGGGTTTCTCAAGCACGGCCACGAGGTCATGCGGGGCTCGCGTGAGCCGGGGAAGCTGGCCGGCTGGAAGGCGAGCGCGGGGCCGAAGGCGCACGTTGGGACGTTCGCCGAGGCGGCAAAATGGGCAGACTCCGTCCTGCTCGCGGTGAAGGGCGGTGCCGCCGAGGCCGTGGTCGACCAGGCCGGCGCGACGAACCTCGCGGGGAAGCTCGTCATGGACGCGACGAACCCGATCGCGGACGCGCCGCCCGAGAACGGCGTCCTGCGCTTCTTCACCGACCTCAACCAGTCGCTCATGGAGCGCCTCCAGAAGAAGGCGCCGGCAGCGCACTTCGTGAAGGTCTTCTCGTGCGTGGGCAACGCCTTCATGGTGAACCCGAAGTTCCCCGGAGGACCGCCGACGATGTTCATCTGCGGCAGTGACCCGGGGGCGAAGGCGACCGTGCGGGAGTTCCTCGAGCAGTTCGGCTGGGAGACGGCCGACATGGGCGGCGCCGAGGCTGCGCGCGCGATCGAGCCGCTCTGCATGCTCTGGTGTATCCCCGGGCTCAAGGACAACCGCTGGACGCACGCCTTCAAGCTGCTCCAGCTCTGAGCTCCGGCGACGTCGGGGGGTGCGGACGGCGTGCACTTGGCGTAGGAGTGCCCCCGTAGCGAACCCGCACCGGGGCTCCGCCTGCCGCCCCCCGATTGGAGCCGAGGACCATGACCTCTCACGCCGCCCTCCAGCCCGACCAGGCGCTCTCGTCCTCCGAGCGCGTCTGGGAGAGCGAAATTCTCCCGGTCCTGAACGACTACATCCGCATCCCGAACAAGTCGCAGCACTTCGACGCGGAGTGGAAGCAGCACGGTCACATGGATCGCGCGGTGGCGCTGATCGAAGCGTGGTGCAAGCGCCAGCCGATTCCCGGGCTCGTCGTCGAGGTCCACCGGAGCGGCGATCTCGCCCCGGTCATCTTGATGGAGGTCCCCGGGACGACCGACGACACGGTTCTCCTCTACGGACACCTCGACAAGCAGCCCGAGATCGCAGGCTGGCGCGACGGGCTAGGCCCCTGGCAGCCCGTCCGAGAGGGGGACAAGCTGTACGGCCGAGGGGGCGCCGACGACGGTTACTCGGCGTTCGCTTCCCTCCTCGCGCTCCGTCTGCTCCACGAGCAGAAGGTGCCGCACGCGCGCTGCGTCATCCTGATCGAGGCGGGCGAGGAGAGTGGCAGCCCCGATCTCCCGGTTTACATGGATGCGCTCGCGGCGCGCATCGGTCGCCCGTCGCTCATCGTTTGCCTCGACTCGGGCGCCGGCGACTACGAGGCGCTGTGGGCGACGACGTCGCTCCGCGGCATGGCCGCGGGCAATCTCAGGGTCGACGTGCTCCGGGAAGGCGTGCACTCCGGGTCGGCGAGCGGGGTCGTGCCGTCGAGCTTCCGAATCGCGCGTCAGCTCCTCGCGAGGGTCGAGGACGCCGACACGGGTCGCGTCTTGCTCCCGGAGCTTCACACCGAGATTCCGCCGGCGCGTCGCGCGCAAATCGCGGCCGCGGCCGAGGCGCTCCGTGGTGAGGCGGTCGATTCCCTGCCGTGGGCCGGTAGGACGCGCCCGGTCACCACGGATCTCACGGAGCTGCTCCTGAATCGCACGTGGCGACCCACGCTCTCGGTCACGGGTGCGGAGGGGATGCCCCCGCTCGCGAACGCGGGGAATGTCCTTCGGCCATACACGGCATTGAAGATCTCCGTGCGCCTGCCGCCGCGCGTCGACCCCAACCGCGCGTACCTGGCGCTCAAGACGACCCTCGAGAAGGATCCACCCTACGGCGCAACGGTCAGCTTCGAGGGCGACACCGCGGCGGGCTGGGACGCACCGGCGACCGCGCCGTGGCTCGAAGCGGCGATGGATCGCGCGTCGCTCGCGTACTTCGGCAAGCCGGCCATGGCCATGGGCGAGGGCGGCACGATCCCGTTCATGGCGATGCTCGGGGAGCGATTCCCGGAGGCGCAGTTCCTCATCACCGGGGTGCTCGGCCCCGAGTCGAACGCGCACGGGCCGAACGAGTTCCTTCACATCCCGATGGCGAAGCGTCTGACTTGCTGCGTCGCACACGTCATCGCGGCGCACGCCGCGCGTTAGGCCGCGTCAGGTCGGCGGCTTCGGCTCTTCGGGGGTCTTCTCCACGGGAGGCTCCGCGGCGTCCGGGCGTGGCTCCGGGCGCGAGACGACCTTCCCACCGAAAACGTCGCGCTCGATCGTCTTCCCCACGTTCTCGATGACGCGCCCGACCTCGCGCGCGCTCGTGACGACGGCCGCCTCGAGGTCCTTCGTCGGCAGTTTCTCGAGGGTCGTCCTGGCCGCGCGGAAAAGGAGCCCGATACCCCTCCGGACGTCCTCGATCGGATCCGGCTTCTCGTCGTCGCCCATGCATTCAGCATGCGCACACATGGGACCGCTGTCGAGGACCCTTCGTCTTTGACCTCCCCACCGGGCCCGGGAGCGGTCGTGGCCGCCTTCGGCGCTCTCGTCTCGGAGTTGCGCGTTCCATTCTCCGGACGGCCGCTCTAGTGAGGGGACTGGATGCATCTCTTCGCGGCGCCCTCGTGGAATGCGGGTGGGCTGGCGCGCCGGCTCGTCGGCGCGTCGGCGCTCTGCTGGAGCGCGTGCTCGGCCCCGCCCCCGCCCCCTCCGCACGCCGTAGCGATCGCGGTCGTCGCTCCTCCGCCCCTCCCTGCGTGTGGCTCCGTCGACGTCGACGATCACACCCCGCACCCGAGCCCCGGAGGGACCGCGGTCGTGCGCGACACGATGCGGCAGAGGCTCGCCGCGCTGGGGGCGTGCGCCAGACCTTACAGGCTCCACGTGGACGTGACGCTCGAACCGGGCGGCCTCGGACGGGTCCGCGCGCGCTTCTTCCTCGTCGTCTACCGGGTGGGCGGCGCGCTCGCGGGCGAGATTCCGACGACGTTGACCGGCGACCGGTCGTCCGACGAGGACATCGTCGCGACGAACGCGCTCCTCCGGATTGGCTCCGAGCACGCTGCGCAGGTCTTCACCGAGCATTTTCGCTGAAGCCCCCTCCGCTCCCGCGGTCGCGACTCCGGAAGCCTGACCCGGGCGCCCGATCGGTACCCGGACGCGGGCGGCACCGGCTGGGCGGGGTGGTCGCGCTGTCGCCGGGACGGCGGTCAGTACGCGCCGATATCGTACGGCCCACCCGACGGCCACGGTACGACGTCGTCGTTCGTCTTTACGAGCCCCGAGACCGACGATGAGCCCGCGCCGATCGCCGGGCTGCCGGACGCAAGGTGGAAGTCCATGCCGGCGGAGACGAACTGCGGGTTGGCGGTGACCGTGCCCGCTTCGCTGGGCTGGCCCGTCGCGTTGTACCAGTCGTTGTGGGAGAAGACGCCGGAACCAAAGCCGTGGCCGCTCCCGCCCGTGTAGGGGACGCCCGTCGCGGGCCAGATGATGTTGTTGACGATCGTGATCGACGACGATGTCAGCGCATTGCCGTCACTGTCGATGGCTCCGTCGAACGCATCACCGTGCCCGCAGGTGTAGAACGTGTTGTTGAAGACCTCCGCGCCGGACAGACCTCCCGTGTCGTTGATGCGGAGGCAGGAGAGGCTGATGTTCTCGCAGACGTTGTCCCACCACTGGAAGCCCGTCGTGGAACCGTCCGCGATGTTCAGGCATCCCTTCCCGGTCACGTCGTGGATGTAGTTGTGGTGGACATGCACGTTGCTCGTCGTCGTCGAGCCGTTTCCGCCGTTGTTGTAGGCCTGGATCCCATAGCCACTGGCGACGTTGTCAATCTGGTTGTACGCGAGGTCGTAGGATCCATCGCCGTCGATGTAGATCCCGTGGTTCTCGCCCCCGCTCCCCGTGATGTCGTGGATGGCGTTGCCGTAGACCACGACGTTCGTGCCGTTGCCGTTCACGCCGCCGGCGAGCACCGTGGCACCCCCGGTGTTCGGCGAGTCGAGCTCGTTGTTCACGATGCGCCAGTGGTCGCACTGAATCTGGAGCGCGACGACGCCCGCCGTCCCATCCCCCTCGACGTGGAGGTCGGCGATCACCACCCAATCGCCGCCGGAGTAGCCGCCCGACGAGTGGTCGAACGACGAGAAGGCGGCGCCGTCTGAGACACCCCCCTCTCCATTGAGGACGTTGACGGTTTCGCCGGGGTAACCGATGAACGCCAGATAGCCGCTTCGGGGAGCTCCTGTGGGCTGGGACCCGCCGAAATCGATGACTTTGACGAACTGGTTGGCGTAGCCGAGGTCGCTGTATGCCGTCCCCCTCCCGCGGAGGACAATCGTGTCTCCCGGCTTCGAGATCGCGACGGCGCTGGTACTGCTCCCGACGAGCTGCACGTGCTTGAAGGGGTGTGTGATGCTCCCCGGGATGGCGGTCGCATCATTGCCGTTCACGTTGTCCACGAACAACATGCGTCCGGGGTTTGGGATGAACGTCTGATCGCCGTTGGAGGCCACGCCGCCAACGGTGACGACGACCGGGAGCGCGACGCCCGCCGTTGGGTTCGCGAGAAGCCCGACCTGCACGGTGATCTGCTCGATGTCGGGCCTCGCCTGCGTCACGCCGAGCGACAGGTACTTCGCGACCTCGACACCCCCGATCGTGACCTTGAGG
>Ga0209415_10010482_pt1 | contig 15752 bp, 19 predicted proteins | sample PeaSoiSIISIP2007_FD_187696 | JGI IMG/M metagenome (GOLD analysis project Ga0209415, IMG submission 187696) | Peat soil microbial communities from Weissenstadt, Germany - SII-SIP-2007 (SPAdes) (version 2) | ecosystem: Environmental > Terrestrial > Soil > Wetlands > Peat | place: Germany... | reverse complement strand
TCCCTCGTCGGCCGACAGCGCGTGCCCGAGAACGACCCGGAGTGGAGCCCGATGCCTGACGCAATGAGATCCGATGCCTGACGCAACGAGAGCAGACGCAACGAGGGCGGACGCAACGAGGGCGGACGCAACGAGAGCAGACGCAACGAGGGCGGACGCAACGAGGGCAGACGCAATGAGGGCAGGCGCAATGAGGGCAGGCGCAATGAGAGCGGACACGGTGTCGATCGTCGGTGCCGGGGGCGACCAGATCGAGGCGTACCTGGCCCAACCGATCGACCGGGCGTCGGTCGGTGGCGTCGTCGTGATCCACCACATGCCCGGCTACGACGAACAGACCAAGGAGATCACCCGGAGGTTCGCGGCCCACGGCTACCTGGCGCTGTGCCCCAACCTCTACTGGCGTGAAGCGCCCGGGGCGAGCCCCGACGACGCCGCCGCCGCGGCGCGGGCCCAGGGCGGCGTGCCCGACGAGCGCCTGGTGGGCGACGTCGCCGGCGCCGCTTCCCACCTGCGGTCGCTCGGCTCGTCGAACGGGAAGGTGGCCACCATCGGGTACTGCTCGGGTGGCCGGCAGTCGTTCCTGGCGGCGTGCAGTCTGGCGCTCGACGCCGCCGTGGACTGCTACGGCGCGTTCGTGGTGGCACCACCCCCCGAGGGCGCCCCCGTCACCGTCGGACCCCTCCTCCATCTGGCCCCGGGCCTCTCGTGCCCCCTGCTCGGGCTGTTCGGCGCCGACGACCGGTTCCCGTCGCCCGCCGAGGTACAGGAGCTCGAGAAAGTGCTCTCGGAGCTGGGCAAGACCTTCGAGTTCCACTCCTACGAGGGTGCGGGCCATGCGTTCTTCGCCACCAACCGCACGAGCTACCGCCCCGAGGCGGCCAACGACGGCTGGGACCGCATCTGGGAATTCTTCGGCCGCTACCTCGGCACCTGACCCCCGCCGCCCGAGAAAGGACCGTCCCGTGTGCACCTATCAGACGACGAGCCTGCCCCTGCGCGGCAGCGGCAAGGGGGCGGGGGGCTGGTTCGCGCTGTCGGGGGCCACCGTCTACTTCGACCACCCGGTGCACGCCGGCGCCGAGCACACCGTGAACATCGACCTGCGCAACCCGGACCGTGGGCCGCAGGCCCGGGTGGCCGTCGAGCTCGACCCGGCATCGGCGCGCGCCCTGGCCCTGGCCATCCTGCAGACCCTGGCGGACGTGCCGCCCGCTCTGCGCGCCGGGTCGACCGGGGGCGGCTCCTCGGTCGTTGGCTAGCGTTCCGGCGTGGAGCGCTGCGCTGACTGCGGGTTCGAGTACGACCTCGACCGGCACACGGTCGCCGGGGCCGCCATCGTGGAGGGCGCCGCGCACCTGGCGCTCGTGCTGCACGACGACGCCGCCGACCTGCGCTCGCGGCGCAGGCCCGGGACGTGGTCGCCGCTCGAGTACGGCTGCCACGTGCGAGACGTCCTGCTCGTCCAGCGCGAGCGGGTGCTGAGCGCCCGCCGGGTCGAGCGGCCGACGTTCGACCCCATGGGCCGCGACGAGCGCGTCGAGCACGACGGCTATGGCGAGCAGGATCCCGCCGACGTGGCCCGCCAGGTCACCGACGCCGCCCGCCTGTTCGCCAACGTGCTCGGGCGACTGGGCGCCGAGGAGTGGGAGCGATCCGTGGTGTACGGCTACCCCGCTCGCGCCGAGCGGACGCTGCGGTGGGTGGCGGTCCACACCGAGCACGAGGTGCGCCACCACCTCCTCGACATCCGTCGCCAGCTGGCAGCGACGGATGAGGGCTGACACGCCCCCGGATCACATCGGCCCCAGGCCGTCCTTCACGAGGCGCCCGCCCTTCACGATGGCGAGCAGGCGGGCGGGGTCCTGGAGGACCGAGATGTCCGCGCTCGGGTCGCCGTCCACCACGAGCAGGTCGGCGAGCATCCCCGGGCGCAGGGCGCCGAGCTCGTCGGCTCGGCCCATGAGGCGGGCGCCGTTGACCGTCGCCCACCGCAGCACGTCGAGGGGGGGGATGCCCACGACGTCCACGTAGAACGCCAATTCCTCGGCGTAGGGGCCGTGGGGGAAGCCCGCGGCGCCGTAGTCGTCGCCGATGGTCAGGATCACCCCGGCGGCGTTGGCCTGCGGGACGACCGCCAGCGCGGCGTCGACGTCCGCCTCCAGGGCCCGCACGAAGGCGGCGTCGCCGCCCTTGAGCCCCTCCCACAGGTGGTACGGGAACCACGCGCTCGGGACCACGGGGGTGCCCGTGGCCACCAGGCGCTCGATGCAGGCGCCGTCCATGCCGTCGGCGTGGTCGACGACGTCGATCCCCACGTCGAGGGCCATCATGAGCGCGTCCCGGTTGGCGATGTGGCCGCGCACCCGGGCGCCGCGCAGGTGGGCGGCCTCGACGGCGGCGGCCAGCTCGTCGCGCGTCATCTCGGTGCGCTCGGCGGGGCCGGTCGTGGCGTGGCCGCCCGTCACGAACGTCTTGATGATGCGCGCCCCTTCCTTGATCTCCTGGCGCACCGCCCGGCGGAATTCGTCGGGCCCGTCGCACAGGTGGAGCGCACCGGGCTCCCCCAGCCGCCAGTACCAGGGTGCGGCGTCGTTGGCGTGCCCCGTCGTGCTCACGTCGCGGCTTCCCGGGACCAGGCGGGGGCCGGGGATGGCACCCTCCTCGATGGCCCGGCGCATCGCCGCATCGATGCCGAAGGGGGCCCCGGCGCTCACCACCGAGGTGAACCCGCTCATGAGGACGAGCCCGAGGTTGTTCACGGCGCGCACCGCCTGCAGGGCCGGGGGCTCCTCCAGGCCGAACGGGGCGGGGGACGCGCCCAGGTTGTGGTACGTGGCGTGGAAGTGGGTCATGACCATGCCCGGCATCACGCAGCGGCCTTCGAGGTCGACCACCCGGTCCCCGGCGCGCCGCTCGGGGCCGCCGTCGCCCACCGAGGCGATCCGGTCGCCCTCGACCACCACGGTCGAGCCGGAACGGCCCGGGTGCTCGCCGTCGAGCACGACGGCGTCGAGCAGGACGAGCCGGTCCACGGGTTCAGCCACCGACGGTGCGGACGGGCTCGGACCCGTCCCAGCGGGCGCTCTGGTGGCGGATGTGGTCGAAGAAGGCGGCGAACTCGGCGACCTCGACGAGCTCGCAGACCGTCCCCCCGTGCCCCGCGGTGTCGTAGTAGCAGAACCGCTGGTGCTCGGTGAGCGCCCGGCCCTCGAAGCACGGGTGCCGTCCGGCCGACGCCCACTCGGCGACCGCCGCGTCGTAGTCCTCCACGAAGCGCGCCACGTGATGCAGGCCGGCGCCGTGGGCGCTGCGAAAGTCGCCATACGGCGAGGGATGGTCGTCGAGCGGCTCGATCAGCTCGATCTGGGTGGCGCCGGCATAGCTGATCGCCACGGAGATGCGGGCGTCGGTGGGCGCGCCCCGGTAGCGCAGGTCGTGGAGAGCGGGCCGGGGGAGGAAGAAGAACGGGCCCACCCCGAGTACCTCGGCCCAGTGGGTCATGGCGCTCGTGACGTCGTCGACCACGTAGCCGAGCTGGTCGATGGTCCCGAGCCGTTGCATCCCCCGTCTCCTTCCGGCGGGCCGCAATCTAACCGGGGGCGCGGCCGCCGTGCTCTACAGTGACCACGCGGCACAGCGAGCCGGCGGGAGCAGCGAGCACCGGGGATCCATGACGAGCACTCGATCGGGCGTGAAGGGCTTCAGCCACGTGGCCATCGCCGTCACCGACCTGGGCGAGGCGCGACGCTTCTACTGCGGCATCCTCGGCTTCGAGGAGCTCCCCCGGCCCGACCTGGGCATCCCCGGGATGTGGCTCGGTGTGGGCGACCTGCAGCTGCACTTCATCGAGACCGACGACATGCCCACACCGGGCAAGGGCTTCCCCCACTTCGCCCTGCACGTGCCCACCGACGAATTCGAGGACACCGTGGCGGCGCTGCGTGACGCGGACGTGGCATTCCTCGGCGAGCCGAGTGCCCGCGTCGACTTCGGGACGCGGGTCCTGGCGGCGTTCGTCGTGGACCCCGCGGGCAACGTGGTGGAGCTCACCGACGTCGGACCGCGCTGAACCCCCTCACGGGGACCGGCAAGGGCGCAGCTCCGGGCGCCGCGCCCGAACGGCGATCAGACAGGCGGGGAAGCGGACGCCGAGGTGCGCCGGCGGCGGACGAGGACGAGCACGGCGCCGCACCCCACCATGGCGAGCCCGAGCCCGGACAGCGAGGCGATGTCGGCCCCCGTGAACGGCAGACCGCCCGAGCCCTGCCCCACGCCCGCCTGCTGGGCGGGCGACACGGCCGGCGAGCCCGACGACTGGGTCTGGCCGCTCGGCAGCGTGCCCGGCACGACCGAGGTCGTGCTCTGCGTCCCCGGCACCACCGGCGTCGAGCCCGGAGAGCCCGGCGTCGAGCCCGGAGAGCCCGGCGTCGAGCCCGGAGAGCCCGGTGTCGAGCCCGGAGAGCACCCCGTGTAGCAGGTCCCGTCCGCGACCGCCGGGGCGGCCGCACTCACGAGCAGACCGCTCGCCATCGCCGCCCCGAGAAGTAGTCGTCTGACCATGGTCGCTCCATTCGCGCCGACGGAGCGCCGGCATCGTCGCCGTGGCCGGTCCGTGGCACGCACTCTAGGCCACTCACCGGTGGGACCGGACCGACGCTAACCGCCGTGGACCTCCGAACCGCGTCTTTCCGCCCGCGGCCGGGGCGCGAGGGTGTCAGCCGTCGGCGCCCGGTACCCGGCTGAGCAGCTCCCGCAGCCGTTGTGCCACCGACGGCCACTCGGCGGCCACGATCGAGAACATCGCCGAGTCCCGCAGGCCGGCCTCCTCGCCGGGCACATGGGAGGGCTGCCAGGCGCGCAGGACGCCCTCGAAGCGAGCGCCGATCCCCTCGATCGCCCGACGGGAGCGGACGTTGCGGGCATCGGTCTTGAGGTCGACGCGTCCCACCTTCCACTGGTCGAAGGCGTGGCCGAGCAGGAGGAGCTTCGCCTCCTGGTTGATGCCGCCGCCCTGGGCCGAGGCCGCCAGCCATGTGGCGCCGATCTCCACCGCGTACAGGGGGCCGTCGGGGGCGCGACGCCGGAAGTTCAAGAAGGACGTGCTGCCGACCACGCGGTGGCCCACCGTCTGGACCTGGGCGAAGGGCATGGCGTCGGGCCGGGCCAGCATGTGGCGCACGTACGCCGCCGTGCCGTCGCCGTCGGGCACCGTCGTGAACCCGTAGGACTCCCGGTCCTCGCTCCCGGCGGCGGCCAGGCCGGCCACGTGACCAGGCGAGAGCGGTTCGAGCCGCACCAGCCGGCCGACGAGCACCGGGGGGTCGCCCGCAGACCCCGGCACCGTCACGCACCTGCGCGCCGCGCCAGACGGCGGCACGGCGCCATCGCCTGCCCTTCGGGACCCCCCACCCACCACCCCTGCGCCACCATGCAGGTCAAATGCGCCAGGCCAGCATGACGTGGGTGGACTCCTGCTCGGCACCGACGGATCGGTACGTCGCCAGGGCGGCGCCGTTGTCCGCGTCGGTCATGACCCACATGGCGTGGCACCCGGCGTCCCGGGCGACGACGGCCAGGGCGTCCACGAGGGCTCGACCCACGCCCCGGCGCCGGAAGGCCCCGTCGACCGCCAACTCGTACAGGAACATCTCGGTCCCCTTGTCCGGATGCGTCATCTCGATGCCCGTGACGAAGCCCGCCGGGGTCCCCGCCTCGGTGGCGATGAGGAGGTGATGGCCGGCGGCCGACAGGAACCGCCGCGTGGCGTCGGGGTCGGGCGGCCCGTCGAACAACGCCGATGCCGCCACCACCAGGTCGTGGTCGCCGGGGCCCATGCGCGTGATCTGCATGGGCACAGTCTCGCCCACCGCCGCGGTCGGCTCGGGCGCCGCGTCCGACGCCTCGGTCCCCTCGCGGCGACCTGCACCCGTCGTCCTCCGGGCTCGAACGAGGGCCAGCCAGATCGACGGTTGCCCGACGTTCCCGGCGCCTCACCCTATGGCGACGATGGGGGCGTTGAGCAGGCTGTCGGCCGTCGATCCGTGGTAGTTGGCGGTGCCGAAGGCGAACACCCCGCCGTCGGAGGCCACCAGCCAGTAGCCGCCGCCGGGCAGGGGGCGCATCCCGACGACGGGCTTGACCAGCGAGAGGTTGCCGGTCGAGCCGTAGAAGGGCGCATCGAAGGCGAAGATGCCCCCGTCGGCGGCCACCAGCCAGTAGCCGCCGCCGGGGGCGGCCGCCGCCCCCACCACCGGGGCGTTGAGCTTGTGGGCGCCCATCGACCCGAGGAAGGCGGCGTCGCCGAAGGCGAACACCCCGCCGTCCCGGGCGACCAGCCAGTAGCCCTTGCCGTCGGCCGTGGGGGCGATGGCCACGATGGGGGCGTTCAGCTGCTGACCACCCATCGAGCCCTCGAAGGTGGCGTCCCCGTAGGCGAACACCCCCCCGTCGGCGGCCACCAGCCAGTAGCCCAGGCCGTCGGGCGTCGCCGCCATGCCGGCGATGGGGGCGTTCAGGTGCCGCCCGCCCATCGAGCCGTCGAAGCCGGCGTCGCCCAGCGCGAACACGCCGCCGTCGGCGGCCACCAGCCAGTAGCCGAGGCCCGAGGCGGTGTCCGCCGTGCCCACCACCGGCGCGGCGAGCGGGAGCCACCCCACCGAACCGTAGAAGCCGTCGTCGAAGGCGAACACCCCGCCGTCGGAGCCCACGAGCCGGTACCCGGGCCCGGGGACGTCGAGGGCGCCGGCCTGGCCGGAGTTCGGATTGACCATGAGCGAGGACTCGTCGACGGCCTCGAAGGCGCTCGCCGGGATGGTCTTGAGTTCGTCGACGAGGGACTGCGGCCACGCCGGGTCGGCCGTGCCCCCGAAGTACCAGTTGCTGCCGTTGTCGGCCAGGATCAGCCCGTAGTGCTGCATGGCCCGCAGCACGACTTGGGCCTGCGGGGAGTACCCACTGATGTCGAAGCTCGCCTTCAGGCGGAACCTCGCCCCCATCGGGGGGAGGTTCGGGTTGCTGGCCGTGCCGGCCTCGTGGCGCGCCGGCCAGAGATAGCTGGTGTCGGTCATGGCCGCGGTCATGCGGATGGCGTGGGTGATCTGGCCCGACAGCACCTCGTCGTAGCGCAGGAGCCCGGGCATGATCGGCAGGCCGGCGGCGTCGGCCGAGGTCCAGCCGGCGGGGCGCAGCGCGTCGGAGCGGAGGTTCCAGATGGCACCGGAGCCTGCGGTCGAGCCCCCCGCGTTGTACTGCGCGTCGTAGAGCTCGTAGAGGGTGCACGTCGTCGGGTCGATCATGAGGGCGTGGCGGTCCCCCGTGGCGTTCTGGCCGCCCTCGATCGGCGTGTCGGGGCCGAAGGGGTACGGGCCGGGATCGCTCTCGCTGGCGTACTGGAACGAGACGTTGACGAAGGCGTGGTCGGCGGGCACCACGTTGTACGGCATGCCGTACGGGTTGGAGGGGTCCCCGGACGGGCCGAAGTCGGGGTGGAGGTCGGTGGTCGAGGAGTCCATGCTGGCCATCCACTGCGCGCTGTGGGCATTGACGGGCAGCCCCGAGATGTCGGTGTTCCAGATGTTGTCGGCCGGGAACATCGGACAGTTCGGGGCGCCGGGCACGGGGGTGCCGGCGGCGGCCCTGCCCTCGCCCCCCGCGACGGCGAGCGCCCCGACCATCACGAGCGCGGCGAGGATCCTGGTGCGCCCGGGCCCGGTCGTCTTCGCGACACGCCGCGGCGCGCTCCCCCGCATCCTCGCGTCATCGGCTCCCCCGGACCCCGACCTGAGCCGTCGGCCCGCAGTTGTGCTCCGGGTGAGCAGGCGCCCGGGGGCGCAGGGCAATCCCGGGTGCGCCAGGCAATCCCGGGTGCGGCAGGGCAATCCCGGGTGCGGCAGGGCAATCCCGGGTGCACCACGGCAATAGAGTCCCGGCCATGGCCCTGCCTCGTTTGGGATCGTTTGCCATCGACTGTGCGGACCCGGCGGCCCTGGCCGCGTTCTGGGCGGAGCTGTTGGGCGGCGAGGTGGCCTTCAGCAGCGACGAATCCGTCGCCGTCAAGCTCGACCGGGGATGGCTGGCGGCCGTGCGCGTGCCGGACTACGTGCCCCCGACGTGGCCCGGTGGAGCGGTCCCCAAGCAGATGCACCTCGACCTCGCCGTGGACGACCTGGAGGAGGCCGAGGCCCGGGCGCTTCGCCTCGGCGCGCGCCGGGTCGACCGCCAACCCGAGCCGGAGCGGTGGCGGGTCCTGCTCGACCCCGCCGGTCACCCCTTCTGTCTGTCGACACAGATCCCCGAGTAGCCGGCGCCCCGGGTGGGGCGTCGACCGGCTCCGGCCCATCGGGCGCCTGCATCGGGGCCCGGCGAGGGGGCTGACCACCGAGCCCCGACGGGCGATGTGCACTTGTAAAACGGCTGTCACACCCGCAACACTGGATCTGGAGCCCGGGAAATCGCGGAGGAAAGTCCCGGGCCCGCCCGCACGTGCCGCGGGACCGCTGGACCGACGCATCGAGTCATGACCCGAAGATTGGCCATCGCCTCGCACGCCCCCGAGGCGGAACCGGAGGCTGACAGCACGCCGACCGGCGGTGGCGGGCGCGCGTCGGGCATTCGGGACCTGAGCGCCCGGGCTCGGCGGTTCGGGGACCGGACCCAACAGACGGGGGACCACGCTCGCGCCAGCACACTCGCCGTGCTCCTCGGGATCGGCCGGCGTCCACGCCACGCCGCCCCCCAGCGGTTTCGCCTGGCGCCGCTCGCCGCCTGCCTGACCGCGTTGGCCCTGCTGGCCCTCGGGACCCTGCTCGAGCCCGCCGGCCCCGCTGGCCAGGCCAGCGCCGACACCGTGATCGGCGGGCACGGTGAGACGATCATGGGCGGCCAGCCCTTGGGGTCGGCGGCGCTGCCGGTGGCGCTGCCCCCGGCGACTGCGCCCCCGGCCCCGGCACCCCCGTCCCTGGCAGGAGCCCCGGCGCTGCGCGCCCACGAGGTGTTCGCCTTCGCGCCCTACTGGGACCTTGCCTCCCAAGCGGGCATCGACGTCGGCGACCTGACGACCCTGGCGTACTTCAGCGTCGACGTGAACGGGGACGGGTCGATCCAGCAGAGCGGGCCGGGGTGGGTGGGGTACCAGAGCCAGGCCCTGGCGGATCTCACCACCCGGGCCCACCAGGCGGGGGCTCGTGTGGTGCTCGGCGCCTCGTGCTTCGGCCAGTCGGCGCTCGACGAGCTGACGTCGGACCCGGGCGCCGCCCGGCAGCTGGCGGCGGCGCTCGTGCAGCTCGTCTCGGCCAAGAACCTCGACGGGGTGAACCTGGACTTCGAGGGCAGGGGCGACGCCGACCAGGTGGGCCTCGACGACGTGGTGGCCCAGGTGTCGGCGGCGGTGCACCAGGCGAACCCCCACTGGCAGGTCACGATGGACACCTACGCCTCGTCGGCAGCCGATCCCGGCGGCTTCTACGACATCCGGGGCCTCGCCGCGAGCGTCGACGCCTTCTTCGTCATGGCGTACGACATGAACGACAAGGCGACACCGTCCCCCACCTCGCCGCTCACCGGTCCGAGCTTCTCGGATGTCGACGCCCTGCAGCAGTTCACGGCGGTGGTGCCGTCGTCGAAGGTCATCCTCGGTGTCCCGTACTACGGATACGACTGGCCCACCGCCGGACCCGGTCTCGGTGAACCGGCGACGGGGCCACCCACACCGGTCCCGTATTCGCAGGTGGCGTCCTCGGGGCACCACGTCTACTGGGACCCGGTCACCCAGACCCCGTGGACGTCCTACCTGGTGGGGACGCAATGGCACCAGACGTGGTTCGACGACGCCACCTCGCTGGCGTTGAAGGCCCGCCTGGCCACCACGTACCACCTCGCCGGCCTGGGGATCTGGGCGCTCGGGATGGACGGCGGGGACCCCTCCTTGCTGGCCGCGTTGCTCGGGAACGCCCCGGTGGTGAAGAACCTCCCGGCGGGCCCGGCGGCCGCCAAGGCGCCCGCCGGGTCGAGCACGACGGCGGTGCCCGCCGGTGGGTACCGGTACGCGGGAACGTGGGACGGGGTGACGGTCACGCTCGTCGCGGTCGACCCCGCCACCGCTGCCGGACCCGGGGCGGCGCCGGTGGCGGGGCAGCTCACCGGGTTCACGACGAACGACCCCGCCGCCGCGTGCCTGGCCACGGGTCCGCCGCTCGAGGTCACGGCGTCGCCGTCGAGCCCGGGCCTGGACGTCGTGACGGCGTCGGTCCCCCAGGACTGCGCGGCGGGCACGTGGGAATTTGCCGCCGACGCGTCACCGACGACCACGTCCACCACCTCGACGACGTTCCCGACGCCCACGACGTCCACGACGACGGCGACCTCCACGACGTCCACCACGTCGACACCCACCACTTCGACGACCTCCACGACGCTCCCGTCGGGCTGACGCGCCCGTCGAACCCATCCACTGGGTCGGGGCGGACGCACCGGAACCCTGCGGGGAGGCCGCCGAGGCCCCGGTCCTCGGCGCTGCCAGCTGCCTGCTAGGTGGCGGTGTGCGACGAGAGCACGTCGACGAAGACGATGGCGTAGATGAGGATCTCCGCGCACCCCACGATGATCCCGGCGAGCGCCAGGCCCGTACCGCTCTGCGTGCCGTTCGACCGGCGGATCTGGTTGCGGGCCACGAAGCCGAAGACGATCCCGAGCACGCCGCCCAGGGGGATGAGCAGGCCCACGATCGAGCACACGAGCGAGGCGATGGCGAGGCCGTTGCGCCGGGTCACGGAGCCGTCGACGAACGAGCCGTACGAGGTGGCCGGGAGCTGCCCCGGTGCCGGCGGTGGGGGGACGGGAGGCGGTTGGGGCGGGTACCACTTGCCGTCCGACGCCTGCCACCAACCCGGACCGCCAGGGACGTCGCTCACGCCGCCGAGCGTACTCGGGCGCCCATCGGGCCCCCGGCCCGGGCGTCAGGCGCCGGCGACGGGCCCGCTGTCCTCCACGCCTCCGCCACGCGGCGCGCGATAGATGGCGTCGTCCACCAGGGGGAGCCGCAGCCAGCGGATCATGTCGCGCAGCTGGCGATAGGCGTCGAGGCGGGCGGCGTCGTCGCCGGCGCGCTCGGCTCGATCGATCGGCTCGCACAGCCGATGCACCATCGACGGCCCGATCTCGAGCAGTCCCCCGCTCCCGCCCGTGCAGTACTTGGCCAGCACGTAGTGCACGATCGCCCCTTCGGGGACATCGAGGCTGCGGCTCAGGTCGCGGATGGTGGCCATCGGATCGAGCGACGCGTAGAGCGCCACGTCCGCCTTGAAGTTGGCGTCGGGGTCGGCGTCGGGCCACGGCCCCTTCCACCGCTCGAGGCGGACCACGGCCTCGTCATCGGCTGCGCCCCGGCCCGCCGAGGCTCCCGGCCCGTCGGGGTCGGGCCCGGGCGCACTCACGGCGTCTGCTCCTCGCCCACCGGCGCACGCTACTTCGTGCGTGCCGGCGCAGGCGCCGGCGGAGCGCCTCAGTGCAACAGGATGTTCACGGCGAGCACGCCGGCGCCGAGGGCCATGCTGACGACGACGCTGCCGACCACCGCGCCCGGCCCGCGACCCGACCGCAGCGCGGCGATGAGCTCGAGCACGAAGAGCATGGCGACGGCGCTGATGAGGGCGGCCCCGACGGCGCTGGAGGCGCCGGCGCCCGCGGCCCACGCCGCGAGCAGCACCACGAGGGGGACGAAGGCGCCCCTGATCAGGTTGAGCTCTCGCACCGCGGAGCGCGCCAGCGTCCTGATGCTCCACGAGGAACCGGCCTCGAGGCGGGTCCCGGCGTCGTGGGCATGGGCGTGGGCGATCCAGTAGAGGGCGAGCGAGATGGCGACGGCGCCGGCCGCCCGGGGCAGCGTGTCGTGCTTGGGGACCTCCGCCGCCAAGAGGGACCCGGCCAGGATGGTGCCGTAGACGACGCCCGCCGGGTTCTGCTCGGGCTCGACCAGTCTCGTCAGGCGGGCGAACCAGGCCTCGCGGCCGGTGCCGTCGGCCGGCGGTGGAGACTCGCTGCACGACATCTCCTCATCTGAGCACCCCGAGCCGTCCCTCGCCGGTCGACGCGGCGGCGCCGGCCGGGTCCGGCCCTCAGAGCTCCGGTGGCCGCGGCTCGCGCCACATCGGCCAGATCGTCGGCCCTCCGGCGAACGCGATCTCCCCGGTGACCTCGAAGCCGTGGCGCCGGTAGAAGGCGATGTTGCTGTGCTTGGACGATTCGAGGTACGCCCCCACGCCCTCGGTGTCGCACCGATCGAGGACGGGCCGCAGGAGGGCGGATCCGATCCCCCTGCCCTGGTGCACGGGATCGGTGCCGAGCACGGCCAGGTAGTAGTGGTCGTTTCGGGGGTGACGGCGCTCGACGGTGGACAGGACCCGCAACGCCCGGGGCACCCGGACGCGCAGGGCGCTCACCATCTTCGGCGCGCCGCGCGCCAGTTGGCCCAGGGTCATGCGCCAGTGTCCCGGAGGGTCCCACAGCGCGCCACCGGCCCGGTCGGCGTCGGTGTAGCAGTGGCCGTGCTGCAGGTGCTGGGCGCTGAAGAGGGCGTCGAACAGCAGTGCCAAGCGGCGGGCCCGCGACGAGGCGTCGGGGAGCAGGTAGGCCATGACCGGGTCGTCGAAGAACGCCCGCGCCAGGCTGGCGGTCAGGGGGACGGTGTCGGCCTGGGTGGCGACGCGGACCGGTCCGGGCATGGCGCCCACTTATAGCCGCCGAAGCACCGGTGCCGCCTCTCCGCGCTCCGGGCGCGTGCCTCCGACGGCGGCCACGATCCCCCACCCCCAGGCCAGGGCGACGAGCCGGGACCGTGGCCCTGGCCGCCCCGGCGCCCAGGGGCGGCCCCCGGGTGGATCAGAAGTGCCCGAGCACGGGATGCGGGACGTAGAGCTCCTCGAGACGGGTGATCTCGTCGGCGTCGAGGGTCAGCTGTTCGGCCGCCAAGGCGTCGTGGAGGTGGGCCGGCTTGGTCGCCCCGGCGATCGGCGCGGTGACGCCCGGCTTGTGCAGCAGCCACGCCAGCGCGATCTGCGCCGGCGGCACGGCGCGCTGCTTCGCCACCTCGGCGACCCGTTCCACCACGTCGAAGTCCGACGGTTGGTCGTAGAGGTAGTCGGTGAACGAATCGGTGCTCGAGCGGGTGGTGTGGCGCTCGCCCGAGCGCGACCGGTTGCCCGCCAGCACGCCGCGCGCGATGGGGCTCCAGGGGATCACGCCGATGCCCTGATCCAGGCACTGCGGGATCATCTCGCGCTCCTCCTCGCGGTACAAGAGGTTGTAGTGGTTCTGCATCGACACGAACCGGGTCCACCCGTTTCGCTCGGCCACGTGCTGCGCCTTGGCGAACTGCCAGGCGAACATGCTGCTGGCCCCGATGTAGCGGGCCTTGCCGGCTCGGACCACGTCGTGCAGGGCGCCCATGGTCTCCTCGATCGGCGTCCGGGGGTCCCACCGGTGGATCTGGTACAGGTCCACGTAGTCCATCCCGAGCCGCTGCAGCGACGCATCGATGGCCGAGAGGATGTGCTTGCGGGACAACCCACCGCCGTTCTCGCCCGGGGTCATGGGCATGAAGACCTTGGTGGCCACCACCACCTCGTCGCGGCTGATCAGCTTGGAGAGCAGCCGCCCGGTCGCCACCTCGCTCGCTCCGTTCGAGTATGCATCGGCGGTGTCGAAGAACGTCACACCGCCCTCCACCGCGCCGCGCACGATCGGCTCTGCCGCCGCTTCGTCGAGCACCCAGGCCCGGTCGCTGTCGTCCCCGAAACTCATCATCCCGAGACAGATGCGCGACACGCGCAGGCCGGTGGCCCCGAGGTTCACGTAGTGCATCGACCCCTCACGATCTCTCGCCCTGGGGCGGGCGTGTGCCCGCGTCCCCCACACTACGCAGGCGGGGCCCGCCGGGAGACCGCCTCACGCCAGGATCCGGTCCCAGCCCTCGTCGGTGGTGGCCATGAAGACGGTGGTCAGGCGCATGCTCCGGTGCACCCAGGTGGAGGCGTCTTCCCGGGCGTACTCGTCGTCCTCGTAGCCGCACATCCAGAACGACCTTCCGTCCGTGCCCTTGCAGGGGCACAGGATGTCCCACCGGCCCCACGCCCGGTCGCCTTCGACCCGCAGGCGCGGTTTGACAAAGAGGTGGCGGGAGAACGTGAGCGTCGTGCGCCGCATCCGCTCGGCGATGGCCGCACGCCCCACGGCCGCCCCCAACCCCGGGCCGGCATCCCAGACGGCGTCCTGCGAGAACAGGCCGGCGATCTGCGTCGACAGGACGCCGAGGCGCCGCTCGTCGACCACCGCGCCGCGCTCGTAGCGTTGGTCGACCAGCTCGCCGTAGTGGGCCTTGAGCTCGTAGATGGCCAGGGTGTCCTGGGTCGCCCGCACCTGCGCCCGCAGGACCCCCACCTCCGCCGCCAGTTCCTCGACCGAGGGCACGGGGCTCGCCGCGCTCAGGCGTCCTCGCCCAGCTGCTCGACCTCGAGCAGGGTGAAGGCGTCGATGACGGCGCGCAGGACCTGGCGCGCGATCCTCGGGTCGAGCCCCTCGGCGCCCGCCAGTGTCTGGATGCGCTCGAGCATCTCGTCTTCGCGCCGGCGGTCCACCACCGCCATGGCGTGCGCCCGCTTGAACCGGACGACCTCCTCGATGAGCCGGGCGCGCTCGGCCAGCACGCCGACCAGGCGCCTGTCGACCTCGTCCAGGCGCACTCGGATGTCGTCAAGCTCGCTGCGACTCGATTCGACGGCCACGCCTCATCATGTCCCACCCGCCTGCCCGCGCCCAACTCCGCGCCCGCCGGGCAGCGCACGGCGGGATCGGCGCCGGCGGCGCCCCCGGGGTCAGTCTGCGCCGAGGAACGGGGCGTCGAAGGCGAACACCGCGCCGTCCCGGCCCACCAGCCAGTAGCCGCCCGTGCCGGCGTCCAGCGCCATGCCCACGATGGGGGCGGAAAGCGTCATGGCACCGGTCGAGCCGAGGAACCGGGCGTCGCCGAAGGCGAAGATCCCGCCGTCGCTCGCCACCATCCAGTACCCGAGGCCGTCGCCGGTGGCCTGCATGCCGACGACGCGATGGTTGAGCGGCTGGCCCCCCATCGAACCGTAGAAGGGGACGCCGAAGGAGAACACCCCGCCGTCCGCGGCCACCAGGCGGTAGCCGCCGGCAGCGGTGCTGATGCCGTTGACCGGCGCGGCCAGATGGGCCCCGGGGGGCAGAACGGCAGGGACCGACCCGTGGTACGCGGCGTCACCGAAGGCGAAGACACCGCCGTCGGTGGCCACCAGCCAGTACCCGCCACCATCGGGGGTGGGGGCGAGGTCCACCACCGGCGCGTTGAGCCGCATCGAGCCGGTCGACCCGTAGAAGCCGGCGTCGCCGAAGCTGAAGACCCCGCCATCGGCCGCCACCAACCAGTACCCGCCGCCGTCGGCGGTCGCGATGACGTGGACGATGGGGGCGTTGAGCGCCGCGCCGTCCATGGAGCCGTAGAAGGTGGCGTCCCCGTGCGCCGACACGGCGCCGGCCGCGTTCACCAGCCAGTACCCGCCGCCGTCGGGCGTGGCGGCGATGCCGACCACCGGGCCAGGCAGCGGCGCGGTCGGAAGGACCACGACGGGCGCCAGGTACGTGAAGCGGTCGGCCGAGACGGTGGCGCTCGTGCCGGACGCCGTGGTGACGGTGACGTCCACGGTGCCGGTGCCCGCAGGCGCCGTGGCGGTGACCGA
>Ga0209415_10010480_pt1 | contig 15756 bp, 16 predicted proteins | sample PeaSoiSIISIP2007_FD_187696 | JGI IMG/M metagenome (GOLD analysis project Ga0209415, IMG submission 187696) | Peat soil microbial communities from Weissenstadt, Germany - SII-SIP-2007 (SPAdes) (version 2) | ecosystem: Environmental > Terrestrial > Soil > Wetlands > Peat | place: Germany... | reverse complement strand
ACCACCGGCTTCTCGTAGATCGGATTGCCGGATTTGCCGACCTTGGCGCGCCAGTGCTGCGCGAGGAAGGGCTGGAGCGCGGTGATCTGCTCCTCGAATTCGTGCGAGCTGCCGCCGGTCAGGCCGACTTCGTGCCAGACCAGGCTCGTCGCCGCGGTCACCGAACTGGGGGTGAGCCAGGGCGCCTCGGAATAATACATGTTGGTGATGACCAGCACCGTCGCGGGATGCTCGCAGAAGCGGTCGGGCATCTTCTCGAGCGCGAGCCGCACGTCCTCGAGGCTGATCTCCTTGCCGGCGACATAGAGCGGCGTCGTCGGGAAGCGCTGATGCATCGCGCGCATGACGCGGGTCAGCACCGTGCCGTCGCCCACGCCGGCATCGAAGATGCGCGCGCCCGGCGGCCGCGGATGGATGTTGGTGAGTTCCATCGCCACGCGCTCGGCGATCACCCATTTCTCGCTGCAGGTGGTGACGAAGAGCAGATATTTCTGCCGGTTGTCATAGAAGCGGAAGCTCTTCTCGGCCTCCGGCGCGCCGGCGGCCGGCACCCGGGGATCGGAGTCTCGCGCCGGGCCGCGCGCGGTCGGCCGTGGCCGCCCCAACAGCCGTCCGCCATGCTCGCTCGCCGTCATGAAGCTTCTGACCCGCTCCACCGTCTCGACCGTGACCCGGCCGCCGAAACGCAGGCGATTGACGAGCTTGCCGTCATTGACAGCGAGCCGGCCGAAGGTCGATTCGGCCATGCCGATGCGCCGGCAATAGCCGGCGATCTCCTGCAGGAGAGACTGGCTGTCCACGTCGCCGGCGCCTCCAGCGCGGCCCGAACGGCCGCGACATTTGGTTTCGCCTGGATTGCCATGGGCCGGGCTGGGGAGTCAATGAGAATCTTGCCCACTAATATGGTGGGCAAAATAGTGGGCAGGAACGCTCCTCGGCTTAGCCCGTCGGGGCCGGCCGTTTTGCCCGCGCCACCTCGATGCGGCGCTTGAGGCGGCGCGCCTCGATGGGGAGCCGGGCGGTCGGCATGCCCATGAGATAGGCATCGAGCCCGCCATTCTTCTCGATCGTGCGAATGGCCTGCGTCGAAAGCCTGAGCCGCACGCCGACGCCCAAGGCGTCCGAGAGCACCGACGCGGTCTGCAGATTCGGCAGAAAGCGCCGCTTGGTCTTGTTGTTGGCGTGGCTGACGTTGTTGCCGACCTGCACGCCCTTGCCCGTGATGCTGCACCGTCTCGCCATGACCCATCCTCGATGCCGGGAAGGCGCGTTTCTAAGGCAGCGCCCCGCCTTCCGTCAAGCCGCGCCATCGGAGCTATACTGATCCGCCGTCGGGCGCGGGTTCACGAGAAAGTCGAGATGCGACAATGGCCGACACCGGACCCAGGACATTCATCGACACCTTGGCCCTCCTGGCGAAGAAGGGGGTGCAATACGCGACCGTGATCGACCTTGGCTGCGCCGACGGCCATTTCTTCGTCGAGCAATATCTCCGTGGGTTGTTCGCGCAGAGCGTTCCCGTCAACATCGACGCCAACGCGCTTTACGAGCCGTCGCTGCGATCGATTCAGGAGGTGTTCGGCGGCCATTATCGCATCGCCGCGGTGTCGGATGAAAACGGCGGGGTCGAGCTGACGACCTCAATTCATCCTTATTGGAGTTCGCTGCGCGACAGCGGCGATTTCTATTGGGAGCGCATCAACAAATTAACCAGCGGCGTTCAAATCGTACCGGCGATCCGTCTCGACGACCTGGCCGCCGAATTGCGGCTCGCCCCGCCCTATTTGTTGAAGCTCGACATCCAGGGTGCGGAAGTCCAAGCCCTGCGCGGCGCAAAACAGGTCCTGAGCGAAACCAACGTGATTATCTGCGAGGCGGATCTCGCCGATTTTCAAGCGATCAACGCGGAAATTACGGGCGCCGGCTTCAATCTCTTCGACATTACCAATCTGAGCTACGCCGCCGACCAATATCTCGGCTGGTTTTACCCCGTCTATCTGCACGCTCGGTTGGCGAATGTGGTCGAGGCGAAGTTTTGGCCCGCCGCTGAAAACGAGGCCGTCATCCAGTTTCAAGAGGCCAGACGCCGGCAAATCCTCAAGCAACTGGCCCAGGTTCTCCCCCAGATCAAGGCAGCGAGAACACCACGGCCTTCAGGCTGAGGGCCCGCGGGCGAGAAAGGCCGCGAGCGCCGCCCGCGCCGCCGCCGAGGGCGTGAGCGCGCGCTGGGCGACCTTGGCCTCGAGCGCGGGGAGCTGCGCCGCCACGTCGGGATCGGATTTGAGCGCTTCGAGCAGCCCGTCGTCGATCTCGCTCCACAGCGCCGCACGCGCCTGATCCTGCCGCCGCCGGGCCGTGGCGCCGCTCGCCTCGAGCGCAGCCGCCCGGCTCTCCACCATGGCCAGAACCTTGTCGACGCCGCGCCCTTCGAGTGCCGAAATGGCCAGCACCTCCGGCACATCTGCCGCCGGCCGCAGCAAATGCAGCGCGTGCCGGTAATCGGCCACGCCGCGCCGCGCCGCCGGGGCCAGATCGCCGTCGGCTTTGGTCACCAGGACCAGATCGGCGTGCTCGATGATGCCGCGCTTGATGCCTTGGAGCTCGTCGCCGCCGCCGGGCGCAATCAGCAAAAGGAACAGATCGACCATGTCGGCGACGGCGGTCTCGGACTGGCCGACGCCGACGGTCTCGACGATGACGAGATCGAAGCCGGCGGCCTCGGCGAGCCAGATCGCCTCGCGCGTGCGCCGGGCGACGCCGCCCAAGGTGCGGCCGGCAGGCGAAGGGCGGATGAAGGCGCGCTCGCTGCGCGCGAGGTCCGGCATGCGCGTCTTGTCGCCGAGGATCGAGCCGCCGCCGCGCTTCGAGGTGGGATCGACCGCCAGCACCGCGACGCGCCGGCCTCGCGCCAGCGCCAAGAGACCGAAGGCCTCGATGAAGGTCGATTTGCCGACGCCAGGCGCGCCGGAAATGCCCAATCTGAGCGCGTTCCCGGCGGCCGGCAGCACGGCGCCCAAGAGCTCCTCGGCGAGGAGGCGGTGATCGGCCCGTGTCGATTCGGCAATCGTGATGGCGCGGGCGAGCGCGCGCCGGTTGCCGCGCGCGAGACCGGCGGCGAGCCGCGCGACATCCTCCAGCGCTGCCGCCATGGCGCTCCGCTCTAATCCGCCGCCACCGCCGCAAGCGCGGCGGCGCGCTCCTGAGCCTCCTGTTGCCGCGCCCACATGGCGGCGTAGAAGCCGTCCCTGGCGAGCAGGCTCGCGTGATTGCCGCGTTCGACGATGCGGCCATCGTCGAGCACCAGAATCTCGTCCGCGCCGACCACGGTCGAGAGCCGATGCGCGATGACGAGCGTCGTGCGCTCGACCGAGACCTCTTCGAGACTCGCCTGGATCTCGCGCTCGGTCTTGGTATCGAGCGCCGAGGTCGCCTCGTCGAAGATGAGGATGCGCGGAGCCTTCAGGATGACGCGGGCGATGGCGACGCGCTGCTTCTCGCCGCCCGAGAGCTTGAGGCCGCGCTCGCCCACCGGGCTCTTGTAGCCGTCGGGCAGCGCCGCGATGAAATCGTGGATGCGCGCGAGCCGCGCCGCCTCTTCGATTTCCTCCTGGCTCGCGCCGGGCCAGCCATAGGCGATGTTGTAGCGAATGCTGTCGTTGAACAGCACGGTGTCCTGCGGCACGACGCCGATGGCGCGGCGCAAACTGTCTTGCGTCACCTCGCGGATGTCCTCGCCATCGATGCGGATGGCACCCTCATCGACGTCGTAGAAACGGAACAAGAGCCGCGCGATGGTCGACTTGCCGGCGCCGCTGGGCCCCACCACTGCGACCGTCGCGCCGGGCGGCACGCGGAAGGAAACCTCGCGCAGAATCGCTCGGCGCGGGTCATAGCGGAACGAGACCCGGTCGAAGACGATCTCGCCCCGCCGCGCTATGAGCGCCGGCGCGCCCGGCTTGTCCGCGATCTCGGACGGCACCCTGAGCAGCCGGAACATCGATTCGAGATCGGTCAGCGACTGCTTGATGTTGCGATAGACCATGCCGAGCACGTTCAAGGGCGCGTAGAGCTGCACGAGATAGGAATTGACGAGGACGAAATCGCCGATCGTCATGCTGCCCTGCGCGACGCCGGCGCCGGCGAGCAGCATGACGCCGACGAGGCCCGATGCGATGATCACGCCCTGACCGATATTGAGGGCCGACAGCGTCGTCTGGCTCTTGACCGCGGCGCGCTCATAGGCCTGCAGCGCCTGGTCGAAGCGCCGCGCCTCGTGCTCCTCGTTGGCGAAGTATTTGACGGTCTCGAAGTTGAGGAGGCTGTCGATCGCCTTGGTGTTGGCCTCGCTGTCGCGCGCGTTCATCTCGCGCCGGAACTTGATGCGCCAATCCGTCACCGAGAAGGTGAAGCCGACATAGGCGAGGATGGTGACGAGCGTCACCAGCGCGAAGCTGGCGGAGTAAAGCCGCCAGAGAATCCCGCAGACCAGCAGGATCTCGAACATCGTCGGCACGAAATTGAAGAGCAGGTAGGAGAGCAGGAATTCCGTGCCGCGAATGCCGCGCTCGATGGCGCGCGACAGGCCGCCGGTTTGGCGCTCCAGGTGAAAGCGCAGGCTTAGCGCGTGCAGGTGGCGGAAGGTCGCGAGCGCCACCCGGCGCACCGCGTTCTGCTCGACCTTGGCGAAGACCGCATCGCGCAGCTCGGTGAAGAGCTGGGCCGAGACGCGCGCCACGCCATAGGCGAGGATCAGCGCCACCGGGACGATGACGATCGCAGCATGGCCCGGCGTCAGCGCATCGACGGCGCGTTTGTAAAGCATCGGCACGGTGACGTTGATGCCCTTCGCCGCCACCAGCAGCGCGATCGAGACCAGCACGCGCGTCCGGAGCTCCCAGGATTCGCGCGGCCAGAGATAGGGAAACAGGCCGGAGAGCGCCTTCAGCTCCCCCCACAATCCGACTTCCGTGGGTTTGTTCGAAAGCGACGAGCTCGGACGGCGATCCTTCACGACGCCTCCGCCGCAGCCGCGCGCCGCGGCAAGTGCAGCGCCATCGCCACCACCCCCGCCATGATGAGCGCGCCGAAATAATAGGGCGCGTTGCGGCCCCAGCCGGTGAAGACCGCGCCGGCCACCGCCGGGCCCAGGATGCGCGCGAGACTCGAGGCCGATTGCGACACGCCCATGATGCCGCCGCGCTCGTCGGCCCGCGCCTCGCGCGAGACCAAGCTGGTGAGCGACGGGTTGAGCAAGCCCATGCCGATCGCCAGGAGCCCGGTGGCGACGAGCACGGCCCAGAGCGTGCTCGCCAGCGCCAGGCCGAGCAGGCCCGCCGCGATCACCGCCGACCCGGCGATGACTAGCCGGGCCTCGCCGAAGCGGCGCGACAGCCGGCCGATCATGCCGCCCTGTAGCGCCGCGAGCAGCAACCCGACATAGAAGAAGATCAAGCCGACCTGCATCGGCCCCCAGCCGAAGCCGGCATTGGCCCACAGCGCGAAGGTGGTTTCCATGCCGGCGAAGGCGCTGACCGCGACGAAGAGCAACAAGATGAGGAGCCCCAGCACCGGCCGGCTGAGCGCAGTCTTGGCGAGCGCGAGCCGGCCTAGTCGCGCCGGGGCATTGCGCGCCTCGGCCGGAAGACTCTCTTTGAGCCGAACCAGCGTCACCAGGAACGCCGCCGCCGACAGCGCGGCGGCGAGGAAGGCAGGGCGCGCCAAATCCGCAGCAGCAGGATTGCTGCCGGCAAGGACGCCGCCGATCGCGGGTCCGATGGTAAAGCCCAGGCCGAAGGCGGCGCCGATCATGCCCATGCCCTTGGCGCGATCCTCCGGCGACGTCACATCGGCGATATAGGCTTGCGCCGCCGCGATGTTGCCGGCGCCGGCGCCGGCCAGGAGCCGCGCCGCGAACAGCATCCATAAGGCGCCGGCAAACCCGAGCCAAATATACGAGGCGATGGAGCAGAGCAGGCTGGCGAGCAGCACCGGCCGCCGCCCGACCCGGTCGCTCAAGCGGCCGAGCAGGGGCGAGGAGAAGAGCTGCGCCAGCGAATAGCACGCCATCATCATCGTTACCTCGAGGGGCGAGGCGGAAAAGTGCAGCCCGTAATAGGGCAGGAGCGGGATGACGATGCCGAAGCCGACGAGATCGATGAAGACTATGAGAAAGAGAATGCCCATTGCCGCGCATAGATAGCGATTTGCCGGGCGCCGCGACAGGGGGAACCTCGCGGCGGCGCGCCGGTTAATGCTGGTGCCGCCACCCCGTCATGAAGGAGGCGGCGGCTGGCCGGGAGCTCGATCCGCACCTATATGTCCGCCCGATCGACCGGCAATTCCGAGAGTCCGAGCAATGCGTGATAATGCCTTTGCGGAGATGAGCGCCTTCGTCGCGATTGCGGAACGGCGCAGCTTCGCCAAAGCGGCGCGGCATCTCGGCATCGCGCCCTCGACCCTCAGTCAGACGATTCGCGCGCTCGAGACCAGGCTCGGCGTGCGGCTGCTCAATCGGACCACACGGAGCGTCGCGCCCACCGCGGCCGGCGAGCGCCTGCTCACGCGTCTCAGGCCGCTGCTCGAAGGCTACGAGGAGGCCGTCGAATCGATCAACGCCTTCCGCGACCGCCCGGCGGGGCTACTCCGTCTCACCGCGCCGCCGCTGGCGGCGAGCTTCGTGCTCGCTCCCGCCATCTCGCAGTTTCTCGCGGAATATCCGGACATCAAACTGGAGATCTCCTTGGACAGCGCGATGGTGGACATCGTCGCCAATCGCTTCGATGCGGGAATCCGGCTCGGCGAACGCGTCGAGCGCGACATGATCGCGGTGCGCGTGAGCAACGAGCTGCAATTCGCGATCGTCGCCTCGCCCGCCTATCTGGCGCGGCATCCGATGCCGCAACGGCCGCAGGATTTCAAGGCGCACAACTGCATCCAGCTCCGGGTTGCGAGCGGCGCCATTCTGCCCTGGCGCTTCGAGCAGGCGGGAGAGTCGCTGGAAATCACCATCGACGGCAATCTCACGGTCAATAGCAGTGATCTGGGAATCCGCGCGGCGCTCGACGGCGTCGGCGCGCTCTACACCACGCGCGACTGGGTCGCACCGCTCATCGCGGAGGGGAGGCTCGTGACGATGCTGGACGATTGGGCGCCGCGTTCGGCCGGCTATTTTCTCTTCTATCCGAGCCGGCGGCAAAACCCGGCAACGCTGCAAGTGCTCATCGATTTTCTGCGCAACCGGCTCAAGGCCAATGGCGCGAACGGCGGCGACCGCCGGGTTGCCGCCGCGCCAACGCCTAAATTGGAGCGGCGCGAAGCGTGAGCCGGCACCTCGAGGTGCCGGCCCATTGCTCGGTCAGCGGTTACCAGGCGTTGCCGCCTTCTCGATTCAAAAGGGCCTCCGCATTGTAGAGACGAGGATTTGCCGCGGCGGACGGATCGTTCGCGATCGCCGCGTTGCCGGCATCGGTTGCGATCGTGGACGGGCCCCGCGCCAGGGCCGATCCGCTCTGCTGGATCGAGGGTTGCAACCCGGCATCAACCTGATTGCCTTTGCTGAAGTAGCCGTAATGGGTGACACCGGTTTCGTCGGTGAACGACGGAACGGCCCGGTTCTGAGCGAAGCCGGCCGAAGCCGTCATTACCGGAGCAGCAAGCGCCATGAAAACCGCGGCTGCACGAAGAAGGTTGCTAGGCATGATAGATCTCCATCCATTTTATCGAGCGAAGCGGGGGATCCGCTTTCGATGAGGCAATGATGAATCGATCGACTGCTTTATTCGCGCCGGCCTATGCGCTCTCGGCATGCTACCTATTCGGCGAGGACTGCTCGTTGCGATGAAGGTCAACGCGGCACCCGAGCTCCGCGGCGAGCCAGCATTGCGGAATTCCGCGATCGCGCAGAGACGCGCACCCCCCTGCCTGCCTGCCCGCAAGACGAGGCATCGAACGGCGTACTGCGTCAGAATTTAGTTAGCTGCATCCCGTTGCGGAGGCGCCGGGAGAGGCCTTGGGGAGCGCTCGCCAAGATACGGGGCAATCGCCGGCGGAATGCCTACCCGCCGTTGCGCCACAGCCGGACGAATTCGCCGAGTTGCCCGCTCTCGACATCGGACACCGCCCACAGCGCCATCCCGCCTTCGATCCAATCGACGACATTGTAGCCGTCGCGCTGCGTCGTCCGCGGCGCCCGGTCCGCTGCCCCTTGCGCCGGCCAGACGAAGAGGTTGATCAGATGCTTGTCGCGGCCGTAGACCATCGCCGCAACCGGACGATTGTCGACGTAATCGAGCCGACCGCCTTCGAGCGGGAAACCCGCGGCGGCGAAATCCTTGACCGGCGGCGCGAAGTCGATGCGCCCGTCGAACCACGGCTTCACCGTATGCTGATCGGTCGAGACGACGTCTTCGAGATGGCCGGGTTGGAGCGAGCGTAGATGGCTGGCGACCACCTGATCGAGGGTGCTGTCTCGTCCCGGCGACAAGATGACGAGCATGAGCGATGCCGCCAGCGCGGCGCCGACGCCGAAGCTCGCAATACTGCGTCCCCAGCGCCCCGCCGGCGCGCGGCGCGCGGGCGGCGCTGCTGCGGTCGCCGTCGCCAGCCGCGCGGCGACCGCCTGGCGCAGCCGATCGGGCGCGCGATGATAGGGGGCGTCCTGCCGGATGCGTTGCCGGACCTGCTGCAGCTCGGCCAGCGCGGCCTGACAAATGGCGCAGCCGGCGCGATGACGCTCGGCCTCCGCCGCCTGCACCGCGTCGAGCTCGCCGTCGAAATCGGCCTGCGTCAGGAGCGCCATGTCGCACTCGCGCGTCATGCTCATCCCGTCCTCCTTGCCTCGACGTTTGCCCCGTCGGCGAGCAGGCGACGCGCCCGCCATAGGCGCGACATCACCGTGCCGATCGGCACCCCGGCGATCGCCGCGACCTCCTTGTAGGACAACTCCTCGATCTCGCGCAGCACCAGCACTTCGCGCAGCTCGACCGGCAGCCGCGCCAGCAGATGCTCGATGGTCTGGCGGTCCTCGCTGCGCAGAAGCGTCGCCTCGGGATCATCGCCGGGATCGACGAGCTGCAAGCCGGACTCTTCGTCGTCGATCGGCACCAAAGCCGCGCCGCGATTGAGCTTCATCGAGGCATAGGCGGTGTTGCGTACGATCTGAAGAATCCAGCCGCGCGCATTGTCGCCGCGAAAGCTCGGAAAATAGGTCAACGCCCGCACCATCGCCTCCTGCACCACATCCTCGGCTTCATCGGCGCCGCGCATGAGCCAGCGCGCCAGATTATAAGCGGCGTCGAGATGCGGCACGGCGACCTGTTCGAACGACTCGCTGACCGGTGCCATGCCCGCCATCATACGCTGGTCCTGTCCTGAACCCCAGATCGGCCAAGGGGCGGGTTTATTCCCGGCGATGGCAGCGCGCCCGAAAATATTTTTGCCCGCCCGCGAATAAATCGGCCCGAGCCGAAGTCTTGGTTGTCGATCGACACCGCTTCAGGAAAGGCAGAGCGATGGACCAGGGTAACGCGGGCAGTGCGCCGGGAACGGCGCGGCGTCAGGTACTCAAATGCATGGTGTGGGCCGGCACCGGCGTGCTGTGGACGGTGAGCGGCGGGGTGCCGCGCTCGCTGCGGCTCGGCGGCGAAGCTTTCGCCGCAACCGGCGGCGATTTCAATTTCGTCCAGATCAGCGACAGCCACCTCGGCTTCAACAAGGACCCGAACCCGGATTCGAGCGCGACGCTGCAGCAGGCGCTGGCCGAGATCGGGCGGCTGCCGCAACGCCCGGCGATGGTGCTGCACACCGGCGACGTGACCCATCTGTCGAAGCCGGAGCAGTTCGACACCGCGGCGCAGATCCTGAAGACGGCGAACCTCGACACCCATTTCGTCCCCGGCGAGCACGACGTGCTGGTCGACGACGGCAAACCGTTCTTCGAGCGCTTCGGCACCGCCGGCAGCACCGGCGGCTGGTACAGCTTCGACCAGGGCGGCGTGCATTTCGTCGGCTTGGTCAATGTGCTCAATCTCAGGCCCGGCGGCCTCGGCTATCTCGGCACGCCGCAGATCGAATGGCTCGAAGCCGATCTCAAGGGCCGCTCGGCGAGCACGCCGATCGTCGTCTTCAGCCACATGCCGATGTGGTCGGTCTATCCGGAATGGGGCTGGGGCACCGACGATGCGGCGCAGGCGCTGAGCTATCTGAAGCGCTTCGGCTCGGTCACCGTACTCAATGGCCACATCCACCAGGTGCTGCAGAAGGTCGAAGGCAATGTCGCCTTCCACACCGCGCGTTCGACCTCCTTCCCGCAGGCGGCGCCGGGCGATCCGGTCGGTCCCGGCCCGTGGAAGGTGCCGGCGGACCGGCTCAAATCCATGCTCGGCATCCGCGAGATCACGCTCGTCCCCGGCAAGGACAGCCTCGCCCTCGTCGAACAGCCGCTCGGCGCATAGCGATGGTCCCCCGCCGCCGCCGCGCCGGCGTGGCGCTGGCGCTGCTGCTCTGCGCACCCCTCGCGCGGGCGGCAGCGCCGGGCGCCGTCGCCATCGACAATTTCAGCTTTGGACCGGCGAGCCTGACCGTTGCCGTCGGCACCCGAGTCACCTGGACCAATCACGACGACGATCCGCACACCGTGGTCAGCGCCGCGGCGACGCCGGTGTTCAAATCGGCGGCGCTCGACACCGACGAGACCTACGCGTTCGTCTTCACCGAGAAGGGAATTTATAAATATTTCTGCTCGATCCACCCGCGGATGCAGGGGACCGTCATCGTCGAATAGAGCGTGAGCCGGCACCGCGGAGGTGCCGGCTCATTGCTCGTTCACCGGTTACTGGGCGTTGGCGCCTTCCTGGGTCAGTATGGCCTCGGGATTATACGGGCCGGGATCCGCACTGGTGGACAGGATCGCTTGGCTGGCGTCCGACGCTATTGCCGACGGTCCCTTTGCTTGAGCGGACCGATTCGGTTGGTTCTCGGCAGCCTGAATGTGCGGCCAAGAGTCGCGCGCGTAGTCGTAGCGCTGATATTGGTCCTGCGCGTGAGCGGCAGACGCCATCGCGACCGGGACGGCAAGCGCGAGCGACATTGCTGCAACGCGGAAGAATTTTGCGGTATTCATAAGTTCACTCCTCTCAACTGCGCGAGGCTCAAGTCGAAACCGGACTGCCTCGCCACCCCTGAGATAGTGTGCAGTGCGAAAGGAATAACCGCGGAACGGCGCAGGACCCATTCGGCGCCGGCGAACAATCACGATTGCGAAATCGGGCCGTGACCGGCGGTCACAGCGGCGCGAGCGGCTTGGTTAAGAGTGCGCTTTGTCGCGTCGGTCGAAGCGGATTGACGAGCGAATCGATCACGCTGCCATGCGCTGCTTCTCGATGAGGCGCAGGATCTCGTTCGCGGCCATCGGAATGTTGGTGCCGGGACCATAGATCGCGGCGACGCCGGCCTGCTGCAGGAAACCGTAATCCTGCGGCGGAATGACGCCGCCGCAGACGACGAGGATATCCTCGCCGCCTTCCGCCTTGAGCGCGGCGATGAGCGCCGGCACCAAGGTGCGGTGGCCCGCTGCCTGGCTCGAGACGCCGATTACGTGCACGTCGTTCTCGACGGCTTGGCGCGCGGCCTCTTCCGGCGTCTGGAACAAGGGCCCGACATCGACATCGAAGCCGATATCGGCAAAGGCGGTGGCGATGACCTTGGCGCCGCGGTCGTGGCCGTCCTGGCCCAATTTCACCACCAGCATGCGCGGCCGCCTTCCTTCGGCGCGGGCGAAGGCCTCGACCTCGCGCTGGATACGGCGATAGGCCTCGTCGCCTTCATAAAGCGCGCCATAGACGCCGGAGACGGAGCGGATGGTGGCGCGATGGCGGGTGTAGACCAACTCGAGCGCGTCGGAAATTTCGCCGACCGTGGCGCGGGCGCGGGCTGCATCGATGGCGAGCGCCAGGAGATTGGCGCTCTCGCTCTTGGCGCCTTCGCCGAGCGCCGCAAGCGTCTGGCGAACGCGCGCCGGATCGCGGCTCTGGCGCAGCTTGGCGAGACGCGCGATCTGCTGTTCGCGCACCTTGGTGTTGTCGATGTCGCGGATCTCGACCGGCTCCGCTTCGGCGCGGTACTTGTTGACGCCGACGATGACCTCCTCGCCGCGATCGATGCGGGCCTGGCGCCGCGCCGCCGATTCCTCGATCTTGAGCTTGGGCAATCCGCTTTCGACCGCCTTGGTCATGCCGCCCAGCGCCTCGACCTCGTCGATCAATTCGAGCGCCGCCGCGGCGACGGAATGGGTCAAGTGCTCGACGTAATAGCTGCCGCCCAAGGGATCGACGACATGGGTGATGCCGCTCTCCTCGGCGAGGATGAGCTGGGTGTTGCGCGCGACCCTAGCCGAGAACGGCGTCGGCAGCGCCATCGCCTCGTCGAAGGAATTGGTGTGCAGCGACTGCGTGCCGCCCAGGACCGCCGCCATCGCCTCGATTGCGGTGCGCACGATGTTGTTGTGCGGGTCCTGCTCGGTCAGGCTCACGCCCGAAGTCTGGCAGTGCATGCGCAGCGCCAGGCTCTGCGGATTCTGCGGCGCGAACTGGCGCATGAGCCGCGCCCACAAGAGCCGAGCCGCGCGCAGCTTCGCCACCTCCATGAAGAAGTTCATGCCGATGCAGAAGAAGAAAGAAAGCCGCGGCGCGAATTCATCGATGCTCAGACCCTTCGACAGCGCCGCCCGCACATATTCGAGTCCGTCGGCGAGCGTGAAGGCCAGTTCCTGCACCGCCGTCGCGCCCGCCTCCTGCATGTGATAGCCGGAGATCGAGATCGAGTTGAAGCGCGGCATGCGTTTCGCCGTATAGGCGATGATGTCGGCGACGATCCGCATCGAGGGCGCCGGCGGATAGATGTAGGTGTTGCGGACCATGAACTCCTTGAGGATGTCGTTCTGGATGGTGCCGGAGAGCTTCGCCTCGGCCACGCCCTGCTCCTCGGCGGCGACGATGAATCCCGCCAGCACCGGCAGCACGGCGCCGTTCATGGTCATCGACACGCTCATCTGGTCGAGGGGAATGCCCGCGAACAGGATCTTCATGTCCTCGACGCTGTCGATGGCGACGCCGGCCTTGCCGACATCGCCCAAAACGCGCGGATGGTCGCTGTCATAGCCGCGATGGGTGGCGAGATCGAAGGCGACGGAGAGCCCCTTCTGCCCCGCCGCGAGATTGTCGCGGAAGAAGCGGTTGGTCTCCTCGGCGGTGGAGAACCCCGCATATTGCCGCAGGGTCCACGGCCGGTTCGCATACATGGTGGCGCGCACGCCGCGCAAATAAGGCGGAAAGCCGGGGAGCGTGCCGATGGTGTCGAGCCGCTCGAGATCGGCCGCGGTGTAAAGCGGCTTGACCGCGACGCCCTCGAGCGTGCGCCAGATGAGCTCGTCCGGGCTCCTGCCGCCGAGATCCGTCTCAGCGAGCGCCCGCCACTCCGCGAGCGACTTCTCCGGAAAATCGGCCATCTTCCTGCCTCCAACCTCCTTCGCGATCATACTGCCGCAGCGGTTGACCCGTCCATGCGGGCGCGGCTCACGCCCGCCGCAAGCTATGGTGCGCAACCAGCGCCGCCGTGACCAGAAGCACGCCGCCCACCTGGTGCAGCACGGCGAGCGGCAGCGGCACCACCAAGAGCAGGGTCGCTATGCCGAGCGCGGCTTGCAGCGTCGCCATGGCGAAGAGCGCGTGCAACGCCAGCCGCGCGCGGCGGTCGAGATCACAGCGCAGCGACCACAGCCATGATCCCGCGATGGCGAGCCAGGTGATCTCGGCGAGCAGGCGATGGTCGAACTGCGCCGCCGCCGAGTTCTCGAACCAGTTGCGCCACCACGGCGACAGCGCCGCATATTCGCCCGGCAAGAACTGCCCGCCCATCAGCGGAAAGCCGTTATAGATATAGCCCGCGCGCAGCCCCGCGACGAAAGAACCCGCGATCAGCGTGATGAATGCGAGCGCCAGGATTCCGGTCGCGGCGTGGCGCAGCGGCGCCGCACCGCGCGCGCGCGGCGCTTGCGGCAAGAGCAGATCGAGCGCCACCCACAGCATCGCGCCATAGATGACGACCGCCGCCGCCAGATGCGCGGCAAGACGGTACTGGCTCACCTCGACGCGGCTGGCGAGACCGCTTTCCACCATGTACCAGCCGAGCGCGCCCTGGAGCCCGCCCAGCACGAAGAGCCCGGCGAGCTTGGGCGCGAGGCTGCGCGCGATGCGGCCCTTGAGCCAAAACCACAGGAGCGGCCCGGCGAAGGCGACGCCGATCAAGCGCCCCCACAGGCGATGGACATACTCCCAGAAGAAGATCCACTTGAACTGGGCGAGGGTCATCTCCGGGTGGATGGCGCGGTATTGCGGGATCGCCCGGTAGCGCTCGAATTCGGCCGTCCATTGCGCGGCATCGAGCGGCGGCAGGATGCCGCTCACCGGCTGCCACTCGGTGATCGACAGCCCTGATTCGGTAAGGCGCGTCACGCCGCCCAGCGCGACCATGACCAAAATCATCGCGCTGCAGACGAGCAGCCAGAGGGCGATGCCGCGCGCGGCCGGCGCGGCGGCGCTGGGCGTGTCCCGGGTGAGCGCGACGGCGGGCAAGGGCAACCTTCGGGGCGATGGGATCCACGGAGACCCTGCCCACCGCCGCGCCCCTTGGCAAGGGGCGGCCTGCCGCAGCCGTTAATGAAGGCTCAGCGACAGGGCCGCGTGGCGAAAGCCGGGCGCGCGGAGAAACGGGGTGTGCGCCACCTTCACCGAATGCAGCTTGCCCTCGATGTTGTGCGCCCAGAAATCAAGGAATTTGCGCAGGACCGGGAATTCCGGGGCGAGGTCGAGCTGCTGCCAGATGAAGCTCTGGAGAACATGCGGGTGGTCCGGCAGGTGGTAGAGGATCTCTGCCGTGGTCAGCCGGTAACCCCGAAGCTGCAGTTTGAAGTCGCTCATCTTCTCGGTCGCGTCCCTGCTCTGCCCCAATGGAGCCAACAAGTGTCTCCGAGAAAACCCCGCTAGTTCAAGATTAATTTAGTAAAATCAATGGATTAGCAGCCTGCTCCGAGGATTGCTGCCAGACCCCTTGACAGGAGGGCGGGCTTCTCTTATTTCCGTGGCACTCGCGGGCCGGGAGTGCTAACAATCCCGCCCGCGTTTCTTCAACCCATTTCACGAGAGCGTCTCAAGATGGAGGTTTTCCGATGAAATTCAGACCGTTGCAGGACCGGGTCGTGATTCGCCGGCTGGAACAGGACGAGAAGACGGCGGGCGGCATCATCATCCCGGATACGGCCAAGGAAAAACCGATGGAGGGCGAGGTCGTCGCTGCCGGGCCGGGTGCCCGTGGCGAGGACGGCACGTTGCATCCGCTCGACGTCAAGGCCGGCGACCGCGTGCTCTTCGGCAAGTGGTCGGGCACCGAGGTCAAGATCGACGGCAAAGATCTCATCATCATGAAAGAGAGCGACATTCTCGGCGTGATCGAGACCACCGGCAGCAAGCGCAAGGCGGCGTGAGGAGACAGCAATCATGGCAGCAAAAGAAGTCAGATTTCATAGCGACGCGCGCGAGAGCTTGCTGCGCGGCGTCGACATTCTCGCCAATGCGGTGAAGGTCACCTTGGGCCCCAAGGGGCGTAACGTGGTGCTCGACAAATCCTACGGCGCGCCGCGCATCACCAAGGACGGCGTCACCGTCGCCAAGGAGATCGAGCTCGCCGACAAGTTCGAGAACATGG
>Ga0209415_10010479_pt1 | contig 15758 bp, 8 predicted proteins | sample PeaSoiSIISIP2007_FD_187696 | JGI IMG/M metagenome (GOLD analysis project Ga0209415, IMG submission 187696) | Peat soil microbial communities from Weissenstadt, Germany - SII-SIP-2007 (SPAdes) (version 2) | ecosystem: Environmental > Terrestrial > Soil > Wetlands > Peat | place: Germany... | reverse complement strand
CATTGTTGAGGCCACGACCAATTTCGCTCGCGATCTGGGCGTCCAATGGGGATACCGCTCGTCACAAGGCCCGCTGACGGGCAACCCCACAGGCGTCAACTTTCCCGGCACGGTTCAATTCGGCGGGTCGGGATTGAATACGGCCGCGAACGGAATCCCGTTCATCGCCGATTTCCCGGCCAATGTGAAACCCGGGAGCGGCGGCGCGCTAGACCTCGCGCTCGGTTCGATCGATGGGAGTCAAGCGCTCGATCTGCGACTCAGCGCCTTGGAGAGCGAAGGGAAAGCCCACATCATCTCACGTCCCCGCGTGGTCACGCTCAACAACGTTCCCGCAAACATCAGGAGCCTCACCATCCTGCGGGTAAGGCTGCCTGGAACGGGTACCGTGATCAACACCGGTGCCGGCGGTGCGGCGGGTACGGCGTCGACCGCCACCCAAGAGATCGATACCGGTATCACCCTAACTGTCACCCCGCAGGTATCGTCCGACGGATTCGTTCTGCTCGACATGGCCGTGAAATCGAGTCAGGCCGACTTCTCACAAACCGTCGACGGCATTCCCACCGAAATCAGCCGCGAAGCCATTTCGCATATCTTGGTGAAGAACGGCCAAACCGTCGTTCTTGGCGGGATTTATCGGGACAGCTTCAACCAAGCGCGGACGGGATTCCCGTTCTTCAAGGACATCCCCGGCCTGGGCTGGCTGTTTCGTGATGCCAACAGCAGCGACAATCGGGAAGATCTCATCGTGTTCCTCACCCCGCGGATCATCACCGCCGACTCCGTCGGCCTGCCGTCGGCGGGGGACCTCTGGAAGAATCGGAACTAACGGGAGTCCGGCCGGCCACAGGATGCCTGCGCATGCGCAACGTCTCCCCACGCGGCAACGATGAGCGTCGTCACCCTCACAGGTTTCATGGGTACCGGTAAGACAACAGTGGGGCGGCTGCTGGCGGACCGCTTGCACAAACCGTTTGTTGATACCGACGCACGGATCGAACAAGTGGAAGGATGCTCCGTCGCAGCAATCTTCGCGACCAAGGGCGAGCCGTACTTTCGGACGCTCGAGCGACGCGTGGTCGCCGCCGCCGTCGCCGAAGACGCCGTGGTGGCAACCGGCGGCGGCGCGATCGTCGATGCGGAGAACTATCGCCGCATGCACGCCGCCGGCCCGATCGTGTGCCTGAGCGCCGACACAGAAGTCATTTTGGCGCGCACGGCAAACGACACGACGCGTCCGTTGCTGGAACACGAGGCCCGCGCGGCGCGTGTGCAGGAGCTGCTGGCGCAACGGGCCGCCGCGTACGCACGCGCCGACCTGACCATCGACACGTCACGGCGCGCCGCGGCGGCGGTGGTCGACGACATCCTCGCCTTTCTCGGGCGCGGTCGGGGCGGTCGTGAGGTGCAGCCGTGAGCGCGTGTCCGGCTGTCAGGCTGGAGCAACGGATGGAGACCGTGACCGTTGAGTTGGGTGAGCGCTCCTATCCGATCATGATCGGCGCCGGCATCCTCGATCAACTCGGCGCGCAGCTTGCCGCGCACGTCAGCGCGCGCCGCGCCGCCGTGATCACCAATCCCGTGGTCGGCAAGCTCTACGCGCGCGGGGTGCTGGATTCGCTGTCGGCCGCCGGCTTTCAAACCGTCACCGTCGAGATCCCCGACGGCGAAGAGCACAAAAATCTCGCCTGGCTCACGTTCATTTATGATCGCTTGGTGGGTGCGCAGATGGACCGCGGCTGTCCGGTGATTGCGCTCGGCGGCGGTGTGGTCGGGGACCTCGCCGGCTTTGCGGCCGCGACCTTTCTCCGCGGTGTCCCCTTCGTGCAGGTACCTACGACGTTGCTCGCCCACGTCGATTCGAGCGTCGGCGGCAAGACCGGCATCAACCACCCAGCCGGCAAGAACCTCATCGGCGCGTTCTACCAACCGCGACTCGTGCTCATCGATGTAGATACGCTGAAGACGTTGCCGCGCCGCGAGCTCGTCGCCGGCCTCGTTGAGGTGATCAAGTACGGCGCGATTCTCGATGCCGAATTGTTCGCGCTCGTCGAGCGCGACCTCGACCGGATCCTGTCGTGCGACGCCACGTTGCTGCAACACGTGGTGCAGCGATGCTGTGCGCTCAAAGCCATGGTCGTGCAACGCGATGAACGTGAGTCCGACTTCCGTTCGATCTTGAACTTCGGCCATACGGTGGGCCATGCCGTGGAGAGCCTCACGGAGTACAAACGCTATTTGCACGGAGAGGCCGTTGCCATCGGCATGGCCTTTGCTGCCCGGCTGTCCCACGCTCGCGGCTACTGCAAGCGAGAGACGGTGCAACAGATCGTGCAACTGTTAAAGCGAATCGGATTGCCGGCGAATGTGCCGCCCGAGCTGATCGGGCCCCAGTTGGCGTTGACGATTGGGAGCGACAAGAAAATGGCGGGTGGCAAGGTGAAGTTTGTCTGCATCGAGGACCTGGGACGAACGCGTTTTGAGTCCGTGGGAAGTGAAGAGATTGCGGAGCTTGCGGCCCGTTGGATGGCGGCCGGCATTTGACGGAGGGAGGATCGTATGCGGCGGCTGTGCAGGTCGGTGACGGTGGTGGCGCTGCTCGGGGCGTTGTGGGTGGGATGCGGTTCGATCGGATCGTCGGATAGCCTCATCCTCCAGTTCATCGCCTTCGACGGCAACGGCATCACGCAAGCCGATTCGGTCCGAGAGACGAGCGCCGATGTCGACACAACGGTCGACTGCTGTTCATTCAACCCAGATGGGTCCTGCGCCACGATCGAGCGGTTCACGCAAACCAGCATCAACGCCACGTTCCGCAACAACGAAGCCGCCGACATCACGCTGAACAGCTACACCGTCGACCTCGGTCCGAACAGTGGCGTGGGTGTCTTTCAGGGCGCCCTCTCCACCGCCCTTCTCGGCGGGCGCTGCGTCGGCTTCGATCAGGCGTGCGGGAGCAACGACGATTGCGCCCAGCTCAGCACCGGCGGCTCCGGCCAGATCATCCCCTGCGTCCACAGTGCGACCACGGTCAGCGGCATTCTGCTCTTCGACATCGATACCAAGCTGCACGTCATCCCCGGCACCTACAACGTCGCCATCACGTTCTTCGGGTCGGACGCCGCGAACCAGTCGTTTGAAGCCAAGACGAGCTACGTCGTGAGATTCGACGACTTCAACAATTGCTGAACCACGGGCGGATGACGCCAACCGGGGCGATGCGAGGAGACGTGAGGATGGAACGACGGATCGGGCACATGCGTTGGGGGCTGATTCTGAGCCTGGCGCTGCTGAGCAGCAGCTGCGGCGGTGGTGGTGGCGGCGGTGGGACATCGCAAGTTGGCCCCGTCCTCGATCCTTCGTCAACCCCCAGCCCAGCCGCAACCAGCACTCCGGAAACGACAGAAACGGGCCTTCCAGCGGCGACGCCGACGGTGACACCGACGCCAAGCGTCTCGCCGACGCCGTTGCGCACGGTACCCCTCCGAAACCAACTCACAGTGAGCAACAATGCCGGGTCGATCACGCTCAAGCTGCAAAGCATCAACTTGGATCTCAACGCCCTTTCGACGACGGTGTTTAGCGTCTTTCTCACCGACGCCGCCAGCCGGCCGGCGCTCAACGTTCCCGTCACCGTAACCACCGGACTCGGCCTGCAAGTGCTGTCGCCGACGGACAACGTCGGCATCACCGGACCGGATGGCTCGTTCTCGGGCAGAGTGAAAGGGATAGCAGGAGGGACCTTCGCGTTGACCGTCGGTGTGACGGATCCACAGTCCCCTTTCAACGGACTGTCGGCCACCCTGACCATCTTCGTCTCGGCACCCATCTTTGCAGGAACCCCGACGCCGACCGGCGTCGCCACCGTAACTCCGGCACCGACAGCCACCAACACACCACTGCCGTGCACGAATGTGCAAACGATCATCGTCCAAACCGACGCGCCAAACGTCAGTAGTCAGTCCGGCGGCACCGCGAAGATCACCGCGGTGGTGTTCGACAGCAACAACCAGCCGGTATCGCAGATCAATGTCCTGTTCGATGTCCAGCCGCGAGTGGGAAACTTCGATCAGTTGGTCTTGACGACCGGCGACGACGGGACGGTTGAAACGCACCTCAACATCCCCCCCAACACAAGCCTCGGCATGTTGACCGTATCGGCCAGCGCGTGTGGAAAGAGCGGCGTCGTGGGCATCAATATTGTTTCGGGCGTCAGCACCAAACCCGTCGTCACGGTGGTGTTGCAGGCCGATCCCTCGACCGTCGGCAGCCAGTCGGGTGGCACTATCAACCTCACGGCAGCGGTCTTCGACTCCAACAACGCCCCCATCAACGGCATCGACGTGCTGTTCGTCAGCACGATCGGCAAGTTGAATCCATTGACCGCTCGCACCACCACATCGGGTTCAGTGGGCGGCGTCGCAACATCGGTTTTGCAGGTTCCGGCTGGCGCCGTTCAACAACCGTACACCATCCAGGCGCTCGCCGGCGGCATCATCGGCTCGACGATCATCACAGTCGTGCCGGGTCGCGTGCCACCCGGCACTATCAATCCCGGCGTGCCACCCGGAGAACCCGCCGGAATCACCCTCGGCGCCAGTCCCACCAGCATCCAGGTATCCGGAACCGGCGGCACCGAGCTCGCCACGATTATCGGTCGTGTATTCGACAACAACGGTAACCCGTTGACCGGTGTCCGCGTACATTACCATGTCGTCGCCGCGCAAAGCGCGCCCGGCGCTGTCATCCTGCCCGTAACCTCGCCGCCGCCTAGTGGGACCCCGGTGCCGACTCCCACAACCCTTTGCTCGCCCGACGATCCGACTTCCGTGTCGGACATCGCAGGCTTTGCCGTCATCCAGGTCCACAGTGGGCCTCAACCGGGCCCGGTCACAGTGGCAGCGTGCACAGATACGACCATCTACGGCGTACCGTCGACGATCATCGAACAGGATCCGGTCGTCACCGTCACTTCTGGACCGGTGAGCCGCATCGACCTCACCATCAACACACGCTCGATCGACAACAACGACGGCACCTTGCTCACCACCGTGACCGCCATCGTCACCGACGCGCAAGGCAACGACGTAAGCGACGGCACACCGGTGTTCTTCGAGATTCTCACGCGGAAGGTGTGCTCCGGTGGCAGCAACGACGGCCAACCCTGCTCCACCGATGCGGGGTGCAGCGGCGGTAGCTGCATTGACGACCTCAATGACCCGGGCCGCAACGTGGAGATCTCCAGCAACTCGATCACTGATGGGACGCCGCCCTGTGACGTGTCACAATTCGTCCCGCAGACGGGCCCGCCAGTCTCGCCGCAACCCGGCGACGCGATCACATGCCTCAAGTATCCCGCCACCCAGCAGGCCACCGAGGTTTTGGTCCGCGCGACGGTTGGAGGCGTGGTCAACAATCTGAGCGGACAGGCGCTGACGCTGCCCGGTCGGGCCGGTGATTTGCAGGCCACCATCGTTCCGCCGACGATTCACGTCAGCGATCTCGCCGATAGTCTGGCCGTGGTTCGTGCCGCCGTGTCCGACCTCAACTTAGACCCGGTCGAGAACGTGCGCGTGCGCTTCACGACCGACACCGGCACAATTGATCGCTCGGTGCTCAGCAACATTGACGGCGAGGCCGACGCCACGTTGACCATCCCGGCGGGAACCGCGTCGGGGAACGCCACCGTGCGGGTGGTTGCCGGCGGCATCACAGACCCGATCACCGTACAGATCGTGAACACGGGTGGCGCCGCCACGCCGACGCCGGGCGGCACCTCGCAACCCGCCGCAATCCAGTTCATCGGCGCGCAGCCGGCGGTCATCGGCGTGCGCGGCTCTGGTCTCCCCGAGCAATCGGTGCTGACGTTTGAAGTGACCGATGGCCTCGGCAATCCGGTCAGTAACGTGCCGGTCGTATTCTCGCTGGCGAAGGTCGCCGACGAATCTATTGCGCCGAACCAGGCGGTCACCGATAAGATGGGCAACGCGCAAGTGACGTTGACCAGCGGCGAGCGCGCCTTGAGCGTACAGATCACGGCGCAGGTCAACACGGTATCGCCGCCGCTGACGACCCGCTCGACGGCCGTCAGCATCCTGGGCGGACCACCCTCGCAACCGAACTTCATCGCGCGGCCGCATCTTCTCAACATCTCCGGTCGGGTCACGTTAGGGCTGCAAGATGAGGTGGTTGCCTTTGTCGCCGACCGCTTCGGAAATCCGGTCCCGCCCGGAACTGCGGTGACCTTCACGACGCAAGGTGGTGCGATCGGTGACCCAACGACGACCGACAGCCTCGGCCAAGCCACGGCGGAATTGGTTTCGCAAGCACCACTGCCGGCCAACGGTATCGTGGCCAGTCTTGCGACGACACGTGGGGAACGGCCGTTCATCGACCTCAACGGCAACGGTGTATGTGATGCCACTGATCAGTTGTTGGCGGTCTCCGAGCCGTACTACGATTCAAACTGCAACGGCGTTCATGATCCGGGCGAGACGTTTATCGATCTGAACGGCAACGGTGAGTTCGACACCGATCAGATCAGCGACCCGTCGGGAATGCCGACCTGCGCCGATCCCATCGTCGTATTCGATTCGATTTGCACTACCTTCTCCGGTTACACCCAAGCCGTTCTGATTCCGTCCAGCACCGACCCAATTCCGGCCGGCGGCTCGCTCGACTTCACGGTGATCGTCAGCGACAACCCGGATCCGATCACCAACCCGGGCGTCGGCAACCCGCTTGTCGGCGGCTCCAAAATCGCCGTCACGATCAACGGCGGACGCGGCAAGGTCCTCGGCATCAGCAGCTGGACGGTACCAGATGCGGAGACAAACGATCAGCTGGTGGATGCCATCAACCGTTTCCACTTTTCGGTCATCGATAACTCGCCGACGTCGATGACGCCCGAGACTGACAGCGTCATTGTCACCGTGACATCGGATCCAGGCTCGTTGCCCGGCGGCGGCAATACTTCGGTTGCGGTCGATAGTTCCGTGACCTTCCTCGCCATCCCAACGCCGACACCGACGGTCACTCCAACTCCGACCCTGACGCCGACACCGACCGAGACCAATACCCCGACGCCGACGAACACGCCGACGCCGACCCCAACGGACACTCCGACCAACACGCCGACGCCGACCCCGACGCCGACGAACACGCCAACGCCGACGGTTACCGCGACCTCGACGCCGCAGCCTCCGGCCATTGTCCCATCGCAAATCACGCTGCTGGCCGGAGTGGGGGCGCCGCCCAACGGTTGCAGCGGCGCCACGCAGACCTTCATGGTTACCGGTGGCGCTCCGCCGTTCACGATCTCGGCAACCAACGGCTGCCTCAGCACCGGCATCGTTTTCGTGTCCGGTGGCTCGTTCACCTTCACGGCGGGCAACACCGTCGGCAGCGCACCGATCACGGTCACCGACGCGCTCGGGAGGACGACAACCGCGACCGCGACGTTGCAAGGAGCCGGCGCGGCATTCATCAAGGTCGATCTGTTTGTGAACAACCGCAGCGACAACGGCGACGGGACGTTCACCAGCGTCCTGGACGCCGTACTCACCGATGCGGACGGCGTGGCCCTTGGCGACGGCGTTCCCGTCGAGTTCAGCCTCGTCAACCCGGCTGCGGGCTTGTCAGTGAGCAGCCCTGGGTTCACACACCAGGGACCACCGTGCACCGTCAGCTTCAGCGTGGTACCGCAAGCCGGCGACGCGCTCTCGTGCATCAAGTACGTACAGAGCCTCCAAGGCAGCACCGTAACCGTTCGGGCGCGGGTCACAACAACGGACGGAACCGTCCTGCAGGACGTGGAGCAGATTACGCTGCCCGACCTCCGGCCGACGGCCACTGCAACCGTCACCCCGACCGGCACAGTCACGCCGACACCCGTGCCGACGCAAACGGCAACGCCGACGCCGGCCGCTGCGCAGATTCAGATCACGCTGTTCGTGAATCAAGCGAGCAACAACGGTGACGGGACGCTCTCCAGCGTCATCGGCGCCCTGGTCACCGACGTCAACGGTGACGTCGTCGGGAACGGCGTGCCGGTCCAGTTCAGTCTGGTCGCACCCGTTCTGTCAGGTGTGTCTCTGACAAGTCCCGGCCTCACCGGCCAGGCCGCACCATGCACCCTCGGCTTCCCGGTCGTAACCCAACCGGGCGATGCCCTGTCGTGCGTGAAGTATGACCTGGCGCGCCAAGGCCAGACCGTCACCGTGCTGGCCATCGTGCAGACCCCGTCCGGTTCGCTCACCAGCGCCCAGGTCATCACGTTGCCGGACTTCCGTACGGCGACGCCAACCAACACGCCGACGGCCACCGCCACACCGACCAATACGCCGACACCGACGAACACGCCGACGTTGACGCCGACCAACACACCGACGATTACCGCGACGCCGACGCAAACGGCCACCCCGACGCCGGCCGCGGCGCACATCCAGATCACGCTGTTCGTGAATCAAGCGAGCAACAACGGCGACGGGACGCTCTCCAGCGTCATCGGCGCCCTGGTCACGGATGCCAACGGCGCCGTGGTCGGCAATGGTATCCCCGTCCAGTTCAGCCTCGTGGCGCCGGTCTTGGCCGGCGTGTCGGTCACCAGCCCCGGCCTCACCGGCGCGGCCCCGCCGTGCACTTTGGGCTTCTCGGTCATCCCGCAGCCGGGTGACGCGCTCTCCTGCGTCAAGTACGACCTCGCGCGTCAAGGCCAGACGGTCACGGTCCAGGCCCTCGTGCAGACCCCGTCGGGTTCGCTTACCAGCACTCAGGTCATCACCCTGCCGGACTTCCGTACCGCGACGCCGACGAATACGCCGACAGTGACGTCGACACCGACGAACACGTCCACACCAACCAATACGTCAACGCCGACGCCGACCAACACGCCGACGCAGACGACGACGCCAACGCAAACAGCCACCCCAACTCCGGCCGCGGCACATATCCAGATCACCCTGTTCGTCAATCAGGCCAGCAACAACGGTGACGGCACGCTGAGCAGCGTCATCGGCGCGCTGGTCACGGATGCCAACGGCGATGTCGTCGGCAACGGCGTGCCGGTCCAATTCAGTCTGGTGGCACCGGTGCCCGCCGGCGTATCGCTCACCAGCCCCGGCCTCACCGGCGCGGCCCCGCCGTGCACGCTCGGCTTCTCGGTCATCCCGCAGCCGGGTGACGCGCTGTCCTGCGTCAAGTACGACCTCGCGCGTCAAGGCCAGACCGTGACGGTTTTGGCTGTCGTACAGACACCGTCGGGCGCGCTCACCAGCGCGCAACTCATCACGCTGCCGGATTTCCGCACGCCAACACCCACGAATACGTTAACAGCGACGCCGACGCCGACGAACACGTCGACACCGACCAACACGCCAACGTCGACGCCGACGAACACGTCGACGCAGACCGCGACGCCAACGCAAACGGCCACCCCGACTCCGGCCGCGGCACATATCCAGATCGCGCTGTTCGTCAATCAGGCCAGCAACAACGGTGACGGCACACTGAGCAGCGTCATCGGCGCGCTGGTCACGGATGCGAACGGCGATGTCGTCGGCAACGGGGTGCCGGTCCAGTTCAGTCTGGTGGCACCGGTCCTCGCCGGTGTGTCCGTGACCAGCCCCGGCCTTACAGACGCGGCCCCGCCGTGCACGCTCGGCTTCTCGGTCATCCCGCAGCCGGGTGACGCGCTGTCCTGCGTCAAGTATGACCTGGCACGCCAAGGCCAGACGGTTACGGTCCAAGCGACGGTGCAAACGCCGTCTGGATCGCTCACGAACACGCAAGTCATCACCTTGCCGGATCTGCGCACCGCCACGCCGACGAACACCTCCACTCCGACACTGACACCGACCCCTACGCCGACCCCTACGCCAACCAGCACGCCGACCAACACGCCGACACCGACCCGCACGGCGACCGGCACGCCGGCCGCCGCCCACATCAAGGTGGCGCTGTTCACCAGTCAGGCGGGCTTCAACAACGATGGCACGTTGGAAAGCGTCATCTCAGCGCTGGTCACGGATGCCAACGGCGCCGCAATCGGCAACGGTGTTTCCGTGCAGTTCAGCCTCCTCGCCCCGGTGCCGAATGGCGCGTCGGTTACCAGTCCGGGTCTGACCGGGCAGGCGCAACCGTGTACGCTGAGCTTCAGCGTCATCCCGCAACCCGGCGATGCGCTCTCCTGCATCAAGTACGATCAAGCGTTGCAAGGAGCCATCGTGGCGGTGCAAGCAACCGTACAAACCCCGTCGGGACCGATCAGCGACTCGGAAGCGATCATCCTGCCTGATCTGCGTACCGCAACGCCGACCGTCACTCAGACATTCACACCGTCCTCGACCGCAACGGTGACGCTGACGCCGACTCGTACTCCGACGCCGACGCCGGCTGCCGTCCACATCCAGGTGGCGCTGTTCTCCAACCAGGCAAGCCTGAACAACGACGGCACGCTCGAGACCGTGATCACCGCGATCGTCACCGACAGCAACGGTGCCGTCGTGGGTAACGGCGCCAGCGTGCAGTTCAGCCTCATCCCGACCAGCCCAACGCCGGTGATCCCGTCCGGTGTGTCAGTCACCAGCCCGGGCATCATCGGTCAACCGGCGCCGTGCACGCTCGGCTTCTCGGTCATCCCGCAGCCGGGCGACGCCCTCTCCTGCGTCAAGTACGACCAACTGCTGCAGGGCAAACAAGTTACCGTCCAGGCGACCGTGCAGACGGCGTCAGGCACAATCACCAATTCGCAGATCATCACCCTGCCAGATCTGCGGACGCCGACCCCGACGGCAACGGGCACGCCGCCGAATACCGCGACCCCGACGGCCACCAGCCCGCCAACCGCGACGAACACGCCCACCGGTACCGCAACCACGACAGCGACGCCGACCGCCACACCACCTGCAGGCTCCATCCAATTCGTCGGTGCCGCACCAGCCCAAATCGGCGTGCGCGGCTCAGGTTTGCCGGAACAGTCGGTCCTGACGTTCCGTGTCAACAACACACTCGGAAGCCCGATCCCTGGGGTCTCTGTCCAATTCATCCTGCAGGGAACGGGCTCTGAAAGCCTCAATCCACTGACCGGCGTCAGCGACCAAAACGGGCAGGTCACCACGGCCGTCACTAGTGGCATCCAGGCCGCACCCGTGCGGGTGGTGGCACAGCTCGTGAGCAACCCCGCGATCCAGGCGCAGTCCACGGCCGTGAGCGTCTTGGGCGCACCGCCGGCGGAGAACCATTTCAGCATGGCGCCGCAACTGCACAATATCGCGGGCCGCGTCACCTTCGGTTTGCAGGACGTGATTACGGTGTTCGCCAACGACCGCTTCGGTAACGCGGTTCCGCCGGGCACTGCGGTGTCGTTCGTCACCAACGCCGCCAGCGTGGTGAATCCCACGACCTCGGATTCCTCGGGCCAAGCCACCGCTACACTGCTGAGCGAGGGATTGATTCCATTGGACAGCGGCATTGTCACGGTGATGGCTTATACGCGCGGCGAGGAAGCATTCATCGACAATAACGGCAACGGCGTCTTCGACTGTCTGGGTGGGGGCACGCCGCCGTGCCCGCCGGTTGCGGGTCCGACCGGCGACAAGATCAGCTCCGATGACTTGCCCGAACCCTTCATCGACTACCGGCCGAACCCACCGGTCGGGTGTGTCGTTCCAGCGCAGCAAGGATGTGACGGCAAGTTTGACACGAATCAGCCGTTCGAGCGCTTCGTGGACACCAACAACAACAACGTCTGGGATAGCGTCGGGTGTGGCGAAAGCATTCCGCAGATTCCTCCGGGGCCTTCGTGCGTGGGCACCACCGGCATCGGCCAGGGAAATCACGGTGAGTGGGACAACAACGTCTTGCTGTTCTCGACCACGACGGTGACCTTCTCCGGCGGATTAGTGACGCCAAAGTGTGACCCCGTCGGTTCCTGCAATGGCTTCCACATCCTGCCGGGAGGCTTCTTGGTGTTCACCTTCGAAGTCCACGACGACCTGCTCAATCCGTTGGTGGGCGGTTCCACGATCACCGTCAGCGCAAGCACCGGGACGCTCACCGGCGGCAGCTTCACCGTTCCCGACGGCGAATCGTTCAACCAATTGGTCGGCGGATTGACGCAATTTACGTTCGTGCTGAGCGCTGATCCGACCCTCATGATGGACGAGAACGCGGCCCTCAGCGTGACGGTGTCCTCGCAGAACGGCAGCGGCACGTTCATTCTAGGCAACGGAACGCTCGGACCGTAACCAACCCGCGCGCCACGGCGCGGCCACGTTCGTGGCTGCGCCGCAGCGCTGGGCCGCTGGCCGGCAGGCCACTGCATCTGATAGAGCACGCATATGGCCCAGCGAACGAAACGGCGGCCTTCCCTCCGGCAGCCCACGCGCCGCGTTCTCGTGCTGCACGGCCCGAACCTGAACCTGCTCGGCGCCCGCGAGCCGCACGTCTACGGGCGGGCGACGCTCGCCGACATCAACCACCAACTCGCGCAGCTGGCTCGGGAGCTCGGCCTCGAACTCGAGACGTTTCAGTCCAACAGCGAGGGAGCGCTGGTCGATCGCATCCAAGCGGCGCGCGGCACGGCGGATGCGATTGTCATCAATGCGGGCGCCTACACCCATACCAGCGTCGCGATTCGCGATGCGTTGCTCGCCGGCGCGCTGCCCGTTGTCGAAGTGCACCTGTCCAACACGTACAAGCGCGAGACGTTTCGGCACCGGTCGTTGATCGCCGACATCGCCGTCGGGCAGATCGTCGGCTTCGGCGCCGACAGCTATCTGCTCGGGCTGCGCGCCGCGGCGGGATGGCTGGAGCGGCAGGACAACCGCTGACCGCCGCTATTTCCCGGCCGGCGTGTAGGTTTTCTTGAGGCGGCGGCGCTGCGCGTGCCGCTCCAAAGCCAGCGCGATGAGGCGATCGATCAGGTCGCGATACGGCAGGCCCGACGCCTCCCACATTTTCGGATACATGCTGATCGTGGTGAAGCCGGGGATCGTATTCAGCTCGTTGACGTAGATGGTGCCCATCCCGCGCTCGAGAAAGAAGTCGACGCGCGCCATGCCGGCACAATCCAACAACTGAAACACCGTGATCGCCAGCGACCGGATACGCGTCGCCTCCGATTCGGCGAGCGGTGCCGGGATGCGCAGCGTCGCGCCGTCCGCGTCGATGTATTTCGCCTCGTACGAATAGAACTCGGCGTGCGCGCAAATCTCACCCGGTACGGATGCCTGCGGATCGTCGTTGCCGAGCACGGCACACTCGATCTCGCGCGCGTCGATGCCCTTCTCGATGAGCACCTTGTTGTCGTACTCCAGCGCCGTCGCCACGGCGGCGGAAAGGTCCTTGATCGCTTTCACTTTACTGATGCCCACCGATGACCCGAGATTCACCGGCTTGACGAACAGCGGCACACCGAGCTCCGCGGCGCGCGCGGTGATCGCCTGCGGCGCCGCCTCCCACTGCGCACGCGCCACCGTGACGAAGGGCACCACGGCAACGCCGGCGGCCTGCAGGAGCCGCTTTTGCACGTCCTTGTCCATCCCGACAGCCGAAGCGAGCACGCCAGCGCCGACGTAGGGCACGTCAGCCAAATCGAGAAGACCCTGTATCGTGCCGTCTTCACCGTACGGACCGTGCAGGACGGGGAACACGACGTCAAGCCGATCCACCGGGACCATGGGATGCGCGGGATCGATGAGCGCGCCCATGGACGGAGTGGGCAGGAGCATCACGTCGGTGCCGGTGGAGTTGACGACCGGCAGCCCCGCGGCCGTGAGCCGTTGGAACGCTGGCTCATCCAACAAGTGCCAGCGCCCGCCGCGATCGATACCGATCAGGCTGAGGCGGTACTTGTCGCGATCGATGGCGTCGACGATACAGCGCGCCGAGCGCAAGGAGATCTCGTGCTCCCCCGAGCGTCCACCGAACACGATTCCGACGTGAATTTTGTTACCATGACCGTTCACCGCCGCCGCTCCATCGCGCCCGACGATACCACACTCTTCACGCGCGCTCACTCCACGAACGTGCAAAAACGGCGCTTGCATCGGCGACGGAGCTATGACTAAATGTCGCCAACGACGACATTTGGATTTCCAGCGATGAAGCACCAGCATCAAACCGCATACGGACAACACTCGCGACGTGACGCGCGCGCATGGGTGCGTGGTTGGCAAGCGGCCGCGGCAGTGTCCCACGTGGCTGTGGCGATGCTGGGTACGCTTTTCACCACTAAGATTAACCCGTGCAGGGTGTCCGGTGGCCTTCCAGAGGAGGGGAATCCATAAAGCAGCAACCAAACCCTTTGAGGACAAGAAGGCCACCGGGCGGAAGCTCGGTGGCCTTTTTTGTTTTTTGGCGATCAATGTCTCCGCATGGGGCGGAGGCTGGGCGGGCCGTGGATGGTCCACGGCACCCGTCGGCAGATCCGGAGAGGAGGGAACAAGCGATGAGTCGGATCGATGCACAGTTGGTGGCGCAGCGGTTGAGAGAGGTGGTGGCAGACGAGCCGAAGGCATTCGCCTACGAAATCGGCGTCAGCCTGTCGGCGCTCTATAACTACCTGAATGGCCGAATTCCCTCGACCGAGGTGCTCTTCCGCATTGCCTGCTACACCGGCCGGCCGATGGAGTGGTTCCTCGGCAACAGCGGTGTGGACAGCATGGGACTGATGGCACAGGCCAGCCACAACGGTAACGGCGCCAGCGTGGCCGTAGCCCACTGAGCCGTATGCCGATGCAACCGTCGTCGCCCCTCCGGTCATCCGGACGGGCGCCCTAGAGCACCCCCGCGGCGCACTCTGCCCGTGCGCGAACGGCGAGGTGCGTGATCGGAGGTGAGCGATGGAGGTATTCGTCTATCTGAGCCCGGCGTTGGACCGGGCCGTGGATCTGCCTGTTGGAAGCGTCGCGGCGGTTCTGGCCGGTTTGGTGGTGGCGTTGGTGCCGTTGCTGCTGGTGGTGCGACATGCCGCCAGCCGCCTCGAGGCCGAGACCGCGGCACCACCACTGCGTGTGATCGAGGGTGGAAAAGAGCTTGGACGGCGCGCCGCCTGAGCAGTCGCCGGAGCACGCAACCGGGGGAGGGTCGATCGGACCCTCCCCCGAGGAGGGATGCGATCACGCCACAGCTGACCAGCCACGGGACATCGTTAACCTTGCATCCGATACTTGAAGGCGCGGCCACGATGTGTGGTGGCGTGCAACTCGATGAACAGCAAGCCGCGCATCACCATCACAAAGTAAACGAGCAAGCTGAGCACGGCCATTTCGAGGAGGTACCCGGCAATGCCGTACGCCGGCAGCGACGCCACCATGTACAGAATCCCGGCTGCCGCCAGGTTGGCCGGGAACCACTCGATCCAGTTGGCCGCGATGAACTCATAGCTCTCGTGCAGCAACGCCAGCGCGGAGCAGTGCCCCAGATAGATCAGCTCGGGAACCGCATTTAACAATACGAAGACCGCAATCTTGACGCAGAGAAAAATGATCTCGCCTTGCGGGAGCTGCAGCAGCATCGGCGTCGCGAACCAAAAGAATATCCACAGCACGAACGTGATGCCCACCACGTCCCACAGATAGGCACCGAAGCTGCGGCGGAAATCGTCGAGCGTCACCTTCGACGTGCGTACGATCATCTCGACCAGATACAGAAACGAAGCGAAGCACGCCGCCCTCACCAAGCTGAGCACGAAGCCGCCCACCAACGGCAGGAGCTCGGACAGCCACGCGGTCACCGACATGATCGCTGCGTAC
>Ga0209415_10010477_pt1 | contig 15760 bp, 14 predicted proteins | sample PeaSoiSIISIP2007_FD_187696 | JGI IMG/M metagenome (GOLD analysis project Ga0209415, IMG submission 187696) | Peat soil microbial communities from Weissenstadt, Germany - SII-SIP-2007 (SPAdes) (version 2) | ecosystem: Environmental > Terrestrial > Soil > Wetlands > Peat | place: Germany... | reverse complement strand
CAGCCGGCCGACCCGAGATTCGGCGCCGTGACGCAGCTCTCCACCGGCGCCGCCAGCCACTACAACGGTCTCCAGCTCACCGCCATGAAGCGGCTGGGGCACGGCCTTCAGGGGCAGGTAAATTACACTTTCAGCCGTTGCATGGATCAGGTGTCCAACGGCGGATTTCTCCAGTTCGCCGCGGGCGCCCAGCTTGCGCCCCTGCCCGGCGAGCTGGCGCGCAACTACGGGCCTTGCGACTACGATGTGCGGCACAACCTCACGGGCCAATACTCCTATCAATTGCCGGGTCACGTGCGGAGCCGGGGGCTGGGCTATGCGCTCAACGGCTGGCAGGTGTCAGGAACGTTTGTGTGGCACAGCGGGATTCCGTTTACCGTGCTCAGCGCGCCCTACTCCGCGCCTTGCCCGCAGCAGCCGCAGGGGACTTGTGGCATCGTGCAGGGCGGCGGCCTGCAATTTGCGAGTGTCGTTCCCGGTGTGCCGCTCTACGACCACCATGCCATTCCTGGAGTGACGCAGGCCGGCAGCATTCAATGGCTCAATCCCAGCGCATTCGTCTCCACGGTGGATCCCTCCACCGGCGCGTGTCTCGGCGGCGACAGTCCGCAGGATTGCCAGTTCGGAAATCTGGGGCGCAACGCCCTGCGCGGGTCGGACTTCGTCTGGAGTGATTTCTATCTCACCAAAATCTTTCCGCTCGGCGAGCACGTCAAACTGCGCTTCGAGGGCCAGTTTTTCAACCTCTTCAACCATCCCAATTTCGGGCTGCCCAGCAATGTGATCGCGGGAATTCCCGGCAAACCGTCCACCCAAATCGGTTTTGGAGCGTTGACGTACGCCACTTCTCCGCCCACGGGGCTGCTCGGCGTGGGACTGGGCGGCGACAGTTCTCCGCGGATGATCGCCATTCAGGCGCGCGTGGAGTTCTGAGAAGCGAAACTCAAAATTCGAATTCAGAGAATCTCCGCTGCAATCGAGCAACGAAGGAAACCCGGCCGCTACCGGCTCTGTTTTTTCTCGCAGGTTGCTTCCACACTTAGCCCGAGAGGCCGCTCGCATTCCTGGAGCGCAGTCGGCCGAATCCACAGTCCATGGCGGGCGGGAGCGGATACGAGCATTTGAAGGAAGCGGCGCGGGGCGTGGCGCTGCACCTCGGCGCGGCGCTCGGCGGCGGCGGGCTGGCCGCGCGATTTATCCTGGAATATGCGGAGCGCCACCGCCGCGCGGCGCTCACCGCCCATCTGCCCCGTTACCGCGAACTGGTGGCCATGATCCATCGGGAATGCCTCCTGGCCATGGTGGCGCGCGTGGAAGTGGAGTTGCCGCGGCTCCTGCATGCCGGGGGAACTCCGGCGCGCGCGCTGGCCTCGGGGGAGGACCCGCTCCTGCGGAGGTTCCGCGTCGAGTTTTACGAGAGCCTGGCGGAATCGCTCGAATGGCCGCGGGAGGAATTGGACCGCTTCTGGCGTGACATCGATCTTTACATGCAGTGTCTGCGGGCGCGAGGCGCGCGGCCGGGGCGCAAGAAACAGGATCTGGGGCCGTTCGCCGACCGCTGCGCGTTCATGCTGGATCCCGCGATGATGGAGCGCGCGCGCCGGGCCGCGGCGCAATTGCATGAGGAATTGGAGGCCAAGGCGCGAAGGATTGTGGTGGCGGCGTTCCGAGGCAGGCGGTAGCGCAGGGCGTCACAAAGCGCGGCAGTTTCAAGTTGCCCCGCAAAGTTCCTGGACGCTATAGTGCCTTCCAGGCAACCCGGCTCGAACCACGGCGCGCAGCCGCACAGGCGGTCGACTAAGGGGGAGAAACATGACGGTATCCGCGGCAGCCATCGCTTTCTTTGCAGGCCTATTTCTCATGGCGGCGCAGGGGAATCCTCCCGCCGATGTTCCGGAGAATTTGAAAGCTCCCGAAGGCGAGCAATTGGTTTTGCATGCGCACGCCAAGGGCTTTCAAATCTACACCTGCCAGGCGGCCACCGACGGCAAGGTCTCCTGGGTCCTCAAAGCGCCCGACGCAAAACTCCTCGATGCCCACGGGAAAACCATCGGACAGCACTATGCCGGCCCGGCCTGGAAGCACAACGATGGAAGCGAAGTAACCGGCAAAGTGGCGGCCCGGCACGATGCGCCCAGCGCGGATTCGATTCCCTGGCTCCTGCTCGTTGCCGCGGGACATTCCGGCAGCGGCCGGCTGAGCGGCGTGACGACCATTCAACGCCTGCACACGCAGGGAGGGCAGCCCCCGGCCGCCGGCTGTGAGGAATCCAAAAAGGGGACGGAAGCGAAGGTGCCCTACTCCGCGGACTATTACTTCTACGCCCCCGCGCCGCGATAGCGCATTCGAGCGCCGAGCTCAATTACCCGAAAGAAACGGGTAGTGCGCCGACGCCGCCATGAAAAACAGCAGCGGGAAGGACAGCCAGAAACCCATCCGCGAAGCCAGATAGCCGCGCCGGGCGAGCACCGCGGCTTCCGGCGGAAGTGCAGTACCTTCGCGGACCGCCGCGGTATGCCAGCCAATCAGCCGCTTCTGGCAGCGCCACACGATGCCCCAAACGAGCAGCAGCATGATGGTGCCCAGCCCGCCGCCAATGGAAATCGAAAGCGTGCGGTTGCCCGTGGCCGGGCCGCCAATCAGAGAAACCACCAGCCAGCTTGCCGCCGCCACCACCACCGTGGACGCGATCGCCAGCGCCCAGCCGTTTTTCATCGGCCCTTCGCTCATCATCAGAAAGCCGTGCAGCAGCACGTACGCCACCAGCCACACGCCGAACCAGATGCCCAGCCATTTGCCCATCAGGGCGGGATTGCCGGCGTTGATCGCATCGTCCTTCGCCAGAATCATGAAATAGCGGAAGCCGGCCAGCCACGCCCACACCGCCGACCAGCGGAACCACCCCATGGCCCGCGGCATAAACGCCGCGAAGGCGCGGGAGCGCGACGGCGCCTCCAGTTCCTTCATACAGGGCGTCCACACCACGTTGAAAAAATAGAGCAGGCCCAGCCACAGGATGCCCGCGAAGAAGTGCAGCCAGCGCAGCACGATTTGCTCCGTGATGGAGCCGCCCTGCGGAAAGGAAACCTGCGCCGAAACAAGCGCGGCGACGGGAACGTGAACCGCTTCGAGCATCCTGCCTCCGGGATGGCACGCCGTACGGAACGGCATAGTGTACTCCGAAGGCGGCCCAAGAAAAGAAGGAGTAATCGCTCGGGCGTCGAGTGCTCAGAGAAAAAAACGGCCCGCGCAGGCGAAAAGCGCGGGCCGCAGGTAGAACAGGCAATCGTGCCTGCTCGATTTTCGGATGTGCGCTCTACAAATGGTGAAGCCGCGACAGCGCACAGGCGGGATCGTCTGTGCTACTTCTTCGCCGCTTCGTAGTTCGCGTTGATGCTGTCCCAGTCCAGCGTGTTCCACCAGGCTTCCAAATAGTCGGCCCGCTTGTTTTGATACTTCAGGTAGTAGGCGTGCTCCCACACGTCCACTCCCATCACCGGTTTGGCGCCGGACATGATGGGGCAATCCTGGTTGGGCGTGGAATCAATCGTCGCCTTGCCGTCCTTGATGAACAGCCAGGACCACCCGGAGCCGAAGCGTTTCATTCCAGCGTCGTTGATCTTGGCTTTGAACTGGGCAAAGTCGCCGAACGTGCTCTTGATGGCATCCGCCACCGGGCCGCGCGGATCGCCCCCGCCGCCCTTCTTCATGATCTTCCAGAACATCGAGTGGTTCCAATGGCCGCCGCCGTTGTTGCGCACGGCGCCCCGGATGGCCTCGGGTACGGCGTCGAGGTTGCCGATCAGCGCTTCGAGCGATTTCGCCGCGAGGTCGGCCTGGCCCTCGAGCGCTTTGTTCAGATTGGTCACGTACGCGCCGTGATGCTTGTCGTGGTGGATCTCCATCGTTTTCGCGTCAATGTACGGCTCGAGCGCGTCGAACGCGTACGGTAGCGGGGGAAGTGTGTATGCCACTGGTTGTGCCTCCACAGAAAAAAGATCCGGCGCCGCAATCGCGGCCACGCCGGTTGTCACCAAGAAGGATCGCCTGTCCACGAGCGCCTCCTCACACTGTATGGATGCGCGAGTCGAAAATTCGGTCACAGTATACTCCCGGCGGCGCGGGGGGCAAAACGGGTGACACGCGACTTGCGACTGGTCATTGGCGGAGGTGCGGAGGGGCCAGCCCACTCTCGCTTCTCTCGTCTCGTAAGGCATCTGTTCCAGTAGAATGCGCAAGCGAACGCGGCAGGGAGAACCGAAGAGGAGAGATGGCGATGAAACGAAACTTCGCATGGATGATCGCGGCGGCGGTGGGGCTGGTGATTTGCGCGACGATTGCGGGGGCGCAGGCCCCGAAGAGGATTGCCATTCGCGCGGGACGGCTGATTGACGGGCGCAGCGAGCAGCCCATTGCGAATGCGCTGATCGTGGTCGAGGGCAACAAAATTATTTCCGTGACGCCCGGAGGCGCGCCCCCGGCGGGCGTCGAGCTGATCGACCTGAGCCGCGCCACGGTGCTGCCCGGGTTCATTGACACGCACACGCACCTGCTCCTCCAGGGCGACGTGACCGCGGCCGACTACGACGAGCAATTGCTGAAGCAGTCCATCCCCTACCGCGCGATCCTGGCCGCGCGCAACGCGCACATTGCGCTTTCGCACGGCTTCACCGCCATGCGCGATCTGGAAACCGAAGGCGCGATGTACGCGGACGTGGACGTGAAGACCGCCATCAACCGCGGCGAAGTGCCGGGCCCGCGCATGTTCGTTGCCACGCGCGCCATGGCGCCCACGGGGATGTACCCGCTGCTCGGGTATTCCTGGGAGCTGGAAATGCCGCACGGCGTGCAGCCGGTGGACGGCGTGGAGGGCGCGCGGCTGGCCGTCCGCGAGCAGGTGGCCCACGGAGCCGACTGGATCAAATATTACTCCGACCACGGCTACTTCTACGGGCCGGACGGCGTGCTCCACAGCCACGTGAATTTCAGGGCGGACGAGGCGAGCGCCATCGTGGAAGAAGCCCATCGCATCGGCCGCCACGTGGCCGCCCACGCCATCGGGTCTGACGGCATCGCCGCGGCGCTCGATGCCGGCGTGGACACCATCGAGCACGGCGACGGGCTCACGGACGAGCTGATCGACCGTCTCGTCGAGAAAAAAGTGTTCTGGGTTCCCACGATTACCGTGGGCGCCTACGTGGCGCAGGGCCGCTCCGGCAACTGGCCGAAGATGGTGGAGACGGAGCGCGCGGCATTCGCCAAGGCGCTGCGGAAGGGCGTCAAAATCACCTTCGGCACGGACGTCGGAGGCTTCCCCTGGACCGAGCTCAACCAGGCGCGCGAGTTCCACTATTACGTCGAGTATGGCATGACGCCGATCCAGGCCATCCGCACCGCGACGATGACCGCAGCCGAGCTCCTGGGCTGGAGCGATCGCATCGGCTCCATCGAGCCGGGCAAATTCGCGGACATCGTCGCAGTGGCCGGCGATCCCCTGGCCGACATCGGCGAACTCGAAAAGGTCGCTTTCGTTATGAAGGACGGCAAGGTTTACCGGAACGATTCGAAGTAAGTCTAGCGCTACCGCGGAACTGTGGCGCGAATTTCTTCGACCACCGACTCGATGGCCTGGACCACCAGCGCCGGCTGATCCAGCAGCAGCCAATGTCCGCCCTCGCGAGCGATGATGTGGCGGCCGCGCGTGGACTGGCACGCCACGGCGTCCTGCTGCGCGGCGCGCGTGGGCGAAGGATTCGCCGCCGTCATCACCACGAACGGCAGCTCGCCCAGAGCGCCGCAGGCAGCCACCTCCTGCGCGCTTTCGGGCAAACGTTCCAGATGACCGGCGAGCGAGGCAAACGGGCCGGGGCGGCTCCAATGCGCCTGCGCCACGCGCCGCAGCCCCGGCGGATATTTCATCACCTGGCCCACCATGCGCGTCACCAGCGCGAGCGCGGAAGCGCCGAAAGCCCGCGTCACCGTCACCGGAACCGCCGTCGAGCCGCTGCCCAGCCGGTTCAGGCAGAAGCGCACCACCCCCACACGCGCCAGTCGCCCGCCGATGCGCGAGAAAAGCGCACCGCCCAGATGCTGCCGCCGCCGTTCCTGGCTGGGATGCGCCCATTCGCCCGCGTCGGGCGAGTCCACCATCACCAGCCCGGCCACTTCCACCGGCCAGCGCTCCGCGTACAGCCGCGCCACGTAGCCGCCGAAGGAATGCCCCACCAGAATATAAGGACCGGGCACATCCGCGGCGCGCAGCAGCGCGCGCAACTCTTCCGCCAGCCGCGAAGCGATGCGCGGCTCGTTCGAGCGCCGCGGCGGATCGCTCCAACCGAACCCGGCACGGTCGTAGGCATACACGCGCGCAAATCGCGACGCCGCCTCCTGCACCAGGCTCCACGAGAGCGACGATGCGCCGATGCCCGCATCGAGAATCACGGAAGGGCCGGAGTCGCCCATGCCGTGCAGGTGCAGGCGCGGCCTTCCCGAAGCGCTCAGCGGCACCAGACTCCCCGGCGGCGGAAATCGCCGGGCATCGCGCGCAGCGCCCACGGCCTGATAGACGAGTGCTATTGCCAGAACAGCGGCGGCGAGTCCGGCTGCGCAATAAAGGAAGAAGGCCATAACGGCTGCGACGGGGATATTTTAGCCGGGTTTCAGGCGCGAGAGCGTGGCGTGGCCGCTTCCGAGGCGCGTCCGGCGGTCCCGCGGACGGCGCTGGGCTGCCGGGCCAGCTCGATGAACGCGGTAGCGGCGCGCGGCAGGCTGCGATCGCGACGGTAGACCAGACCGAGTTCGCGCCACCGTTCCACTCCCTCGATTTCGATCAGCCGCACCTCGCCCGCGCGCTCCTCCTCGCGGGCGAAACTCGCGGAGATCAGCGAGACGCCCAGGCCGGCGGCCACGAAGCGTTTGATCATGCCGACGCTCGGCAGCTCCATGCTGACGAGCAGCCGGCCGCGATACGGCCGGAACATCTTGTCGAGCAACTGGCGCGTGTAGCCGGTGCGGGGGAAAATCAACGGTTGCGCCGCGATGTCGCGCACGCGGACGGTTTTGTGTTTGGCCAGCGGATTCTGAGGACTGGCCATCAGCACCAGCCGGTCGCGGAAGATCACCTGCACCTTCAGCCGCGGCGATTTGACCGGCAGCGTGACAATCCCCACGTCCACCCGCCCCTCCTCGACCTTTTCCAGAATTTTTCGGCTGAAGTTGCGATAGACGCTGATCTGCACCGAAGGATACAGCCGGTGGTACTCCGCGAAGATGTCCGGGAGGACATAGAGGCAGGTGGCCTCGTTGGCGCCGATCTGGAGCACGCCGCGGGGATTGGCGCCCTGATCGGCCACGGCGCGCAGCGATTCCTGGCGCAGGCCGATCATCCGCGTGGCGTACTCGTGGAGAACTTCGCCTGCCGGCGTGAGCCGCACGCTCTTCGCGGAGCGGTCCAGCAGCCGTTCGCCGTACTCCTGCTCGAGCTGGCGGATCTGCGCGCTCACCGCCGACTGCGAGCGGAACACCTTCTGCCCCGCGCGCGAGAAGCTGCGCAGCTTCACAACTTCCAGAAACGTCGTCAATTGGTCAAAATCCATTGAAGTAGCGGCTCATTATAGCGGAAACCCGGCGCCCTTCGTCGCCAGGGAACCGCGCCATCGTCCCATTCATTGCCCTTCCGTTGCCCGTTCCATACGAATCAAAATTTGGATTCAACCAATGTCTTTTTTAGGCCTGCGGACCTGCCCTGGACCCACAGCTGGTGTGGCGGAGCCTTCTGGGAGCGCGCGAGTCCGGCAGCTGGAGCCGTCTCCGCACGCCGGATCCCGTTATTACGGTCTTTTTTACTGGACGTGTTTCGTGATTCTCCTATAATCCGAGGTTGTCTCCCGAAAAATCCGGCCGGAGCCGTAGGCAGCCTGAGGAGTTGTGTATGCGAAGAAGGCGGGCCGCAGGAGTTTTGCTGGTGTTGCTGATGGTCTGCGCCGGGCCGCTGGGTGCGCAGGCGCCGGGATCGTCTTCAGCAGCCGCGGCAGGCGCCGCGTCGGCGCCGAGCGCCGCGTCGGGGTCCGCTGAGGCTGCCCGGCTCTCGGCCAAAGTCGCCCAGCTCGAGCAGCAGGCTGCCGACGCGCACAGCGCGGGAGACAACGCCTGGATGCTCACCTGCGCGGCGCTGGTGCTGATGATGACGGGCCCGGGGCTGGCGCTGTTCTACGGCGGGCTGGTGCGAAAGAGAAACGTGCTGGCCACCATGATGCAAAGTTTCGCGCTGATGGCCGTGATCACCGTGGTCTGGGCGGTGGTGGGCTACAGCCTGTGCTTCCATTCTGGGAACCCCTTCTTCGGCGGGACGGGATATGCCTTCCTGCACGGGGTTGGCCCGGCGCCCGATTCCGATTACGCGGGCACAATCCCGCAGCAGACCTTTATGGTCTACCAGTTGATGTTCGCCATCATCACGCCGGCGCTGATTACCGGGTCGATCGCGGAGCGCGCGCGGTTCAGCGCCCTGATGCTGTTCATGGTCCTGTGGTCGCTGGTGGTGTATTCGCCCATGGCGCACATGGTGTGGGGAAAGGGCGGGCTGTTGAACGCCTCGCTCGGTGGGAGATTTCCCACGCTGGACTTCGCCGGCGGGACGGTGGTGCACATCACTTCCGGTGTTTCAGCGCTGGTGGCGGCGCTTTATTTCGGCAAACGAACCGGCTATCCCAAACAGCCCATGCCGCCCCACAGCGTGGTGCTGAGCTTCATCGGCGCCTGCCTGCTATGGGTGGGATGGTTCGGGTTCAACGCCGGGAGCGCGCTCGCGGCCAGCAGCTTGGCGACGTCGGCATTTGTGGCCACGCATTTCGCCGCGGCAGCCGCGACGTTGGGCTGGGCCGGCGCGGAATGGGTGCGCAATGGGAAGCCCAGCGTGCTCGGAGTAATTTCCGGCGCGGTGGCGGGGCTGGTCGCCATCACGCCGGCCTCAGGATTCGTCGGGCCGATGTCCGCGCTGGCTATCGGCTTCGTTGCCGGCGTAGGGTGTTACCTGATGGTGGCGACCGTGAAAGCGAAGCTTGGCTACGATGATTCCCTGGACGCCTTTGGCGTGCACGGCGTTGGCGGCACGATTGGCGCCGTGCTCACCGGAGTCTTCGCGACGCGCGCGGTGAATCCGGTGTTTCACGACGCCGCGGGGAATGCGCTGCCGGTGGGATTGCTCGAAGGGAACGCGGGCCAGGTGGTGAATCAGATGATCGGCGTGGCCATTGCGTGGGGCTTGGCGATCTTGGGCAGCCTGGTCATTCTTAAGATTGCCGACCTGGCCGTGGGCGTGCGCGTGAATGAGGAGGACGAGGCGGAAGGACTCGACATTTCGCAACACGGCGAGGAGGGCTACAACCTGGAGACCTAAGTGGCGCAGCTACTCCTGGCTGCGGTCTTTGAGTGGTGATCTGTTGTTGAGATTGCGCAGTTGACAGCGAGCACAAACCCGCCGCGGCGGGTCCATTCTACCCGGAGCGACGATGACGAAGATTGAAGCGATCATCCAGACCTCACGATTCGAAGCCGTGAAAGAAGCGCTCAAAGAGGCGGGCATCGAAGGCATGACCGTCACCGATGTCCGGGGCCACGGCCGCCAGAAGGGCCACACGGAGGTCTACCGCGGGCGCGAGTACTCCATGGATCTGCTGCCGAGAACGAAAGTGGAACTGGTGGTGGCGGACCGGCTCGCGGAAACGGTGGTCGAAGCCATTTTGAAGTCCGCGCGCACGGGGAAAATCGGCGACGGCAAAATCTTCCTGACGAAAATCGACGAGGCCATCCGCATCCGCAACGAGGAACGCGGGGAGGAAGCGCTGTGAGCTCGCGCCGCAGCCGCGCACCCTTCGTTCCGTTTATCCCCGCCAGATTTACCTCCGCGAGGTTTGTCTCCCGCGGCTGCCCTCCTCCGCCGTGACGCAAGCGGTTCCGCTCGATTCTCTTCGCGCCGCCTGCGACACCGGGCGAGAGGCGCTGGAGGCCGATTTCCGCGCGCGGGGCGACGCGCTGGCCACGCTCGCTGGACGCACGGCGCTGGCGGACCGCACGCTCCTCTCGCTCGTCTCCACGCTGTTTCCTTCCGGCGGATCAGAGAATGGCGGATATTGCCTGGTGGCCATCGGGGGCTACGGCCGCCGGGCTCTGTTCCCCTCGTCGGACCTGGACGTCCTGCTCCTGTGCGCGGACGCGCGCGCCGCACAGGTCGTGAGCGGACCGGGCGGCGCACTCGTGAGGATGTTGTGGGACCTGGGCTGGCGCGCCGCCGTAACTTCGCGGCTTCTCGAGGAATGCGACCGCTTCGAGCAGGAAAATCCCGAGTTCACCATCTCGCTCCTCGACGGCCGCTACGTGGCGGGAGACGCCGCGCTGTGCGCGGCTCTGCGGCAGAAAGTCCTCCCGGCACTCGCGGCGCGGGAACAGAACGCGCTCCTGCATTCGCTCGCGGAGATGACGCGCGAGCGGCATGAAAAGTACGGGAACACCTTGTACCACCTCGAGCCGAACCTGAAGGACGCGCCGGGCGGGCTGCGCGATTTCGATGTGGCCTGCTGGGCCACTGCGGTGCACGAACTCTCGCGGCATCGCGCCTGGACGGCTCCGGAATCCGGCTGGGGCGAACTGCTGGGAGAAGCCGCCGCCGAGGGGTATCGATTTATCGCCGCGGTCCGCGTATTTCTCCACTTCCATAACGGCAGGGACGACAATCGGCTCACCTACGACCTCCAGGAAGAGGCAGCGGCGCGGGGAATCGGCACGGGAGGCCCGGAGGCGCAGCCCGTGGAGCAGTGGATGCGCGCCTATTTTCGCCACGCGCGCACCATCGCGCGGCTGGAAAAGCGCCGCATGGACGAGGCCCTGGCGCGGCCCTCGCTGTACCGGGCGTTCGAAGACTGGCGCGCGCGGCTCTCCAACTCCGATTTCAGCGTGCACCACAATCGCGCCTATTGCCGCCGCCCCGCGGCGCTGGCCGATCTCGTGTTTCTGCTGGGACTCTACGAATTCGTCGGGCGGCACGGTTTGGAACCGGCTGTGGAGACGGACACGGCAGTCGAGCACATCATCACCAGCGAGCCGTACGCCGCGGGCTGGCCGGGCGACCCTGCGGCCGCGGGACCATCGCTCCGGCGCATCCTCACTCTTCCGAGCGCCGGGGTGGCGCTGCGCGCCATGCATCGCGTGGGCGTGCTCGACGTCCTGCTGCCGGAATTTCGCGCCGTGGATTCGCTGGTCATCCGCGACCTCTATCACCGTTACACCGTGGACGAGCACACGCTGCTCACGATCGAAGGGTTGCACGCGCTGTCCCGCCCCGGCGGGACCTCGTTTGAGCCCGACCGCCGGTTTGCCGAAATCCTGGCCGAGGTGGAACAGCCTGACCTGCTCTATCTCTCCCTGCTTCTGCACGACGTGGGCAAAGGGATGCCGGGCGAAAATCACGTGCTCGCGAGCGTCGAGGCCGCCGGCCGCGCCTGCCTGCGATTTGGACTCGCCCCTTACGAGAGAGACCTGGTGGCCTTTCTGATCCGCAACCACCTGGAGATGTCGCTCACGCTCCAGCGCCGCGACATTTTCGATCCCGAGGCGGTTCGCGTGTTTTCCGAACTGGTGGCCACCCCAGAGCGCCTGAAAATGCTCTGCCTGCTCACCTACGCGGACATCCGCTCGGTAAACCCGGAGGCGCTCACGCCGTGGAAGGCGGAAATGCTGTGGCAGCTCTACGCGGCCGCGGCCAATTATCTGGCGCGCAGCGTGGACGGGGCGCGCATCGCGGGCAGCGCGGCCTCCGACCGCGAGCTGATCGAAGTCGTGCGCGGCTCCTCCGCGCTCGCCGCGCTGGCCAAACCGCTGGCCGCCTTTCTCGACGGCTTTCCGCGCCGCTACCTGAAGCTGCATGCCGCCGACGAAATCGCCGCTCACTTTGAATTGGCGCATCGCCTCGAGGAGCGCCTGGTGGCGGGAGAAACGCAGGCGGCGGAAGCGCAGCTCCGCGAGCGCCGGGGACAGTATGAATTGACCGTGGTGACCCGCGACCGCCCGGGCCTGTTCGCGGGCATCACCGGAGCGCTTTCCACCTGGGGCATGAACATCCTGAAAGCCGACGCGTTTTCGAACCGAGCGGGAATGGTGCTCGACACGTTTGTGTTCGCCGATCTCTACAACACACTCACCTTGAATCCGGAAGAGCGCGGCCGCCTGCTCGGCGACGTGGAAGAGGTTGCCGCTGGGCGCGGCCCGTCCGAGCCCGTTGCCCGCCGGCGCCGGGCGCCGCTAGGCCCGGCGGCGCGGTCGCGTTCGGCCCTGGCCACCGAGGTGCGTTTCGACAACTCGTGCTCGGCGTCGAGTACCGTCGTGGAACTCGTGGCGCGCGACCGCCCCGGCTTGCTCCACCGCGTCAGCGAACTGCTGGCCGAAGGAGGATGCAATATCGAGGCCGCGCTCATCGACACGCAGGGTGATAAGGCCATTGACGTGTTTTATCTGACGCGGCGCGGAAAAAAGCTGGACGACTCGGAAGCCCGTTCGCTGCGGGAATCGTTGCTCCACGGCCTCGATCAGGAGTAAACCCAGCCAAGCGAATACCAGATTCGCTTCTCTCTTTCGCGTGGACTGGGCAGCGAGAGTCCCGATCTGGCCGCGTCAGGGCTTGGTCTTCTTCACCTTTATTTTGGTATCCACGCCGGCGCCGAGGGCTTCCAGGCCCTGGAGCGCGGCCTGCGCTTCGGCCGCGAAGCGGCCGGTGGGCGCGAGTTGCAGGTACTTCTGGTAGGCCTCGACTGTGCCGGGCGTGACGACGTAGGTGATCTTGTCCCCCTCCTGTTTGGTTTGCATGGTGTTGAGCAGGGCAGCGCCCAGCAGATACCACGCGTCGGGGTAACTGGGGTTCAGCGTAGTGGCCTTCTTGAGCGGTTCGACCGCCTCGGGCACGTGGTTCCCGTAGTAGAGCACCACCGCCAGGTTGTACCACCCCATCGCTCCTTTTGAAGGATCGAGCGACACCGCTTTTTCGCACGCTTGGGTGGCTTCAGCCATCTTTCCGGCCTTGGCCAGCGCCAGCGAGAGGCGGGTGTAATAGTCCGCCGAGGCGGGCTTCAGCTCGATGGCCTTCTGGTAGGCGGCCACGGCCTCGTCGTACTTGCCCAGCTTCTCGCTGGTGTCGCCGAGCATCAGGTAGACCAGGTGGAGATTGGGGTCCTTCTCGGGTGCGGCTTGCTGGGCTTGCTGGAACCTCTGCAGCGCCTCCTCGAACAGGCCGTTGACGTTGGACTGCATTGACAAGCGCTCGGTGGCCGGAGCCTTCATCATTTCCACGCGGGCCTTTTCTGCCTCGTCGAACTTGGTCTGGCCCGCCGCATAGGCTTCCTTCATATTGGCGAATTTCTTCTGCTCTTCCTCCTGGTTCTTTTTCGCGGCCTGCTGCTCCGAGGTCCGCTCCTTCAGATTGATGTCGTGCCGGTTGTCGTCGCCGGAAGCCACACCAATCCGGTCGGTCAGGATCGGCGCATCCTTCTCATTGTTCTTGATGGAGATGTCGTAGGCGCCGGGACGCATGCCGATTTGCCGGTACACGCCGTTCCTGTCCGTTTTCAGCGTGTAGGTGGTTCCGGTATCCACGCTCTTGAGGACGACAATTACGTCCGCCGTTGGTTTTCCCTGCTGGTCGGAAATCGTCCCGGAAAGGCTGGCCAGGCTCTGCGCCGCAGCCGGGGGCGTGGCCAGTCCCAGGCTGCAGAGCAGCAGGACGGCTGCCAGAATACCTAGTTTGCGCTGCATGGATTTTCCTTCCTCCTTCGAGTCCTGATTACTTGGCCGCCCGCGCGCGATACGGAATCGGGTCGGTCACACCTGCCTCCGCGAACGCGCGAAGCCGCAGCAGGCAGCTATCGCAGGCGCCGCAAGCCTCCTGCTCGCCCTGGTAGCACGACCAGGTCAAATGGAGCGGGGCGCCCAGTTCAATCCCCCGGCGGATGATATCGCTTTTCCGCATGCGAATCACCGGGGTCTCGATTTCGATGCGCGTCTCCGGCCTGGTGCCCGCGCGCACCAGCTCCTGGAACGCGGCGTAGTATTCCGGCCGGCAGTCCGGGTAGCCGGAACTGTCTTCGGCCACCGCGCCGATCCACACGGAGCCCGCGCCGATGGCTTCCGCCCAGCTCACCGCGATCGAGAGAAAGTGAGCGTTGCGGAAAGGCACGTAGGTCGCCGGTATGCCTTCTTCCGCCCCGGGCCCGCCTGCTCGTCGAAGAGGCAACTCTTCGCGCTCGGGCACGGCCACGGTCGCGTCCGTGAGCGCGGAGCCTCCGATCTGCCGGAAATGGTCCAGCCGCGCCACCAGCCGCTCGCGCACGCGGTAGAAATCGGCAATGGCGTCGAACGCCTGTCGCTCGCGGCGCTCCGTGCGCTGGCCGTAGGTAGCATGCAGCAAAGCAATTGTGTTGCGCCGGGCTGCAATTGCCGTTGTCACGCACGAATCCATCCCGCCCGAAAGGAGCACCACGGCTCTGGGCGATATTGTCATGGCCGGATCAAACCCAGCAGATTCGCCATTTCAAGCCATCTCATATAAATGGTCCACGTCAGGGCACGGCTTCAGCCGCGCCGAAAAGCGCCGGGAATCGAGGGGCTTTAGCCCCTGAGGTCCGAGGTCGTGGCGGCCGCAGCATTTATGAGATGGCTTCCCGGGAATCATCGCCACCTCAAACCCCTCGCGCATCGGCAGGCCAGATGAATTTGTGAAGCTGGAGGCCCAGCCGAACGGGCAGCCCTTCCGCCAGGATCCACTCCGCCAGCGCGCGCGGCTCGATGCCCGGCCACTTTCCGCCAGGATCGGCATGCACGGGCGAAAAAATCACCTGCCGGACGCGCGCGGCCAGCCCGTGCTCGCGCGTGAAGTCCCGGGCAAACTCAAAATCGCGCCGGCTGGCGACCACAAATTTGATTTCATCCTTCGAATCGACAGCGTCCAGATTCCGCCGCTCAAACTTCCCATACTCCCCCGAGTCGGGACATTTCACGTCCACGATTTTGATCACCTCGCGAGGAAGTCCCGAGAGTTCGGGACCCACGTAGCGCTCTCCGCTAGTTTCGATCATCACCGTGAAGCCTTCGGCCAGGAGCTGCGCGGCCAGCGGCACAACCTCGGGTTGGAGCAGCGGCTCGCCCCCGGTAATCTCCACCAACTCGATTGCCCGCGCCGGCGCCCGCGCCGCCGCCCGCTCGGGAGGATGACCATTCGTCGCGGGCCGGGCGGCCCCGTTCGTCGCCGGCGCCGCGGCCCCGTTGGTCGCCGGAGATGACGCGGCAAGTCTGCGCACCGCGTCCATCACTTCTTCGAGCGTTTTCTTCTCGCCGCCGTGGAACGCGTAGGCCGTATCGCACCACACGCACCGCAGGTTGCATCCGGTCAGGCGCACGAAAACGCAAGGCAGCCCCGCCCGCGTGCCTTCTCCCTGAATCGACCGGAAAATTTCGGTGATGACCATAAAGTTCTGCCTAGGATTTTGGGGAAGGGAGAGGGGGCTCTGCTTTTTTGATATCGGTCTTCCCGCGTTCGAGCATCACTTTGAGCCTGTAGGCCGCAAACGCGAGGGCCACCACGGCGATGCCCACCTCGACGCGCGCCGGGGGACGCACGCCCAGGGCCAGGTACGCCGCGGCCACCAGCAGCGCCGGAATAAAGATGATGAGAAAGGATTTGTTCATGGCTCAAGTCCCAGCCTTAATCCCTGCCTTTGCT
>Ga0209415_10010475_pt1 | contig 15761 bp, 13 predicted proteins | sample PeaSoiSIISIP2007_FD_187696 | JGI IMG/M metagenome (GOLD analysis project Ga0209415, IMG submission 187696) | Peat soil microbial communities from Weissenstadt, Germany - SII-SIP-2007 (SPAdes) (version 2) | ecosystem: Environmental > Terrestrial > Soil > Wetlands > Peat | place: Germany... | reverse complement strand
AAAAGCACCAGAAATTATTGGAAAACCGTGTCTTTGCAAGTAGCTGCGCCCAAGTGACTTACGTAAGCATCGTTTTTGGTGTGATTGTTTGCTCAGACCTCTGATCCGGGTGGCCAGCTCTCTCCGCACAACATCGTAGGCCGCGACAAACTCGTCGCTGAGATGTGGACCATCCTGCGCGGGCGCAATATCTATATGAACGACCTGCGCCGCGTCGGGAAAACAATGATTCTCGACAAAATGCAGGCTAACCCGCCAGCAGGCTGGCTGGTGATCAAGCGTGATCTGGAGGGCTGTCATACCGCGGCCGAGTTCGCCACGCAGACCTACCGTGACTCGGAGGAACTCTTGAGCAGGACGACCCGTGGACTTCGCCGGATGAGGGAATGGCTGGGCGAGCTAAAAGGTGCGGAGGTCGCAGGGATACTGAAACTCCCAAATGGAGGCGTCGCGCCTTGGAAGGATGTCCTCCGCCGGACCTTCTCGGACCTCGAGGAACAGGCGGTTGCGGCTGACGACCGCGTTGTCTTTCTGTGGGATGAGGTGCCCTTTTTGGTTGATAATGTCAGGCGGCGGGAAGGGGCGGCTACCGCCATGGAGATTCTGGATATGCTCCGCGCCCTGAGCCAGGATTGCCGGCGGACGCGCTTTGTCCTGACCGGGTCGGTGGGCCTGCACCATGTCCTCACCGACCTCCGGTCTGAGGGTTACAGTAATTCGCCCCTCAACCAGATGGAACGGGTCGCCCCGGGCCCCTTGGCGCCGGAGGATGCGGAGTTCCTCGCCTTTGAACTCTTGCGCGGAGCGGGCTTCGCGGGCGAGGCGTCAAAGGCCTGCGCCAGGACGGTGGCTGATGCCGTAGGCAACGTGGCCTTTTACATTCACAAACTGATTTCCCGCCTGCCCCCGGGGCAGCGGCTGGACCCGGCCCTGATCGAGGCCACGCTCGGGTGGGAAATCGCCCACCCGGATAACGACTGGGACCTCGCCCATTATAGCAACCGGCTGCGCCTTTATTACAAAGAGGACGAGAAGCTCGTCCTGGTCATCCTCGATGCCGTAGCGGCCGCCGAAACGCCGCTTTCTTTTCAAGCCATCTGGAAACAAATCGGTTCGCAAATCCTCTTCGAGGACCAGGAGCATCTGCGGAACCTGCTCAGGCTCCTCGAGCAGGACCATTACCTGCAACGAGACACCTCCCGGCGCTATACGTTCCGTTTCCCCCTCATTCGCCGCTGGTGGCGTTTCGATCGCAGTCTCTGAGCCACAGCCATGAGCCAGCCCAAATTCATCTCCCGTTTCTCGCCAAACCGCACCGCGCCCGAGGACCTCGAGCAGATATTCGTGCAGCGTCAGGGGCTTCTGGCGGAAGCGGTGGCGCTCCTGCGAGAGAGCGCCCTGACCGGCAACAAACATCATCTGCTTTTCATCGGCCCAAGAGGCTGCGGCAAAACGCACCTGCTCGCGCTCATCGCTTATCGGCTGGGAAACCAGGCCGATCTGGCCGATGGCCTCCGCATCGCCTGGTTGAACGAGGACGAGACCAGCACCTCCTTCCTGGACCTGCTCGTGCGCATCTATCGCGCCCTGGCCAGCCGCTACCCCCAAGAGTTTCCCGTCGGCGAACTGAAGGCCCTCTATGGAGGGGAGCCTGAGGAGGTCGAGGCCCGTCTCACCGAGGCTCTTGTTCGCCGCGCCGGCAAACGCACTGTCCTGGTGCTGGCCGAGAACCTCGATGCCTTGTTCAAGGAACTCGAAGAGTCCGGCCAGCGGGAGTGGCGCGCGCTCATCCAGAACCATCCTGTTTTCGCCACTGCGGCCAGCGCTCAGAGCCTCTTCGCCGGCGTCTCGGACCGGCAGCAACCGTTCTTCGGCTTCTTCGACACCCGGCGTCTCGGCCCGCTCAGCGTGGAGGAAGCGACGGAGTTGCTGCGAAAGATCGCGCGCCTCAACGGCAGCAGCCAATTGGAGGCGTTCCTCCACACGCCGCGCGGCCACTCCCGGGTCCGCGCCATCCATCACCTCTCGGGCGGCAACCACCGGCTCTATATCGTCCTCTCGGATTTCCTCACGCGCGAGACGCTCGAGGAATTGACGCGCCCGTTCGAGCAGATGGTGGACGAGCAACTGACTCCCTATTACCAGGAGCGGCTGCGCTCACTCTCGCCGCAGCAGCGTAAAATAGTCGAGTTCCTCTGCCTGCGCTCCCGGCCCGTCCCGGTCAAGGAAATCGCCGAACGGCTGTTTGCCACGCATTCAACCATCGCCAGCCAGCTCAAGCAGCTCCGCGAGATGGGATACGTAATTAGCTACCAACGCGGCCGCGAATCGCTCTATGAACTCGCCGAGCCGCTCATGCGCCTCAGCATGCAGATCAAAGAAACCCACGCCGGCCAACCCCTCGGCCTGCTGGTCGATTTCCTCAGGGTCTGGTGCGAGCGCGGAGAAATTGAGCAGCGCCTGGCCCGCTTCGACGCCGCCGCTCCCGAACGGGCGTATTTCGTCGCCGCACTGCAAAAGCTCCAGTCGGGCGAGCCTAATCTCCGCCACCAATTCTTGCGACAGGAAGTCGAGGGCATCGACCTCGAGCGCTGCGACCAGGCCCACCTGGAGGTCCTCAAGGTGCTGGCCGAGGAGAGCGGCGACCCCGGTGATTGGCTGAAGTACGCAGAGGCGTCTTCCTGCCGGGGGCAGTACAGTCAGGCATTGAACGCTTACGACAGGGTGATCAATCTGTCGAACACCTCGAGTAGGGGCGCGGGCTGGGCACTGCTCCTCCGCGGGATGACCCTCAGGCAAGCAGGCCGGACTGAGGAGGCGATTGCCGACTACACGCGGGTGGCCGAGTTGCCCGGCGCCCCGGTCGACCAGGTGGCCACGGCGCTCTACAATCGCGGGTTCGCCTGTGGGGAAACCGGCCGGGCTGAGGAGGCGATTGCTGACTTCACGCGCGTGATCGAGCTGCCGGGCGCCGCGGTGAAACGCGTTGCCTTGGCGCTCAACAGTCGCGCGCTCACCTATGGGCAAACAGGCCAGACTGAGGAGGCGATTGCCGACTTCACGCGCGTGATCGAGTTGTCCGGCGCCCCGGTCGAGGAGGTTGCCAGTGCGCTCTACAACCGCGGCTTTGCTTACGGGCAAACAGGCCGGACCGAGGAGGAGATTGCCGACTACACGCGCGTGATCGAGCTGCCTGGCGCCCCGGTTGAGCAGGTTGCAATGGCGCTTAACAATCGTGGTGCTACTTACGCGCGAACAGGCCGGACTGGGGAGGAAATTGCCGACTGCACGCGCGTCATCCAGCTACCTGGCGCCCCGGTCGAGCAAGTTGCCATGGCGCTTAACAATCGTGGTGCTACTTACGCGCAAACAGGCCGGACTGAGCAGGCGATTGCCGACTACACCCGGGTAGTGGAGTTGCCCGGCGCCACGGTCAAGCAGGTCGCCATAGCGATCCTCAGTCGCGGGAGCGCTTTTGGGCGAACGGGCCGGATCGAAGATGCAATTGCCGACCTCACGCGTGTGATCGACCTGCCAGGAGCTCCGGCCGACACAGTCGCCATGGCGCTCATCAATCGTGGCGTCGCCTCTGGGCAAACTGGCCGTACTGAGGAGGAAATCGCCGGCTACACGCGTGCGATCGAGCAGCCCGGTGCTCCGACCGAGGGGGTTGCCATGGCGCTCTGCAATCGGGGCATCACCTATGCAGAGGCAGGCCGGGCTGAGGAGGCCATTGCCGACTTCACCCGCGTGATCGAGCTGCCCGGCGCCCCGGCGGAGGAGGTCGTCCGGGCGCTCAACAGTCGCGGTGTCAGCTACGGGCGAACCGGCCGGGCGGAAGAGGAGATTGCGGACTACACGCGCGTGGTTGAGTCGCCCGGTGCCCCTCCCGAAGGGGTTGCCATGGCGCTCTGCAATCGTGGCATAACACACGGCCAAAACGGCCGGACTGAGGAGGCCATCGCCGACTTCACCCGCGTGATCGAGCTGCCCGGCGCTCCGGCCGAGAAGGTTGTCAAGGCGCTCAACAACCGCGGTGTCACCTATTGGAACACAGGCCGGATCGAGGAGGCGATTGCCGACTGCACGCGCGTGATCGGGTTGGCCGGATCCCCTGTCAAGGAGGTTGCCAAGGCGCTCAACAATCGCGGTGTTGCCTACGGGCAGAAAGGCCGGACCGAGGAGGCGATTGCCGACTACACACGGGTTCTCGAGTTGCTCGACGCCCCGGTGGACTCGGTCGCCAAGGCTAGAACCAACCTGGCCGTCACCCGCATGGTCGCGGAGCGGTGGGATGCCGGCGTTGAGCAGGTCCAGGCGATCCTCGCTGATGCGGCAACTCCGCCAGGAGGCACGGCATTCGTCAGCAACGCAGTCGCTGCCGCCGTTTTCCGGCAGATTGGCTCTCCCGAGGTTTGGCAGGCGCGTCTGGTCCAGGCGGTCAATCTGTATGCACAGCACGGTTCCTTGACCCATCTCGGAGACGCCCTGGTCCGCCATCTGGCCGAATTGGCCGGCAGTGTGCTCAACAACGCCGGCCTCGATCAATGGCTGGCTTGCTGGGAATCCGCGGCGTCGGGGCACGAAGCCATGCGGCTGCCGCTGCGCCTGCTCCGCGCCGGCATCGACTATATCAAGACCCAGCCCAGAGACGAGAGCGTTCTGCTCCAACTCCCCAAAGAGGAACGTGCCCTTGCCCGCCAGGCTCTCGGCCTGGCGCCGGAGAACTTGGATTGATCTTGAAACGCCCGATTGCCGGGCTTATCCAAGCCTTGCACGCGGGTTGCGGTTGGTCCACAATAAGCCTGATTTTTATGGGATGGTCGAGTACGTCAGCGCACAACGCGGGTAAGAGAGTGCTTGATTTCCTGCACGAGGCGTCCAACCGCCGGATACTGATAATCATCCTGGCGGTGGTGCTCCTGGACCAGGCGACCAAGCAGATCGTCCTGCGGTTTTTGAGCAGCGGGCAGGAGAAGGTCGTTATCGATGGCTTCTTCCGGTTCGTCTATTGGGGCAACACGGGGGCGGCCTGGAGCCTGTTCCGCGGCCGCAACGCCCCGCTGGCGCTGGTAGCGGTGGTGGCGCTGGTTATCTTGTTCCTGAACCGGCGCCATTTTGACCCCCACACCCTGCTGGGCCAGGTGGCGCTGGGCCTGGTCTTCGGCGGAATCATCGGCAATCTCGTGGACCGGCTCACGGTCAGGCACGTGATCGATTTCATCTACTTCTACCTCCAGCAGCGACCGGGCGGGGAGATCGGGTTCCCGGCGTTCAATGTCGCCGACAGCGCCATCTGTACCGGGGTGGGGTTGATTTTGATTGTCACCTGGAGAAGCGAGCGCGGGGCCAAAGGAGCCGGGCCGAACGCTCCGGCGCGGCCCGCGGCCCCCAGATAAAGATCCCGGATGTCCCCCCGCGCGGAAATCCTCAGCGTCGAAGCATCTCTCCCCGCAGAGCGGCTGGACAGCTACCTGCGGCGCCGCTTTCCCGGCGTCTCGCGCGGCGCCCTCCAGCGGCTTATTCAAGAGGGCCATATCCGCGTCAATGGCCGCGCCGTCAAGCCGGCCCACTCCCCGCGCGCCGGAGAACAGGTCGAAGTACATTGGCCCGAGGCCCGGCCGGCCGAAGCCCAGCCCGAGGAGATACCGCTGAGCATCCTCTATGAAGACGAGGCGCTAGTGGTCCTGAACAAGCCGTCCGGACTGGTGGTCCATCCCGCCGCCGGCCACCAGGAGCACACGCTGGTCAATGCGCTGCTGCACCATTGCGCCGGACAGTTGAGCGGCATCGGCGGAGTCGCCCGGCCCGGCATCGTGCATCGCCTGGACAAAGAGACCAGCGGCTGCCTGGTCGTCGCCAAGTCCGACTCCATACACCTGGCCCTGGCCTCCCAGTTCGCCAGCCGGAAAGTAGTGAAGCTTTACCACGCCATTGTGTCCGGTGAAATGGAGCGCGACGAAGGGGAGATCTGCGCCGCGATCGCCCGGCACCCTTCCCACCGCAAGCGGATGGCCGTGGATGATGAATTCGGGCGCCAGGCCCGCACCACCTACCGGGTGCTGGAGCGGCTGCGGGGCGCCACCCTGGTCGAAGCCGCCTTGCACACCGGCCGAACTCACCAGATCCGCGTGCATTTCCAGTTCCTCGGGTTCCCCCTCATGGGGGACGCCACCTACGGAAATCGGCAGAATCAGCGCCTGGCCGAACTGACCGGCTGCCTCGCCCCGCGCCAGATGCTCCATGCCTTTCAACTCTCCTTTATCCATCCCCGGACCGGCCGGCGCGTGAGCTTCCAGGCGCCGCATCCGGCTGATTTCGTGGAAGTTCTGGCTGCCCTGCGCGGCCCGGCTTGGGGGTCGTAGAGCGTGGAGCGTGGGGAGCGTGGGGAGCGTGGGGAGCGTGGGGAGCGTGAGAGTGTGGGGAGCGTGGTCGCGCGATGATAGGCCCCGGGAGAGAGGGGTATGCGGGGCAGGCGTTGGCGTGCAGAATCAGATGCGTTTGTTCTGGGAAGGCAGCTCCGGGCTGTGGTTGAGCCAGTGGTCCAGCGCCAGGCAGAGCAGCCCCAGGAACACCGTCAGGACGCCCGTGAGACGGAAGATGCTGGAGACTCGCATTTGGTCGATCAAAATAAAACCGGAGACGAAGACGCCGGCGATGCTGCCGACCGTGCTGGCGGCAATGATAAACCCGCTGGCGCGCCCGACCTGCGCGAGGCTCCGGGCGGTCATCCGAATCATGTAGGGGCACAGGGTGGCCAGCACGATGCAGGGCATCAGGAAGATCACCGCGCTGCCCAGGACCGGGTCCAGCCTCTGCCAGAGGAGAGGGATAGGCTGGCCGGAGGGATGACGCTGGACAATGCCATCGATCAGCCAGTCGGCGTATTCCGGGATAAGACACACTGCCAGGCCGGCCGGCAAGAGCCCCAGCGCGAGGACCGAGGGCCGAGGCCAGCGGTCTGCCACCGCGCCGCCCAGGTAGTAGCCTGCCGCCAGTGCGATGAGCACCACCCCTATCTGGCTGACCCAGACATGAAACGAGCTGCCAAAGTACCTCGGCAAGAAGCGCGCCCCGATGATTTCCAGAACCATCATGATAAAGCCGCCCGTAAAGACCAGGACGGCCGCCGCCGTGTTTCTCATGCCTGAGTGCATTTCACTTATTTGGGTAGCCGCTCTTAATCTTAATCTTAATCTTAATCTTACCGTTGCCTTCGGCCAGGTTCAGGACGATCGAAGTGCTGGCACGATCCAGTTGGTCGCGCACGGCGATGGTTCCGGGCAGCTTTTGCAGAATCGGCTCAAGCCACGCGACGAAAGCCAGAGACGCTCGATAAACCTCCAGTTTTTCATGGTCGAACAGGTAGTTCATTCGGATTAAGATTAAGATTAAGATTAAGATTAGGATTGGGAGCCGGGAACTGCGACTCAAAAAAGTGAAATGCGCCCCCATGCCTTGAGCATTCGTGGTTGACGAGGGGGAAGCGTCATCATATTGGACGAAGGAGGCCGGGTTGACTATGCTGTGGGGCGGTGGAAAGCATCTTGGAAAAGGCGCTCGGTCACGATGGCGAACAGGCTGCGGTGGCGGAGAAGCGAGACTTGCTGGCGCGGCTGCTGGGGCGGCTGGCGCACGAGATTCGCAACCCGCTCAGTTCGCTGGACATCCATGTGCAGTTGCTCGAGGAGGACCTCGGCACGCTGGCACCGCAGGTGCGGCAGCAGTTGACGGGGCGGCTGGAAATTATCCAGGGCGAACTGCACCGGCTGGAAAGCATCGTGGAAAACTTTCTGAGGCTCAGCGGCCCGTCGGCCCTGGATTTGGAGCGGGTGGAGATGATCAAGCTGGTGACGCACGTCTGCGAGCTGCTTCGTCCAGAGGCCGCGGCGCGGGAGATTGAGGTGGTTACCAGCCTGGCGGAGGGGTTGCCCGAGGTGATGGTCGACCCGGTCCGCCTGACCCAGGCGCTGCTGAACCTGGTCATCAACGCCATGCAGGCGGTGGAACGAAAAGGGCGGATCGAGGTGAGCGGAACCTTGGCCGCCGAAACCCTCACGCTGTCGGTGAGCGATAGCGGCCCCGGCATTCCGCCGGAAAGGCTGGCCTCCATCTTCGACCCTTATTTCACGACTAAACCGGAGGGGAGCGGGCTGGGGTTGTGGATTGCGCAGCAAATCGTCACCGCGCATGGCGGGGGCCTCAAGGCCCAGAATGCCCCGGGCGGAGGAGCGGTATTCGCGATGAGTTTGCCCCTGCGGCGGTAACTGCGCTCATGGACAAATCCAAGGTCAAGATTTTGGTGGTGGATGACGAGCAGGGGCTTTGCGCGGGGATTGCGGAGGCCTTGCGGCGGGAAGGGTATGTCGTGGATGCCACGACCGATGCGCAGGAGGCCTTGAGACTGGCGCGGGAGCGGCTTTACAACCTGGTGGTGTCGGACCTCAAGATGCCCGGGCTGAGCGGGTTGGACTTGCTGGGCCAAGTTCGGGCACGCACCCGCGACACCTTGTTTATCCTGATGACCGCCTACGGCACGGTGGAGAATGCCGTCGAGGCGATGAAGCAAGGCGCCTACGATTATCTGCCCAAGCCGCTGGACCTGAAGCGGCTGCGGGTGCTGGTGCAAAAGGCGCTCGAGTTCCAGGCCGTCGTGGCGGAGAACAACGAGTTGCGGACTCGCTTGCGGACCCGTTCGGAGCCGAGCCTGCTGCTGGGGGAGAGCGAGTCCATGCGCGCCATTGGCCGGCTGGTCGAGGAGGTGGCAAACAGCGAGGTGACGGTATTGATCGAGGGAGAGAGCGGGACGGGCAAGGAAATCGTGGCCCGCTCGATCCATACGTTGAGCGCGCGGCGCGACAAGCCGTTCATCTCCGTCAATTGCGCGGCCCTGGCGGAACAGTTGCTCGAGGCCGAGCTCTTTGGCCATGTCAAAGGCGCCTTTACCGGGGCGGTCGCCAACAAGCCCGGACGGTTTCAATTGGCGGACGGGGGCACGCTGTTTCTGGACGAGATCGGGGACCTCTCACCCAAAGGGCAGGGCGACCTTTTGCGGGTGCTCGAGGAGAGCGCGTTCCGGATGGTGGGCGGTTCGGAACTGATCCGGGTGAACGTGCGCGTGCTCAGCGCCACCAACAAGAACCTCCAGCAAGCCGTCTCCGGGGGGAAGTTTCGCGAGGACCTGTTTTACCGCTTGCAGATTGTGCCGATTGTGATGCCGCCCTTGCGCGAGCGGGCGGAAGACATTCCGCTGCTCATCGAGAGTTTCTTCGAGCATTTCAGCGCCAAGCACAAACGCCGCCGCAAAGGCCTGTCTGCCGAGGCCCTCCAGCTCTGCCAGCGTTTCCCCTGGCCTGGCAATGTCCGGCAACTGCGCAATACTATCGAGCGTCTGGTCATCACCTGTCGCGAGTCGGTGGTTGAGGTCGAGCAGATGCCGGACTTTCTGCGCGACTACGATCGGAAGACCACCACTTTCCAGGTGCGGCCCGGGACGCCCCTGGCCGAAGTGGAGAAGATGCTCATTCGGCAGACGCTCACGCATGTCAGCAGCAACCGGGAGGAAGCCGCGAAAGCGCTGGGCATCAGCCGGCGCGCCTTGCAGTACAAGCTCAAAGAGTACGGACTGCTCGATCTCGAGAAGGAGACCCTTGCACAGCCGGCAGTTCAGCCAGTGCAGGAATTGCGCCCGAGCGCCTCTTAAGGTTGGAGAGGAGGGCGGGCCTTGCGCGCTGAGTATCGGTATAACTTCCTGAATTCAAACTAGTTACGTTGACAGACCCGCGGATGGCACGTCCTATGCCTTAGGGTTGGCCGGTTGCTTCACAGGAGCAACTGAACTTAACCATGTTCAAGTAGTTTAACTAGTCGACTATGAGCGAAACAAACACCGCGGTTCCCACCAGTTCAACGCAGTGCGCATGCTCTGCCGCCCCGGCGGCTCAGCCAGCCACTCCCCCTGCCGTCGCGCCTCGGCCGCAGGCGCAACCCCCTGCAGCCGCCGCCCCGGCGCCGGCTGCCCCCAAAGTCTCAAAGCGCGGATTCCGCAAGCATTAATCAGAGCATCCGCAACCGGATCGAAGGGTAACAGCCCGCTGGGGTGTAGCGTGGCTAGAGCAGCGCGCTGGCGCCGTCCTGTAAAGGGGGGCGCCGGCCTTTTTTGTTTTTGAGTCGTGACGGGGTGCGTCGGCGATAGCTCCGTTAGGAGCGCCATATTTATAGTCCAGATGCCGCGAGGTGGCCAAGCTCCGTTAGGAGCGGCACGCCGAGGCAGCACAACCCGGACCACTGACATGCCGCTCCTGACGGAGCTTGAGAAGGGGCGTGTGTGGAGGCGTTTCTATAAATATGCCGCTCCTAACGGAGCTGTGGCCTCGGTTCCGCGCCGTGAAACTTCGCGGTTAACGGAACTTTGCGCGGTCCCATTGTCATTGCAACACCAACGGATCTTTATTAATGACCGCCGGTCCTGCACAGGTTTGGAGTTGGGCGGTGCAAACAATGCACGGCAGCCTGCGGCAGGGGCCGGATTACGGGTCAAGGCCCGAGGGGTCCAGGTTTTTATCCTCTTATGGTCCAAGAGGTTACGGATGTGAGGCTAAATGTGGCACGCAAGTAGCGTAGGTACGAGTTCAATGATTCCTGCCATCCAGAGCCTGTTGAAGTTGCAAGCGCTCGAACTCGGTGAAGAGACCGGCAAGGGCGTCGAAGCCGAAATCGCCAAACTGCGCAGCCAAGTCCCACCGCCCATCCTCGGGCACTATGATCGGCTGCGAGTCCGGGGGAAGAAGGGGGTGGCGGTGGTGCGCAACCAGGTCTGCACGGGTTGCCACATGCAACAACCGATCAGCAAGATTACCATCCTCATGCGAGAAGAGGACATTCAACTGTGCGATACGTGCGGTCGCTATCTTTATTTGCCCGACCGGGCCGAGAGCGAATTTGTGGAGCACATGGCTGCGGCCAAGCCGGTGGAACCCGCCGTCGGGAAGCCGGCGCGCAAGCCGCGAAAGCGCAAAGAGGGCAAGGCCTTGGTCACGGCCTTGGCTACCTGAGCAGAGCGAAACGCGCTGAAGCCGCCAGCTTTCGATTTCCCTTCGAGCATGCCACTGGAGGAGACCATCCCCGTTGCCGTTCCGGCCACGCTGGGCGAACACACGCGCCTGGCGCTGATCGTGCCGGAGTTGCGCGAGCGCGACACGGCCGGCATTATTGGCGAGTTGAGCCAGGTCTTGCAGCGGCACGGCTGCGTCACCGACGTGCTGCCCTTTTATCACACCGCGCTGAACCAGGAGCTGTTGAACAACTCGGCCCTCGCGTGCGGGCTGGCTTTCCCGCACGCGCGGCTGAGCGGGGTGAAGCAACTGACTTTCGCCCTGGGGCGAACGCCTGAGCCGGTGAGCTGGGGCGCCAAAGGCTCGTGGCGCGTGCAACTGGTCTTTCTCCTGGCCGTTCCGGCTACGGATGCGGCCGGTTACTTAAACCTGCTGGCGAGCCTTGCACGGTTGGGCCAACGAACCGACCTGCTGGACCGGTTGCGCGCCGCCGAGAACGCCGAAGCCATTCTGGCGGTGCTCGAGAGAATCAGGACCCGCCCAGGATGACGCAAATCCTGCTGAAGATGGCATTGCTGGCCTACGCCGCCGGCGGCGCGGGCAGCCTCTTGGCTCTTCGACGCGAGAAGGCCGCCAACTGCATCGGTTTCGGCGGCGCAGTCTTGGGCGGCCTGTGCGGCCTGGGGGCGGCTCTCGCCGCCCTGACTTCCGGGCCGGCCGTCACGGCGGCGGCATTTGAGCTTTGGCCCTCCGGCGTTCCATACGTGAAGCTTGCCGTCAAGCTTGACGCGCTCAGCGCGTTCTTTGTGCTGCTCGTCTCTCTGTTGTCGATCGCGCTTTCCATCTATTCGCTGGGCTACGCACGGGGCTTTTACGGGCGGAAGAAGGTCGGCGTTCTGGGCGCGTTTTACAACGCCCTGCTGCTGGCCATAACCCTGGTGTTCACTTCGGCGAACGCATTTTTCTTCCTCATCGCCTGGGAGATCATGGCGCTGACGGCGTATTGCCTCGTCAGCTTCGAGCATGAGAAGACCGAGGCGCGGAATGCGGGGGTGCTCTTTTTCGTTATGTCGCACATCGGCACGGGCGCTTTGATCCTGGGTTTTCTGGTGCTGTTCCAGGCCACGGGGGACTTCGGTTTCGACGGCTTCCGGGCGCTGGGCGGGGGCATGACTGCCGGGCGGCGGGACGCGGCCTTCCTCCTGTTCCTGTTTGGGTTCGGGATGAAGGCGGGGATCGTGCCGCTGCATGTGTGGCTGCCCGAGGCGCATCCGGTGGCTCCGAGCAACGTGTCGGCCCTGCTGTCGGGCGTGCTGATCAAGACGGGGATATACGGTTTGACGCGGGTGCTGTTCGATTTTTTGGGGGCGCCGCCCAACTGGTGGGGCGTGACGGTGCTGACGCTCGGGACGACGTCGGCGGTGCTGGGGGTGCTGTATGCGCTGATGGAACATGATTTGAAACGGCTGCTGGCCTATCACAGCATCGAGAACATCGGCATAATCCTGATGGGCCTGGGGGCCTCGTTGATGTTCCTGCACACGCATCACCCCGTGCTGGCCGCCCTGGCGCTCATCGCCGGGCTCTATCACACGATGAACCACGCGGTTTTCAAGGCCCTGCTCTTTCTCGGGGCTGGGGCAGTGCTGCACGCCACGCATACTCGCAACATGGAGGAGCTAGGCGGGCTCATCAAGCGCATGCCCAAGACGGCCTTTTGTTTCCTCGTCGGCGCGGTGGCCATTTCGGCCCTCCCGCCTCTAAACGGCTTCATCAGCGAATGGCTCACCTACCAATCGCTCTTGCAGGGGTTCGGCACGACCAACAGCCTGGTGCGCATCCTGTTCCCCCTGAGTGGGGCGATGCTGGCGCTGACCGGCGCTTTGGCCGCGGCGTGCTTTGTGAAAGCCTTTGGGATTACGTTCCTTGCTCAACCCCGCAGCGAGGCGGCGGCGCGTGCGCAGGAGGCCTCCCCGGCGATGCTGGCCGGCATGGGTTTACTGGTAAGCGCGTGCCTGTTTCTGGGACTCTTTCCCACGACGTTCGTGAAACTCTTCGATCCGATCACCCGGCAGCTCATGGGCGAGCAACTCAGTTCGCAACTGGGCCTCGCCCACGGCTGGGCGCTCGCCAACACCCAGCCCCAAGGCGGCACGGTCTCGACGCTGGGCATGGCCCTGATGGGGATTTGCCTGCTGCCGGTGCCATTGGTTTTGTGGCTGTGGTTCGGACGCCAGGCCGGGACGCGCATTGGACCGACCTGGGATTGCGGCTTGCGCGGGCTCACGCCGGCGATGGAATACACCGCCACCGGTTTCTCGAAGCCGATTCGGATGATATTCAAGGCCCTCTTCCGGCCGCATCGCGAGGTGCAGCGCGAGTACGACTACTCGCCGTACTTCGCCAAGACGCTGCGGTTTGAGAGCCACATCGAAGAGGCCTTCGTTACGCGCCTCTACCGGCCTTTTAACCGGGCCGTGCTGCGGGCCTCCCGGCGGATGCGCGCCCTGCAGGCGGGCAGCATTCAGGCCTACCTGATTTATATCTTCGTGACCTTGCTGGCGCTCCTGCTTTTGGCTTTATGAAGAGAAGTCCGAACCACGAAGTCTCAATGAAATCCCTCAGACCGACGCCGCGAAATCCGAAATCCGAGGCCCCGAAATCCGAAGGAAATCCGAAATCCGAGATCCGAAGTCCGCATGCGGTCCCTCATTCGGTGCGGTCGCTGCGCGGCACGGAAGCGCCTGTGGCCTCAGTATTGAGTGCCGAGCCAACGCCCGAAAGCTTTGCGATCCCTGCCTTCGGATTCCCGCCTGCGCCGAGGCTTCGGCGGGCAAGTCGGCCTTCGGATTTCGGATTTCCTTCGGATTTCGGATTTCGGATTTCGGATTTTGTTTTATGACCGCCGTTCTCGCCCTGTTTTTGCAGACCCTGCTGCTGCTGGCCCTGGCGCCGCTGGTGAGCGGTTGCATCCGGAATTGGAAGGCGAAGCTGCAAAACCGGCGCGGGCCGCCGGTGTGGCAGCCTTATCTTGACCTGGCCAAGTTCTTGCGCAAGGACATGGCTATCTCGGAGCATGCCTCCTGGATTTTTTGCGCGATGCCTTACGTCCTGTTCATCTCGACGCTCCTGGCGGGTTTAATGGTCCCGTTGGTCAGCGCGCACGCCCCGTTGAGCCTGTTTGGGGATGCCCTCGCCCTGGTGGGTCTGCTGGCTTTGGGGCGCTTTTTCCTCGCCCTGGGCGGATTGGACCCGGCGAGCGCCTTTGGGGGCATGGGCAGCAGCCGGGAGATGACGATCTCCGCCATTGCCGAGCCGGCCCTGATGCTGGCGATCTTCACCGTGGCCATCACCGCCGGTTCGACCAATCTGAGCCAGATGCTGCTGGCCGCCCAGGGCCCCACGTGGAAGCTGCTCAACCCGGCCCACGTGCTGGCCTTTGCCGCCCTGTTCATTGTGCTGCTGGCGGAGACGGGCCGCATCCCGGTCGATAACCCGGCGACGCACCTCGAGCTGACGATGATCCACGAAGCGATGATCCTCGAATACTCGGGCCGCTACCTGGCGTTGATCGAGTGGAGCGCGTCGGTCAAACAGCTCCTGCTGATGGCGCTGCTGGTGAATGTGTTCTTTCCCGTCGGAATCGCCACCAGCCTGACGGCGCCCGCCTTGGGTTTGGCGTTCCTTTGTCTGGCGGGCAAACTGGCCGCGGTGGCGGGGGCGGTGGTTCTGGTAGAGACTACCAATGCCAAGCTCCGGCTGTTTCGCGTGCCGGATTTGTTGAGCACGGCTTTCATCCTGGCAACGCTGGCCTTGTTCTCGACGTTCCTCTTCCAATGAATCGAACCCCTAACGCCCGGAGCGCAGAGCGTGCGAGCGTAGAGCCTGAAGGCGTCCGGTCTCTTCCCACGCTCCACGCTCCACGCTCCACGCTCCACGCCGCCCTATGACCGCCCCTCAATCGGAACTCGCCTCCCAATGGATCACGTTGCTGGCCGCGGGCATGCTGGTGATTCAGCTCCTCATGGCCGTCCAACGGATGATCCTGACGAGCATCCGGCTCTTCGCGCTGCAATCATTGTTGCTGGCTTTTATTGCGGCGATCATCGCCTATTTCGACAACGCCACCGATGTTTATTGGGTGGCAGGTCTGACGTTCCTGGGCAAGGTCCTGTTCCTGCCCTGGCTGCTGGGGCGCCAGGTCCGGCGCATGGCGATCCACCAGGAAATCGAGCCGCTGCTTAATTCGACTGCGTCGATGTTGCTCTGCGGCGCATTCACGATGCTGGGCTATGTGGTGGCGCGTCCGTTCACCTCGCTCGAGCGTCTGGGCAACAACACCCTGGCCATTGCCATTACCCTCTTGTTGACGGGGTTCTTTCTCATGATTAACCGCCGCAAGGCAATCACCCAGGTGCTGGCCCTCCTGGCGGTCGAAAACGGAGTCATGCTCGCAGCCGTTGCCTTGACGACCTATGGCATGCCGCTGGTGGTCGAGTTGGGCATTTTCTTCGATGTCATGGTGGCAGTCATGGTGCTGGGCATCCTGGTTTATCGCATCCGCGAGACTTTCGCCTCGATGGACGTGGGCAAGTTGAGCGAGTTGAAAGGATAATTCCCACTGGAATACGGCGTCAAGAGAAAATAACATGAACAATTATGGCGCAGGAGTTTTGGCCGCTGGCAAGGCGCGAGCGAGGCGCATAT
>Ga0209415_10010473_pt1 | contig 15764 bp, 7 predicted proteins | sample PeaSoiSIISIP2007_FD_187696 | JGI IMG/M metagenome (GOLD analysis project Ga0209415, IMG submission 187696) | Peat soil microbial communities from Weissenstadt, Germany - SII-SIP-2007 (SPAdes) (version 2) | ecosystem: Environmental > Terrestrial > Soil > Wetlands > Peat | place: Germany... | reverse complement strand
CCGACGACGACCAACCCGATCACGAGGATCAGGTTGAGGGCGAGGACAACGATGAGACGGCTCGAACGCGTCATCAGACCCTCTAGTCGATCTCCCACACCGACCAAAACCGAAATTCGACCCCTACCGGCTCAGTGCGCCGCCTTCTTCTTGGCCACCGGCGCTGGGGCGAGGAGCCCATCGGACAGCGTGTCCAGGGACACGACGGTCTGCTGGGAGGCCGAGATCCCGGTGTGCGCTCCGGTCGTGTACGTGTACGACGCCAGGACCCCCACGAAGTTGGCGTTCTGCAGGAAGGTGGTCACGTCGGTCGCGGTGATCCCCATGGCGCCGTTGGCCGCGTTCCCCATCATGGTCATGGCGTCGTAGGTCTGGGCATACGGGATGATCGAACCCTGCAATGACGAAGTGCCGAGGGCGGCCAGCAGGCGCTTGCGGAAGCTGAGCGGGCCCGCGGAAGCCGGTCCCGTGCCTGCGACCGCGCCGGTCGGCACCACGACCGAGACGCCCTTGGTGGCGCCACCGGCCTTCGACCCCACGCCGGCCTGGGTCGCCGTGGGACCGGCGATGACCGGCACCGTCCACCCGAGCGCGGCCCGTGCCGACAGCACCGCGGCCACCGCCCCCGAGTCGTCGAGAACGACGAGCACCTTGGGGTGGGTGGCCCGGACCTGCCCGAGCGCGGCCGATGCGCCGCGGCCCGACGGCGACACGGTGGCCCGGCCGGTGATGGTGAAGCCGTCCGCTGTGGACACCGAGGCGAAATGGGCCGCACCCTGGCGGCTCGGCACGTCGTTGGTGATCACCAGGCCCACCGATGTCACCTTTTCCTTCTTCAGCGCCTTGGCGATGACGAAGGCCTGGGACTCCATCGAGGCGGTCATCGGGTACGTGTTGGGGAAGCCCTTCGGCACGAATGTGCTCTGCAGGGTGGACAGGCTGATCTCGGGGACCCCCAGCTGGCCGAGGTAGGTGGCCGTGGAGGTGCCCAGGAAGCTGCCCACCACGATCCCGGCCTTCTCGCTGTTCACCAGGTCGAGGATCGCCTGGTCGTCAAGCGTCGGGTTGCCCTGGTTGTTCTTGTACATGAGCTCGAAGCAGCTGTTGCGGGGCGGGACGCCGTTGCCCGCGTTGACCTTGGCGATGCCGAGCTCGAGCCCGGTGAGATACGCGTGGCCCAACGCGGCGCCGGGGCCCGAGAGGTCGAGGGAGGCGCCGATCACGACGACCCGGGAGGTGTCGCACCCGGGGGGCGGCGGCACGACCGTGGTCGACACCACGGCGTTGTTGGTCGAGTTGCACGCGGTCAGCGCGGCTCCCGCGAAGCCGACGCAGAGCAGCACCCTGGCGTGGCGCCGGCTCAAACGCTCGCGTGTTCTCTTCACGTCATCGCTCCCCGGATGGTTCAGACGGCCGCAACACCGAGGTAGGACTCCACGACCCGTGGGTGGCGGAGCACCTCGAGGGGCTCGCCCTCCGCGACGACGGCCCCGGTGTCCAGGGCCACGATGCGGTCGGCGAGCGCCCGGGTGAGGCCCATGTCGTGCTCGATGAGCATCAGGCTGCAGCGCAGGCCCACCCGGATGTCACGGAGCACCGGGGCCAGGGCCTCCGTCTCGGCCTGGGCCAACCCGGCCGACGGCTCGTCGAGGAGGACCACCGAGGGCCGTTGGGCCACGATGACCGCGAGCTCGAGCAGCCGGCGCAGCCCGGTCGAGAGGTCCGAGCCGAGCTGGTCCTTGAAGTCGCCGAGCCCCAGCATGTCGATGACCTCTTCGGCCGCCACCGCGACCCGCTTCTCGGCCCGGCCGACGGTGGGCGAACAGAGCATGGTGGTGATGATCCCGGGCGAGTGGACCCGGCGCGACACGGCCAGCGAGACGGTCTCTTGGACGGTCAGTCCCGGCCACAGCCGGGCGGCCTGGAAGGAACGGCCGAGGCCGAACGCCGCGCGACGATGGGCGGGCCAGTCACTGATGTCGGTCGAGTGCATCGTGACCACGCCGCTGTTCGGACGCAGCTGGCCCGAGATGATCTCGAACACGGTGGTCTTGCCGGCGCCGTTGGGCCCGATGAGCCCGAGGATCTCGCCGTTGTTGAGCTCCAGGCTCACGTCGTCGACGGCCAACACCCCACCGAAGCGCTTGACGATCCCCTGCGCGGAGAGGACGACCCCGGACTCCTCGCTGCGCGCGGTCAATCTCTGGTCGTCGATGCGCAGGTTCGAAAGCGAGGTGGTCGACAGCGCCCCGGCGCCGTCGGGCCGGGCCCGCACCCCGGCGCCGGCCGGCTGGGCGGCCGCCATCCCCGTGCCGGCGTCGGCGTGCTGGCGGGCCCCCTCCAAGAGGACGGATCGAACGAGCTCCTCGTGCTCGATCAACTCGGAGGTCGGCCCCTGGAAGACCACCTGGCCCTTCTCCATGAAGGTCGCCCGGGAGCACATCCGCAGGGCCAGGTTGACCGACTGCTCGACCAAGATGACCGCGGTCCCCCGCTCGTTGATGTCCTTCACGATCGCGAGCAGCGACTCGATCACCGTCGGGGCCAGACCGAGCGAGAGCTCGTCGATGATCATCAGGCGGGGCTGGGCGATGAACGCCATGGCGAGGCTCAGCATCTGCTGCTCGCCGCCCGAGAGGCTCCCGGCCGGCGTGCTCAGGCGGGCCTCGATTGCCGGGAAGTAGCCGAGCACCGCCTTGGTGGCCTGCTTGACGTAGCCGGCGTCCTTCTCGTAGAGCCAGGCGGCCATCTTCAGGTTGTCGGCGGTGGTCAGCCCCGGGAAGATGCCCCGGTCGCCGGGCACCATGGCGATGCCCAACTTCACGATGCGGTTGGGGTCGAGCGTCGTGATCGGCTGCCCGTCGAACAGCACCTCGCCACCGGTGGGGATGACCAGGCCGCACAGGGCCTTGACCAGGGTGGACTTCCCTGCCCCATTGGTCCCGAGCACCGCCACCATCTCACCGTCGTCGATGTCGAAGTCGATGCCGAAGAGCACCCGGACGTTGTCGTAGCCCGCCTCGATGCCGCGGGCCATGAGCAGCTTGCCGCGCCCCTCGACGCGGTCGCGGCGGACCTCGATGTCGGCCTTGACCGACGCGTCGAGGCGTTCGATGTCCTGGGCCATGTAACGGCTGGAGCGGCGCAGCAACCCGGTGCCCAAGAGCAGCAGCGGGGCGAACAGCCAGAAGCTGGCTCGGTAGCCGAAGTCGGTGCCGATCGCGGCGGCCAACGAGGCACCGATGGTGCCGACCGGTCCGACGAAGAAGACCCCCAAGGTGAACCACAGCGAGCTGAGCGCGTACCCGAGCGTCATCAAACGGGCCGGCAAGGCGACCGACAGGGCGGCGTACACGCCCGCCACGACCCATGCGGCCGCGGTCGAAAACGCGATGTTGGCCGCCACCGAGAGGACGAGCGACGGGCTCAGGGCGAGCACGATGGCCAGGACGAACGCGACGAACGCGCCACGGGTGACCATGCGCATGCCCTGAGCCGGGTCCGAACGGAACAGCCGAGGGAGCACGATCGCGGCGAGCAGGACCCCGACCGCAGCTCCGGCCGAGGAGAGGTCGAGGGCGATGTGTCGGCCGGCCGCCTCTTGATGGAAGACGTTCAGGTACAAGAGGTTCGTGTAGAAGGCGATCCCGAAGAAGGTCACCGAAAGCAACGGCAGGGCCCGGTAAAGCGTCCTGACCGAGGGCACCGAGAACAGCACCCGGGCCGCCTCGGGGAGGGTCGCCGGTCCCTCGGCGGCGGCCGGTGTTGCCGTCGTGTCCCCGAGCGCGGCCCCCTGTCCGCGCCCGATCGGCAGCACCCGGCTGCCGATCGCGACCAGGAGGACGGCGATGCCGGCCAGCGCGAAGAACGGCGCCTGCCAGCCGAACCCGGTCCCGAACGCGAACGCGACCGGCGCGGCCAACGCGACCGCCGCCACCCCGACGAAGCGGTGGGACAGGATCGCCCGGGTCCGCACCTCGACCGGGTAGTACTGCGCCAGGGCGCCGTGCTGGGTCGAGGTGAGCGCGCCCGATATCGAAATCACCAAGAACACACCGAAGTAGAGGATCACGGTGTTGGGCACCAGGCCGGCGATCCCGAGCAGGACGGCCAGGGCGGCGAAGACGACGACGAAGCGCAGCGCGAAGCGCCATAGGTTCCGCCTGTTCGCGGCGACGGCGACGGGAAGGTCGGGGCCGATCCCGAGCTGGATCTGCTGGACCACCGCTCCGGTCAGGACGATGAGGGCGGAGTGGTACGCGTCCTGGATGCCCACGAGCTGGAGCGCGACCAGGGTGCCCGCCATGAGCAGGCACGCGTTGAACCCCATCAGGACGAGGAGGGGGGTGACCGGGTACGGGGCCGTCAGGCGGCGCGGGTCAAAGACGGAGAGCCGGTCGTGCTCCAACTTCGGATCGGCCACCGCGGCCGTGGCGGTGAGGGTCACGGTTCTGCCGACGGGCCTCGAACGTCGGGAGCGGCCAATCCCGGATCGCCGTCGAGAACCGACGGTGGCCCACCCGAGCTGACCGTCGCGTGCCCGCCCCCGGCCCCCGACCTCGATGGCGCCGGGGCGTCGGCGAGCAGTTCCCCGTTTGGTCCGGCCCGGTTTGCCGCCTCGAGGTGCTCGGCCGCGGCCGCCGCGGTCGACACCAAGATGCCCTCTCCGACCTGGCCCTCGTCTGCTTGGTCGCCCAAGTGCAGACCGGTGTTGGTCAGGTGCCGTCGCCGCGCCACCAGCCCCAGCAACCCGTCGCGAGCCCTGTACATGACTCCGCCGAGGCCCTCGGGCAGGAAGATCAACAGCAGCAAGATCCCGCCGCCGTTGACAAGCAGGGCCCAACCGGGCGGCAGGAAGTACAGCGCACTCCAGACCGCGACCGCGCCCACCACGACGCCGGGCAACGAACCCAAGCCGCCGATCACCACCATGGTGAACAGGGCAATGTCGATGTCGGCGGTAAACGACCCGTTGTTCACACCCTGTTGCTGGACCACGAACAGGGCTCCGGCGAAGCCGGCGATCGCGCCCGAGATCAAGAACGCGATGAGCTTCTGGCGGGTGGTGTTCAACGCCGAGGCCCGGGCGGCGGCCTCGTTGTCACGGGTCGCGATCAAGCTCCGACCAATTCGGCTCCGCCGCAGCGATCGCACCGCCATCAGGCAGAGGAAGAAGCCGATGAGACAGAAGTAATAGATGTCCGAATCCGAGCTGAGCCGGTTGGCGTCTCCGAAGATCGAGGGTCGGTTGGCCGAGGTGGTGACCAGCCAGGTGAGATACGACGGGGACAACAGATAGACGGACGCGCAGACGCCGAAGGCCAGGGTGGTGACGGCCAGGAATGGGCCCTGGATCCGCAGCGCCGGCACGCCGATGACCAGGGCGACCAGGGCCCCGACCACCACTGCGACCGCCAGAGCGGCGAAGAAGTCCCAGCCGTGGCGGGAGTAGAGATCGGCCGCGACCGCGCCGGCCAACCCCGCGATGCCGAACTGCCCGAGCGAGATCTGGCCCGTCCAGCCGGTAAGGACCAAGAGCGACAGGCCGACGATGGCGTAGATGAGGATGATCGAGGCGAGGTAGGTCTGGCTGTCCGAGATCATGAACGGCAGCAGGATCGCCACGGCCGCCAGCGCCAACTTGGAACCCCGAATCGACCAGCGCACCTCGGGGAGGGCGGCCAGAGCCCGAGGGATCGGCCGCACCGCCACCACCGAGCGCCAGGTCGACTGCTCGGACTCCGCGCTCCGGGTGTAGCTCTTTCGTTGGATCAGCAGGGCCCCGATGATCACGATCACCAAGGTCGCGTCCACGAACGTGGTGTTCGAGTAGGTCCAGGTCGCGCCGGCATCGAAGACGCCGATGGCGATGGCGGCCACCGCGGTCCTCGGCATTGACTCCATCCGGCCGATCACCGCGGCGGCCAGGATCCGGATCAGGACGTCGTCGCCGGTGGTCGACACGGTCTGGAAGCCGCCGAATCCGAGCACCGGGGTCTGCAGCAGGATCGCCACCGTGGAGAGCAGGGCGGCGACGATCCAGATGATGGTGTCGAGTCGCGGGACCGGGACGCCGAGGAGGGTGGCCCGCTCGCCGTTCTCCGAGGCGGCCCGGATGGCGAGCCCGTACCTGGAGCGGCGCATGAAGAGGGCCAGTGCGACCACGATGACCACCGTGCCCAAGAAGGCCACGATGTCGTTGCCCGAGAACACCACCGGGAAGATCGTGAACTGGCTGTGGAGCGGGGTGTTGAACGTCTGGTGGGCCGCCGCCGTGGTGCACGAGGAGTTGTTGGCCGGGTTGCAGAACAAGATGGGCAAGATGGCCGAAATGCCCGTGAGCGCCTGGGCCAGTCCGATGGTGGCGACGGTCAGGATCAGTCGGGAGCTCTTGCGGAAGTGCCGGGGCAAGAGACTGAGGATCGCCCCGATCACCACGGCGGCGACGATCCCGATCAGGCACGACAGGACGAAGTTGATGCCGTAGGTGACGTTCATCTCGATGGCCAGGATCGCCCCGATGACCCCGATCTGGGCCTGCGCGAAGTTGATGATCCGGTTGCCCCGGTAGACCAGGACGATCCCCATCGCCAGCAGCGCGTAGATCGACCCGTAGATGACCCCGAGCAGGACGATTCCGAGCGGCAGGCCCTTGGTGAGGAGGTGGTTCAGGATCACCCAGACCACCACGGCCCCCGCCGCCCACCCGATCTGGGATCGGGCCGCCCAGAGAGCCTGTTTGACCCGGTCGATCACCGACCCGGGGGGCTTCTCGTCGGAAACTACGGGCGCTGCTTGCATGGCGCCATCGCCCCCCGGTTCTCGCGACCTGGCTCAGTCGTGGAGATCGAGGCGAACCTAACGATCGACCTCATGAATGTCAACGCCAACCCGACCCCGCCCCTGGACCCCTGAAATCGTTTCTACGCCGTCGGGTGGGTATTGTAACGCCGCGGCTTTCGGGCGGCTAGGCGGCCGGGGGGCGACGGAGCGGACAGCTACCGTTGGACCCGGGTCGAGACCGAGGAGGGGGAACATGGGAATCATTGGACGCAGGACCCACAAGGCCGGGCACCGAAAGCTCGGTTTTGTCGTTGTCAGCGGCTTGGCGGCAGTCTCGATGTTGACCCTCGGCGCGGCCGCCGTCGCCGCGGGCGGCCCCGCGCTCACGAAGAAGGGTCCGGCCAACGAGGGCCCGTACCCGTACGCCTACCCGGCGTCGGGCAACATCAAGGCCGGCACGGGGACCACGGTGAACGGTACCGCCTGCACGCCCAGCACCCCCCAGTTCAACGGCTCCTACGCCGCCCCCTGCGTGCCCAAGTTCACCGGGAACAACGGCGGTGCGACCTCCAACGGCGTGACCGCGAACACCATCACGCTGGCCCAGATCGAGTACCCGACCACCTCCAACGCCCAGGAGCTCCAGGCCCAGGCGGCTGCGGCAGGCATCGCCCCCCAGCCGGTGATCGACCAGGTCGAGCAGGTCTTCCTCAACTACTTCAACAAGGCCTTCGAGCTCTACGGCCGCAAGGTCGTCATCACGCCGGTGACCGCCACGGGGAACTCCACCCTGGAGGCGCTCGACGAGGACCAGACCCAGGCCTGTGCCGACGCCACCACCATCGCCAACCAGGTGCACGCGTTCGGCGAGACCGGCTTCCTCTATGAGATCCAGGGCGGCGGTTCGGCACCCTTCTCCCAGTGCGCCCAACAGGAGAAGCTGGTCGAGTTCAACGGGAACGCCTACTTCGGCGAGAACATCTTCCAGGGGGAGAACCCCTACGTCTGGGGGACTCTTGCCTCCTGCACCAACATCGCGGCCCAGATGGCCGAGGTGATCGGCAAGCAGATGGCCGGGAAGAAGGCCATCTACGCCGGTGAGGCGGACCTGAAGAGCAAGGTCCGCAAGTTCGGCACCTACATCCCCAACGTCAACTCCTACATCGGCTGCAACGGGAGCCCGAGCAGCACCGAGGTGAAGCTGCTCACGACCAAGTACCACGTGCCGTTGAGCGCGGTGGACACGTTCTTCCACTACAACCTGGACATCTCCACCTTCGCGCAGTCGGCCCAGCAGGCCATGGTGCAGTTCAAGGCGGCCGGGGTGACCACCGTCGTGCTGGCCTGCGACCCGTTCTCGGTCGGTTTCCTGACCAAGGCGGCGGCGGCGCAGAACTACTACCCCGAGTGGATGCTCGAGGGCACCGCGGCAACCGACACCGACAACTACGGCCAGACCTACGACCCGGCCGAGGTGACCGGTCACCTGTTCGGGGTGAGCGAGGCCAATGCCACCGTCGACATCTACGGCCCCAGCTCGCCGGCCGGCAAGCTCTACCAGAAGCTCACCGGACACGCGATCCCGGCGGAGACCGACGGTAACTACGCGGGCCTCGTCGAGATCTTCGACGCCCTGCAGGCGGCCGGGCCCGACCTCACCCCCCAGAACATGGCCCGGGGCATGCACGCGCTGCCGGTCCTCGGCGCCCCCTCGTTCTCGTACGGGACGTGGAGCTGGAACCAGAGTCCGACCGGCCAGAGCGGAGCCGGTGAGCACAGCAGCCTGATCGACGCCCGCTTCGTCTGGTGGAACCCCACGTTGACCTCGCCGGTCGACGGCAAGGCGGGCTCCTTCGTGGCGGTTGCCAACGGGAAGCGCTGGGGCCTCGGCCAGTGGCCGAAGACGCTGCCGGCACTGTTCACGTCCTGATCGAGGAGCCGCCCGAGTGACCGAGGTCGGGACCGACCCGCGGGTCGAATACGCCGGTCGGGGCATGCTGCTCGCCTGGTGGGCGCAGCAGCAGCCCGACCGGCCGGCGGTGATCAGCCCGTGGGGCAACCGGACGTTCGCCGAGCTGAACGCCAAGTCCAACCAGCTGGCTCGCTCCCTGCGCCGACGCGGCGTCGGGGCGAAGGACTCCCTCGCGCTGATCTCGGGCAACCTCCCCGAGTTCTCCGAGGTGTCGTTCGGGAGCCAGCGGGCCGGGCAGCGCCTCACCCCGGTCAACTGGCACCTGACCGGTGAGGAAGCCGGCTACGTGGTCGACGACTGCGAGGCCACCGCGCTGATCGCGGATGCCCGTCACGGCGAGGTGGCCCGGGTCGCGGCGTCGGCGGCGCCACGGGCCACGGTGCGTCTGGCGATCGGTGGCGAGATCGAGGGGTTCGACTCCTACGAGGAGGCCCTGGCGGCCGAGGACGACTCGGATCTGGACGACCCCGTCTTCGGCTCCACGATGCTCTACACCTCCGGCACCACCGGGCGGCCCAAGGGCGTCGACCGGCCGGGGCCGGCCGGCGCCGCCGCCGCCCAACAGGCCGGCATGATCGGCAGCCTGTTCGGCTACGTGGGCGGCCAGGACCTCCACCTGTGCACCGGTCCCCTGTACCACGCCGCTCCCCTGATCTTCTCGAACCTCATCCCCCTCCTCTCCGGTGCCGGGGTCGTGACCATGGAGCGCTGGGACGCCGAAGAGGCCCTCCGGCTCATCGAGGCCCACCGGGTCACCCACACCCACATGGTCCCGACGATGTTCATCCAGCTGCTCAAGCTGCCCGAGGCGGTGCGAAACCGCTACGACGTCTCCTCGCTGCGCAACGTGCTCCACGGGGCCGCCCCCTGCCCGGTGCACGTCAAGCACGCGCTCATCGAGTGGCTGGGGCCGATCGTCTTCGAGTACTACGCGGCCACCGAGGGCACCGGGACGATGGTCGACTCGGCCACCTGGCTGTCGAGGCCGGGCACGGTGGGCCAGGTGTTCCCGGACGGCCAGGTGAAGATCGGTGACGAGAACGGCGACGAGCTGGCGCGCAACGAGATCGGCACCGTGTTCCTCCGGGCACTCGACGGCGGCCGGTTCGAGTACTTCAAGGCCAAGGACAAGACCGACTCGGCCTACCGGGGCGACTACTACACGCTCGGCGACATCGGGTACATGGACGAGGAGGGCTTCTTATTCCTCACCGACCGCAGCGTGGACCTCATCATCTCGGGCGGCGTGAACGTCTATCCGACCGAGATCGACGCCGTGCTCATCGCCCACCCGTCGGTGGCCGACGTCGCCACCATCGGGGTCCCCAACGACGAGTGGGGCGAAGAGGTCAAGTCGGTGGTCGAGCTGGTCGCGGGCGCCGAGCCGAGCCGCCACCTCGAGGCCGAGCTGATCGAGTTCACCCGCGAGCGACTGGCCCACTTCAAGTGTCCGAGGACGATCGACTTCGTCGACACGCTGCCCCGCCAGGACAACGGCAAGATCTACCGCCGGGTCCTGCGGGACCGGTACCGCGAGGCCGCCCAGGCCCGATAGGCGTGGGGTCGGCCCGGGGTTGAGAGGGCCGACCGAGCTCCCCGGCCTGAGACAGCCTCAGGCGGCCCCGTCCAGCTCCGCCAGCACCTGGTCGGTGACCGCCAGGGGCCCGCCGAACAGGGTTCCCGAGCTCACGCCGCTTGCCACCTGGTTCAGGTAGGCCTCGATGGCCGGCGGGAGCGCACCGGTGGGGGCGACCAACAGGAGCGGGGCCTGGGCCCGCCCGAGGCCGGGCCCGGCCGACAAGGCGTCGGGGAAGTTCGATCCGGTGGCCGCGCCCAGCGCGCTCGGGCTCGGGAAGAACTTCACCGCCACCGCGGCCGAGGTGTCGTAGAGGTCGGTACCGAAGATGGCCGTGGCCCCGGGGTCGGCCCCGGCCGCCGCCAGGGGTCCGCCGATGGCGTACCGGACGTCACCGCCATGCCCGGCCAGATACGACGCGGTCTCGGGGGCCTGGACGGGGCCCTGGGTGAGGAGGATCGCCCCGTGGAGCATCACCGCGGCGGGCACCGCCGACAGCGCGTCGGCGAAATTGAGCCCGGTCGCCTCGAAGATGTTCTTGGGGTTCCCGAGTTGCTGGGCGATCAGGACCGCCGTGGCGAACTCGTCGGTCCCGGCGAGCCGGACGGTCTTGAAGCCGAGCCCCTGCAGCGTGGCGTCGATGGCGGGGCTCAAGGCCAGGTCACCCCCGAGCAGGTAGACGGTGCCGCCCGGGACCAGCACCCGTTGGATCTCGGTCTGGACCGCCCCATCGAGGCTCGAGGATTGGTCTGCGCCGGGGGTGGTCAGCACCGGACCGCCCACCGCGGCGGCCAGCGGCCCTCCCGCCAGCGCGTCGGAGAAGAAGTCGCCCCGGGCCAGCACGACCGCGTTGGCCGACCCGTTGGCCGGGAAGCTGGCCTGTGACGCCGCGATGGCCGTCCCGATGGCGGTGGCGCCGAAGATCCGGCTGAACAGGCCGCTCGGCGAGCCGTAGGTGAAGACGGCCTGGCTGGTCCCGTTGGCCACCGGGCCCTTGGCCACCACCGAGACCGTGCCCGAACCGGCCGGGATGACCACCTCCGCCGTTGTCCCGGTCGCCGACAGGACCGGCACGGCGACGCCGTTGATCGAGATCGTCGCGTTCTCGAGCCCGAACCCGTGGACGGTCACGACCGTGCCGGCCGGTGCCTGAGGCGGCGAGACCGACTGGGCCTCGGTGCACGCCACCCCCCCGGCGAGGACCGATCCGATCCCGCTGGCCAGGTCATAGCCGGGGGCGGCGTCGTAGTGGTTGGGGTTGGACCCGGTGAAGTCGTTGTTGCCCGAGGTGATGTCGTTGAACCCGCCCCCGACCGCGCCGCTGGCCTCTAATTGATAGAGCACCGGCGCCGCATCGCCGGTCGCCGTCTCTGCGCACTCCGAAGCCCGATCGGCCCAGATCCCCGCCACCAGGGGCGCGCCGAGGCTGGTGCCGAGGAACAGGTTCCACATGCCTCCGGTGTAGAAGGTCACCGGCACGCCGGCGTCGGCCGAGACGTCGGGCACCTCCCGGCAGTTGGACCCGCTGGCGCCGCACGACGTCCCCGAGGGGTTGGTGAGGCCGGCCTGCCAGAGCGGCTTGCCATCGACGTGCGACGTCCCGCCCCCGCCCGCTCCGGAGCCGGCCTGGCACCCCGACCCGCCCACGACCCCCTGGCAGCCGTTCCAGACCGTCTCGGTCCCGTTGAGCGAGAGCGAGGTGCCCCCGACGGCGGTCACCCAGGGGCTGGAGGACGGGTAGTCCAGTTCCAACGAGGTGTCGCCATCGAAGGGGAAACAGTCCTCTGAGCCAGCATCCCCGGCCGCCGTGAAGACCGCCTGTCCCTGGCTGGCCGCCTTCTGCATGAGGAGGTCGAACGATGAGATCGAGCCGGTGCCGTTCGACGGGTTCAGCGGCTCACATATCCCCCAGCTGTCCGAGATGAACTTGGCGGTGTCGTCGCTCACGATGCGAGCGGCGGTGTCATAGGCGCCCATGACGGTGTTCGGGCCCTCATAAGAGGCGATGGAGCTGGCCCCCGGCACCTGGGCAGCCAGCTGCTCGATGTCGAGATCCGCCTCTTCCGTGCCGCCGGTGCTGGTCGTGCCCCCGCCGTCGACCGGGACCACGCTCAGGGCGTCGTGCAGCCCGAAGCAGGACTCGAAGCCCGAGACGTCGGTCGAGGAGGACGGCGCGAGCTCGTAGACGGCCAGGCGTTCGCCGATGCCGTTGAACCCCGAATTGACCAGCGAGGAGACCCCGTAGGCCGCACCGAGGGTGGCCGGCGTGTAGCCGCCGTTCGGGCTGGACGCCGCCGTGGCGGCGGAGCACACCGAGACTGCCTGTGGCGCCTGGCCCCCCGCTGCGGGGGCGGCCGAGGCGCTGCCCTGCCTGGTGATCTTGCCGTCGGCGTTCAGGAGGCTGGGCGCGGCCGCCGGGAGGTCGTTCAAACCGACGACGTTGGCGATGTCGGGCACCAGCTGAACGGGGACCTGGGGCGTTGCGGACTCGGCGAACACCGCCCGGCCGCTGGCCAACCGGTAGCGCTCGAGCGAGACCCCGAGGCCCGCCCCGACATCGGACACCGAGCCGCTCGCGTCCACCGTCAAGCCGGTGGCGGCGGTGGCGTGGAGCCCGAGCCCCCGCAGCCAGGCCAGGGTCGCGTCGACGGTCGCCTGGGCTGGGCCGAACTCCTGGTCGAAGGACCCCGGGGCCAGCCACTGGTGGTACTCCGGCGAAGACGGGTCATAGAGACCCGCGAGCAGGGCGCTCAGCCCCGCCGGGTCACGCGGCGAAAGCACCACCTCGAAGTCGACCCGCTGGCCCGAGGGGACCGGTCCGAGCGAGAGGACCCCGGCGGGGAGGGGTGGCGGTTCGAGTTGGCTGGGCCGCTCCACCCCCCGACCTGCCGCCGCGGCAGGTGCGGCGAGGATCCCCAATGCGAGAACGGCCGCGAACGCGGAGAAGACCAGGTGGCGGGCACCGCGGGGCGCAGGTGGGCGCATTCGTCGGGCCAGGGAAGCCAGGGAATTTGCCGGGATCCGGGCGGCCATCTCATGGCACACTACTCGGGCACGTTCGCGGGCCATAGGCATGGGGCCGGGGTCCCGCCGAGGGGAAGGAGCACCCCATGGCCCGAGCCCACTACCTGTTCTCACTGCTCTTTGCGATCGACAAGCACCGCATCGCCGGTATCGCCGTCATTGCTGTCGGCGCCATCGTGGCGCTCTACGGGGTGCTCCGGGCGTTCAAGCGGGTCAGCGGTGCCGCGCTCATCGGCCTGGTCGGCGTGGCCGTGGCGGTGATCGGGGTCCTCGTGTACACCCACACGATCCACGCCTGAGCGGGCCTAGATCGCCGACACGCGGGTCGAGGGTGACGCCGTTCGGCTAGGTGGGCTCTGAGTTCGCTCTCCACTACGGCATCTGAGTCGGGGAGCCATCCGACGCCGTGTACGCCGGGGCGAGCACCAGCGGTGCCAGGGCGCTCGGCCCCATCACGAGCAGCACCCCGGTGGCGGCGAGGTGGGCTCGGGCGCCGCCCAAAGCTGTCCTCAGGAGCCTCCCTCGAGGAGCCTGCGCAACGCCAAGGTCACCTCGACGTCAAGGATCTCGAGGTGTGCAACCGGGGCAGGGGAACCGCCGGGCAACCCGGCGGGGCTCCCCTGCCCCGGTCGTTGTTAAGCGATCGCAGCCTGGATCGCGGCAACCACTGCGGCAGGAATGGCCAGCAGGCCGCCGAAGATGAAGCCCTGCGTCCCCACTCCAAGCGTCGCCAGGTACGCCGCGATTGCCGGCGGGAGCGGTGTGGTCTGGCCCACCAGCAGCATCGGACCCAGTCGACCGCCCGTCGCCATGAACAGCCCACCGTCCAGTGCGTCGGGGAAGTTGAGGCCGGTGGCCACCCCGAAGACGTGCGCGAAGGGGAAGAACAAGGCCGCGACGGCGGCTGAGGTGCCGTACAGATCCGCCCCGGCCACCTCGGTGGCCGTGGGGTCGGCGCCGAAGGCGGCCAGCGGCCCGCCGATGGCGTAGCGGGTGTCACCGGGGTTCGCCGCTAGGTAGGCGGCGGTCTCGGGTGCCTGGACGGTTCCGTTGGTGAGCAGGATCGCCCCGCCGGTCGCTATGGCCGCCGGGACGGCCGAGAGGGCGTCTGCGAAGTTGAGCGACGTGGCTTCAAACTGGACCGATGGGTTCCCGAGGAACTCATCGATGTCGACGGCCGTGGCGTACAGGTTGATCCCCGCGATCCGCTGGGTGACATAGCCCAGGCCCTGGAGGGTCCCGTCAATGGTGCTGCTCAGCGCCACCGGACCCCCGATGATGTAGACGGTCCGGCCGACGGGCAGCACTCGTTGGATCTCGGCTAGGACCCGGGGGTCGAGGGTCGAGCTCAGCGATGCCCCCGGGGTGATGAGGAGCGATCCATGGACCCGGGCCGCCAGAGGACCGGCAGCCAGGGCATCGGTGAATGCGTCCGACCGGGTCAGAACGACCGCCAAGGCGGAGCCTGCGGTCGGGAACGCTGCCAGTGAGGCGGCGAGCGCGGTCCCGATGGCGTCTATGCCTGCGATCGTAATCACGGCGGGCGTGGCACCGACGTTGAACGGAGTGCTGGTGGTCGAGGCGACCGCCCCGTTCGTCGTGTCCGTGGCCAGGAGGGTGTACCCGGTCCCTGCCGCACTGATGGAGCAGGACGCGAAGGTCGCGACCCCGGCTACGGCGGCGACGGCCGCACAGGTGAGCGTGCCTCCGCCGGGGTTCGTGGCGATGGTCAGGGTGACGGTATCGGTCGAATCAGCGCCCGACGTGATGACAACTCCACTCCCGTTCTCGATGGAGACCACCGGCTGCGGGGCCAGCAGGGCACCGGCGGCCGGAGCGTTGCCCGGCTCCACGGTGAACACGAGCCGGATCCCGCCAACGGTGAACGGCGCGCTTCCGACCGTCGCAAGGAACGACGTCGAGGCGTTGAGGGTGTACCCGATGCCGGCAGCGTTGATGGCGCAGCCGGAGAAGAAGGATTCACCATTGACATCGGCGACCGAGAGCGAGAAACAGGAGAGCGTGCCGCTCCCCGGGTTCACACCGATGGCGAGGGAGATCAAGCGTCCGTTGTCAACGTTGGGTCCAGAGTTGAGGACGTTCCCGTAGACGTCTTCGACCGCGACCACCGGCTGTGGGGCGAGCGGCGAGGAAACGGCGCCATTGCCGGGCTGCGTGACGAACGCTAGGTGGTTGGCCACACCCGGGTAGATGATGAACGGGTTACTCGTCGCCGTGGCCAAACCGGCGGCAGTCGCTTGCAACGTATCCGTCCCGGCCGTGGTGAACAGACACCCCGTCCAGGTGGCCACGCCGCTGGCGTCGCTGGCCGGTGTCCCGGTGCACGAGAAGGCGCCACCAGAGAAGGACAGCGCAATGACCCGTCCGGTGTCCGAGCTCTCCAGGACC
>Ga0209415_10010472_pt1 | contig 15764 bp, 4 predicted proteins | sample PeaSoiSIISIP2007_FD_187696 | JGI IMG/M metagenome (GOLD analysis project Ga0209415, IMG submission 187696) | Peat soil microbial communities from Weissenstadt, Germany - SII-SIP-2007 (SPAdes) (version 2) | ecosystem: Environmental > Terrestrial > Soil > Wetlands > Peat | place: Germany... | reverse complement strand
GGGGCATTGCGCCAGCCGGTGAGGCGCTCGGGCGGCGAGCCGATCAGCTTCCCGACAATCAGGCTGGCGGCCGCGGCAGCGTCCGCGATGGGCGCGATCTTGTACATGCCGGCCTCCGGCGGAACCAGGGCCAGCAGGCCGGAAATGGCCGCCGATCCCGCGGGCGCGGCGGCGGCCTCGGCCGGATCGGGCGCGCGCAGGAACACCCGGTCCTCCGTGATGGCCCCCGGCGACCGCCGCACATCCGCCACGCCGGTCCAATACCGCTTCACCGCCGACGCGTTGCGCTGCACCCAATAGGAACGGAAGTAGACGCTCTTCACCAGGGATTCGAGGTTCATCGCCAGCCGCAGCTCCCCGCGATTGGGCGCCTGCTCCACCACCGCCTGGCTCCAGCGTTCCGCGGCCACGCTGGGGTTTCCGCCGCCCGCCATCAGCTCGAGCGACTGCGCCACCAAGTCGTCGCGGGTGGCCAGCAGCAGGTAGCCTTTCGTGAATGCGAAGGCCACGGTGCGCTTGGAGGCCGGGTCTGCCCGCAGGTAGAAGGAGACCCCGCCGGCCTGGCGCTGCTCGAACTTGTCGCGCACAGACCACAAGGCCGACTTCGCCAGGCTGGCTTCCGGCAGCCGCGTGATGTACAGGAATTCGACCTCGCGGATCTCATACAGCGCCAGCGCCGAATCGGTCCCCGCGATGGGGACGATGTTCTCGAGATCCGGCGCGAAACCGGCGGCATCGCCATACTGGCCGTACACCTCCCGCAGCTTGGTGAACAGATTGGAGCGCGAGAAGACCTCGTAGTGAGCGCTCGCCAGCCAGGCGGTCTTCACCGGCGAATCGTTCCAGTCGCGCAGCAGGCGGCCGAAATCCGGAGACTCCAGGTACAGCAGCGCGCCGCCGGGCAGATATTGGGCGAGATCGGGCTGCGGAGTCGCGGTCTGGAGGCACACGTAACCCGCGGCGGCAATCAACAAGGCCGAAAGCAGGGCGGTTTTCTTCATGGCTGGCTCCCCGGAACGCGACGCGGCCCCACGACTCGGCCTTGCTCGAACTGCTCGCGGATGACGGGCTGGCGCGCGGCATTCCTGTTACGGCGCGCCTGTTCGGCGGCGAGCGCGTCGATCTTCCGCTGGAGCTGCGCGCGTGGTTCGCCGGAGCGAAGGCCGAGCGCCTGGCGCAGGTAGTTCTGGGCGGCGGCCAGATCGTCCAGGCGCTCCGCCGCGGCGGCGAGCGACTCGTAAATCGCGGCTTGCTCGGCATCGCCGAGTTCGGCCTGAGGCTGGCGAGGCACTCCCTGACCGCCGCGGTATGGCATGCGGTATGGCATATAGGGGCCCCCGAACTGCGGCTGCCCGCGGCCCTGATCGAGCGCCAGGGACAGGCTGTCGCGGCGCAGCGCGATGGCAGCCCGCAGCGCGCCCAAACGCACGCGCTGGCTCGATGGGACGATGGCCAGGGCCTCCCGCCACAGGCGAAGCTGGACCTCCGCATCGCCGCTCGCGTGTGCCGCATCCATGCGCGCTTCCACCTGGTAAGGCTGCGACGCGGCTTCCGGAGAGACATGCGCCGCAGCCAGCAGCGCCAGTTCGGTCCCCGGCGCGGCCAGCGAGGGGGCCAGCGCGGCCGGCGAGAGGGCTGGCGCGGCCGGCGAAGGGGCCGGCGCCGCCATCCGCGCCGCCTGCGCGCGCAATTCGTAAAGCGCCAGAGAATCGGCGGTCACGGATGCCGCCAGCGGACCGCGCTCTGGCGAACCGGCGGGCAGAGCGCGCGCCAATCGCAGCCGCGCCTCGGCATCCCACGGCGCCGCCTTGATGCGCCTCCGGAGGAACTCGGCGGATTCGGCGCTTTTTCCATACTTGCCAAACAGGTCGGCGGCGGGCAGCAGAGTTTCGAACCCGTCTTCCACCACCAGGGCCATGCGATTCGCGAGCGCCATGGCGGCGGCCGTGTCGTTGCGCTCGAGCTTCACCTCGGCGAGGCCAAGGAAGTTGGCCGCCGTGAGATGCCCGTCGCGGATCTCGCGATCATAGAGGAATTCCAGAACGGCGCGGGCGCTTTCTTCGTCGCCGGCCCGCTGGAGCGCCTGCGCTTCCTGACGAAGGCTGTTTTCCCCCGGCGCCGATTCCGGATGCGCGCGGAACCGCTCCAGCAGCGCCGCCAGCGTGCCGGTTTTCGCCGCCAAGTCGATCTCCAGCATTTCGCGGAGCATGTCGCGCTCCCAGTAATGCCGTGGAGCGCGAGCCGGCGGAAGCTGGGCCCACTCGGCGGAGGCCTCTTTCACATCGCCCGCGTTCAGCAGCATCGAAATCAGCCGCACGCGCTGGCCGGCGGCTTCGTTCACGGCGGCCTCGCGGGCATCGCCGAACTGCCCTTCGGCTTTTTTCGCCCACGCGGCCACTATTTCCCGCTGCAAGGCGATCAGTTGCTCCGGACTCCAATTGCGCGCCACCCTCAGTGTGCCCAGCATCATCTCCGGTTGGTTCATCGAACGGCCCAACTCGATCAGCCAATCGGCCGAAACGCCCGAGGCGATGGACGCCTGCACGGCCGGCTGGATCAGCTCGTGCAGCCGGTACTCGGCATTGCGCTGGTAATAATCTTCAATAAGGTGGGCGATATCGGCGCGCATCGGCTCCAGCGCGTGGCGCTCGCCCATCGCGGTGATGGCGGCCGCCACGCGGTTCCAGAACGAATCCGGCACGCGGATGCCGCGGCCCTGAATGCGCTCGAAGATTTTCAGCGCGGCCCTCCAGTGCGCCAGCGCCTCGGTCTGATTTTCCGGCCAAAGCACGCGCGCGATGCGGTCTTCGGCGTCGCCGCGATCGGCATCGAGTTCCAGTGCGAGCTGGTATTGGGCGATGGCTTTGGCGGATTGCTTCGCTTCGGCGTACGAATCGCCCAATTCCACGTAGGCTTCCGGATTGCCCGGCGCGGCCTCCAGCGAAGCGGGCAGCCAGGTATCGGCGGCGGCGCTCTTGCCGGCGGCCAGGAAATCGCCATATCGCGCGCCGTAGTAGAACCACACCGATCCCACGATCGCCGAATCGGGTTTGAGCGGCGCTTTCAGACGGTCGCCGATGGTGCGCGTGTCCAGGGCCGCCTGGAAGGCGTTGTCCGTGGGCGCGGAGTGGTCGTCGAAATACAGGCCCGTGAGAGCCGTCAAGGCGTTGGTCCAAACCGGCGGCAAGACGCTGCCGCGGGCCCGCACGGCCGCGTACGCAAGGTCGCGGCGATCGCCCGCGATGGCGAGCTGCACCGCGCGATCGCGCACCTGCGCCGACGGGTTGGAGCGAACGATGGCCAGCAGCTCATCCGGCTGCCTCGCGGCCAGCCCCGAGAGATAACGATCCAGCAAGGGGCCGGAAAGCGCATTGCGCGCCAACGCCGCCCGCAGCGTGCGCGTCTCGCCTTCGCGGTCGCCTTCCGCGATGAACGCCTGCGCAGCGTGCACCAACGCAACCGCTTCGACCGATCGTCCGGCATTGGCCGCGGCGTAAGCTTCCATCTGACGGCCGAACTGGCCGTACAACCCACGCTCAATCTGCAGCGCCGCGAGGCGCGGGTCCACCTGTCGCGTCTCGACTGGTTGCACGCCCATCGATTCATAGCGCCAGCGGGACTCCACCTCCACCATCCCCGCGGCCGCCACCAGAGGAAGCAGCGTGGCGTCGCGCGCCTGCCGCCCCAGGCGCGCCGCCTGCGCGTTCAGCTCCTGTTCCAGACGGGCCTTCTCTTCCGGCGTGTAGGTTTCCGAGATGACTCGCCCCACCACCTGCGCGACCTGCGGATTGACCGCCGGATCGGTGCCCCAACGGCTCAGTACGGCATCCATGCGGCGAGCCTGCGCCATGATGCGGGCATAGGTTGCGGCGTTGGAGTACCCTTTAAACAAGTCGGCTCCCGCCAGATTGGCGCCGCGCTCGGCGAACCCCACCGCGTCGGGCAGAGTGTGCCACTCGTCGAGCCGCCCGGCGATCTCGAAATCGGCCTCGGCGGTTTCGGTGCGCGCGCCGATGATGGCGGTCTTCAAGGCGCTGACGGCTTCCGCATTCTGCCCCGTGCGGGCGCGCAGCTCCGCCACTTTGATGAGCCACTGCGGATCGCGATAGGCCAGCTCGTACAGCCGCGCGTAACTCTGGATGGCATCGCCGAAGCGCATGATGCGCTCCTCCAGGCCGGCTTTGGCCTGCAGCACATCCGCGCGGTCGGGCCGCGCCTTGACCCCACGCTCGTAGTCGGCGATGGCGGCGGGATAATCCTCCATCACGGTTTCGATCCGTCCGAGCACGATCGGCCAGCGGTAGTCGAGCGGCGCATCGTTGGCGGTCTTGCGATAGAACGCCAGCAGCCGGGCGGTCTGGCCATGCGCCATGGCGTAGGCCGCCGCTTCTTTGGCCAGCGCTTCGTCCTCGGGGTAGCGGTTCAGAATCTCGATGTATTGATCCACGGCGGCGGCGTGGTCGTTCATGCGGCCGAGCGCCGGAATCAGGCTGCGCCGCAGTGAGGCAATCAGCGCGGGGCGCTCGGCCGGCGCGAGCGGCGATTGTTTCAACCGTTCGATGGCGGCGAGCTGATAGTCGCGGAAGCCGGCATCGTCTTTGGCGCGCAGATAGGTGTCCGCCATGGCGGAAAGATAATCGGCGCGCAGCGGATCGGCCGCCAGCAGACCGGCCAGCAGCGTGCGCGCCCGCGGGAACTGTCCAGCATCGGTCGCGATGCGCGCGGCCTCCAGCGTGAACTGCGCGGCCAGATCGGCGCGGGCGCGCCGGGCGGCCTCCAGGAGCGCATCCTCGGCTTCGGCCGGCTGGCGGTTGCGCACGTGAAAATCGACGGCCCCGCGCACCACGCCGAGAATCAGGGGATGGTCGCGATAAAGCGCATCCACCACGCGCGCCGCTCCCGCGACATCCTGCTTCGATTCCAGCAGCCGCACATTGGCCAGCGTGAGGCGCATCTTATCCACCGGATCGTTGGTGACGGCGGCCAACCGCTGGTTGGCGCGTTCTTCAATGGCGTCGAAGCCCAGGCGGCGGGCAGTTTCCTCGAGCGCGGTCAGTTCGGCGGCGGTTCTGGCGGATTCCACGCGCGCGTGCAACAGGGCATCGAGATCCTGCCGGCGGTCGAGCGCTTCCAGCACCGCAATGCGCAGCGTCACGGCCGCTCCGCTGGGATTGGATGAAGGCGGCGGTCCGCCGGCGGCAGACCCAAGGCGCGCTCTGGCGGCCCCGGGCGATGTTTCCCCGTGGGGCACGCCATCGGTCGCGGCCACCGCGGCCGCGGTCGCGCGGTCCACCAGCGGGCGCGTCTGCGCGCGCTGCACCAGGCGTAGCAGGCGGCGGTGGGCGTCCGGTTCGCCCTCGAGCGCACCGGCCGTGTACTCCCTCACCGCGGCGGTGTAGTCGCGCTTGCCTTCGTAGATGGCGCCGGCCTGGTAGGCGAACAGCGCCGGGTCCGCGAACTTGCGGCGCGCGGCGCCGATCCAGCGCAGCGCATCGTCATAGCGGTAATAATCCCAATAGACTGTGGCCGTGTCCAGGTAGGCTTCCGGATTGCCCGGCTGCGCGGCCGGCATGCGCTCCCAGAAGGTGGCCGCGCGCGCGAACAATTCCCGATCGGCGCAAATGTCCCCCATGCGCGCCAGAATTGCGGCGTCGCCGGGATCGGCGCGCTGCTCATAGCCGGCCATGGTGAGCGCCACGTCCGTATCGCGCTTGTCGTAGGCCGCCAACGACCGGTAGAGGCTCGATGCCTTGGCGGCGAATTCCTTCCGCCCCGGATACGCCGCGGCCAGCGCGCGCGCCGCCGGAGCCGCCGCTTCGAAATGCGAGAGCCACGCTTCCGCCTCTACGGCAAATTGCACGGCGGCCGGATTGGACGCCACGGCCCGGTCGAATTGCCCCTGGGCGAGCGCCGGATTGGCGGCGCGGATCTGGGCCAGTTCGGCGGAGAGGCGCCCCTGCTGCGCGAGGCGCTCGAACAGACGCACTCGAAGCTGAGGGTCGTAGAACCAGTATTCGCGCAGCAGGCGTTCGGCCGCCGCGGCGTCGCGGGTCTCCCGGCGCTCATAGGCAACCAAAAGGTTGCCCACGAAGACCAGGTCCTCCGGAAACCGCTGGTGCGCGTAGAGATTCAACTGCAGGTACATCGCGGCATCGGGATGGTTCGACACGATTTCGCCAAAGTAGTGTTCCAGCTCGGAGCCGGAGAACACGGCGATGGCGTCGCGCGTGACTTTCTCGAGCGCCGCGAATTGCTTCGTGCGCAAGTACCAGCGCGCCAGCTTGTCGCGCCAGGAGGGATCCGGAAATTTGGCGATCGCCCGCGTATAGGTGTCTTCCACGTCGCGCGACATGCCGTTCGGTTCCAGAAAAGCCGCCAGGCGCGCATACAATCCGGGATCGTTCGGATTGCGGTCGATTTCGGCGCGGTACACGCGCAGGGCGTCCAGCGGCCGGCGCAAGACCGCCAGGCGCGAGAGATATTTGTCCAGCACACGGACATAGTCGGCCGAACGGGCGCCCGTGGGATTGGGATTGGGATTGGGCTCGGACGGCTCCGGATTCTCCGCCGCCGGTGGATGGGGCGCCGGCCTCGGCGCGCCGATGGGCACGCCGGAAGCCTTGGCCGCCAGTTGGCGCAGCAGTTGCTCGTAAAGCGCAAACTCCTCGCTGGTGCGGTTGGCGCGCGCCAGGGCGTCGGAAACCTGCAAGGCCACCGCTACGCGCGCGGAGCCGTTGGGGAATGTCGTCAGGTATTCGCGGCCCGCGCGAATCGCGCTGGCATCGTCGCCATAGGCGCCGTAGGCCGCTACCAGCGCGGCGTGCAGGCCATCGCGGTGCACCGATCGCGGGAACTGGCGGTCGAGCAGGGTCACCAGGCCGGCCGCGGCCGCGCGGTGGAAATACGGCGCGGAGCGGCTGTTCTGCATCTCGTACTCGGAGCGGATGCCGGTCCAGTTCAGCGTCAGCGAGAGAATGCCGTTGAGGAAGCCGGGCGAGGAATCCACCGTGGCGATGTCCTTATAGAACGAAAGATCGCCCGACCCGAACAGGATCGGCTGCTCCGGCCCGCTGAGCAGAAGACTGGCGAGACCGGAAAGCGCGCGCTCCCTGTGCGGCCCGTTGGCCGGCGCCACCGAGTAGAGCGCGTAGTAGAGGCGGGCGGCTTCACCGGCATCGGGCAGCCGCGCGAAGAGTTGCGCCAACGTTTCCAGTTCGGCGGCCGTCCAGGCCTGGCGGCTGGACTCCTTGGCGAAGCGATATTCCAGCAGCGCGCGGCGCGCCGCGGGGATGTTGCTGGCGGCGCGAAAATAGTGGAACAGCCGGACCGTGGCGTCGAGATTCGCCGGATTGGACGCCAGCGCGGTGCGGGCGCGCCCGGCAAATTCGCGCAGCCGGCCGCGCTCCTCGAGCAGCTTGAAATACGCGGACAGCATCTCCGGCGGCCAGAGCGGTTGCAGCGCGCGATCGTAGACCGCCAGAGCCGCATCCGTATCGCCGCGCCGCTCGGCCAGCGCCGCGCGCATCCGGACCGGCTCGTACTGGTCGTGAAGCGCGCGTCCATAGGCTGCGATTTCGATTTCGGCCACGGCCAAGCGCTGGCGGCCAGTCAAGTGGTCGATGAGTTTGCGCCAGGCAGCCGGCTCTTTCGGGTAGCGCGCCACCCACGCGCGGAAAACCGGCTCGGCCACGGCGTCGGGCAGCGCTTCCGCGCCGGCCAGGGCGGCCATCCGCTCGAAGGCGCGCCAGCCGCGCTGTGCGGTGGCCGGCTCCAGCGGATCGTCCTGGGCTTGAGAAGCGGACATCAACGCCGCGATCTCATCGCGCGGTTGCAACCGGCGATGGTAGAAATCCGCCAGCTCCCATTGTGCTGCGTAAGTATCGGAGGCTCTCTCCGCGTAGGCCTTCCAATCGGTTTCCGCGGCTGCGAAATCGAGCGCCATTTCGGCTTCGTGGGCCCGCAGCCGGTAGAGCATGGCGTCGCGCGGCGCGCCGGCAATCAGCGCGTCGAGCGCCCGCCGCGCTTCGGCGGGAGGACGCAGGATGGGCGTCGCGCCGCCCGGCATCGGCACGCTGCGAAACAGCGCCGCGATGGCCGCACCGGCGGGAGTGTGCTGCGCCCAAGAATCGAGTTCGCCGCGCAGAGCGATCGCGCCACACACCGCCAGGCCCGCGGCTAGGCAAATACCCTTGGCGACCGCGCCAAAATAATTCCGCAGTGACGACGTGGCGCAGGCACTCTTGCCTGCCGGGTCGAGACTCGTCTCGACCCTCTCGGCGGAAGCCTCCCGGAGCGCCGAGATGAGTCTCGGCGCTGCAGGCTGAGAGCCTGCGCCACTTGGTGTCTCGGCGCCTGCCAAGCCGCGACCGTGACCGGCGCTCTTACCAGATCTCAAGCGGCACCTCCTGGGCAGCCACGTTGTGCGCCATATCCTCGGCGGTCACATGCACCGTGTAGGTTCCGCGTGGCAGATCGGCCGGCACGGCGATCTCGCCCACGTTGGCTTTGGCGGCGCTGTTCCATCGCAGCGCGACGGGCTGCGCGCCATAGAGCCGCGCCGTGATCGTGCGGGCGTTGCCGCTGGCCTGCGCGGAAATGCGAACCGTTTCGCCGGCGTGTGCGCGCGGCTTCTCCAGGCGCGCGCGCAGCACCGGAATCTTGCTGGCAATCACGAAGCTCTTAGTCTCGCGGTAGACGTGGCCCTCCCGATCGCGCAGGATCAGCCGCACCTGGTACGCGCCATCGGCCATATCGGGCGGCGCCAGGAAGCGGGTCTGCCAGGTGTCCTCCTCTTTCAAATAGCGCAGCGGTTTGGTGAGGCCGAACGGAAACAGCGCGATCACCGAAACGATCGATTCGTCGGCCTTCACGCGCAGCACCGGATCGCCCGGCCGGATCACCCGCGGCCGCAGCAGCGCGCGCGGCACGGCCAGAAACGACGTGTACGGCGTCACGAACTTGTACTTCTTGGAGAGGCGGATGATCTCGTCGATGGAAGCGCGGTCCTCGCCCTCGCGCTCGATCTTGGCCAGCAAAGCGTCCACGCGCGCCTTGGCCCAGGTGCGCGGCAACTCGGGATGCTCCATGCCGGCGGCGGGCAGCCCGGCGGTCGTCGCCAGGCGCAGCGCCTGCCCCTGGCGAACTCCCGTCACGGTGAAGGCGGCCTGCGGCTGCGGCTGCCTGTACTGCCCGGCCCAAGTGGCCATCGACCCGGCATAGCTGGCATCTTCGAGCGGGTAGACCAGGTCCACGGCCGCGGCCGGCGTCACCGCCAGCGAGAGGTTCTGCACCGGGTCCTCGCCGATCTTGTCGAGAAACGCATTCAGCTTGAAATCGATCGGCTCCGTGGATCGCACCCAGCCAAGCTGCCCGTTGTGGCCGGCCAGCATCCCGAGCAGCGGCAGGTTGGCATCGTCGCCCACTCCGAACACCAGGGTATGCACGCGCTGCGCGGCCGGGCGCTTGCTCCATTCGGCCGCATACCAGGCCGCCAGCTTGCCGTTCTGCACGGTTCCCTCGGTGGCGCCACCGTCGCCGATCAGCAGCACATAAGCTTCGCCCGGCGTGGATTGCGCCAGGGCCGCGGTCAGGGCGCGGCGCAGATCGGTGCCTCCGCCGATGCGGCTCGCGCGGATGAAGGCCAGCGCCCGCTCGATGTTGGCCGTGTTGGCCTCGAGCGGCTGCGGCGCAAGCGGGGTCACCTCCGAATTGAAGAGCAGCAGGTTGAACGAATCGCCCGGCGCGAGGCGCCGCAGCGCGGCCTCGCAGGCCGCAAAACTGCGCTCCAGCTTGTCCCACTGCATGGAAAGCGAATCGTCGAACAGCACCACCAGCGTGCGCGGCGGGCGGGCGGCCGTGGCACGGGCGGCGGGCATGCCCAACAGCACCTGCGCCTGGAAGAATCCGGGCTCCGTGGCGCTCTCGCGTTCGGCGATCACCCGCAGCGTATCGGCCTGCGCCGGGTCCAGCGTGTAGCGCACCGCGAAGTCTTCGTTCAACACCACGTTGCTGCCGGAGTACTCGGCCCTCACCAGGTTCGACGTGCGCTCGCGAATGGCCAGCGGGTAGGTCTTGGCGATCACCTCGAAATCGCGGATGGCGTGCGCCGAGCGCAACTCAAACGCGATGGTCAGCCGCCCCGCCGTCTGCACGCCGAAGACATCGGGCTTGAGCGGAACCACCACCTCGGTGCGATACCGCTCGACGGCCACCGGATGCCGATATTCCAGCTCGATCCGTTTGGTGCCGAAGGCCGGGACCGGCACGATCTTGGCGGTGAACTGCTGGCTGCGCCGCGCTTCGCCGGCGTCGCGCTCGCCCATTTGGAGCAGCCCCGGATCGATGGCCTGCGCCTTGGCCTGCGCATAGATTTCTCCCGCGCGGCGACGCTCCAGGATCACACCCGGTATGCGGGTCACATCGTCCCACACGGCGAAATCGGAGACCGCCGCTTTGTCCGGCAGCGCGAACTGGTATACACCTTCTTTGATATCGCCGGTGTGGTTGGCGAAGATCTGCCGCACCGCGACGCGCGCCGTCCCGTTATCGATGCGGATGTCGAGCGCCATCTCGTTGAGCGAGAAAACCGCCGGATCGGGCTGCTGCCGGTCGCCCGGAATCAGCACGCCCGTGTCGGCGCTGCCGCACACAGCGCATGCCAGCCACGCTACGGCTAAGCCCGTGGGGCAGGATGATATCCTGCCCCACAGCGGGTTACCAACCCGCCGCAGGTTGACAACCTGCCCCACGCGTCTCATCGCAGCGCTCCTTCCGCGATGCGCACCAGGCCGTTATCGGTGCCCACATACAAGTAGCCGCCGCCCGCGGCCAGAGCCGTGACGTTTCTCGAAGGCAATCCCAGGGTGGCGCCGGTCCAGCGGCCGGACCCGCGGTCGAAGACGAACAGACCGCGGCCGAGCGTGCCGGCGTAGATGCGGCCGCCGTTCTCCAGCATCGCGTTGGGGTTCACCACCGCATCCGTGAGATCCGCAAACCCGTGCCACTCGCCACGGGCATCCAGCCGCAGCACCCCGGCCCCGTAGGTTCCGGCGAACCATTCGTCTCCCACCGGCAGCACGGCCGTGATCCAGTTGTGCTTCAGGCGCGAGTTGGCGGTGGTATAGTTGGCGCGCACGGCATCGTCGTCCAGCACGGATACGCCGCCGAGCGTCCCCACCACGGTCTCGCGGCCGCGCGCGGCCAGCGTGTACACGTGATTGTTGACCAGCCCGTGAAAGACGTACAGGCTGCGCACGCCGGAGCGGTTGACGAACGACAGCCCCGCCGGCGTGGCCACCACCATGCCGCCTTCGCGGAAAGCCACGTCGGTGACATGGTCGGCCAGCAGCCCGTCCTTGCGCCCCATCACCTGGCGCGGCCGGCCGCCGGAATCGAACAGCACCAGGCCGTTCGCGGTAGCCACCGCCGTGCGCGCGCCCGCGGTATCCTCGACGATGCGGTTGATGCAGAACAGCGCGTCGTCTTCGCGATGGATGGCGCGCTCGAGGCTCGCGTCCATAATGTCGAGACCGCGGTCGAAGTAGCCGATCCACAAACGGCCCGCGCTCCACGCCAGCGCCGCCACGTTGCGGTCGGCCATCGCACCACCGCCGCCGGTGAGCGCCGGCCGCCAGCGCCTGGCGGCGGGATCGTAGCGGTAGATGGCATCTTCCGCCGCCGCGTAAATCTGGCCTTCCAGGTTGGCCAGCCGCGCAATCGCCCGCGCGGGCGCGTCCGCATCGTGCGGAGCCCGCGCCACCGGCCGCGTCTCGAGCGCGGATTCCACGATGCCCTCGTCCTCGGTCCCGATGTAGAGCGTCTGCCCGCGGCGCGCCACCGCGCTCGCGAAGAAGCCCTCGGCCAGCGTTCGCAGCTTGCGTCCGCCGCGGAACTCCACTACCCCGAGCGGCGTTCCAGCGAAAACCGCGCCATCCGCCGCTTCGAGCGACAGCACGCGCGGGTCGGGCAGCTCGCGGGCGAGATCGTCCAGTTGCCCGCCGTGGTAGTGGTAGAGGCCGCTTTCCAGCGTGCCGATCCACAGGTCGCCATCGTCGCCGGCCAGCGCCGTGATGTGCGCATTCTGGAGGCCTGCGTGGAACGGCGAGAGCCGGCGGCCATCGAATACTATGAGGCCGCGATGCTCCGAGCCGATCAGGATTCGCCCCGACCCGAGCGCCAGCACCGCCGTCACCACTTGCAGGCCCGCATCGACCGGCAGAATCTGCCGGAAGCGCGTTCCGTTGAAGGCCAGCAGCCCTTCGCCGCGGGTGGCGATGAAGAGTTCCGGCTCGGCCGAACCGGCGGCGATCCCGGCCGACAGCGCGCCCAATTCCGCCGGAGGCAGCTCCAGCCCGCAGCGATAGGCGTCGAGCAGGGCGCCGTTGCGGTCGTACACGAACAGGCCCGCGCGCGCGCTCACGGCGATGGTTTCCCGGTACGCCGCCAAGTCGCGAAAGCCGGGGCTGGCGGAGACCATTTCCACGCCGGCCGGCGCCGGGCGATCCACCGGCAGGGTCCGGAACGGCAGATCCGATTTCGCCAGAACCTCGGCGGCCGCCTCCTCTTGGGCTTCGGAAGCTCGCCGGAACACCATCGCCACGCGCAACGCCAGGACGATCGCGACGATGGCGAGAACCCAGCGCCAACTGCGGGACCGGTGAGCCATTCGGAGCATGCCGCTATCCCATAGCATACGGCCGAGCGAGTCGCCGGCGCGCGCGGCAGTTCCGACACACGGCGTCTCCGCCCTGCCACAACACCGCCTCACGAATCGCCTGATTTTCACGCCCCGGTCGCGCATGCCTCATATCATGCACGGGCGGTTCCATCGCGGGATCGGGCGCCGGCGTGAAGCGAAACCCGCGCGGCCCGTCTCGGCTAAGCTTCACCGCGATTCGCCGCTGAATCGCTCCATCCATGGCAGCGCAGCATCGAAACCCGCCGACAATTGGGAGGGAATCCGCTGCCCCCCGGAGGTCGCCGGCGCGCCGCAATCGCTCCAGGGTCCGGGCCAGCTCGCGCAGTTGCGTTCCGCCGGCATTGGCCGCCGCGCCCTTGATGGCATAGGCCGCGTGCGTGGCCGCGGTGGCGTCGCCCGAAGCCAACCTGCCCCACGATCTCCGATGCGCGCCACGAGGGTCTATACTGATACTCGACATGCGGCCCCTCTGTATGGTCCTCACTGCGGCGGCTTTGGCCCTGCCCGCGCTCGCGCAGCCGCTTTCCCGGAATGGGGACTGGCCGGCCTATGGCCGCGATCCGGGTGGCAGCCGCTACTCGCCGCTCGACCAGATCGACACGAAGAACGTGAACCGGCTCGAGCGCGCGTGGATCTATCATACCGGCGAGCGCGGCCGGGCCTTTGAAGTGACGCCCATCGTGGTGGATGGCGTTCTCTACTTCGCCACCCAAAACCAAAACATCGTGGCCCTGGAACCCGAGACCGGCAGGCAGCTCTGGAGATTCGATCCGAAGTCCAACTCGCGCGAGATCCGCGGTGTGACCTGGTGGCCGGGCGACCTCCAGACCCCCGCGCGCATTTTCTTCGGCACCTCCGACGGCCGCCTGATGGCGCTCGACGCCAAGACCGGCCTTCCCGCGGCCGGCTTCGGCGACAACGGCGTCATCAATTTGAAGGCGGGGATCACCGACAAGTTTCCCGGCGCGGCGTATGCCGTCACTTCGCCGCCGGCCCTCTATCGCAACGTGTTGATCGCCGGCCCCAGCACGCAGGAAGGACCCAGCCTGGGACCGAGCGGCGATCCGCGCGCCTACGATGTGCGGACCGGGAAGCTCCTGTGGAGGTTTCACACCGTGCCGCAACCCGGCGAAGCGGGCAACCAAACCTGGGGCCCGGACGGCTGGAAGGACCGCTCCGGCCCGAGCCAGTGGGGTCCAGCCACCATCGACACGGAGCGCGGCATGGTCTTCCTGCCCATCGGTAATCCCGCCGACAGTTTCTACGGCGCCGACCGCAAGGGGACCAATCTCTACGCCAACTGCGTGGTGGCGCTCGAGGCCCTCTCGGGCAAGCTGCTCTGGTATTACCAGTTGGTCCACCACGACATTTGGGATTACGACGTGGCCGCTCCTCCCGCGCTGGTGCAAGTCAAGCGCGGCGGCAAGACCATTCCGGCCGTGGCCCAGACCACCAAGATGGGGCTGCTCTTCATTCTGGACCGCCTGACCGGCCAGCCGGTTTTCGGGGTCGAGGAGCGGCCGGTTCCCTCCAGCGACACGCCCGGTGAGCAGTCATGGCCCACGCAACCGTTCCCGCTCAAGCCGCCTCCGCTGGCGCGCATGAGCATGACCAGGGACGACCTCACCACGCGCACGCCGGAGAGCCAGCGCTTCTGCGGCGAGTGGTTCAGCCGGCTGCGCCATCAAGGCCCGTACACACCGTTCGGGACAGCGCTCACGCTGCTGTTTCCGGGAACCATGGGGGGCGGCAATTGGGGAGGCGTCTCCTTCGATCCGAAGCTGGGCTACATCTTTGTGAACACCAGCAGCCTGGGAGGCACGGGCCGCATGGTGAAGGCCCGGGAAGGCGCGCCGATGGCGTGGCGCAACGAAGGCGGCTACCAGCGTTTTATCGACCAGGATGGCTACCCCTGCCAGCAGCCGCCGTGGGGGGAGCTGACCGCCATCAACGCCGAGGGCAATATCGCGTGGCGCGTGCCGCTGGGCAGCTACGACGAACTGGAAGCGCAGGGATTCCATAATGCCGGCGCCGCCAACATGGGAGGATCGATCGCCACCGCCGGCGGCCTGGTCTTCATCGGAGCGACCACCGATTCCAAATTCCGCGCCTTCGATTCGCGCAGCGGCAAGGAACTCTGGGTGACCCGGCTCGACGCCACCGCGGACACGGTCCCCATCACCTATCAGGGCCGCAACGGCAAACAGTACGTCGCGATCGCCGCCGGCGGGACCAACCGCTTCCGCATGCTCGCCGGAACGGCCGACGAGACCGCCGATGCCCTGATCGCGTTCGCCCTGCCAGACGGGCCGGCGGCTCCGCTCCGCGAGACCGCTCCGGCCGCGCGCCAGCCCGCGCCCAATCGGTTGAGCGAGGCGCAGTTGAAAGCCGCAGGCCCGCCGCTGCCCGAGGGCGCGGGAAAAGACATCGTGGTGCGGATGTGCACCCAGTGCCACGGCGCCGCGGTGTTCACCAGCCTGCGCATGAGCCGCACGGGATGGGAAGACGAGGTCGCCGCGATGGTGGAGCGCGGCGCCGCCGGGACCGCTCCGGAGGTCCACACCGTGGTCGATTACATGGTGAAGTACTTTGGAAAGTAGATCCCTGGCGCGATTCCTGTGCTGCTGGGCGGGTCTCTCGATGGCCGCGAATCTGTCTCGCGCCCAGGACTTTCGCGTTTCGGTGTCGGTAAGCCCGTTCACCGAGATCGTCCTGCATTCCGGAACCGGCTTCACCGATGGCGGAACCACGGCCACCACGGTCGAGGGCGTCGAGCGCCTGTTCGCGAGCCATGGCGCCAATGAAGTCTACGCGCGCATCGCGACCACCCAGAAGTACCGCACCGGCTTTGGCGATCACAGCCTGGACCGCGGCCTGGAACGCGCGCGCATGGCCGCGGCGCTCCACCTGCCCTTCAATCCCGAGCTGGGCCTGTTCAATATTTATGGCGATATCCGCTGCCAGCCCGCGCCGGATTTCGCCGATTATCCGGCCATCAAACTGCCCGGACCGTGGACCTCGCTCACCCTCGATCGGATGGCCGCGGCTTTGGGCGCCTACGGCGCAG
>Ga0209415_10010471_pt1 | contig 15767 bp, 17 predicted proteins | sample PeaSoiSIISIP2007_FD_187696 | JGI IMG/M metagenome (GOLD analysis project Ga0209415, IMG submission 187696) | Peat soil microbial communities from Weissenstadt, Germany - SII-SIP-2007 (SPAdes) (version 2) | ecosystem: Environmental > Terrestrial > Soil > Wetlands > Peat | place: Germany... | reverse complement strand
CGCGGCGTAGGGCGGAAAAGCGCAGCGCATTCAGCCGCCATCCGGCGGAATGCGCTGCGCTTTTCCGCCCTACGCCGCGACGCGGACCAGGACGGCCGCGCCATCCCGGCCAAATGCGATCGCCCTGGCCCGGCCCGAACCGCCCGTCACAGCAGGCACAGCACCTGCAGCTCGCGTCGCAACGCCGCCGGCAGCGCCGCCTCGCCGGACGCCCGAGGCAACGCGACCAGGTCCGGCGGGGCATCCGCCGCCGCCAGATACCGCCAGCCCTGGAACGGCTTGGTCGGCCGACCGGCCAGCGGCACCAGCTTCGGATGCAGCACCAGCCCGGCACAGGGGCTGCCATCGTCCCACTGGTCGTGGATCACGTCCAGAATCCGCTGCCGCGCCAGCATGCTGCCGCTGATCACCCAGTAGATCGAGCCGCCGTCAATCACCTCCGCCGCGCGGCGCGGGAAGTTGCGCGTGCGATGGCGCAGCGGCGGATTGCTCACCGCGCGCGCGGCCTGCAGCTCGCGCAGATGCGCGATGTCCCGCACGCCCACAGCCAGTTTGGTCAGATGCAGCATCAAGAGCGACTCGCCATTCCAGGGCTGATTCTGACCGCCCCGCCGGAAGCTGCAAGACGGCGCCGCCAGATGCCGCACAAACGCGATTGATCTTCGTTTCCCGGCACCGCACAGTCGGGAAAACGGGGCGAGCCCGCTCCAAACAGGGGAGAATTGACCGATGTCTTGCTCTACCAGGCGGCCCGCGCTCAGCCTGATCGCAGGCCTGACGCTGGCGGTCGGACTTGCCTCGGCGGCACACGCCCAGCAGGGCTCCGGGTCCGCCACGCTGGATGCGATCCGCGCCCGCGGCCAGGTGCTGTGCGGCACCGCCGGAACCGTCCCGGGCTTCTCGCTCCCGGACAGCCAGGGCGTGATGCGCGGGCTGGACGCGGATACCTGCCGCGCCGTCACCGCCGCCGCCCTGGGCGATACCGGCAAGGTCAAGTTCGTCATCACCACGACCCAGAACCGCTTCACCGCCCTTCAATCGGGCGAGGTCGATCTGCTGTCGCGCTCCACCACCTGGACGCTGGGCCGCGAGGGCAACCTGGGTCTCGAATTCGCCTGGGTCAACTACTACGACGGCACCGGCTTCCTGGTGAAGAAGTCCTCCGGCGTGAAGGCGGCGAAGGAGATGGACGGCGCCACCATCTGCGTGCAGCCCGGCACCAGCACGGAATTGGCGATCGCCGACTTCTACCGGCTGAACAACATGAAGTGGACGCCGATCCTGATCGCCGACATCAGCGAGATCCAGGGCGCGTTCCTGTCCGGCCGCTGCGATGCCTATTCCACCGACGCCTCGACGCTGGCGACCTTCCGCTTCAGCCAGGGCCCGAAGGCGGACGACCTTGTGCTGTTGCCCGACATCATCAGCAAGGAGCCGCTGGGCGTGATGGTGCGCAAGGCGGACGACAAATGGTTCGACATCGTGCGCTGGACCTTCATCGCCATGATCAACGCCGAGGAAAAGGGGATCACCAGTCAGAACGTCGACACGTTCATGGACAGCAAGGACCCCGACATCCGCCGCCTGCTCGGGCTTGAGGGCGACATGGGAAAGGCGCTCGGCCTCGACAACAAGTGGGCCTACAACGTGATCAAGCAGGTCGGCAACCTGGGCGAGATGTGGGACCGCAACATCACGCCGATGGGTGTGCCGCGCGGCATCAACAACATCTGGACCAAGGGCGGCCTGCAGTACGACCCCCCGATCCGTTAGCCCTTCTCCCCCTCCCCTTGTGGAAGGGGGTCGGGGGGAGGGGTTCCGCGGGCACAAGGCTGCGCTTCGACCCCGGCGCCAACCCCTCCCCCCAAGCCCCTCCCACAAGGGGAGGGGGAGAACCTCCAACCCGCCTCACCGCCCAGTTGATCTTCCCCAGACGAATGCCGCACAGTTGGGATGATCAGGAAACCACCTGACGCCACGCCGGCCCGGCATCGCGCTTGCGTGCCCACACGGCGCGTCCGCAACGACGAGGGGGGCAGTCGCCAGCCATGTCCGGTACCACCGCCGACCCGCGCATGGCCGGGACGCGCACCGTTCCGAAAAAGGCGCTGCGGTTCTCCTGGTCCGACCCGCGCTTCCGCGCGATCTTCTGGCAGATCGTCATTGTCGGCATCGTTGCGCTGATCGTCTGGTATCTGATCGGCAACACCAACCGCAACCTCGCCGCTCGCCACATCGCCACCGGCTTCGCCTTCCTCGGCCGGGTTGCCGGCATCCCGATCGGCGAGTCGCTGATCGCCTACAATCCCGCGGTCGACACCTTCGGCAGGGCGCTGGTCATCGGCATCCTGAACACGCTGAAGGTCGCCGTGATCGGCGTCGTGCTGGCCACCATCCTCGGCACGTTGGTCGGCATCGGCCGGCTGTCCAGCAACTGGCTGCTGGCGAAAATCACCGCCGTCTATGTCGAGACGCTGCGCGACATCCCCCTCGTACTCCAGTTGCTGTTCTGGTACGCGCTGCTCGAAGCCCTGCCCGCACCGCGCCAGGCGCTGAACATCGGCAACGTGATCTACCTGTGCAATCGCGGCATCCGGCTGCCGGAGCTGATCTGGGAATCGGCGCACACCTGGGCGCTGCTCGCCTTCCTGGCGGGCGTCGTCGGCACCTTCCTGTGGAACCGGCACGCCCGCCAGCGCCAGGAGGCAACCGGCCGGCGGCCCGCCGTCTGGCCGGTCGCGCTGCTGCTGCTGATCGCCCTGCCACTGGTCGTGTGGGGCGCGCTCGGCGCCCCGACCGAGGTCGAGATCCCGGTGCTGCGCGGCTTCAACTTCCAGGGCGGCGCCACGATCAGCCCGGAGTTCTTCACCCTGCTGACCGGCCTGGTGCTCTACACCGCCACCTACATCGCGGAGATCGTGCGCTCCGGCATCCAGGCGGTCGCCCTCGGCCAGTGGGAGGCAGGCGGCGCGCTCGGCCTGAGCCGCGGCGTGGTGCTGCGCCGCGTCGTGCTGCCGCAGGCGCTGCGCGTGATCGTGCCGCCGATGACCAGCCAGTACCTGAACCTGGCCAAGAATTCCTCGCTGGCGATCTACATCGGCTACCAGGACGTGATGTCGATCGCCAACACGACGCTGAACCAGACCGGCCAGGCGATCGAGGGCATCGCCTACATCATGGCCGTCTATCTCACCGTCAGCCTGTCGATCAGCCTGTTCATGAACTGGTACAACGCGCGGATCGCGCTGGTGGAGCGCTGAGACGATGAGCCAGACCACCGCCGATGCGCTCCCCGACCCGCGCTACGCCGGCGCGCGCGAACGTCCGCCCACCGGCACCACCGGCCCATGGGGCTGGGCCAGGGCCAACCTGTTCGGCTCCTGGTGGTCCACCGCGGTCACCCTGCTGCTCGGCTACCTGATCCTGCGCTTCGCCGTGAGCTTCTTCCTCTGGGCGGTGATCAACGCGGTGTGGACCGTGCCGTACAGCCCGCAGGGCGTGGCCAACACCGCGGTCTGCCAGAACGCCAAGGGCATCGGCGCCTGCTGGGCGGTCATCGCGGACAAGTACCGGTTGATCCTGCTGGGCCGCTACCCATACGCCCAGCAATGGCGGCCGGCGCTCTGCGTCCTGCTGTTCATCGCGCTCTATGGCGTCTCGGCGATGCGCCGGTTCTGGCGCAAGGAGCTGGCGCTGATCTGGCTCGGCACGCTGGTCGCGGTCGGCGTGCTGATGTGGGGCGGCGTGCTGGGCATGCCCCTGGTCACCGAGGACCAATGGGGCGGCCTGCCGATCACCCTGATCCTGGCGACCCTCGGCCTGGCCTGCGCGTTTCCGCTGTCGGTGCTGGTGGCCCTCGGCCGCCGCTCCACCAACCTGCCGGCGGTCAAGATGCTGTGCGTGCTGTATGTGGAACTGGTCCGCGGCGTCCCGCTGGTCGCCGTCCTGTTCATGGCCAACGTGATGTTCCCGCTGTTCATGCCGAACGGGGTCAACATCGACAAGCTGCTGCGCACCCAGGTCGCCTTCATCCTGTTCACCGGCGCCTACCTCGCCGAGGTGGTGCGCGGCGGCCTGCAGGCGCTGCCCAAGGGCCAGGCCGAGGCGGCCGACGCGCTCGGCCTCAGCTACTGGAAGAAGACCGGCCTGATCATCCTGCCGCAGGCGCTGCGCCTGGTCATTCCGCCCCTGGTCAACACTTTCATCGGCTCGTTCAAGGACACCTCGCTGGTGTTGATCATCGGGCTGTTCGACCTGCTGACCATGGGCACGGTCGCGCTGAGCGATCCGCCCTGGCAGAGCTTCTCGACCGAGGTCTACCTGACGCTCGCCGTGATCTACTTCGTCTTCTGCTTCGCCATGTCGAAATACAGCCGCGGATTGGAGCGTGAGCTCGGCCGCGCCCACCGTCGCTGAGTCCGCCGGACCTGACAAGGCCCGCACCTGACAAGGAATTCCGCAATGAGCCAGGCCGTCCACAACATCCCGCACATGGCGGACACCAAGGCCCCGCCGGCCATCGTGCTCGACAAGGTCAACAAATGGTTCGGCGCGCTGCACGTGCTGCGCGACGTGTCGCTGACCATTGCGGAAAAGGAGCGTGTCGTGGTGTGCGGGCCGTCCGGCTCCGGCAAGTCGACCATGATCCGCTGCATCAACCGGCTGGAGTCGCACCAGGAAGGCCGCATCATCGTCGACGGCACCGAGCTGACCGATGACACCAAGGCGCTCGACACGATCCGCCGCGAGGTCGGCATGGTGTTCCAGAGCTTCAACCTGTTCCCCCACCTGACCATCCTGGAGAACTGCACGCTGGCGCCGATCTGGGTGCGCAAGACGCCCAAAGCGGAAGCCGAGGAACAGGCGATGAGCTTCCTCACGCGGGTAAAAATCCCCGAGCAGGCGAAGAAGTATCCGGGCCAGCTTTCCGGCGGCCAGCAGCAGCGTGTGGCGATCGCCCGCGCGCTGTGCATGCGCCCGAAGATCATGCTGTTCGACGAACCGACCTCGGCGCTCGACCCGGAGATGATCAAGGAGGTGCTGGACACCATGATCCAGCTCGCCGAGGACGGCATGACCATGGTCTGCGTCACCCACGAGATGGGCTTCGCCCGTCAGGTCGCCGACCGCGTGGTGTTCATGGACCGTGGCGAGATCGTCGAGAGCGGCACCCCGCAGCGCATGTTCGAGGCCCCGCAGACCGATCGCCTGAAACTGTTCCTCAGCCAGATCCTGCGCGGCCATTAAGACCGAGGCTCACCACCGTACACCTCTCCCGCCCCTTGCGGGAGAGGTCGCGGAGCACTTGCGACGCGGGTGAGGGGGGTGCCGCGGCACGACCTTTCCTGGCATCGCAAAAGCTCGCACCTTTTTCCGCGTCGCCGCCCAAGCCGCGAAGGGTGGGCGCGGCACGCGCGCGTCCGTTCAGCCCGAAACTACTCTACGCCACCCGGACCCGCTTGAGCGGCAGCAGGCACAGCAAGGCCGCGAACGCGGCTACCCCTAGCCCGGCGAAGATCGCGTGTGCCGGCAAGGTCAGCACCAGCGGCGCCGCGGCGGTCGGCGCCACCGCCTGCGCCAGAAGCTGCGGCAACGCCAGGCGGCCAAGTCGCGTGGCATAGCCCCGCGCCCCGAACAGGAACATCGGCAGCGTGCCGCGGCTGATCGTCAGGATGCCGTTGCTCATGCCATAGGCGACCGCGAACCCGACCGCCGGACCCCCGAGCAACAACCCGGCAACGCCCAACGGCAGCAACGCGGCCCCCATCCACGACCCGGTCAGCGGGTCGATCCAGCGCGCGAACGTCCATTCCAGGACGCGGCCGAACACTTGCGACGGCCCGAACAGCGCCGCCACCCCGACCGCCGCCGCCGCGGTCAGCCCGACGCCGTGCAGCAGCGTCAGCGCGTGCACCGACACCACCGCGCTGATCGCCGCGCGCGTGCAGAAGAACGTGCCCAGCAAAAGCAACGCCAACAGCCCGCCGCTGCCGCCGGAGCCGGCCCTCTCAGCGGCGACATGCACCGGCGCCGCCGGCTGCGCGCGCGGGATCAGCGCCAGGATCAGCGGCAGGTTCACCGCGAGCTGCACCCCCGCATAGATCGCCACGGTGGTGCGCCAGTCGAAGCGATGCACCAGGGCAACGCCCACCGGCCAGCCGACGGTGGAGGCGAACCCGGCCAGCAGTGTGACACCGACGATCGCCGGGCGCGCCTCCAGCCCCAGCAACCCGCCGATGGTGGCGAAGGCCGCGTCATACAGGCCCAGCGCCATGCCGGCGCCGATGATGGTCCAGGCCAGGTACCACCCGGCCAGGCTCGGCCACGCCGCCAGCACCAGTAGCCCGGTCGCCATCACCACGGTGCCCGTCGCCAGTGCGCCGCGCCCGCCGTGCCGGTCGATCCACGACCCCACCCGCGGCGACACCAGCCCGGCGACCAGCAGCGACCAGGAATAACCCACCAGCAGCTCGGTGGTGGAACGGTGCAACGTGCCGGCGGCCGGGCCGACGATCACCGCCGGGATGTAATAGGTCGTGGCCCAGGCCAGCGTCTGCGTGAATCCCAGTACCAGGGCCAGGCGGCGGGACGTGCTCATCCGCCCAGCATGCCCGCCGCCCGGGGGGCGCGCTACGGCGTGCCCTCGCCGATCGGTGGCACTTGTCCGGTCATCCCGGCCAGCACCTCCGCGATATGGCGGGCTTGGGTGGCGTGTCCCTCGCGCTTGAGCCGCCCGGCGATGTTCAGCAGGCAGCCCAGATCGCCGGCCAGCACCATCGCGGCCCCGGTCGCGGCGATGTCGGCGGTCTTGTCGGAGACCATGCGCACCGAGATGTCGGGGTATTTCACGCAGAACGTGCCGCCGAAGCCGCAGCAGACTTCTGGATCGGCCATCTCCGTCACGCTGGCGCCGACCGCCGCGAGCATCCGGCGCGGCTGGTCCTTCACCCCCATCTCGCGCAGCCCGGAGCAACTGTCGTGATAGGTCACCGCCCCACCCGCGTGGCGCGCCGCCGGCTGGGCGAAGCCCCGCACGTCGGTCAGGAAGCTGACCAGCTCGAAGGTCTTTGCCGCCAGCGCATCGGCGCGGCCGCGCAGGTTGGGGTCGTCGTCGAACAGGCCCGGCAGGTGGTGCTTCAGCATGCCCCCGCAGGACCCGGAGGGAACCACGACGTAGTCGTAGCCGATGAACGCGTCGATGATGCCGCGGGCGAGGTCGCGCGCGGTGGCGCGATCGCCGGAGTTGTACGCCGGCTGGCCGCAGCAGGTTTGCGCGCGCGGCACCTCCACCTGGCAGCCGGCATCCTCCAGCAGGCGGATGGCGGCGAACCCGACCGTGGGCCGGTAGAGGTCCACCAGGCAGGTGACGAACAGCGCGACGCGGGGTTTGGTGTCGGGCATTGTGCCAATCCTATGCGCGGGGCTGGGTGTCGCCTAACGTCTGCCGGTCTGGAAACGCGACGCATAGGATCACACGAAACATAAAGGATGCCGATCCCTCTTGCCGAGCGAGGTCCATGATTGCGGGCTTTTAGTCAGCATGCGCCAGGTCGTCCAATCCATCCGCTCCTTCATCTTCTCATCGGGCAACTGAACGTTGTCGGGTGATCTTATCATCTCATCACGGCGTCGCCATGAATGTCGGGAAGTCACGTAGAAAATCAGCGATATCGTCAAATGCGTTGTTGTCAAGTGGCACCAAATCCGTGCCGTCGCTCCAGACGTATGTGGGCGACAAGTAGGGATCACGCATATGCGCAGCGGCTATGAGTGATCTGAGCTTCATCTTATGTTGTTTGGTGATCGACCAACCATTCGCATCGTTAACCCCCACGCTGCTTGCAAACACATCGACGGCGGCCGCAATGGCTGGTCTCTTCGACGAGGCTGAATCATGGCATAAGGTGTCCAGAGCCCCAAGAACCCCGGTCCATGGAATCATCATCACCACAATGGCCGGGCCGGAACCTCCCTTCCGCAAGGGCGCTGGTGGGACAGCATACTTCTTCCCCGGTGAGATCTCAGCGGCACCACCGATAAGAGTTTGCACGTTCGAGAACGAGGCAACCGCATCGCCATCATTGTCCGCGGCTATCAAAATCGCTTCCAACGTGGTATCAAATCCAGGTACTCCGGGAAGAGCATTGAGAGCAGGAGTTAAGTAGCTTATCCCATGGTGAGGCCCGGAAGCACCCGCCACAGATCCACATGAACTGACTTGAAACAGTGAGGAGAATCCTCTTGCCAATCCAAGATGAAGAAAGAATTGCGCATCGTGCATACCCTCGCATAGTAGAAGGTACTTACTCCGCAACCCGGTCAAGCCCATACACCGCACCCCGTATCTCATTTCCCCCACGGAGCGCAGCTTTCATTGCGACCCCGCTTATATGACGCACGATACAGTCACCGTTATCACGCTCGGTCCGAAGAAGACAGAAATCTTTGGTTGCATCGCCGATTACGTCGGGAAGAGCTGCAAGACATTCGGAGCTATGGGAGGACACAAAAATCTGATTCCCAGTCGCCTTGGCGAAATCATAAAGCACACGCCATACGGCGGGATATTTCCCGTAGAAAATGCCATTTTCGATTTCGTCAATTACAATGATTCCGTTATGAGTGTGCACAGCGGCCAACAGAATGCTTATGATCTTGTAAATTCCGGAGGACACCGAGGTTAGGCGCCGCCTAGCTCCATCTGGCATTACGGCGTAAAGACCGGTAGGCCCTGAAGGGGCTAACACCTCGAGGCCCGTTATGAACGGGAACTCCTTTTGAACCCAGGAAATTAGCTTGTCGGCCTCGTTTCTCTCCTTAAGTTGCGAAAACCAAGCTATACTGTCAAGTTCGACATAATCCATATTTGCGCCAAATATGAAAGTAGCGGGGCCGAATGATCTAGTGACTGGTTGCTGTAATTGTCCGGTCGGCGCTGTGGTCACAGGGGTCGCCATATGTTCAGGCGGGCCTAACGGGGTCTTCTTCTCTCTATCAAATATCACGGGAACGATTCCTGCTTGACCGCCAGGCGCCCGAACCAACGGAACTGGAACCGGCGTCTGATCCACGCTGCTTTGATAGGCAATGCTAAGCCTATACGAGATCTGTTCACTGTCCTTATAAGAAAAGGATATTTGTTTTGATGTCTCGATTTTATCCTCAGCTTTAGTCTGACCGCTGACCTTGTAGGACCGAAAAAGTGGGTCAAAATAAGCCGCGAGGTTCCCCGCCGGGATGGCGCCGACTAGCATGAGACCAATACCCTGAGCGAGATTCAACTGAACGGGGCCCTGCGACCGCATTGCGGCGATATTTTGGATGGAGGCGGCGGTCGCATTGGCGGCGACGTACAGGGCCTCCAGTAGCGCCGACTTGCCGCTACCGTTTTGGCCGGTGACCACATTGATTCGGGCAAGCCCTTCAAGATGGACGTGCTCGAAACAGCGGAAGTCTGTGATATCAAACGTCTCAATCATGAGAAAGCCGCCACGGGTGCTGCCCGACGAAGAAGTGTGCATCATCGATCCCGATCAGTCCAGTATACAATCGCCCAATGGAACGGGTAGGCACGACCGCAGCCCCATCCTCGCGGTCGCCGGACGACAGCTTACGGCGGCGCAGCCGGAATCAACTCTCCTTGCATTGCCGCCAGCCGCTGCCGCGCCACCGCCAGATAGGACGGATCCAGCTCGATCCCGATCCCCTCGCCGCCCTCCAGCGCCGCGGCGAGCAGCGTCGTGCCGGTGCCCATGAACGGATCCAGCACCACCGGATGCGGCACCCCATGCAGCCGGATACACCAGCGCGGCAGCTCCAGCGGGAACGTGCTCGGATGATGGAACTTCTCCGCCTTGCTCTGCACCGTGTCGTACGGAATGTGCCAGGTATTCCCCCGGCAGCGCAGATCGCGCGCATGCCCGCGCCGCGCGATGTTCGACTTGTCCTTGAACGGCACGCCAATCGCCAGCCGGTCCAGCGCCACCTTCCCGGTCAGCGTCAGATGGAAGATGTGCTCGTGGTTGTGGTGCAGGAATCGCTTGCCGCCCACCGGCTTGTAGTGCCCGACCGAGTTCGGCCCGATCGCGATCGACTTCACCCAGGTGATGTGGTTCTGCAGCACGAACAGCCCGCGCAGCCGCACGATCAGCTCGAACGGCAGCCACGGCGCCTTGGGCGAACCGGAGATGTTGAGGAAGAACGACGCCTCCGGCCGCATCACCCGCCGCAGCTCGGCGGCGACGCGCACCAGCCAGTCGAGATAGTCCTGCTCCCCCCGGCTGTCCCGATAGCGCCGGTAGGCAACGCCGAGATTATACGGCGGCGAGGTCACGATCACGTCCACCGACTCCGCCGGCATTGCGGGCAACACGGCCAGGCAGTCGCCCCGGATCAGCCGATGCGCGCCGACATGGATCTCCGGGTCCGTCGCGCCGGGCTGGTCCACGCGCTACGCTGCCGGCGCGGCCCGGGGCAGCAGCAGATAGGCGGTACCCTGCTGCTTCATCCGGCCCGCCATCGCCTCCGCCTCCGTGCCCCAGCCGAAAAAAATGTCGCCGCGCACCGGCCCCTTGATCGCCCCGCCGCGGTCCTGCGCCAGCAGCAGATGCCGCCACGCCGCCCCATCTAGCGGGTTGGAGGTCGCGACGAACACCGGCGCGCCCATCGGCAGGAAGCGCCGATCCACCGCCAGCGACCGCCCCGGCGTCAGCGCGACGCCGAGCGCCCCGGGCGGTCCCTGATCGGGCGGCGTGTCGCGTAGCAGCGTGAAGAACACATAGGACGGATTGGCGTCCATCAGCGCCGGCGCCTGGTCCGGATGCGCCACCAGCCAGGCTCGGATCGTCTGCAGGGTGACCGCCTCGCGGGTCAGCTCGCCGCGCTCGATCAGCAACCGCCCGATCGGCACATAAGGATGGCCATTTTGCCCGTCATAGGTCACCCGCACGATCCGCCCGTCCGGCAGCCGCACCCGCCCCGACCCCTGCACCTCCAGGAAGAACGCGTCGATCGGATCGGCCAGGAACAGCAGCGGCAAATGCTGCGCCGCCAGGGCGCCATGCTCGATCTGCGCACGATCGTAGTACGGCACCAGACGCCCGTCCTCCAGCCGCCCGAAGATCGATCGCCCCGTCAGGTCGTTCGCGAACGCGCCCAGATCGGCCTGCACCAGATCCCGCGGCCGGCGCAGCAGCGGCGTCTGATAGCGTCCGCCCGGGGCCGTCGCACCATCCACCTGCGGCTCATAGTAGCCGGTGAACAACCCCTGGCTCTTGCCGTTGTCGCTGATCGCATAGGCCTGCAGCTCGCGCTCCAGCATGGCCCGCGCCGCCGCGTCATCGCCCTCCGGCACGGCAGCCGCGGCGGCACACAGCGCCCGCCACTGCCCGGCGGTGCCGCCGAGCCGCGCCGCCGCCCCATCGCCGCCCAGCGCCGCGTCCGCCGGCATGCCCGCCAGCTTCGCGCATTCGCCCCGCAACGGCGGAATCGCCGCCGACAGATGGTCCTCGCCCCAGCCCGGCACGGCGCTGAACGGCACCGCGGTCAGTGCCAGCGCGGGGGCGGGGCTCGGAGGCTGTACTGCAGGCGGCGGCTGCACGGCACAGGCGGTCAGCGCCAGCACCGCCACCAGCCAGGCGGCGGATCGCATCAGGCGCTGCGGGCGGCGACCAGGCGCCAGGTCGGATCGCGCGACGACAGATCGCGCTCGAACGTCCACAGATCGGTGATCTCGGTCACCGCGTCGGTGCCGGCGACCGGATTCCCGGCCTGGTCGTGGGTCAGGCTGATCTGGTCGGAGACGAACTTGACGGTGATCTGCGCCACCGTGCCGTTCAGCTCCGCTCCATCGATGCTGACGCCCGGAACCGCGCGGATTTCGCTGACCTGCTGGTGCCCGACGGCCTCGCGCGCAGTGATCGCCTGCTCAAACGCGCGAAAAGTGTCGTCCGACAGCAGGTTGTGCAACGTCGTCCGGTCGCCCGTGGCGAACGCGGCGACAATCATGCGGAACGCCGTCTCCGCGCCGTCCAGGAAGCCCGCCGGATCGAAGCCGTGATCCACCGCTTGCATGCGCGCCAATGTCTGGCCGAGGGCACTCACCGGCTCGGGGACCGGGCGATGCGCCGCCGTGGCCACCGGCTCGGCATGACCATCGATCACCGGTCCCGGCGCGGTCGGGCCGGGCGGCGGCTGATAGGGAGGCTGCGGCCGCTCGAAGCCGGTCCGCCGCCCAAGAATGCTGCGCAGCCGCAGCACCAGGAAGGCCGCGATCATGCCAAACAGAATCAGGTCGATCGGAAAGCCGCCACCCATCCCTATTCTCTCTCGTCCGCGAATGGAGAGATAGGCGGGCGACGCGCGGAACACAAATGAAACCCGCACGGGGGAGGTAGGGATTGCCGGGTCGGCGGCCCGCCTGTAATGCCGCGGCCATGATCCTGCTGCGCCACGGGCAGAGCGAGTTCAACCTGCATTTCGGCGCGACGCGCCGTGATCCCGGCGTGGTGGACGCGCCGCTGACCGAGCTAGGCCACGCTCAGGCCGCCGAGGCAGCGCAGCGGATGCGCGGGGAACGCATCCGCCGGATCATCGTTTCACCCTACACCCGCGCCCTGCAGACCGCCGCCCCGATCGCCGCGGCGCTGGCCGTGCCGGTGTTCGTCAATCCGATCGTGCGCGAGCGGTACAAGTTCGCCTGCGACATCGGCACCCCGCGCACCGAGCTGGAACGCGCCTGGCCGCAGCACGACTTCTCGACCATCGACGAGGTCTGGTGGCCGCCGATCGAGGAACCGGAGGAATTCATCCTCGGCCGAGCGAGACTCTTTCGCGCGGAGATGGCGGCGCTGCCGGACTGGTCCGATACGCTGGTTGTCAGCCACTGGGGTTTCATTCTGTCGCTGACCGGCCAGCGCGTGATGAACGGCGAGTCGCTGCGCTGCGATCCGACCGCGCCGGGCCCCGAGGAAGTCATCTGGCGGGCCTAGAGTAGTTTCAGGCCGGCCGGACCCGCATGTCACCTCTCCCGCGCTCGGCGGGATAGGTCGCGGAGCCCTTGCGACGCGGGTGAGGGTCGTGCCGCGGCGCCACCCTCACCGTCGGTCCGCTTCGCGATCCAACCCCGCGAAGAGGGGCACAGACGCGCTTCCAGTCAGCCTGGACCTGCTGCAGCCCGCAGAAATTCGCAGATCGGTCGACTCCCACCCCGTCATGGCTCGACCGGGAGCCGGCCACGACGGGGTGGACAGCAATGATCCCCATCGAATGACGCGCGTGTTTCCTGGCATCTCCCTGGCTTCCGCATTGGATCAAGGGAATTCGGCGGTCACCCCGCCAGCCCGGCCAAATCGCCCTCCAGCGCCGCCCAATCCAGACCGGACGGCGCCAGCCCCGTGGCCGCCATCCACTCGCGCGACAGCGCCGCATCGACCCCCAACACATACGCCGACCAGAACGCGGGATGGATCGCCACGTCCTGGCCCCAGGTCCGGCACACGCGCTCGGCCCCGTCGAACGCGCCGACCATCACGCGGTGACAGCCCCAGGACGCCGGTTCCCATCCCGCGCCGGTGCCCGGCGGCTGCGACCAGACCGTCACGTCCTCCGCCGCCTTGGGCAGTGCCAGCGAGACCTGGACCGGTCCGGTATGGCCGATCGCAATGGCGAGGTGGGCCGCGTCGGCCGGATCCACCGTGACCCAGTACACCACGTCGAGGTTCTGCTCATCCATGCGGATGCCGCCGGCCGACCAGGATGCCATGGCGCGGGCGGTGTCGGTGCCATCGTCCGGCAGGCCGGTGACCGGATCGAACCCGGTCAGGGCGGCATACAGGCCGAGCGCCATGTCCCGCGTCGGACGCCAGCCGTCGCCCCAGGCGTTGGCGCGGCGCACCTGGATCGTCCGCAGCTCGGCGCACGGTACGCAGTCGCCCACGGCATCGTTGCCGAGCGCATCGCCGTCCGCCGGGCATTTGGCCAGCCAGTCGGCGGCCTTCGGCGGCGTCATCAAGGACAGCCGGGCGCGCGCGGCCAGCGGGCGGATCGCGCGCGGGGCCGGCACGTGGATGGCACCGAGTTTCGGGGCGCTCATAGCGGCGATACCGGCTCGATGCGGCAGGCGACGACGGACGCCACGACGATCCCGCCAACCGCAACCCCGACCAGGAAGGCGAGCCCGGCGAGGAGGATCATGACCCCGCGTACCCCTTCAGGATCGCCAGCGCCTGATCGACCGTGGTGACCTGCGGCGCGGCTCCACGCAGTTGCAGCCGCGCCGCATAGGTTGCCGGCGAGACGGTCGAGGCGGCCGGCAGATACTGGTTTACGAACGCCTCCAGGTCTGGCGCCACCAGCGCGGCCGCGGTGACGGCCATGTTGAACGGCGCCGGGATCAAGCCATTGATCGGCGGCGCGGCAAGCGTGTTGAGCACCGCGTTGATGTAGCCGTCGATGATCTGGACGGTGGATGCGCCGCTACTGGCCGGCAGGCTGGCGTTGAGGGCGGACGCGGCACCCTGGGCCAGCGTCAGATCGCCTTGTAGCGTCGTCAGCGTGCTGGCCGGGATCAGGTTCGGATCGGCGCTGGCGAGCTGCGTCATGGCGCCGGACAGGCCCTTGGCGACGGTGGCTGCCTCGGTGACGATCTGCGCTGGGGTCAGGACCATGCCGGCACAGCTTGTCAGCGTGACGGCCACGGGAACGCCAAGGATGGCGCGACGGGACAGGTGCATGGTGGAGTTGCCTTTCAGGCTGCTTGTGGAATTGCGGGAGTCGCCGCGGGGGCGGCAGGGGTCGGGGTCGGCGCGGCGACCCCCCGGGTCAATTGCCCGGGGGCAGGCTCTGGCACGGCCGCCTGGGCGCCATGCTGAAGCCCGGCCCGATACGCGGTCAGAAACTGCGGGAGCAGTGCCTCGACGTCGGACGCGACGGTTTGCCCCGATGCGGCGAGCTGCGTGTTCTCCGGCCAGATCAGCCCGATCACGGCGGCGACGATGCCGGGCATGGCCTGACCGAGCGTGATCTGCGACGTCAGCAGCGCGATCACGACGGGCGTGCCGATCAGCACGCCGATCCCGGTCGTGACCTGGCCGAGCCAGGATTTGATGGTGGTAGCGTTCATGTGGCCTCCTGTTTGCCGGCGATCCGCGCCGGCTCGGGGTCGGTGGTCAGGGCGTCATCCATTCGTGCGTGGGCAGCGGCGGCGTGCCGCGGACCTCGCCGCCGTCTGGCCGGTGGTGCGATCGCCGGTCGGTGGCGTGACCGCCGGTCGGTGGCGTGATCGCTGGTCGGTGGCGTGATCGATCGAGCGGCGCGGAAAACCTGTGGCGCCGGGATGGCCTTGCGTTTGCCGTTCAATCCCGGCTCGGCCGGCCGCGTTCGGCTCGCTTCACACCCCGCCGCGCAGCGGGGTGGCGGCCAGCCGCGCCATCACGAGCGGATCAGTCGGGTTGGCGCGTGGGCACGGTTCGTGCTACCGGGCGCGCGGTAGGCGCGCTGGCTTCGGCGCGGCCTGAAACGGAGCATTCGATGTCAGAGACAACCCCTGCCCCGGGGCTGGGTGCCGCCCCGCGGCCGCCCCCGCTGGTGGTGAACATCCAGTATGTGAAGGACCTGTCGTTCGAGGTCCCGGGCGCGCCGCAGATCTACTCCCAGTTGCGCGGCCAGCCGCAGGTCAACATCAACCTCGATGTACAGGCGCGGCGGGTGCAGGAAGGCCAGAGCGTCTTCGAGGTGGCGATCGTGATCCGCGCCGAGGCGCACGAGCC
>Ga0209415_10010470_pt1 | contig 15771 bp, 14 predicted proteins | sample PeaSoiSIISIP2007_FD_187696 | JGI IMG/M metagenome (GOLD analysis project Ga0209415, IMG submission 187696) | Peat soil microbial communities from Weissenstadt, Germany - SII-SIP-2007 (SPAdes) (version 2) | ecosystem: Environmental > Terrestrial > Soil > Wetlands > Peat | place: Germany... | reverse complement strand
GAGCCACCCCTCGGCCGCGGGCTCGGCGGAAGCGGCGGGCACGAGCTCCTCCGGGGGGAGCCACTCCTCGGCCGCGGGCTGGGCGGAAGCGGCGGGCACGAGCTCCTCCGGGAGGAGCCACTCCTCGGCCGCGGGCTCGGCCGGCGCCGGGATCGCCTCGGCGGCGGTGGGCACCGTTCCTGCTCCGCTCGCCGCCGGGTCGAGCGCGGCGCCCTCTGGGCCGGATGCCGAGAGGGTGGCGACGGCCTCGGAGAGCGGTGTCGGGGGATTGTCGGGGGTGTCGACGAAGGCGTGATAGGCGGTCTCCGGGAGGTGATCTATCGCTCTCTCCTCGGGACGCTGGCGCAGTGTGATCCTCGCCCCCGGGGCCCGCAGCAGGTCGGCCAGCCTCTCGGGGGACGGCAGCGGCTGCCGCTCGCTCTCGGTGTAGACGCCGATCAGCGCACCGTCCGTCACCAGGGCGACCCCCTTGGCTCCTCCGGTCACGACGATGGCGGCGTTGCGCCGCCCGCCCTCGAGGTCGGCGAGCAGGCTGTCGGCGTTGATCCAGGCGGTGGGCATCTCCCGGTACGCGGCCGGGCAGCGCCAGAGCATGGTCAGGGCCTCGCCGAGGTTTGGCTCCTCCAGCCGGTAGCCGGAGATGCTGCCCTCGCGCGCCCCCAGGAGGGCCATGGCGGCGGTCTCCCCCACGGTCCGATCCTCGGCATCGACCCAGACCGCGTCGACGATCTGCTGGCCGACCACCACGGCGGCCGCGCGCAGCTTGGGACCGGTCAGGACGACCAGGGCGTCGGGGAGGCTCGGGATCAGGCTGTCGAGGTGAACGACGCCGGCCGCCGCGTCAGCCCAGAGCGAGGGGCCAAGGGGCAGCAGCGGGAAGTCGGCGAGCCCGAAGTCGGGCTGGATAGCCGGGCCGGCCGGGCCCGCCTCGGCGGACTCTGAGCCAGGCGGCGGCAGCCGGCCCGGTGAGGCCGCTCCCGCCAGCTGGACGAAGGGCTCCATCAGCTCCTCGAGCGTGCAGGCGAGCGTCTCGGTCCGCACCACCTCCTTGCGCCACGGAGAGAGATCGAACTTGGGCGGCAGCCGGCGCACCAGGGCGGCCAGCGCCTCCATTCCCTCCAGACGCTCGCCACCGGCGGTCTCCATGACCACGTGGTTGGGCTGGCCGAAGACCAGGAAGAGGCTCGCCGTGCCCCCGTCCCAGCTGATGTCGAGCGCTCCTGTGCGGTAGTCGTCCTTGGCTGTCGCGAGTTGTCGCAGGAGCTTAACAAACGGTGCGGCTGTTGCCATCGCGGGATATTCTACGGGCGTGGCTGCTGAAATAATCACGATCGCGTCACTGAAAGGTGGCGTAGGCAAGACGACCACCACCTACGCTCTGGCGGCGGCCGGCGCCTCCAGCGGCTTGCGCGTCATCACCATCGATCTCGATCCGACTGGTGGTCTGAGCAATGCCCTCGAGAAGTCGAAGCGCACGATCACCATCGCCGATGTGCTGCACAACCGCGTCACCCTGCGTCAGGCCCTGGTCGATCATCCGCTCGGCATTCAGACGGTTCCCGGGCACCGAAGCCTGAATCACGAGCCCCTCCCTGAACAGCAGCTGCGCGCGGTGATCGAGCCGGTGCTTGACGATGTCGACGTCGTCCTGATCGACACCCATCCCCATGAGCCGTCGCTGCTGGGCCCGATGGCGGTGGCCGACCGGATCGTGATCCCGACCGCTCTCGATCTGCTCTCGCTGCGCGCCGCCGCCCTCAGCGTCGGTCTTGCCGAACAGCTGGGCGTCCTGGAGCGCATTCGGGGCATTGTTGTCAGTAACGCAAAGCGGCCGCTGTCCCGGATCACCGAGTCCCTGCTCAACGGCCTCGTCGTCAGCGGGCTCGCCTTCGAGACCGTGCTCTGGTTCTCGTCCGGGTGGGTGGTGGCCACCTCGGGCAAGGGTGAGCTGCCCGACCCGGTCCTGCTCGACGACGCGCGGAGGCTGCTCCAGGAGGTCGCCACCCGGCCGGTGCCGGCGGTCGCCCTGCGCCAGTTCATCGCCATGGCCCAGGGCCGGCGGCCGACCGCGACCGCCACCGCGTAGAGCCGCCGCTCCGGCGGTCCTCAGTGGCGCCCGAACCGCCAGAAGCTGTGCTGGACCGCGGCCATCTGGGTGTGCAGCCTCTCCACCTCCAGCCGGGCCTGGCTCAGCGCCTCGAGCGCCTCAGCCTGCTCCAGCTCCGCCCTGTGCCGGCCCGCGTCCGCCTCGGTGAGCCGGCGGTTGAGATCATCGAGCTCGGCGCGCTCGTGCTGGTCGCGGCCGGCCAGCTCGCGCCGGGCGACCTCGGCGCGGTCCCGCCACCCCGCGGCGGCCCGCTCCAGGGCGTGGTGGCGCTCGCGCATCCGCTCGGCGTCCCGGAGGTGCTCCTGGTGGGCGGCGGTGAGTGCGACCAGCGCGTCCCGGGACCGCTCCGCCTCTGCCTCCGCGGCCTCGCGTGCGGACTGGGCCGCGCCGAGCTCCGCGCGGAGCCGCTCGACGTCGCGACGTAGGCCCTCGACCTCGGCGGCGCTGGTCACCGGATCGTCGAGCTCCTCGGCGTCCTGGATCCCGGCCCGGAGCTGCGCGGCCTGCTTCTCCACCAACCGGTCCAGGAAGGCCCACTGCTCGAGGAGCTCCTCCTCGGACTGCGGCGCCGGGTTCGGCTTGGCTGTGGTCACGCGGCTCTCGTCCCCTGTGTCGGTGCGGCCTGCGATGATCCTCTCAGACGCCGGGCCCGGCGAGGCGCGCGGGGTCGGCTCCCCGCAGCGCCGCCAGCGCCGCTCGCTGCTCCGGCCCCAGCGCGTCGAGCAGCTGGTGCAACGGCGTCATCGAGCCGGCAAAGCGGAGCGGTACCGAATCGGCGCGCAGCGGCCATTCGCGCGGCGCTCCCGGCACCGCCGCCGGTTCCGCCGCGGCGAGGAGCAGGGCGATCTCCGCCTCGCTCACCCCGGCCGCGCTGAGGCGCGCTGCCACCTCGATCATCTGCCCGGCCTGGAGCCGGGGCAGGGCGCTCCAGACGGCCATCAGGGTCGCTTCGGCCTCGTCGAGCTCGCGGACGATGGCGGGGACCTCCGGCAGGTCGAGCCGCCGGGCGACCTCCAGCCGGCGGGCTCCCAGCACCACCTGGAACCGCGCCCCCTCGATGGGGCGGAGGAGCAGGGGCTCGACGATGCCGCGCTGGCGCACGCTGCGGGTGAGAGCCAGCAGATCGCTGCCCGGTTCGGGTGGGTCGGGCCACGGCCGCGTGTCGATGTCCCGGCAGGCGATGCGCTCCAGACGCGACTCGGAGGTCGGGGAGAGCCAGCGGGCGAGGGGAGAGGCGCGCAGTGCCTGCCGCGCGGCGTCGCTCGGGGGGCCCTCCGCCCCGGAGGGCTCAGACAACGGTGAGGACCTCGCCGGCGAGCTCCCGGTATGCCGCCGCGGCCTTCGAGGCGGGGGCGTACGCAATGATCGGGACGCCGGCCAGGGACGTCTCCTGGAGCTTGACGGTGGGTGCGATCAGGGTCTCGAAGACGCGCAGCCCGGCGAGTTCGGCGAGCCCGTTCAGCAGCTGACGGCTGAAGTTGGTGCGGATGTTGACGAACGTGGGGACCAGGCCGAGGACGCGCAGCTCCGGGTTCAGCCTGCTGCGCGCGAGATGGACCGTGCGGAGCACCTCCTTGAGCCCGCGGACGGCGAAGCCGGACATCTGGAGGGGAATGATCACGTAGTCGGTCGCGGCCAGGGCGTTGACGGTGTGGAAGCCGAAGTTGGGCGGGGTGTCGTAGAAGACGAAGTCGTAGGCGGCGCGCGTGCCGTCACGGTCGAGGGCCTCGCGCAGCAGGGTCTCGCGGTGGAGGCCGGAGGAAAGCTCTGCCTCCACCGCGGTGAGGTCGGGGGTGGCGGGGAGCAGGTGGAGATTCGCCCACTCGGTCGCGAGGATGGCCTGGGTCGCCGTGACCCGGCCGCTGAGCAGGTCGCCGAGGCTGGCCTTCAGCTCGTAGGGGTTCTGGCCGAGGCCGCTGGTCAGGTTGGACTGGGGGTCGCAGTCGACCGTGAGGACCCGGTGGCCGCGCTCGGCGAGAGCCGCCGCCAGGTTGATGGCCGTGGTCGTCTTTCCCACCCCGCCCTTCCCGGACACGCAGGCGATCCCGATGCCCATGGTCACCTCCGGGCTGCAGACGTCACGTCACAGTACCTTGGTCGAACCCGGTCGCCACGGGTATCCGAGTCGCCCCGTCGTATCTTGCCTGCGACAGCGGTGTGGCCGCGCCGCCACCCGGCGCGGTGCGCCGGGGGGCGCCGGTGAATGGCGACCTGACCGTTACCCGCCCGCGACCCGGCATCTGCCGGATGGTTGGAGGCTCTCCGCATAATCGCACCAAGATGACCGTACAACCCTCTCTCTTCAGCAGCTCCGATACGCCGCATCGCCGGCGTCTGGTTCGCGACGGCTTCCGGGAAAGCGAGCCGGACCCGGTCGACCATTTCGCGCTCCAGTCGGGAGAGATGTACCGGATCTCCTACGCGGTGGGCGGGCCCAATCAGCGCCGGGTCACCCGTAGCGTGGCCATCTACGGCGGCCAGACGGAGCGCCGGGTCTGGAGCGGCGACGTCATGCCCTGCCTCGATTTCGCGCTGCCCCAGGGGCGGACGCTCTCGCTGCTCACCAACCAGCTCGTGGATGCCCGTCCGGCTGAGCTCAACGAGCGGGGCCAGTGGGTCCTCCAGCAGCCGGAGGGCCGCCGCCGCCGCGCTCCGCGACGCCATTACGGCGGGCTGGGCTGAGCTCGACGCTGGGGTCGCGCCGCGTGGGGAGGCCTCGGCGCCGGCCATGACGACGGCGGATGCCGCCGGCGGGACGCCGGGAGCAATGACCGGTCAGCTCTGCGCGGTGCCGGGCTGGCTGCCGTTGGGCTCGGGGACGGCCTCCTGAGCCTTGGCCAGCCGCTCGTTGAGGCCGCGCCGCTCGAAGCGGTAGCCGATTCCCGGAACCGCATGGATGTAGGTGGGCCGCGGCCCCTCCGGCTCGATCTTGCGGCGCAGCCGGTAGACGTGCGCGTCGACGGAGCGGAGGTCGAGGTCGGCGCCCTGGCCCCAGACCTTCTGGATCATCTCGGAACGCGAGATGACCCTCCCCGGGGAGGCCGAGAGCAGGGCCAGCAGGTCGAACTCGGTGGGGGTCAGGGTCACCGGCTTGCCGTCGCGCAGCACCTCGTGGCGTCCGACATCCACGATCAGCCCAGGGAACTTGAGCCGTCCCGGCCGGACCTGGGACTGGGTGGTCCGCTGCCGGCGGAGCTTGGCGTTGATCCGGGCGGCGAGCTCGCGGACCTCGAACGGCTTGATGATGTAGTCGTCGGCCCCGATCTCCAGCCCGACCACCACGTCGACCGGGTCGGAGCTGGCCGAGACCATGACGATCGGGACGTCGACGCCGCCGGCCCGGAGGCGCCGGCAGACGTCGAAGCCGGTCAGGCCGGGGAGGCTCAGGTCGAGGATGATCAGGTCGATGTCGCTGGACTCGGCGAGGCGAACGCCATCCAAGCCGTCCTCCGCGAACTGGATGGCAAAGCCGTGCTGCTGCCCGAGGACGGTGAGGATGTCGTGCATCGAGGGGTCGTCGTCGACGACCAGGACGGTCGCCTCGCTGATCCCGGCACGACCGCCCAGAGAGGCCGCCGGGTTGAGAATGCTGTAGTCCGTGAAGGGGCTCATCCTGTCGTTCCCCTGGAATGGCTCCGCGCTCCCATGCCGGGTGCTCGCTACGACGCTACCACCAAGATCGCGAAGGTTCGGATTCGGTTACCCGAGTGTTGCGAACCTTTACCGGGCCGAGATGGAGGAGGGGGCCGTGGGGCCTCGGGGCGCCGGCGCCCCGGGCTCCGATCAGGCGTGTCCCGGCAGGGCGATGACGAAGGTGTTGCCGCGGACCCGGGAGTTGTCGATCCAGATCCGCCCGCCCATCCGCTCCACCAGCTGCCGGGCCAGGTAGAGGCCAACCCCGAAGCCGCCCCGCTGCCGGAGCAGCGGAGATTCCACCTGGTAGAAGGAGGCGAAGACCCGGTCGGCCTCGGCCTCGGGGATCCTCCTGCCGCTGTCCTGGACCCGGACCAGCACGTAGGGCCCGTCGCGCTGGGTGCTGATCGTCACCGGCTCCGACTCCGGCGAGAACTTGAGGGCGTTGTCGATCAGACAGGCGAGGGTGAGCGCCAGCCGCTCGGCGTCGGCCATGACCCGGGTGGCGTCGGACTCCACGTTGACCAGGAAGCGGCTGCGGTCGGCGGACTCGATGAAGCGGGAGATGGTCTCCTGGATCACCGCGTCCAGCTCGCAGGCGGCGGTCTTGAGCCGGATCTCCCCGGACTCCAGCTGAGCGATGGCCAGCAGGTTGTCGGTAAGCCGGGCGAGGTGCTCGGACTCGGAGCGCAGCTCGCGGATCCCCTCGTCGCGCGCGGCCGCCGGGAGCCGGTCACCGGCGTCCTGCATCAGGCTGACCCACGCCTTGATCTTGGTGAGCGGCGTCCTCAGCTCGTGGGAGGCCAGCATCATGAAGTCGCTCTTGATCCGGTCGACCTCACGCAGCTCGTTGAAGGCAACCGCCTCCAGCTCGTAGGTGTGGGTGAGCTGCCGGGCCCGGCTCTGCACCATCTCCCGTGCCAGCAGGCCGCTGATCAGGGCGATGACCACGAAGAGGAAGAGGCGCTCGGCGAAGAGGTTGGCGGTCGCGCGGTCAAACTGGCCGCCGTCGAGGAACCCGATGCCCAGGTAGATCGCCGCGATGCTGGCGGCGCAGATCAGGCTCCCGGCCAGGCCGAAGCGCAGGCTGCTGGCGATGATGACCAGGTAGAAGACCAGTCCCAGCTGGGAGTTGAACCCGCCGGTCAGGTCGACCAGGCAGCTCGCGATCGCGATGTCGAGCGCGAGCATGGCGTACTGTAGCCGTCGGGTCGGCAGGCGGTTGACCAGGAGCGCGATGGTCGTGGCCAGGGTGAAGACGGTCCAGATGCCGAGGAGCAGGTCGACCTCGGGGCGGTTGGGGGTGTTCTCGCCGGGGAAGTTCACGGTGACCGCGGCGAAGATCAGGACGATCCAGCGGGCCAGCTCGATGACCCGCTCCACGCCGGCCCGGCGGTCCCGGTCGAGGACGGTCGGCAGGTCAGGGATCGTGCGGTGCGGCGCCCCGCTCGGGGCTTCGGTTGTCGGGCGCGCGACCGTGCCGTCGATCGCGACTCCCGGGGTCACGCTCATCGAGGCGCACCAGTCCTCCGGCTCACGTCGATGAGCCTACTGTCCGCTTCGAGCGGGGGTACCAGCGCTTCCGGTAACAAGGCCGCATCGCCCCGCGTTACACGGGCCGACGAGGTGCCGCCGGCGCCGTTCCTGACCGCGCTGCGCCTGCTCAGGACGGGCGGCGCTGCCGCCGTCGAGTCCTTCGACCACGTGCTGGCCGCGGAGGCCGCTCCCACCTGGCGCGCCCTGGCCCTGCTCGGCCGCGGTCTGTGCGAGGAGATGAGCGGTTCGCGGGCTGCCGCGCAGGCGAGCGTGCGCTCCGCCCTGGAGCAGTGGGCGAAAGCCGACCCGGGTCCCTGTGCGATGGCCCTGGCCGCCCTCGGCCGGGTGCTCGCGACCGGCCCCGACACCGAGCTCGGAACCGCATTCCTGGCATCCGCGCAGCGCCTTTCCGGTGGCAGTCCACCGGAGGTGCTCGGCGCCGTCCTCCTCGAGCTTGGGTCGGCGGCCGCCGAGAGCGGCGAGGCCCAAACGGCCGCGACCCACTGGCAGGAGGCCCTGGGCCGGGGGGACCCCCGTACCCGGGCTGCCGCCGCCGCCAACCTCGGACGCCTGGCCGCCGCCCGCGGTGACGCGGCCGCCGCGGAGAGGATGTTCCAGCGCGCGCTGACGGTGGGCGACGGGCCGCACATGCCGGTGGTTGCCGACGGTCTGGTCACGCTGGCGTCGCAGGCGGCCGCGGAGGGGCGCTGGGATGAGGCGGACGCCCGTCTCCGCCAGGCCCTGCCGCTGCGCCAGGGGGATGGCGACGCCCACGGTGTCGCCGAGATCCTGCATGACATCGGCATCGCCAGCTGGCGGCGCAACGAGATGCCGCGGGCCACGCGCAACCTGGAGGAGTGCCGGGCCCGGGCCGAGGACCTGGGCGATGACGCCCTGCGCGGCGCCGCGCTGCGCGCGCTGGCGGCGGTCGCCCTGGACGGGGGGCGCCTGGTGGTCGCGCTCGCCTACGCGCAGGAGGCGGCGCTGGCGGCCCGGGGCCCCGGCGACCGGCGCCTGGTCGGCGCCGTCCTCCGCCGGGTCGGGGACGCGGCCCGCCGTCAGGGGTCAGCGTCGGTGAGTGGCGAGGCGTTCCGAGCCGCGGCTCGGATCCTGGCCGAGAGCGACTAGCCGCCCCGGGCCGGGCCCGGGAGGCCGCCCGAGGGCGCGCCAACGCCGCTAGCAGGTCGGAGCGCTCGACGGCGACGGCGGCGTCGAGGTGGGGGGCGAGCCGCCCGCGGACATGACCACCCGGCCGCTCGCGGCGTCGTAGCAGTTGACCGTCCAGCCGAGCTGCAGCAGTGCCGAGGTGTCGGCGCTGTCGACGCCCAGCACGGCGTGCCGGAGGTCGTACCTGACCAGCAGCGCCTTCCAGCTGCCCGAGATGGTGGCGATGTCGAGGTAGCTGGTGAGCGGGCCGGTGCCGAAGATGCCGATCTCGTCGTAGACGAAGACCACCCGACCCGAGGGGAAGCGGTAGGCGAGGTAGCCGGCGTCGGCGTCTGAGCTGAGCAGCCGCTGGCCGGGGAAGTGGGCGGCGACGTAGTCGGCGGCGGCGGCGGGCTCGTGGGTCTGCTCGAACCGCGTGGCTGAGGCCGCCGACACCTGGGGCGCGGCCACCGCGATCGAGGCGGCGCTCACAGCCAGCGCGGCGACCAGGGCCAGCGGCGCGGGCAGGCGGACACCGAGGCGGCGGCGGAGGCGGAGCGGGGTACGCCCCTCCCACGCCGCCGCACCGTACTCGGCCAGCTGGGGGATCGCCACCACCGCGAGGAGGCTGACGTTGCGGACCGCCTGCAGGGTGAAGAGGAAGGCGGCGGTCGCGAGCAGGATGTCGGGTACCCGGGGCCGCCGGCCCAGCAGCCAGATGAGGACGAGCAGCGCCGCGACCACCGCGATCAGCCGGGTCAGGGCGTCGTGGAAGTTGGGCGACTGCCATTCGGAGACGAGCTGGGAGAGGATGGGATTGCCGAGGGTCTCGGCGATGTACCCGTAGAGGCTCGGGCCCGCCGGGTTCACCAGGGTGAGGGCGGCGGCGATCACCGAGGCGATCGCGAGCGGCCGGCGCCTCACCCCGGTCTCGAGGGGGACCGGGCGGAAGGCCGCCCAGAGCACGACCAGGACCGCGGCGCCGGCGACCAGGCCGAGCAGGACGGCGGCCGCGGCGGCGCCCACGCAGATCACCGCCAGCGAGGTGCTCGCCGACACCGGCGCCGCCCGGTCCCGCGCCGGTCGATGGATGATGAGGGTGAAGCCGAGCAGGGCTAGCCCCGCGATGAAGCCGGCGTGGAGGTTGGCCCAGAGCAGGTAGACGGGTGGCAGCAGCCAGACCACCCACCGGCTGCCGTCCCGCCAGCGCTGGACGATGAGGAGGGTCACCGCCACGCCGAGGGCGCTGACGGTCTCGGCCCGGACCCCGAGGGCCATCCCCGCCATCAGGCCGCCGACCACCATCGCGGCCGCGGACCAGCCCCGGGAGACCCGCGCCTCGCGGGGCATGGCCAGGGCGGCGACCAGCAGGGCGAGGCTGCCCACCAGCCCCAGCGCCAGGGAGGCCAGGCCGTCGCCGCCGAGGCGCACCAGGGAGGCGAGAGCCACCTCGTAGAGCCACTGCTGCTCCACCCAGGGATGCTGGGTGGCCACGAAGCTGAACGGCTCGGTGGCGGGGATGCCGCCGCTCAGGATCAGCCGTCCCAGGGCGATGTGCCACCACTCGTCGCCGTAGCGGAACAGCTGGACCGTGAAGGGGAGGGTGACGCAGAACCCGCCGAGGAGCCAGGCGGCGCCGACCGCGCGCGAGCCGTGCCGCCCGCCGCCGGGTTGCGTGTCCTGCCCGGCCGGCCCGGGCGGGGTGGGCGGCCCGCTCACGACGAGGCTCCCGCGGCCTGGGCGGCGAGCTGGGCGCAGGTCCCGGTGGGTTTCGGTTGGGGTGGGAGGTGCAGCGAGGCCAGCTCGCTGCGGAGCACGAAGGCCTGGTTGTGGGGGTCGCTGTAGACCATCACCCAGGCGGGGCTCGCCTCGAGCACGTGGTCGAGGGCGGTGCCGGTGTCGAAGAGCACGACCTCGGTGCCGTAGCGCTGGAGGATGGACTCCCACCCCGGCGTCACGTCGGCCACGTCGGCGTAGGTGTAGAGGAGGCTGTCGCCCATCAGCGCGGCGTCTCCGAAGATGAAGATCCGGTCGCCGGTCCCGGCCAGGCTCCAGGAGAGGTATCCGCCCTCCCCGTACTGGTTGAAGATCCGCAGCCCGTGGGGGGCGGAGCGCAGCCAGACGCTGGCGCAGACCGGGTACGTGTTGGCGTAGCTCAGGGCGGTCGGGCTGGTGGTCATCGCCGGGACCAGGCGGAGCCCCACCCACCCGGCCAGGAGCGCCGCGCTCATGACCACCAGGGCCGTGACCCGGACCCCGAACTGCGGCAGCCCGCGCCCCGGCGTGGGGGCCGGCACGGTGGGGGGGGCGGCCTCGGCGCCCGGGGCCGGACCCGGTGGGGAGGCACTGGGCCGGGTCCGCATCCCGCGGCCGTCGCCGGCGCGGACCCGATCCAGGAGCCGGCTCAGCTGCTCGATCCAGACCGGGCTGGCGGCCGCCACGAAGAGGGCGACATTGCGCACCGAGTCCAAGGCGAGCCCCGCGGTCGCCGCCACCAGCACGGCGTCCCGCGCGCGCACCCTCCGGTTGACGACCAGGAAGCCCAGCAGGCTCACCAGCATGACCGCGAAGCCGCGCACCTCCAGCATGTGGAAGTCGGGTGACTGCCATTCGAGGATGAGCGCCTGCTGGGCGGGCGAGGCCAGGGTCTCGGCGGCGTAGAGGAGGATTCCGGGTCCGTTGGGGTTCACCATCGACACGAGCGTGGAGAGGACGGTGACGCCGGCCAGGGTCGCTATCCGCCGGGGTGGGACCGGGTCCGGAAGGCCCAGCCGCCCGCCCGCCGCCTCGGTGACCACGATCAGCGCGGCGAAGGCGAGGCCCACGACGAAGCCGCCATGCAGGTTGCTCCAGAGCAGGAAGAGGGGGAGCATCAGCCAGAGCGACCTGCCTCCGCGGAGGAGGTGGCGCTCGATCAGGAGCAGCACCAGGCAGCTGAAGGTGAAGTCGACCATCTGGTCGCGGGGCCCCCAGATGGGATTGGCCGCCAGGGCGGCCACGATCAGGCCGATCCCGAGGCTCAGGCGGTTGCGGGTGTGGAGGCGGGCGCGCAGGAGGATCAGGACGACTCCGCACCAGGTGAGCAGGCTGAGCACCGGGACGATCGAGCCCAGCCCGCCGACGCTGTAGAGGGCGGCGACGCCGACCTCGAAGAGCCATTCGTGCATCGTCCAGTGATGGCCGGGGACGGTGTAGGTGTACGGAGCGGTCCCCAGCAGCTGGAGGTGGTTGGCGATCAGCAGCTGCCCGGTGCGGAGGTGCCACCAGAAGTCCGGGTCGGTGATCGACGAGGTGACGGCGATCCCGGTGACGAGCAGGGCGGCCACCAGCAGCAGCCCCCCGGGGGTGCTCAGGTCGTCGAGGCGGTCACGGAGGCTGCGAACCGGGGGTGCGCCGGCGGGGCCGGAGGCGGCGGTCTCGACGGTCCCGAACCCGCCCATGGTCGGTCCGGAGGCCATCGACCCGGACCCCCGCTCGGCCCGGTTCAGGGCCGGGCCGGTCCGTCCCCGGCCGGGACCGAGGCGACAGGATGCGCGCTCACCGCAGGCGACGAGTGAGCCTGGGGGAGCGACTCCGGGACCAGGCGCTCGAGCACCGCCATGAGCTGCCGCGGGTTGAACGGCTTGTTCATGAACTCGATGCCGCCCAGGTCCATGACCGCCTGGATGTCGTCGTCGAAGACCCGGGCGGTGAGCAGGATGATCGGCACGGCGGCGAAGCGGCGGTCGGCCCGCAGCTCCCGGCAGACGGTGAGACCGGAGATCCGGGGCATCATCACGTCGACGACCAGCGCATCCGGCGGCCAGTTGTCCACCGCGGCGAGGGCGTCGGCGCCGTCGTTGACCGTGAGGACGTCGTAGCCCTGATTGCTCAGCAGCATGTCGACAAGGCGGCGCAACGCCGGGTCATCCTCGGCAACGAGGATGCGCGCCGGCCCCGGCGTGTCGCTCATCGCTCTCGTCCTCACTAGGTCGTGCCGTATCGACACCACTCGGGAACGGCGGTCCCGTGAGCCGGTTATACGCTCGGGGTGTAAAGCGGGGGTGACGGCGCAACCGGCTTGTCACAGACCCGATGGGCGGCCTTTCCAGCCGGCCGTCGCTGACCACCGACCCGTAACGTGGGCTGCCGGTGCCGGCCGAGGCCGCCGAGGGCGACCGCTCGTTCGACGCGCTCGGCGCCGCCGCGCCCGGGCCGCCCGGCGCTTGCCACGGGGCGGTCACGTCGTGGCCGCGTCATTGTCACTTCGGCGCGGCAATCCCCTTCGGAAGCCGCCGGTATCATGGCCGCGCAGTGTTTTGCGCGTCTCTGCCCCAATGACCGTGGCCGCAGAGGCCGGCCGGCCGGTCAATCCGGCCGCGATCTCCGGCATCCGGTTCCTCATCACCAAGCGGATCGAGGACCTCGAGGGGGTGGCACTGCGCCTTGAGGCCCGGCAGGCGGACGCCGTCGAGCGCCGGGACCAGCTGCGGGACCGCCTCGAGGAGGCCGAGGTGGCCTGGAGCCACGTCCTCAAGAACTTCGAGCGCTTCGCCGTGGAGGACATCGACACCCAGTTCCGGATGGTGTCCTCCACCCGGGCCGACCTCGCCTCCCTGGAGGAGAGGACGCGGGACACGGCCGCACGGCTGACCGACATCCACCACGAGCAGGAGGTCCTCCGCCAGGTCTACCGGAGCCTCGACGATCTGGCGGCGAGTGCCTCGTCGTCCCCGCAGTCAGGGGGCACGGCCCGCCTGCGCAACACCTCGCGCCAGGTCTTCCAGATCATCGAGGAAGAGCGGATGCGGATCGCCCGGGACATGCACGACGGTCCCGCCCAGTCGATGGCCAACCTCGTGCTCCAGGCCGAGATCTTGGAGCGGCTGATCAGCCGTGACCCCCAGCTGGTCGTCAACGAGCTGGCCGACTTCAAGGACGGGGTCCGGGGGGTCCTGGACGAGACCCGGCGGCTGATCTTCGACCTGCGCCCGATGACCCTCGACGACCTGGGACTCGTCCCTACCCTGCGCAAGTTCACCAAGGACTTCGAGCTGGGCGGGCTGACCACCAGCCTGCGCGTCATCGGTGAGGAGACCCGGCTTCCCGGCGCGCTGGAGCCGACCCTCTTCCGGATCATCCAGGAGGCGATGAACAACGCCAGGAAGCACGCTCGGGCCAAGAACGTCGAGGTTGTCGTCGCCTTCCAGCCGCATGCCGTCTCGGCCATCGTGCGCGACGACGGGGTCGGCTTCGACGTGGCCGCCGCCGAGGGGCGCCTGGATTCGGGCAGGCATCTCGGGATGATCTCGATGCGGGAGCGTGCCGAGCTGGAGAAGGGGCATCTCGAGATCCGATCGCAGATCGGCAAGGGCACCGAGGTCCGGGTCAGCTTCGAGCACTGACCGTTGGGGGATGGGGCCCAGGCGGTTAAGACCTGGCTCGGCGAGTCGCGGCCGGGTCCTCGATTGAGACAATGGGCACGTGCGGTTCCGCGTCCTGGCGTGCGACTTCGATGGAACCATCGCCACCGACGGCGTGGTGGCTCCGGAAACCCTGGCGACGTTGGAGCGGGTGCGGGCGACCGGACGGCGGCTGCTCCTGGTCACCGGCCGGACGGGCCTCCAGCTGGAGGCGGTCTTCGCGCGCTGGAGCCTCTTCCACCGTGTCATCCTCGAGAACGGCGCCGTCCTCGTCGACCCGGCCTCTGGCATCGAGCGTCTGCTCTGCTCGCCCGTGTCCGGCCGGCTGGTGGCCGAGCTGCGCCGCCGCGAGGTGGAGCCGCTGGCGGTGGGCCGCGCCGTGTGCGCCGCCGCGGTCCGTCACCTGGATGCGATTCGAGGGGCGGTCCGCGATCTGGACCTCCCGCTCCACGTCGTCGTCAACCGCGGCGGGGCCGTGGTGCTGCCCCTCGGCGTCAGCAAGGCCTCGGGCACGCGCGTGGCACTCCAGACCCTCGGGGAGGGGGTGGAGGCCTGCGTGGCCATCGGCGACGCCGAGAACGACCTGCCCATGCTCGCCATCGTCGGGTGCGGCGTCGCCGTCGCCAATGCGCTGGACGAGGTCAAGGCGGCCGCCGACCTGGTGACGTCGAAGCCGAACGGGTCGGGCACCGTGGAGCTGGCCGGGAACCTCGTCGCCGACGACCTGGCCGGAGCCCTGGCCGGGGCCCGCGGCAGGCGAGCCGTCCTGCGCTGAGCCCCCGGCCCGGCTCGCGGAAACCCGCCGGCCGGCAGGGTATCAACGGATCGGCTCAGGCGCGTGGCCGAGCCGTAACGGGTGGGGGATGGGCCTGTCACCCGCCGGGTTGATGATGCGAGAGACCGGTCCCGCCGAGGCGGATTCCGGTTCCGGATCGCCCTCCCTTCCCAAGGGCCGCCGGCGACGTCAGGTCGCTGGCGGCCCCTTATTCGTCCGGGGGCGGACGGCGCAGCCGTCCCGCACCGCCATCACGGGTTTGTTGCGCGGGTTGGCGCGAAAGCGGCCTATTGTTCTCGCGATGGCTGCTGCCCTCGTCGCCTCCCTGAACCTGGGGGCCGGCGAGGTCGCGCCCGCGATTGCCGTCCTGGCGGGCTGCCTGGTCAGCTACCTCGCCTACAAGCTCTTCTACCGGCCCGACTTCGGCATGCCGGTGAGGCGCCGCCTGCTGGCCCGGCGCATCCGCTTCCGCCGCGACCAGTTCGCCGACGCGCCGATGTGGTGGTCCGACCTCCAGATCCAGCGCGCCATCAGGGGCCACTGGAAGCGGAGCCTCCGCGACACGGTGGCCCGGCCGGGCCCGCCCGTTGCGGAGCTGACTGGTCACCCGCCCGCGGCGAGCGCCGGGAGCGAGCCCAGTCCCGACCACCACCGGGTGCGGAGGTAGGGCGCCCGCAGCTCTGGCGCCGGCCGCATCCGGGGCGGGTGAGGGGAGCCCGGTCAGGCCCCCCTCACTCAGGGGATCAGAGCGGCCCCGCGCCGTCCGCGACCTGGGGCGGGGCTTCCGCGCCGGCGATCGCGGCCTCGGGCTCCCCGGCGATCTCCTCGCCGTCAGCGGTGACGGCGCCGCCGTCCTCCTCGTAGAGGCGGACCGCCTCCTCCCGCAGCTTCTGGTAGTAGTCGAGGCCGGTCCCGGCGGGGATCAGCTTGCCGATGATGACGTTCTCCTTGAGGCCGCGGAGGCGGTCGATCTTGCCGGAGATGGCAGCCTCGGTGAGCACCCGGGTGGTCTCCTGGAACGACGCCGCGGAGAGCCATGAGGCGGTGTTGAGGGCCGCCTTGATCAGCCCGAGCAGCACGGTCTGGGCGATGGCCGGCTCACCGCCCTCGCTCAGCGCCTTGGCGTTGGCCTCCTCGAACTCGAACTGGGAGACGATCTCGCCCGGGAGCAG
>Ga0209415_10010468_pt1 | contig 15773 bp, 11 predicted proteins | sample PeaSoiSIISIP2007_FD_187696 | JGI IMG/M metagenome (GOLD analysis project Ga0209415, IMG submission 187696) | Peat soil microbial communities from Weissenstadt, Germany - SII-SIP-2007 (SPAdes) (version 2) | ecosystem: Environmental > Terrestrial > Soil > Wetlands > Peat | place: Germany... | reverse complement strand
GAATTTGCGGACCGCCATCGGCGATGAACGGGTGGGTGTGGATCATATCGATCATATCGTCGCTCGCGGCCAGCATGTGAGCCCAAGCTCCGATATATTTCTCCAGCCCGTCAGCGGGCGACACCCGGAAATAAATTAGCGTATCTTGCGCGGCGATCGGCTGCGGCGGATCGGTAGTCATTTCCACCTGCATGTTCTCAGTTTGCTTGGTCGAATAGTCCTGCCCGAGCGTTGCCGGGGGCGGCGGCGTGCCTTGAACAAACACGGTCTTCGCGATCAATTGCGGCGTCGCGCCATCGGGGTAGAAATCGCCCAGCACGCGATACATACCCGGCTTGGGAAACGCAAGGCTATAAGTGAACTCACCATCCGGCTGGAACTCAGGATGGTCGTGTACGAAGAATTGCATATCCTGGCTCACCACGAACAAGTGGAATAGCCTCTCATGGACAATCTGGAAATCCTTGACGGGACGGTCCTTCCAAGGATCGTGTACGGAGAACTTGAGCTGAGCGTTTTGATTGGGCTTCACCGCTCGCGGTGTCATCGCCAGGTCCATGTGGAATTCCACAGGCTCCGGTATGCCTTCGCGCAGCTTCATGCCGCAGCGTCTGCAAGTGCCGGGTTGGTTGGAGCGAACGTCGGGGTCCATGGGGCAGATAAAGACCTTGTCTTGTGCCCGTAAAGAGCTTGGCGCCCGCAGGAATCCGAAGACGAACAACAGCAGAAGGACACGGACTGCTGTACCCATGCCCTCATGGTCTCACACCTGGATGATGATCGCACACCCGGAACGGGGGTGCCCCAATGATATTATCAACTCGGATTTCCAGTAAATCGGTTTCGAGCCATCGTAAGTGACGTGCCTGATGATCAAGCGTCGGACACGCCGGCGACTTCCGGGACCTGAGCCCCGTCGCCCCTTAAAACGGAAACGTGATGTACCTGTATGTGTAGGCGAGTAACCGTCCGGCAGAGATAACTCCCAAAAACAAACCGAGCGACCACTTCGCCAGCGTCGCGCCCCTCGCCATTATATCTGCTTCCGTCACTGTTGTACCCTCGAAGACTTCCCTTTGTAACTTCGTCAAAATCCAGATGGCGAACCCGATCATCGTCAATTTTGCGTAAAAGACCGGATTTGTCAGGGCTTTGGTGGGGTATGCGATCAGCAGCAGAACGCCGGTCGTGGCACTGATCCCGAAGCCTATCCACATGATGCGGAAAAACCCCTTGAGTGGAGCGAGAGGTATTTGTCGAAAAAAACCTAAAAGACGCAAATCGACGAGCGAGTTCGCACCAACCAGCAATGCCAGGCCGAACGTGTGAAAGAGCAGAACGAAGTAAAAACCAAACGGTGAGTCTGATTCACGTAACCAGGTGCTGAAGCTGCTATCTTCGATGGACCGCAAAAACAGTGGCAGGGCCAAGTCTCCCCCTAAGTGGAATCGTTTTTTCTTCGGCTGAAATAGTATATTCTCTGGAAAGGGTAGGCGGGCTGTGACCCCGCAGCTAGCGGTGGTCCCACGGGAACCGAAGGCGATTGGTACCGACCAAGTAGCACAATAGGTGCAGATTTGGTCCTCGCTCTGTTGTTGCCCCTTAATTTGTCGATGTCGTCGCCGCCGCTTCGGGCCTCGACGACGGTGGCGGCTGCAAATCCTTCAGATCTAATTTATTCACGTCGTTAAAGATCTTGGCGAAAGCTTGGACCGCATTTTTCAGAGCGCTCTCCGGCACCTTATCCGGTGTATCTTCATCGCAATGGTAGTAGACGCCCTTGTTGTGAAGATAGAAGGATGGCGCGTCGAACTGAAGCCTTGCCAACTGCCCCGCCGAGCCGGCCCCCGCGATTTGCGTGGGCACGCCGAAGGTCGCATAGCCATCCACGACGATATGTGCCAGACGATCGCTGCCGTACACGCCCCACCAGGATGGTCCATAGCTGTTGGTCTGGACCAGAGTGGGCTCGACATTGGTTGCCCAGGGACGATCCCAAACTGGATTCGCGACGGCCACATGCTCGGAATTGGCGAGCACCGCGGTCTTGGCAAAGATTGCCTTGAAATTCTCGTGCATCCATGTCCCGCCGCGATCGCCGCCATGATGATCGGGCAGCGCGACGAAATACATGGTCCTGCGGCGCTTCTCCTTGGGCATTTTTGCAAAGTACTCCGCGGTACCGAGAAGAGCCGCAGTTCCAGCTCCATCATCGATCGCCCCATCGAAGTAGCCGTCGACATGAGCGATCATCACGATATTCTCATCCGTCGTTCCCGCCAGTTTGCCGATCACGATGTCTTCCTTCAGATCCGGATAGTGCCCCACTTCCCAGCGCAAGTGCGTCTTGACGCCGGCACCGTTGGCCGCGGCCGTGAGTTCCTCGACCGCATGACCATCCTCGTCACCGATAGTGAACATGGGTATTTTGATGCTTCGGTCTCTCCCACCCTCCATGTGGCTGACATAGTGCATATTGCCGGGAATCGCGATGTCGATGAGAATCGCCTTCGCGCCAGCCCGTTGCGCTCGTCCCACCGAGCCCATCCACATGGCCGATTGGATCAGGTCGCTGGGTGTTGGGATACTGTAGATCACCACCGCCTTACCGCGAACGTCTTTTCCGATGTAGTCCGCAGGCTGGCCAAGCCCGACCCACACAGTGTCCAACTCCTCCTCACCCTGCAGGGAGGTCACGAAGTTGGGGAAATCGATAATCGGCTGCGAACTCCCCAGCTTGAGCGTCTTGCCGTTGGCGGAAACGCTGACCTCCCATGACTTGGGGAGATCCTGCGGGTCCGGGATGGTTACCGTCTCGGTGGGCACGCCGATTTCCTTGAACTTTTCCTTGGCCCAATTCTGTGACTCGGTCCCGGAGGGCATTCCAGGGATGCGGCCCCACCATTGATTTCCCGCATCGCGGTATTTTCTGGAGATGGCTGCCAGTTCCTCGACATAACCATGAAGGCGGCGCCCATCGATTGCGCCGTAAGACTTGTCGACGTTCGCAGGCAGCGGCCAATCGAGCGGTTGGGCAAGAACGGTTGAAAGCTTTCCTTTGGGGGGGGGCCGCCGCGCTTGCGGATCGGGCGTATCTTGCGCACGAGAAGGCCGCGCGGTGAACAACTGCATGCCGCACATCAATGCGATGAGGCCCGCGAAACTCAAAACAGCGAATTTTCGCGTGTTCTTATAGGACATTCGATTGCTCCTTCCACACGGCTTCGGCAACCTCTCTAGTCGATGAACCGTTCCATAGAGCTTTACAACGGCCTTTATCGAGCGGCCTGAAATCGCGAGGCTCGAGAATTCTCAAACAGTTTCAGCTCCCGCGGATCGATATTAGCGTCCACCAGCACACCCACGTAGCCCGTCATCATTTCTTCCCAGGTCTGTTCCCCATAAAAAACATCCCGGTTCGGATTGGGATTGTATTTGTTGTTCGCGGAGTTATCGAAGTGCGCATCGACCCGCAGTTTCGTGCCCTTGGGCGCTTTAATGGACGTGTCATACTCCAACTGCCAGTTGAAGTCGTAATGCGGCACATCCAGAACGGTTTCCACTCTGCCATCGGGATAGGTCAGCGTAAAGGTCATCGCTTTGCCACGAACGTGCATGTGCGGCATCAGCGAGAAGATTTCCACGTCGCGAGTGAAGGTGCCCTCTCCGGGCAAAGCGGCCCAGTCCCCATCATTGGCTGGAATGCGGAAATGCTCCCGATCCGTGGGACCCGAGGCCAACACCATTAAGACTTGTCGCTGGGGGGGCTCTTTCGCAACTGTAAAACCGACTCTCACATGGGTGCGGATCGGAGTGCCGTTGGGAGTGTAATGCAGGTTGAGGAAGACGTCCGTGTTGGCGGGAATCAGCCTGGCTGCGTTGTAAGGCCTGTAGTCCGAGAGGGTGTGGCCTGGTACGTATGTATCCTGATGGCCGCCGCCGATGGAGTTTTTCAGTATTGTGATGTCCGACCGTTTTTGCCCCGGAATGGTGATCAGATCTGCATCCCGTTCCACCCGCTGCCAAAGGGGCTCGTTATAATGGACGTCCGCGCTATGCGGTATGAACGCGATGCCCGTATGATGGACCACAGCAGGATCCACGGGTTGATATTGAATGGAAGTGATCCAGGTGTCTTTGGTGAACATGGCGCCCGGAATCGCCACCCAGAACCAGTCGATCACGCCCTTGGCAGGAACATCGAACTCCGGCCCGTCGATGATGATATCCGGTTGGACTTCCCAGCCGCCGGTCGGCCACTGTTTAGCAGCGGGGGTGTCCTTCGCGTCACCTTCGGGCGCACCGCCATCCGCCCACGCAACCAAGGTGTCAATCTCACTCTGCTTCAAGGCGCGATCGTTGGTAAAGTGACCATACTTGGGATCCGCTGACCAGGGCGGCATCTTGCGCGCCGCGACCTGGGCCTTGATGGCCTTGGCCCAAGGCCGCACGTCCTTATAAGTCAGGAACGACATCGGCGCTACCTGACCAGGACGATGACAACTTTGGCAGTTGCCCTGCAGAATGGGAAGAACATTCTGATTGAATGTGACAGAAGATGGAGCAGTCGCCTCAGCAGCCATAGCGGCTGAAGTAATGATTAATCCCGCGGCCCACAGTCGAAGCATACAAACACCTCCCAGCGCTGGAAGCAGTACGCCATGGTCATCAGAATCTTCTGCCGATGCCACACAGTGACCTTGCAACCGGCATCAGTCTATCATTCGCTAACACAGCAGTCAATGGAGTTGGGCCCCACATGGAGTTGGGCCCCACGAAATGGGCCCATCCAACTCGCTAAGAGCTCAGAAAGTCAGCTTTAATCCGAGTTGTATGTCGCGGGCGGCCCCCGACCCGATGATCGCGTTGCCGGCCGCGACGTCGGGCGTGGCACACCCGCAGCCGAACAACGGAGACGCCGAGGGATCGTTGCCTGTCGCGAAGCTATACGGATTAGCGAGTGTGGGGTGATTGAACAGGTTGAAGAACTCGACTCGGAATGTGGCGTTGTACCTTTCTTTGAACGTGAAATTCTTAAATACGGAGAAATCCACATTCTTGAAGCCCGTGTCGCGGAAGATGTTCCGGCCCATCGTGCCAAACGTTCCAGCCACGGGAGGAACCATCACCGATCTTCCGTTGCGGGATACGTAACAGCCGGCGATGGCGAGCGTGCTCGGATCGGGAGCGACCGCCGCACACTTGTCGCCCATCGACGAAGGGTACGTGCTCACGATGCCGGAGACTCCAGAAGTTGATGTGCAGGTAACGCCCGCCGCACTGCCGAAGCCGCTGCAGAAAGGAAGGGAACTCGAGGTGACCTTAAAATCGGAGGGATTCCCGAAGAAATCCCAGCGGCCGAGGTTCTCGCCGTTCCCGGCGAAATTGTACGCCGTATCGTTAGGGGTCCACGCTTGCGCTCCCGCAAGGGTCACGATGGTGTTGAGCTTCCAGCCTTCCAGCAACTGGCCAAAGCCTTTCTTCCCGGGGATTAGGTAACCGGCAGTGAAACTGCCGCGGTGCCGGATGTCGTAGTCGCTGGAGGCGTATTCGGCCGCTGGATTATAGGAGTTCTGGGGTGGTAGGCCGAACCGATTCAGGGACCCATTGTCGAGGCCATGCCCGTACGTGTAACCGGCAGTGAAATCAAGCCCGTGGGAGAGCCGCTGACTTAGGGTCGCTTGCAAGCTATGGTAGTTGGACCGGGCATTATTCACGATCTCATTGATAAATTGCAGGTAGGGGAATTTAGCGGCGTATGGCGCCACGCCGGTGGCTGGATTGATCTGATTTTCGTCGATAATGCCCAATAGATTGCCGCCGTGATTGCCGACATAGCTAACATCCAAAGAGATGTTGCTGGTAAAGGCGTGCTGCACGCCGACATTCCAACTTCCGATGTAGGGAGTCTTTAGGTGCGGATCCACGGCGCCGAGGCTGCACGGGACTGCTGCGGTGCAACTGAGCGAGGCGCCAGTAGGAAAAACAACGCCATTCCAGTTGAGGTTTGAACCGGGGATTCTCGCGTTGCCGTTCACCAGCGTGCCGCCAAAAGTCTGCGGACAAGGCGTTCCAACGGAAACGGACGTTGTGCAGGCGCCGGTCGGGACCGAGTCGATGCTCGTGTTAGTATTCGGGGCATTCCAACCAGCAAACCAAGCCAAGGCGTAAAGCGAGTAAAACATACCGCCTCCGGCCCGGATCACCGTGGTGCCCTTGCCTGTCAGGTCCCAGGCAAAACCCAGGCGCGGTGACCAATTTCCGCGATCGGGCTTCCAGAGGGTACTGCCTACGCTCGGTTGACCCTGCTGAACCATTCCCAGATTAGGATCGAAGTTGCCAAAGTGGTTGTGTATCTCGTGCAGGGGCGAAAAGTAAGAGTAACGCATGCCGAGGTTGAGCATAATTCTCGGAGTAATGCGCCAGTCGTCCTGAAAGAACCCGCCCAGCGAGTGCCAGGTCACCACATCGTTCGGGCTGCCGATGAGTTGAGATCCATAGGACGGAAGTCCGGCGAAAAAATCTTCCAATTGGGTGGAGTTGGCGAAAGTCTGGCCGCCTAGGAAATCGACCCGGCCCCGCGTGTCTTGGCTGGCGGAATCGGACCCGATGTGCGCAATGTCCACGCCGAACTTGAAGGCGTGCCTGCCCCGCAAGTACGAGACACTGTCCTGAAATTGAAGATACGGGTTGGGGCTTCTGGATTCGGGCCGACCGTCGCGACCACCCAATTCAAAGCCAAAACCGTGAATTGCGACATAAGGAAACCCTCCATAACTCGTGATGCCCGTATTGAGGGGATAATCCTTGCCATTGGCAAAGAGGTGGGTGTCATCGGGGGTAATCAAGTCCCCAAACCGGCTGTAGCCCACCCGGAATTCGTTCACTAAGCTGGACGTGGCGGTGTAGATCCAGTCGCCGTTCAACTGCCACCCTGCTTCGGCATTCGTGTTCGACCAGAGTTTATTCACCATCGGGAAGTCTTGTCCATCCCCGGTGTAATTGCCCTTGAAGAACGTGCCGTTGATCATGTTTTTTTGGTTGATGCGGTAGTCGATTTTCGCGATCCCGTTGTCGCTGACATTAGTGTTGGGTATGGAGCTGACGTAGGTGGTGGTGTTCGGATGGGCTCCCTGGATAAGGCCGCCTGTGCAGGTGGACGCGGCCGTTAACGCCCCCGAAGGACATCCGAGCAACTGCAAGCTGATCGGGCTCACTGGTACGCCAGCCGATTGCAGAGCTCTGATGGCGTCCACCATACTGTTCTGCGGATCTCCTGCCGGACCAAACGTGCCATTGTTGGCTTGCGAGGCCGTCATCGGGGTGGAAGTCACCAGCGAAGTGCCAAGATTGGCACGCAGACCCTCATAACCGGCGAAGAAGAAGAGCTTGTCCCTCTTGATCGGCCCGCCCACCACGGCGCCGAACTGCTCCAAGTCCACCGGTTGAACCACTTGGGGAGCGGGATTGAATAAGTTACGTGCGTCCCAAGGGCCATTGCGGCCAAACGCGTAAGCCGTGCCATGGAACTCGTTGGTCCCGGACCGGATCCCCACATTCACCACGGCGCCCGGCTTGCCGCCGTACTCCGCCTTGGGATTCTCCATGAGGTTGAATTCTTGGATGGCGTCGATAGGCAGGATTGTTGTGTTATCGGTGAAGTAACCCGACGCGCCGGCTAGGGGACGGGCGTCGTAGGCATTCACACTCAAAATGCCATCGAGCATCCAGCTGGTCTCATCGGGTCGAACGTTGTTGGTGCTCTGGGTCCAGGGCGAGCCACCCTTCTGGAGCAGAACGCCCGGCCGCAGACCCAGCAGATTTTGGTAGTTGCGCCCATTCAACGGCAGATCGTTGATGTCCTGGTTCGCGAGCGTGCCGCCCAGGGTGGCACTGGCGGTATCCACCAGCGATGCGGCCTCGGTGATCGTAACGCTCTGGGCTTGTTCGCCTGGCTTAGGAGTCAAGTCAATTCGAATCTCTTTGCCCACCTCGAGCACAATGTTCTCGCGGTTCATCGTCTGGAAGCCTTTGGCCTCCACGCGTACCGTATAAGTGCCGGGAATCAGCGTGGGAGCGTTGTACTCGCCGGCTTGATCTGTGGTCAGAGTTCGAGCCAAGCCTCGTTGCGTGTCAATGATGGATACCGTGGCGCCCGGGATGACTCCGCCACTTGGGTCGGTCACCGTTCCGAGAATACGGCCGGAACTGCCCTGGGCGAACAGCGACGGCGAGAACAGCAAGATACAGAGAATCGCACCGAGCGCACACACGATGTTTCTGACCCTCACATTCAACACCCCCACGGACTTCATAGGTGCCCCTTTCGAAGGCGAAAGAACTCCTACCACGCCTGTCGATGTTGGAATTCTACTTGGCATGGCATCGAACTCCCCGCGGAATTTCTCAATGCTGGGAAGCAGTCTATTGTTAGCCTCTCTAGATGTCAAGGGGGTCCCTTGACAAGAACTTCGCAAAGTAGGATAAAGTTTCAAGCCGACAGAAGACGGTGATGAAGCGATGCCAAGGCGGGCGGCAAAACTGAAGCCGCCCACAATCGGGCATCCCGATCTAAAACGAATTCTATATTGGAGCAAAGTTGCCATGAATTCTAGTCTCCGTAGGTATTGCCTAACAGCAGCGGCAATCGCGCTGTCATCGATGGTGCCAATGCGCATCGCGGCGCAAGGAGCAAATTTTGCCGGGCAATCCAACAACCTGTCTCGCGCGGCGGCAGAGGCCGCAATCAAGGCGGCAGCGGCAAAACCCACGCCCCGCACAGCCGACGGGCACCCCGATCTAAATGGCGCCTGGATTGCCCCTCAGCTTCCTGTAAGCGCCCATCAGGATGACAAGGGCAACTTCTACATTGACGCGCCTGCCGATAAGGGCGGCTCGGCGCCCAAACTAGACGCTACTATCGCTGAGCAGTTGCAGCACGTGGTGGATCCGAATCCGCCTCCGTACAAGCCTGAGTTGTTGGCAAAAGTACAGGCCCTAGCCACGGACAAAATTCGCAACGATCCGGAATTCCACTGTAAACCTGCCGGGGTCCCGCGTTCAGGCCCTCCACAGCAAATCGCGCAGACGCCTAAGCTCACCCTTCTTCTTTATGACGTACAAGATGGCCCGCCAGGTAGTTTTCGACTTGTACCTACCGATGGCCGGCCGCATCGCACCGACGTGGATCCCTCGTACTTCGGCGACTCCATAGGCCATTGGGAGGGGGAGACGCTGGTTATCGATGTGACCCACTTTAATGACGAGACGTGGCTGGCTGGCATCCCTGGCAGCCAAGGGGGAAGTGGGTATTTTCATTCCGAAGCGCTCCATGTGGTGGAACGTTTAACTCGGAAGGGGGACACGCTTCGCTGGGAAGCTACTGTAGAAGATCCAAATGTTTTGGCCAAACCGTGGGTCATGACTCCGCGAACGTTCCTCCTGACAGATAGAATGCTTTACGAAGAGCCTATCTGCGAGGACAGAGAAATTGGACACATTGTGGATAAATATTAGTTCAGCTTTCAAGCGGAGGAATTTTACAATGAGCAATCTTAGGAAACCGCTTTTCAGCCTGGCTGCGCTTGCGGCGTGTATCTCAGCTGCCATGTCCGCAGCGGCGCAGCAGCAACGGCCAAAGGGCGTTAATGAAAAAGACGAAGAAAGCCTGCAGGCGCTCATTGATGCATACAGGCGGCAAGACCCGCTAAAAGTCACCAAGCTAGGAGACAACCTTTACCTGGCTAAAGGAGGCCGGGGCGGAAACGACGCCAATGTGGGCTTTGCAGTGGGCGATAACGGCGTCATCTTCATAGACAGCAAGAATTCACCGGAATCTGAGAAAGATGTGCTTGACGAAATCGCCAAAATCACTCCCAAACCTGTGAATACAGCGATAATTCTTCACAGCGACCACGAGAAGGGAGTCACCGCGCTCCCGGCGGGGTTGACCATTATTGCGCAGGAAAACACCAAGAAGGAGATGGAGGTATCCACCGCTCGGGATGCCGTCCCGCGAGAATACTTTCCCACCAAGACCGTTGCCAATGACGAAACCCTGACCATCGGCGGTGTCCGCGTTCGGCTGCTCCACTGGGCGCCGGCACACACGAGCGGCGATCTGACGGCGTACTTCCCCGCTCAGAAGGTGGCGTTCGCTGGCGATCTGCTCGTCACCGATTTCCCGCTGGCCGGCACGCAAATCCATCCCGAATTGCATGGCTCAGTGGCCGGATGGATCGAAAGTGCTAAGAAGCTGCTTGCCCTCGACGCCGACACGTACGTTTCCGGCCATGGCGATTTGTTTACTAGAAACGACGTAAGGACGAAGCTGGCGTTTATGCAAGACAAGTGGGACAAAATGAAAGCGATGGTCGCGAAGGGAAAGTCCCTGGACGAAATTAAGGCAGCACTGGGCGAATCCACCCCACCGCCTCAGCGGACCGCCGAGCACATCCCGCCGCCCTCGGTCACCACCGAGGTCATTTATAACGAAATGACGAAGAAGGATTGAAGCCGAGCGGAGCTCGCTAATACTTATTCACCATGTGTTCGGTTTCTCTTTCCTCACAGATAGGCTGCTCGTAGATCATTCCGTCGGTAAGGACCTCCGTGCGGGTAGTCATCTTCCACGGCTTGCTTAGAACGTTTGGATCTTCCACCGTGGCTTCCCAGCGAAGGGTGTCCCCTACGCGAGTTAAACGTTCTACCACATGGAGCGCCTCGCTATGGAAATAACCGCTCCCCCCTTGGCCGGGGATGGCGGCCAGCCAACTGTCGTCATTGAAGTGGGTCACATCGATCACCAGGGTGTCTCCCTCCCAGTGGCCGACGGAGTCGCCGAAATACGAGGGATCCACGTCGGTGCGATGTGGCCGGCCATCCGTGGGTACCAGACGATAACTTCCCGGCTGATCTCCATCGCCGGCGTCAATCTGATAAAGAATTACGGTGAGCTTAGGTGTCTGGACAATTTGCCGGGGAGGGCCGGCGCGTGGGACCCCGAGGGGTTTGCAGTGGAATGCTGGATCGGTATGAACTGTGTCGGAAGCCAGCTCCTTCACCTTTGCCAACGCATCAGGTTTGTATGGAGGAGGATTCGGGTCCGCCTGATGTCGCAACTGGTCATTGAGAGAGGCATCCAGCTTGGGTAATATGCCGCCCTTATCGGGGGGAACGTCAATGTAGATGGTTCCTTGGGAATCGCGGTGGGCGCTTACATCAAACTCAGGGAAGTTCCAATACCCATTTAGGTCGGGATGGCCATCGGGTCCACGGGGCGTCGGCTTTACCTCGGCCGCCTTAATCGCGGCTTTTTCCAGAGCCGGAGTCGAGCGATTTTGCGCGCCAATGTCCTGGGGAGCCGCGCACCAGACAACCATCATGGCTGCCGTTATAGCGAAGCTAGAAAAGTGAAATTTCATGAGCACTCCTCGACCGCGCCGCGCAACGTCACGCTGGATGCCCGGTTGGACACTCCATTACCTGGATGGAGGTCTTCCGTTATCAAACTCAATTTTGCGGCCGCTCGGTAAAGTCATTTCTTTCAAATACCCTAAGTTCTTGGTCCCGTCCTTGGGGCGATAGAGGGTGACCGTGACCGTATCCCCGATTTTGAACAGATCTCTCGTGATCCCGGCGCGATGGAAGAAGCCCGTGGGATAGGATTCCATGGCCCATTGGGTCACAGTGCCGCTATCGTCTTTCGCATCGATATAAAAATAGATGTGCGGGTTGATCCAATCTATCTTTGTGAAAGTGCCAGTTAGCGTCACCGTGGCGCGTGTGTCAAACTCGGCCGCAATCGTATGGTGCGCCAAAGCGGGAATCGCCGTCAACAGCAAAGCACAGCTACCCAGCAGGGCCTGAAAGGTACGCTTCATGGCTGTCCTCCCTCGCATCTTTAGGATGCGGCTGCGACTATACCATTCGTACCTAGTTCTTGTCAAGTTCTTGACCTACCAATCTTAGGTCGGGAATATTAGCAGTTAACGGTTCTTCATTATCAATTGGACCGCGGTGTTACCGAATGTTAGACTGATCGCGCTTGCAAGGTCGAGGCGGTGCTGGTATCGGAGAGAAAGAAGGACTATGATGATTGAGTTGTGGTGCTTCTAGCGCCACGGAGGAGTGTGTATGATTCGACTCTGCGCCGCGGGATTAATCATTGCAGCATCGGTAATGGCCGCTGAGGCCAATGCTCCATCTTCTGTCACGTTCAACAAGAATGTGCTTCCGATTCTGCAGGGCAACTGCCAAAGTTGTCATCGTCCAGGTCAGGTAGCGCCGATGTCGTTCCTGACTTACAAGGAAGTCCGGCCTTGGGCCAAGGCCGTCAAGGCTCAGGTCGTGGCGCGCAAGATGCCGCCCTGGTCTGCGGATCCCAAGTACGGTCACTTTATCAATGATCGTTCCTTGAAGCAGAGCGAGATCGACACGTTGGTTGCGTGGGCGGATGGCGGTGCGCCCGAAGGCGACGCGAAGGACGCGCCTCCTCCCAAACAGTTTCCAGCGGGAGGCTGGGAAGTCCAACCGGACATCGTCCTCGACGGGCCGGAGTTCGATGTTCCTGCCAGTGGGGTGATCGACTGGTTTTGGGTGGCGATCCCGAGCCACTTCACCAAAGACACCTGGATTACTTCGATGCAGTTTCAGCCTTTGGATCCCGCTGTGGTACATCATATTGGCATTACGTTCGTGCCTCACAAGGCCGACGTGAAATACAACGAGCCAATTTGGGAGAGAATACAACGGGATGAAGATTTGATCACCATCCCGGGTCAAAAATTCCAGCAGAGCGTGGTTACCCTAATGGGTGTCGGCGGCCGCGAGCAGGATACGTACGTGCCGGGCCACACAATTTCGGATTATCGGCCGTACAGCGCAGCCAGGCTGATTCCCGCGAACACGGACATTTACCTCAACCTGCATTACACTCCCAACGGCACTCCGATCCGTACGCATGTGAGAATTGGTTTTACAGTCGCGAAGGAGCCCCCCAAGCACCAAGTTTTAATGGTCATGGTCTCTGGCCCCAACGATCGGGAGCATTTTCGTATTCCAGCCAATGATGGGGATTATGCGTCTATGCCCGGAGAAGAAACGTTCGCTCGAGATGTGGAAATCTTCTCGATGATGCCCCATATGCACGTTCGTGGAAAATCCATGACCTACACGCTCACCTATCCTGACGGCAAAGCGGAGACAATTCTGAATGTGCCGCGTTACGACTTCAACTGGCAACTGGAGTACGACACGTCCATTAAAGTGCCTAAGGGCTCGAAACTGAGGGTCGATGCGCGCTTCGACAACTCCGCGAATAACAAATACAATCCTAACCCGAACAAAGATGTCTTTTTCGGCGAACAGACGTGGGAAGAAATGATGACGGGATACGTGGGCGTGATAGTAGACGACCCCAGCCTTGATCCCCGGCAACTGTTTCAGTCACATACCCTGTTGCGCACCCAGGCTGCAAAATAAAAACTGTCGTAATTCTATTTGACGGTTCACTCGACCGGCGTGAGTGCAGGAGTTCCCGGCGATGACCCGCCGCACCTTGACTGGCTCAAGCGAGCGGGGTCTCAGATCATGCCGTGTCTCAGATCATCCGTTGCTCACCGCGCGGAGCGCTGATAGACTGGTCCAACATTTTCGCTGCGGCCGGCAGCCGCGGCAAGGAGGTCTGTGATGAAGCGGTCGATTGCGGTTGCGTTGTTCGGTGCGGGTTGCTTTCTCGCTGGGCTGGCGCTGAGGCCACTTGCGAGCGTGATGGCTCAAGGAAAAATTCAAGCGGAAGAAGATGCAAAGACGTCGTCGAAAGCCGTGCCTGGGAAAGCCCTCTACATCTCGGCTGAGGAAATCAAGGCGAGGTTCGTTGACGCCGCGCCTCAAGGTGCCACCCACTTGATGTGGGATCCTGCGTATCGCTTCACAGTGATGAGGCGACCTTATTACGAGCCGGCGAAAAAGATGAACTCCGGTCAGGTGAGCCATTGGGACGATGCGGAGATGCACGAAGACAAGACGCAAATCTACATCATGGTGGCGGGCACAGGAACGCTCGCGCTGGGCGGCACTGCCATGAACATCCGGGACACACCGGAAGGGCAGCACAGTGGCCAGCCACTGGTGGGCGCCACTCTGCAGAAAGTCAAGCCCGGCGACTGGATCATGATTCCGCCCATGACCTGGCACCAGACGCAGCCCGATCCCGGCCAGACGTTTGTGTACGGGATGTGCCACATTGAAACCCGGAATACCAGGCCGTAGCGAGTCCTAAGCAGAGGGAACAATGAAAAAAACGACCGTTCGGTGGGCAGCGGGCGTCGGATTGATCGCGACGTTCGCCCTGTGGGTAACGGCTAGGGCACAAACGGCGCCGTCAAAAGCTTCCTACAAGAGACTGTCGGGGCCTCAAACCAAGAATCCAGGCGCCTGGCCTTATCCGGACGCCTACGACTCAGTGGTGGCTGCCGGCGAGATTCATCACGTGCGCTACGAAGACGAACATATTAGACTCGTCGAAGTCGCCTACTTCCCGGGCGTGCATGGCAATATGCACGGACACCCGTGGCCTTCGGTCTTTGCATATGACTCCCCGGTGCCGAAGAACCTCGTAGACGTGCAACTGGATCCAAGCAGCCCACTGAACGGTCAGGGCGGAGGGCACGCTCCGCCGCCACAAGGGATCGAGTATCCGACCTGCTCCACGATGGGGCCGCAGGCGCCGCACGCGCTCGCCAACAACGATACGTTTCCGCTGCATTTCTACCGGATTGAATTCAAGCGGATCGACGGCGACGGATTGAAGACCAATTGGAAGACCTGGTATCCGTGGATGCTGCTCCCGCTAAAACCGATTTCCAACCTCGATCCGAACGATCCGAAGTTTGGGCCCCCAGTTTCCAAGGAGTACCCTTATCCGGCCGCGACGGAATCCTACAAGGCCGCTCCCAACAACCATCAGGTGCGCTATCAGGACGATCATGTTGTCTTTCTCGAAGTCACCTTCCGGCCGGGTGAACGGGAAAATCTTCACGGTCATGCCAACTCGTCGGTGTTCGCGCGCGACGTTGGCGCGAACCCGGTCAACGGACCCACGCCCAATCCGGCAAATCCTCCGCCCCAGCCGGCGAATCACGAGCCCGGAATCGGGAAAGGTGCAGGAGGGGATTACAAGTTGGTTCCTGATGGAGTGAACGGCCAAGGTGGAGGCTCGGGTGCGGCGCCGGCCGGGATGAATTGGCCAACCTGTGCGACGATGGGGCCGCAGTGGCCGCACGCCGCCAGCACTACCAACGACTACCCGGCGCACTTCTATCGGCTGCAGTTCAAGCGGATCGATGGCGACGGAATCAAAACACACTGGCGGGAATGGTATCCGTGGATATCGAAACTCGCGGATGACTATAAGGCGCACCCCACGCCGCCCAACTACTAGACCCGCGCGCCTTGATACAAACCGCCGTTAGCGCATAGCTAACCGAGAGGGCGCTTGCTGAAACGCACGGCTCGGGACCGTGGGCTTGGCTTGGATGGGTGCCTCATAATAGCCGATCATCCGTCCCATGGATATTACGCCAACCCACAGAACAAGGGAGAGCGCTCCGGCCAGCTTCGCGCGGCCCGGCAAAACCGGCGCACGGTCTAGCTCGGCAGTGTTCTTATAAACGCTCGAACGAAAAGCTAAACCATGCACTCCGATGAGAACTAGGAGCGTCATTTTCGTCCAGAAATATGGGTTGTGGTAGTATTTATCGGCTTCCGAGCCT
>Ga0209415_10010467_pt1 | contig 15774 bp, 10 predicted proteins | sample PeaSoiSIISIP2007_FD_187696 | JGI IMG/M metagenome (GOLD analysis project Ga0209415, IMG submission 187696) | Peat soil microbial communities from Weissenstadt, Germany - SII-SIP-2007 (SPAdes) (version 2) | ecosystem: Environmental > Terrestrial > Soil > Wetlands > Peat | place: Germany... | reverse complement strand
GCTCAGATAGGTTTGCTGGGAATTGAACTGAGCAGCCGTTCTTACGCTTTCCGGCAATTCCACTGAGGCGGAGCTTCCATAGCGGAGGCCGTGCTGGAAAACGATCAAAAGCAATGTGGCAACGCCCGGCCAGACCGTGCCAATTTCCGCAATCGCTTGCAGCTCATCGAAGTCGACACGATCTTGCGCCAGCAGACCAAGAATGTTCACGATGTCGGTCAGGCGAAAATAGAAGTGCCGATACATGCGCTGCAACGTAGCGATGACGATGCGATCCTCCGGCATGGGGACGGGGAACGAATGTTGTCCGAAAGTCTCGTAGACTTTGCGTGCCACTAAACCCTTCGCGAGAGCTTTCTGTTCACCCGTTTGCCCGAGACAGCCGACGTGTACCTCAACCAATTCGGAAAGGCCCGGGATACGAAAATTCAACTTGCTGGCCAAGCGATCACCCCAGCTCTGGGACTGTTTCCGCGCGTCAAATTCACTCTCAAGGATGTGGCATACGGTTTCGTCTTGCGCCATCACCAGCAAATCCAGATCGCTGCCAGTATCAGGCCAGTGATCGAGCGTTTTCATGACCACGATCGGATGTCCGCACTGCTCGAACTTGTCGACGATCGCGCCTAGGAACGCGGTTACGTTTTTGATGCGCTTTCGTTCCTCAGACAATGCGAACTCCACCTGTTCAGCAACCGCCTGCTTTGCCCTGACCAAATGATCGTTGAGAACCTCGACAATGCGCCGAAGCACCCGTTGCGCCTGAGCCTGGTCGAGAAAGGCGCAGAAATCTGTTTCACCGAGCCCTAAGACGTAGTCTAGGTCCCGCTCGAACCACTGGTTCGCAAATGGGTGGTGGCTGTTCGGATTCCGGTCAGCCAGCAACAACGTTCCCATGGTGTCGAAAGTCCTGGCTGCGCAGCGATCCGTTCTGTGCATGGACAAGTCTCTCTAAGTTATGACTTCGGCCTCAAGCTCTCAGAGCAGCGAGCCGGGCCCTTCTCAATGGCTGTTCCTTCTTCGTAGTCATTCCAGGTTGCGATCAGTAAGAATGGCAGTGGGTGTGCCGGATCGTCGTGTTTTGCAAACACACGAAGCGTGTCTTCCAGGGTTTTCCCGCAGCGCCGATCGATGTGCCGGTTCAAGCCCCAAGAGGCTCGTGTGTCGTCGAAGCCCGGCCAAATCGCACCCACCGCGATCTGATCTCGGTTTTTGGACTGCATCTTCTTGTAGAAGTCGCGGAGATATTCCTCACCCCAGTCGCTGCCGTCGGCCGTCCAGCCTTTGGGCCCCGGGTGAACCCATGGATATTGGCCATCGAAGGCGTCGGCGTACTGGCCGGGCGGATCGTCTTTGTAGAGTAGGATCGGAGGAATGTCCCAACGATTCACTTGCTGACGAACCTGGTGCCAGTTGGTGTTTCCGCGCTTCGGAAACACAAAGATCACGGGCCGTCCTTGGTAAAGCAAGTACGCATCGCGACCCACCGCGGCCGGACCAATGTATTTCTTGTAGGCGATATCCATGGCTCCGAGGGCGTCCTCCGTGGCATGCCCGTCGTCTTCCTCGGTCTCGTCATACATGAGTGCAATATGGAACTGGCGCTCACTTGCGAGCTTTTGAGTCAGCGCATAACTGCGGTCGAGAAAGGGATGTCGCGCCCCGTACCAATCGACCGCAAATGCGTAAATCCCCATGTTCTTGGCCTGCTTGATCTGATTGCGAATCACCGCGGGATCATTGCTGGTGTAGTCAATTTGTATGTGGTCCGGATCGCCAAACCACGGTTGAAACGCCGCGATGACCTTCGGTGTTTGTTCGTGCTGCGGGAGATTTCGCAGAACCGCACCCCGTCCGCTCGACCGGTTGCAGGCACTCGCAACAAAGCTAGCGGCGAGGACGGACCATAAGAGAAGATGAGAATAGGCTCTCATTGCGATTCGTGCCGAGCCTGCGTAGATTTGCCCTGGGACGGTTGTATTGCGATGTGGGCGAGTTGGCCAGGAGCCCCGTTATTGAGGACGAGCGGCGTCACGTCAGAAGGCATCATCTGGAACGGGCTCCAAAGACCGTACATACCAGCGATCTGCACCAGGTGTCATGAGTACCAGGTATTTGTGGCTAGAGTTGGTTATATGGATCGTGTTCTGCCCATCCAACACCTGCACTTCGATCTGTGCCTGGTCCTCCAGTTGCATTTCTCCTCCGTCGGGCGAGTAGAAGACGGCCTTGACCTGGTGGCCGTGATCCACGTAGCGAGTTCTCAAGCCGATCTTCTGCTGTTCCGAGATCCGTTGCGTCAGGCGACTCCTTGCTTCTCCGGTAAAGTAGTCATCTAACAAGTCGGTTCGATTGGCATCGAGGGACTCGGCGAGATCCTGCCAAGCCTGGGCGTAGTCGCGAGTGACGGTTTCTCCCGTCCTGTGCTCGATGGGACGTGGACCAATGGATTCGGCATTCAGCGTGACCCTTGGAAGCGATGACGCGTGAACCGAGGAAGCTGAAAAATCGGAGTACGAGACGAGCGTCAAGCAAGCCAGTACAAGAAGTCCGAGGCAACGGAGTATGTGCGGCCTCTGTGTCATCGCCGCGGGCCACCAATGGAGATTTCGTTTCCCAACACCACACCGCATGCGAGCGAGATCCGCGCCCGCCCCGACACCGAAAATTGGGTAGTGGCCACACCCTTCTTGATGGGAATATCGACCGTGCTTCTTCCGGCATCATCGATCTTCGTGAAAGAAACGACTGTTCCATCAGGTAGAGGGTTGCCGCTACAGTCCCGGATGGGATCAGTTTGTAGCGTCACGCTTCGGGGGAGTGAAATTGCCTGCATCCGAAGGCCGCAAGCCTCGGAGGCGACCTGCTGGATGACTCGTGGTTCTGCGGTTTCTCCGACGGATGCCACAACTCTAAGTGGGCCTTGTTTCGAAGTGGATCCTACTCGGAGCCAAGCGATTCCGCGGAGGGTTGTCAGGCTGCGGGTGTATGCAGTCGCACCTTCGGAGGAAAAATGAAACTCCACCGTGGTGGGAGCCAGGACGGTATTGTGGAAACGATCAAACACTAAAGCGGTGGCGTTGATGGCATTCGCCGCGGAGACCGGGACGCGGGATGGATGGACCAGAAAGCTCAAGCGCGCGGGAGAAGACGGAAGAACTTGAAAAGCCGTGCTCGTACAACCTTTTGAATCGCACGCGATTGCGTGGTATGGACCCGACGCGACCACGTCCGAGCCCAAAATCGGCAAGTCTTGGCCGAGCTGGATGGTTCGCTTCACAACATGGCTCGGACCTAGAAGGTAGAAGGTTGCTGTGCCGTTTCCGCTGGTCGCGATGGAGAACCACGTGCCGGCGGAAACTGTAGACGGTGCTCGAAGCGCGGTTGATTGCCCCAGGGCCGGCATTGCCAGCAGAATCAAGGAAAGGCGAATCGTGAGAAATACCTTAGGCATGTTTTCAGGCCGTCGGAGCGATGTAGTGGTTCACCACCACGTGGTAGCTTTGCACGCGCGCTGCGACCTCATCCGGAATATCCACAGCGAAGGGCACAGGAGCTTGAGGTAGCAGGGCCTGATCGAGATATTCGTCCGAAACCCAGATCACCTTGCCGTTGGAGTCATAGAACGCTGCCAAGACCTGTGCGATGTTAACCGTCTGGCCGCTTTGGTTGATCAAGCCGCCTTTCAGGATCTTTCGTCCAAGCGCGTCTTTGTCGATGCTCTGATTTTCCACCGAGATCACCGGATCGGCGCTCGCCGGCACCAGCAGGGCCCGCACATCCATGCGCACACTCGTCACCTGGCTCAAGCGGAGGCCAGGGAAGTCAATGCGATAAGGAGAGACTTGTTTAGGAAGCAACTGGTGCGAAATCGCGTCGAAGCTACCTTGCTCGTCCAGAGCAGAGCCGTCGGCCTTCAACAGCGTGGCATTGACATTCAAGTAGGCTGGAACCGTATCTTCGTTCTCGACTTCACCAAGGATGAGCACGCGGTCCGGACGCTCAACCGCGTTCATGGACGTGATGCGAACCTGCGGGGAATCCACGCTCACGGCGCCCCAATCCTCCGATCGGTGTCCGATTATGTCCCATCGCAAATAGTTCACAGGTAATACCTGCAGCCGCACATTTGGATAGTTTGGCTTGGTCCAGACGACTCGCCAAACGTTGCCATCTCGAACGGCAGATAAATCTCGCAGTTCATCCAGAGACCCAACCGCGCTCGACCAATTCATCCGGACACGCAAGGTGGAGTGGTCCGCATCCGCATGTAAGGGCCACGCATCGAAGCTTTGCAAAACTGAGTACGTTCGCAGGCTGCCGTCGGTGCCGGCGATTTCTTGAATGAACTCCGACTCCTGGATGCCATTTGTATGATCCAGGCTTGCATAGGCATGATCCCAGTTGCGGGCCTGAATATCGGCCATGAGGGCTCGGACCGCCTGCTCTGCGGTGCCTGCGGAGCGCTCAGCGCGAAGTTCAAACCCTCCGCCTCGCCACCATCCAGCGGCCACCAGGACGACTGTCATCAGCGCAATGACTAGCGGAAGTGCACGCCTCATATCCGCGCCTCGGTCGCATAAATGTGTTCCCGGGAGGGTGAGGGTTTCTCCACGACCTCGCCAAGTCTCACTAACCTGTCTGGCAGCAGCACACTCAAGAGGATGGCGAGGATGCTGCTACCGATCGGAAGAAGGCCCCACATCAATCCTTCCCAAGGTGCCGGAACCGCGTCGGAAGGGATCCTCCGCGCGGGGGGGACATCGTCCTTCGACCAGACCGTGATCGCGCCGGAATCGTAGGTTTCGACCTGCCGCCATCCCGCAAATACGAGAAGAGGATTGTAGTAAGGGTCATGGACAAAGATGTACTTCAGACCATACTGGTTGGCATGTTGCAGCATCGCACGCAGGGAGTCCATCCCGGCAGCACCGAAGAATTTGGCACTCGTCAGTTGGGCTGCGCCGAAGCGCGTCATTTCGGGCAAAAGACGCGCCGAGTTGTATTCTCCGTCGACGCTGTTTGCGTTGGCATAGGTGGAAACCTTTGAAAGTGAGTTGCCGAATCCGAGGGTAAGGTACCGATACTGATCATGTCCGTCGCGGTTCAGGAAGTTGACCACGGCATCAACTTTCAAGCCGCCGGTCGTGCGGAACGGGCTCCAGGTCAGCCAACCGAGAGCCAAGGCCAAAGTGGCGACGGCGGCGGTGGCAAGTGCAAGGGCCCCCGGGTAGTGGAAACGATCGATGAATTCTTCGGCTAGAAGGCCGACGATCGGCAGGGCGAGCAGTGTCGCCCAAAGGGTGAATCGCTCGAAGGTCAGAATCTCAAAGGCGCGCCCGAATATCCATCGGGGCAGCGGTGTGGTGCCGCCCAGCCCGAGCAAGAACGCGATCCAAAAGGCGATCAGCAAGACGCGCAGACGAGGAATCGCCGATGCTCGAATCACAATGAACGGGAGGGCCAGTATCAAGGCTCCGTAGGGCACAACAAAGTAATTCACTCCGTTAATCCAGCTAAGCAGGAAGTTCGACCGGCTGCCGTGTGGAATCGGCATCTGTTCGATCGGGTGACGGAGGATCGCGATCCAGTAAGGGAGGAGCACTACTCCAACCCCGACGCTCGTCAACACGACGAAAGTGAGAGCTCGGCCAAAGACTGCTGCGGTGCTACGCCGCTCATGACGGGCATCAGAATAAGCCAACCAGAACACGGGAGCCGCGAACAGAACCGAGCCAAAAATGAGGGTGACGTGGTGGGCGCATGCCGCGGCCAGAGCCAATGCGACACCCTTCAACAGTGCACGCCAGGCTCCGGAATGCGACCAATGGTAGAAGTAGGGAAGCGCCAGGAGATATAGGGGCGCAGACATCGTGGTTGGCAATTGGCCCGCCGAGTATACCAGGAAAGCAACCGTGCCCGCGAACACCGAGAGGATGGCGGCCAAACTTGCGGCGCGATCGTCTACCCAAAGCCTGGCGAAGCGCCAAGTACCGACCACCAACAAGACGATCGCCACCAACTGCACCAGCATGAAAGCTTCGGTGAGTCCGACCATACGTGACAGAAGAGCGATCCACTGGTGTGTCAAGGGTGGATACGTGGTCTGAGAGAAACCCGCAAACCACTTCTCATTCCACGGATTAAACCAGTGTTGTGCGTAGTGAGAGGCGAAGAAGATGTGCAAATTAGCGTCGTACGATGTGGACGCTGGCAACTCCATGAGCAACAATGGCCCGTGAATGGCCAAAGCCAACAGGATGATGAGTGCGAGCGGTATCGGCCGCCGTAGGTACCTCGTCTCTGACACCAAAGCAGTAACCCCTTTAAATGCTCTCCCGCGCGGCTGTTGGATTCAGAAAGACTGCCAAGGGGTTGGATCAAATATCCCCTAAAACGCTTTTCTCCACAGGTCAAGAGGCTGGGTATGGGCCAACCGCAACTGCTTCTTTTTGCATCTGATGCCCGCTGGACTTTGAACCTTTCAGGGGAGCGGTTGAGGAATAGGGTGAGCGATATTAGGACAAGCCTTACCAGCCGGGCATGCTTCATCGCCACATTTGCCCTTTGGGGCTGTGTCGCTTGTTTTGGGCAAACCTTCGACATCGGTTCCCAAGCCAACCGTTCACCTGCTGTGCCCGGCAAGAAAGGCCCCGGTCGCGCCGCCGCTCAGGACTCAGGCATGGGCTGGGGTTCGAGCATCGAAGTGGCCCGCGAAGCGCGCGCCGCACAAGCTGCCCTGCAAAAGAACGACTACCGTTCAGCGGTGTTTCACGCAGAGCACGCTGCAAAAGCTGCCCCCGAAAATCCCGACTTGTGGTTCCTTCTGGCATACGCGGCGCGGCTTGCAGGTCAATACTCCAACTCCGTGGATGCGTACAAACGAGGACTCCGGGAGCGATCGTCTTCCATCGAAGGCCTCTCTGGCCTGGCGCAAACATATGCCAAGATGGGCCGAGGCGCGGAGGCCCAGGAGATTCTGCGGCAGGTGATTGCGGCAAATCCGAAGAGCGACGCGGACTTGCGCTTAGCGGGAGAGCTTGTTCTGTCTTCGGACCCGAAGCAAGCGCTGGCGTATCTCGAGCGCGCCGACACAATCCATGCTTCGGCTCGCAACGAACTGCTCATGGCGCGGGCCTATGAACGTTTGGGGGACGAGAGCCATGCCAAAGAGCTGCTCGACCGGGCACGCAGTACCGCGCCTCGCGATCCTGACGTGCTGCGTTCGGTCGCCTCGTACTATCGCGATACCGGGCAGTACGATTTGGCGATATCCACCTTGAAGTCTGTGCCTTCCGAGGCACCCAGCTATCTATCGGAGTTGGCTTACACCTATGAGCTGGCCGGAAAGAAGTCCGAAGCCGCGGAGACGTTTCTGGAGGCAGCAAACAAAGCGCCTGGACAAGTTGAGCTGCAGCTGAACGCAGCGCAAGCACTGGTCAATGCGAAGCAGCTAGGTCAAGCGGAGCCGCTCCTGAAACGCGTAGAGGGTTTGGAACCGAATCACTACCGGCTGCATGCGGTGCGCGGAGAGATCGCACGCTCCAAGCGCCAGAAGGATGTTGCGCTGCGGGAGTACGAACTCGCTCTTCAGGCAATGCCGCCTTCGGTGCCGGAAGGTGTACTGTATCCGATCGCCCTACGACTTGATTTGGCGCAGCTCTACCGGGATGAGGGTGAATCGGAGAAAGCTGGGAGCGCTGCGGAAACAGCACGCTCGGCCCTCGGAAAGATCGACATCGTAGGTCCGGGTCGGCCTGAATTCCTACGCCTGAAGGCCGCCAGCGCTGTTGGTGTAGGGGACTACAAGGACGCAGAGGATGATTTGCAGGAAGGACTTCGGCTCCAGCCGTCGAACGACAATGTTCTCCTCAACTACGCCAACCTGCTCTGGAAAACGAACCGACCGGACCAGGCACTAAAGACTTATCTCCAAGCTCTCGACCTCGATTCAGGAGATCCATCTGCGCTGGAGTCGCTCGGGTATCTTTCGCGGGAGATGGGCGATGTAAAGGCGGCCCGGAGCTACTTCGAGAGGCTGAGTAAACTCCAGCCTAATGACTACGTGCCCTACCTGGCTATGGGAGACATGTACAGCCAGATTCGTGATTTCCCGCAGGCGCAGTCGAATTACGAAAAAGCCTATAGGCTGGCAGCGGACAATCCGTTGATCATTGCGGGAGCGACAAATGCCGCACTGGAGGCCCATGAAACCGCCAATGCGAAACGGTGGCTGGAACACGCGACCAAGGCCGAGTCCGCAAACCCTGAGGTCATGCGGGAGCGAGAACGCTACCTGACGATCATAGGGAACTATGAGGAGTCCGCAAGATTGGGTTATGCGGTCATTCAGCAGTTGCCGCAAGATCCGGAGGCTCCAGTCTATTTAGCCTACGACTTACTTTTCATGAACCGCTATGACGATGCCATGACGATGGTAGAGCGGTTTGAGCCCATCCTCGTTAAGGACCGCGATCTGCCTCTGATCTCGGGTTATGTTCACGCGCACAAGGGCGAATATGAGGCAGCCGTGGACGACTTTACGCGAGCACTGGACCGCGATCCGCAGATGGCGACGGGATACATGAACCGAGGGTATGTATGGAACGATCTACGCATGGCTACGAATGCGGAACAGGATTTTCGAAAAGCGATCGCCCTTCGTCCGGACTATGGGGAGGCGCACCTCGGCCTCGCGTACTCCCTGCTCCAGCTACGCCAGGCCCAAGCGGCCCTCAAGGAAGCTGAGTTGGCCGAACGGTCTCTGGGCGAATCGGGAAGCCTCCACCTTGCCGAGGCCGAAGCTTACCGCCAAAGAGCAATGTTGGCCGACGCTGAAAGCGAATATCAGCATGCTCTCAAGCTCCAGCCCGGGGATGAGACTACCTATCTTGCCTTGTCTGACACACAAGACCGTCTGCACCACTACCAAGCCTCGGTACAGACCCTGAAACAAGCGCTCAGCCTCGTTCCCAATGACTCCTTGGCCAGTGCTCGACTGGCGCGCTCCTATGCCAGGCTCCATCGCGATGAAGACGCGATGAGGGCGATCCAAACCGCAGAAAAGACCGGCGACAACGACTACAGGATATTACTCGCCACCGCCGATGCGCTGCTAGTACGGGGAAATCGTGACCAGGCAATGGCGCGCTACACTCGCGCACTGGACTTGTCCAATGCAGATCGGCTGCAGGTGCGCTTGGCGCTCGCACGTTTGTTTGCCCAAGAACGCCAGCCAGCGGATGCGCTGCAGCAGGTGGCCCTGGCGTTTTCAGAGGCGCGAGTGACAGGCCCAGGGGTCGTCACCGGGGCCGACTACCTGGATGCGGCTGACATTCTCATGTCCGTCAATCAGTTTGCGCTGGCCCAGCAGTGGTTCGCCAGGGCAGAGGCACTGGGAGCCGATCAACTCGCCGTGGACGCCGGCATCGCGAATGCGTCGCTGGCCCTGGGCGACACGCGCAGTGCGGAAACCCTGTTAACCAGCGTGAACGTCGAGGACACGAACGAAAAACGACAGGACTATTCCTACCTGGTTGCTTTGGGCAACGTTCACCGGCAAGAAGGCGACAACTATCGCGCTTTGTCCCTGTTCGCCCAAGCCAACGCGCTTGAACCAGAGGACCCTGCTGCTCGGACTGCGGAAGTTGAGTTGGCAGAGAACGAAGGGCTCCAGCTCACAGAGAATCTAGGCCTTGGGTCAGAATTCCAGGTTTCCCCTGTGTTTGAAGATGAAAACATCTACCAGATGGATGCCAGGCTGCGGGGACTTCAAAACGGAGGAGGCCTATTGCCGACTCCGCGTCACTCGATTGAAACGTGGGCGGACGCACGTTATCAACTCCACCTCGCCTCATTTCCTCTGATCACTGGATTTGTAGCGGAACGAGATGCACGCGGCACCATCTCTATCCCCAGCCAGCTTCTGATTCAGAAGCGAAACACTCTCGACACGATCTTTAACTTTGCTGTTAGCCCGGTCCTTCACCTGGGCAACCTCCACTTCAGCATTACGCCGGGACTACAGTTCACACTTCGGCGTGATACCCTCGATCCCTTTGACATGAATCAGAATCTGTTTCGTGAGTTTCTGTACCTTACCAGCAGTCCGATTGGGAACTGGCTTTCATTTTCTGGAAATCTGATCTTGGAGGCGGGTCCCTTCACGCAACAGAATCTGCACTCTCGCGACTTCTCCGGCGCGCTTGATTTCAGGCTGGGGCGGCCCTGGGGTAAGACGGCTTTTCTGACCGGCTATAGCGGTCGTGATCTGTTGTTTCGGCCCGCCATCCATGAGTACTTCACCACGAGTACGTACGCAGGATTGGAGCGCAGAGTCGGAAGCTTGCGAGTATCGGCCGCAGGCGAATACTTGAGAGCATGGCGTGTCGAGGGTAATCAATTTGCGATTGCTCAAACTCTCCGACCCAAGTTCGGACTGGACCTCAAAGTCGGGCCGCATTGGTCACTCAGCGCAGCCGGGTCGTGGTCACAAGGGAAAGGGTTTCATTCGTACGATAACGTGAGTACCGGTTTTCTGGTGTCGTATGTCCGGGAGTTTCGGGCGGTGCGGAAAGACGGCATTGAAACCGCATCGGTTTCGTACCCGATGAGGCTCTCTTTCGGCGCGGAGCAACAAACCTTTTACGACTTTCCTGGTCAAGGTCGGACCGCGATCATGCCGGTCATCAGATTCAAATTGTTCTAGCTACGAAGTCATTGTCCGCCAGGTGAGCCGCGAGCCTTCACGGCGGAGCAATCCGAAAAAGTTGGCGGGGAGATTGTTCGTGGACAAGGCTGGCAAAGTGGAAGAGACGGGCAGAGCGTCGGAGTCGACAACTGCCATCGTGAGTGCGGTGTCTCCGCCCGGCGATGGGCTCGCATTTCCCGACGACAGTGGCCGAATCGTGCTGCGCACGCGCATGTTGCGGGGCAGCCTCATTCTTTTGCTCGGTACCGGGCTAGTGAGCGCCACGAACCTCCTCTACAACATTGCCATTGCGCGCGGGTTGGGAGCGGCTGGGTTCGGACATGCAACCGCCATTTACACCTTACTAATGCTGCTATCGGCAGTAACCTTGGCGTTTCAGCTGGTCTGCTCGAAGTTTGTAGCCAAGAACTCGGAACTTCCCGCCAAGCTTGCAATCTACAAGGATCTTTTGCAACGTGCGTGGCAAATAGGGCTCGCTTTGGGGGTCCTGCTGGTTCTCACCAGTTCCGCGATCTCAAAATATCTCAACCTTCCCACGTCAAGGGACATTGTCTTACTCGGCTTGGGAACTGCAGTCTACATACCGCTAGGTGTCCGGCGCGGCATGCTGCAGGGGCTCTACGACTTCTCACGCCTGGCTATCAATTTCGTGCTGGAAGTGCTGGTGAAGTTTGCAGGTGCGCTCGTCCTGCTGCACTACGGATGGGGCGTAACCGGCGTGATCGCAGCAGTTGTGGCCTCTATCGTCATCGCGTACTGGGCAGCCGCTCCAGGAAGGAAGTTGCAAGCCGACGCTCGGGGGGGGATACCCGCTTCGTTCCGGGAAGGCATGCAGGCCATTGTCTTCTTTGTGGGTCAGGTCATCATCAGCAATCTGGATATTCTGCTAGTCAAACATTACTTCCCTGCGGCTGTGGCCGGACTCTACGCCGCTGTGGCCCTGGTTGGCCGAGTCGTCTACATGTTGTCTTGGTCGGTGATCAGCAGCATGTTTCCGGTGTCGGCGGCCAGTGCACATCAACAAGCAAGCCGCACTGTTTTAAAGAGCGCTGTCTGGCTGGTCACGGGGATGACCTCGCTGTTTACCATCGCCGCCTGGCTGACTCCGATGTCGCTGTGGACAGCCGTTTTGGGTGAAAGATTCCTCGGCACGAACCATGCGCCATTCTCCTCTTTGCTGGCTTCCTATAGCGCGATGACCAGCATCTACTCAGTCGCCGTAGTGCTTTTGACCTACGAGATGTCCCGAAGGATCGCCAATGCGACATGGGTTCAACTCGGTTTCAGTATGCTTCTGCCCGTGGGGATCTCACTGTTCCACACCTCCCTGCAGCAGGTGATCATGGTCCAGTTATCGCTGATGCTGGGCCTGCTGCTGGCCGTCAGCGTCCCGTTTTGGCGGCAGATCGCTTCCTCGACCGAAGAGAGATCTGCGCCGTTGGTGTCAGGTGGATTTTCCAAAGTCCGGGCGGTGTCCGAACATGAGGTCATCTCAGAGTTCCTGAAAGCCGAGTTCTACCAGCCTGAGTTCGATCGCTATCGGGGCCAGGTCGCGACTATTGTCTTTGCCGCGGACGTCGGGAACGCCCACGAGAATGCAGTCCGGAAGGCCCTGTTATTTCGCCGCCGGGGAAGGCTTTGGCGAGAACTGCCGGAGAGCACCCGGTGGTGGGAGATCGAGCTTCAACCGTCCGATGTGGCGCGACTGCGTGCCTTCCCAAGAAAACAGTGGCGAAAGTTCGCTCAGGGCGATTTTTACCTTGTCAGAATGATCGAGCGGATTCGATCCAAGGTTGAGTCCGCGGATCGCAGTTGGTTCACTGAGAAAATGCGCTCTGTGGCCGCTGACTTGCGCGGCGACGGCGTTCCCAATTCCGTGCTACTGATCGGAGTGGATGAGAGCAGTCCTTTGACGATTATCGAGGGCAACCATCGGATGGCTGCGGCCATGTTGGTCTCGCCAGCGGCAGTCAATGAGAAGTTCCGCTTTTATTGCGGATTGTCGCCGGAAATGACGAACTGCTGTTGGTATCGCACCGACCTGAGAAGCCTGTGCCACTACGCCGGGAACATGGTCCGCTACATGTTTCACGATCGAGATTATCTCGTCCAAAGGACGCTGCGAGATCGGGCGGCCCAACTGAGCACCCGGTGATTTCTTGTGATTGCCGGATAGCCGAGAGGCACGACGTCAGGGTCGGCTCGCTGGTGCTGGTTCGATCGTCTGCGCATGGTAACTATGGCCATCGAATTGGGCATGAATGATGACGTCAGTTCCTTCCTTCAGTTGCAGCTTCACATCGGGAGTCAACCGATCGACGTCCACCTCGTGGGTGTTGTCCTCAGCTTGGTCTTCGATGGCTACATAGCCCGCACGAACATCCACGAAGGTAATCTTACCCGCGAACGTGAATGTGCTGCCGGGTTGAGCAAGGATCTCGATCTTCTCGGCAATGTCAGCGCCTAGGGGCCCCGGTCGGAAACCAATTTTAACGAGTATCCCCACGGCCAGCTGCGAAGGCTGGGCAGGTCGATCCTCCGCACGAATTGCCGTTTCTGGAGTGATTCGAACCCGAAGTGGCTCTTCGGATAGCGCGTCGCGAACGCTTAGCACACCTTTGGTTGGATCGTAGCCCGTTACCTGCCCTCGTACCTCGCCCATCACCGGGCTCGTTTCAATACGTATAGTCTTCGCGAAGATCCGGCCATTTACAAGGATTGTGTCCGCATAGATTCTCGCTCCGGCTTGAATCTCGCGCATCGAAACAGCAGTTTCCTCGCGGATGAACTTGGTGCGCCCGTCAAAGTCGATGGTGATGTCTCGACCACCGAATGCCCGGACAACAGCTCGGTCGCGGATGGGGTCTACTTTCGCTACGGTACCGCCAACCAAGCTGACTGTGCCCTTGGGCAAAGGCGGTAAGTCGAACGAAGGATCTCGATCTGAGGGTAGCTGGCCTTCCACGTGCGCGCTCCGCTGAGGGAGCGCCGCGGCGGAGGTCTGTGCCGAAGACGGCTGATGGACCATGATGGCGATCGACACAAGGACAGCGAACATGCCGCCGGAACTCATTCTGGGGCTTTGATGAAGACTCGGGTCCGGGAGGTTGGACGGAAAAAACTCGTGAGGCGTGCAAACACTACCCTCCCCGGCCGCATCCAAGGCCTGGGCAAATTGCACGCCCGTGCCCAGAAAGCGGTGGGGATGAAAGGCGGGACCTTCCAGTTGATGCTGATCATGCTCCTCTGCGGGGCCGCGACGTCGGTGCGGGCGGGCGATCTTCGAATCAATCTGCCCAAGCAAAGCCGTTTGACTCCGGTGCAGGCTCTGAACCGAGACGGGGTCCAAGCAGTGAAGCGTGGCCGTGTCGACCGCGCGAAGCAGCTGTTTGTTCGGGCTTATCTCCTGGATCCGGACGACCCGTTCACGCTGAACAATCTCGGCTATATCTCGGAGCTGGAAGGCGATGCAGACCATGCGTTGAAGTACTACCAACTGGCTGCCCGCACCAGTACCCAGGCCGTGATTGATGAGGCGAGCAAGCCTGGCTTGAAGGGGCAACCCTTAAGCGAGGCCCTTCCAGCATCCCTGGCGTCGGCCTTCAAGTCCAACAAAGCGAACGTGCAGGCGATCGTTCTGCTCGAGAAGGGGCGGGTCTTTGAAGCAGAGTCCCTCCTCAAGGCTGCAGTGCAAGCCGATCCCAACAACCCATTCCTTCTCGACAGCCTGGGATATGCGGCGGAGTCAGACGGCGATCTGGAATCGGCGCTGCGGTATTACTCGGCATCAGCGAGCCTTCACTCCGACGAGCGGGTCTTGTTGACTCCTCGCCCGAAATGGCGCGGCAGAGCCATCAGCGAAGTGGCGGCTCAGAGTGCCAATGCGGTTAGCGAGGCGATCGCCAAAGGAGACAACACGAACGCCCGTGTCGCCCGACTCAATCTGCGTGGCGTCTCGGCCCTGAATCATAACGATGCGCTGGGTGCCCAGAAGTTCTTCACCGAAGCGTACAGACTTGACCCGACAAATGCGTTCACGCTCAACAATATTGGTTATGTGGCAGAGCTTAATGGAGATCGCGAAACCGCGGAAACGTACTACGAGGCCGCCAGCAGCGCCGCGGAAGCGAGTGAGCGTGTCACCTATGCGACCCGGCCAGACGCCGAAGGTAGGAAGGTGGGTGCCCTCGCGGGAGACAATCAGGAGGCCGTTGAGAGCACGTTGAAAGCGATTCAGGAGGTAAAGCGGCGCGCGCGAAGACCCATCGAATTGAAGCGCCGCGACGAAACCAGTGTGCCGGAAAACGTACCGGGGCAACAGCCTCCGCTGGGCGTCAACCCGCCGCCGTTGCCTCCGCTACAGCTTCCCGATCGAATTGAAGCCCCGCAAAGCGCGCAGCCTTCGCCCGCTGAGCCGCCTTCTCTACCGCAGGATCGTCCACCCCACTGAGGAGCTGCTCCAGCATGAGTACAGATGGTTTTGCACCCACTTCAAGTATTGCGCATTCTGGCGCTATTCAAGACTCCACGTGGGGGAGTTTTGCTTTCCCGGCAATCGAATTCCGCGCAAGCAACTGTCAGCCTGCTATTTGGCACCCAAATGCAGACATGAGAAGGCCCCGGCGGCCCACCTCTCATCTATTGCTGTTATTGCTGTTATGCCTTGCTTTGAGCTTGGCGACCGGTTTGTTAACCAGTTGCGTGGGCTTGGTGGCGACGACGGCTGCGCCGACTGTTACGTTTGCTGCTTCGCCCGCGACCATTACGGCCGGTACCAGCGCGACCTTAGCATGGACCTCCTCCAACGCTGCATCGGCCACGATTAACAACGGTATCGGGACCGTCGCGCCGAGCGGGAGCACAACTGTAACTCCCACTCAAACCACAACCTACACCATTACCGTGAGTGGATCCGAGACCGCGACGGCTACTGCCCAAGCCACGGTCACGGTGACGCCCGTGGGACCGCCCACGGTCACCATAAGCGCGAATCCCACCTCCCTTGTTGCTGGACAGTCGAGCACCCTGACCGTGGTGGCCACGAATGCGAACAAGGTGGTGAT
>Ga0209415_10010466_pt1 | contig 15777 bp, 14 predicted proteins | sample PeaSoiSIISIP2007_FD_187696 | JGI IMG/M metagenome (GOLD analysis project Ga0209415, IMG submission 187696) | Peat soil microbial communities from Weissenstadt, Germany - SII-SIP-2007 (SPAdes) (version 2) | ecosystem: Environmental > Terrestrial > Soil > Wetlands > Peat | place: Germany... | reverse complement strand
CCGGCCGCGTCGAGAAGTTCAAGCAGAAATACGCGCGCAAGCCGACCTCGAAAGGCAAATCCGCGACGACGGCCTGACCGCGTTTCAGTTGTTCGGCAAAAAGGCGGCTGCGGCTGCCTTTTTTATTTTTGAAGCTTGAACCGCGAAGGACGCGAAGGGCGCAAAGGAATGCTTGATGGTTTATTGACAGCGAATTTGGTCGTGTCGTCAAGGCGCGGAGCCGTGAAGTTGAGGCATAAATATTTTATTTCTTGCCTTTCGGTTCCCTTGGCGTCCTTTGCGTCCTTAGCGGTGAGGCTTTCCTTTTAATAGCCGCAAACTCACGCACCAACGCCGAGCAATGCCGCCGCTCCCAGCGCCGCGAACAGCAGTGCTGCCACCATGCGGACTGCGCGAAACGGGATGCGATTCGACGCCGCGCTGCAGAGCAACACGACCGGCACGTTGGCGACCATCATGCCCAGCGTGGTGCCGGTGACGACCGCGGCGAGCGCGTGATATTTGGCCGCGAGCACGATGGTCGCTATCTGCGTTTTGTCGCCGATCTCGGCAATGAAGAACACCACGCACGTCAGTGCGAACACGCCGTAACGCGTCGATTCCCGCACTTCGCCGTCCAGTTTGTCCGGCTTGAGCGTCCACGCCGCGATCATGAGCAGCGATACGCCGATGATCCACCGCATGGCTGACGGGGAAAAAAGAGAGCTTATCCACGCGCCGAGCGCGCCCGCGACCAAATGGTTGGCGAGCGTTGCGACGAGGATGCCGAGAATGATCGGCAGCGGTTTTTGGTAGCGCGCGGCGAGCAGCAGGGAAAGCAGCTGGGTCTTGTCGCCGATTTCGGCGAGCGCGACCACCAGCGCGGAAGTAAGAAAGGCTTCCATCGGGGGCTCCGGGTCGGGCGAGTTCGATGACCGATGACACCGACGCGCGCGCCCGACCGGTGAGCGCAGCATCGATGCCAAAGGTCTCGCCAAGTCTTGCGACCGGACGCGCCATGGCCGGGGTTGGGTACCGAGGCCAAGCATGTTGACGCGCCCTCCTGCCATGGGCAGGACGACTACTCCCCAATGACACGTGGATTATACCGGATTGCAGAGTGATTTATTCCGCACCGGCTGCGAATAATGCGGGCCCCTTCGCTGTCGCGCATGGAATTTGCTTCTGTTAACCTTGCGCATGGTCAGCCACACGCTCCCTTCTAACGGATATTTATGCACGCACTGCTTAAGTTGTCCTCCCTGATCGACGCATTTAACGAGCGCGTCGGCAAGTGCGCGGCATGGCTCATTCTGCTCGCCGTCATGATCTGCACGGTCAACGCCATCGTGCGCTACGCCGTCAACATGAGCTCGAACGCCTGGCTCGAAATGCAGTGGTATTTGAACGCCGCGATGTTCATGCTGGTCGCCGCCTACGCGCTCAAGAGGAATGCTCACGTGCGCATCGATGTCATCGCCGGCAAGCTGTCGCCCCGCGTCCAGGCGTGGATCGACATCATCGGCGGTCTGCTGTTCCTGCTGCCGGTATCGCTGCTCATCGCCTGGTACTCGTGGCCCGCGCTGGTCAATTCATTCGACATCGGCGAGCATTCCTCGGACCCCGGCGGGCTCATCCGCTGGCCGGTACGGTTGGTGATACCGATAGCGTTCGTGCTGCTTTCGCTGCAGGGCGTCTCTGAAATCATCAAGCGCTGCGCGTTCCTGCAAGGGCTGATACCGAACCCCGCCGAACACCATCAGGAAACCGTCTGATGTCGCACGAACTGATGGCGCCGCTGATGTTCGCCGGCCTGGTCGTGGTGCTGCTGATCGGCTATCCGGTCGCGTTTTCGCTCGCGGCGAATGGGCTTTTCTTCGCGTTCGTCGGCATCGAAATGGGCCTGCTGCAGCCGGCGCTCCTGCAGGCGCTGCCCGAGCGCGTGCTAGGCATCATGGCCAATTCGACGCTGCTCGCGATCCCCTTCTTCACCTTCATGGGCCTGATCCTCGAGCGCAGCGGCATGGCGGAAGAGCTGCTCGATACCATTGGCCAGTTGTTCGGCGCCATCCGCGGCGGTATCGCTTACGCGGTGGTGTTTGTCGGCGCGCTGCTCGCGGCGACCACTGGCGTCGTCGCGGCCTCGGTGATCGCGATGGGCCTGATTTCGCTGCCGGTAATGATGCGTTACGGCTATTCGAAGCGGCTTGCGAGCGGCGTGATCGCCGCCTCCGGCACGCTCGCGCAGATCATCCCGCCGAGCCTGGTGTTGATCATTCTCGCCGACCAGATGGGAGCCTCCGTCGGCGATCTCTACGAGGGCGCCTTGATACCCGGCCTCACGCTCGCCGCGATGTACGCGGGCTACGTACTGCTGGTTTCGATTTTCAATCCGAAAGCGGCGCCGGCGCTGCCGCCCGAGGCTCGCACGCTGAAAGGCGGGGCGCTCGTATGGCGTGTGGTCACCTGCCTGGTGCCGCCGGTGGTGCTGATTTTTCTCGTGCTCGGCACGATTTTCATGGGCGTCGCGACGCCGACCGAGGGCGGTGCCATGGGCGCCTCGGGCGCGATCATACTTGCGCTGATGAAACGCAAGCTCGCCTGGGGCCTGATGAGGCAGGCGGTCGAGTCGACGGCGACCATGACGAGCTTCGTGATCTTCATACTGATCGGCTCGACTGTATTTTCGCTGATATTCCGCGGCGTCGACGGCGACCTGTGGGTGGAAAACCTGCTGATCGGTCTGCCGGGCGGCGCGTTCGGCTTCCTGATCGTCGTCAACGTAATGATTTTTTTCCTCGCGTTCTTCCTCGATTACTTCGAGATCGCGTTCATCATGGTGCCGCTGCTGGCGCCGGTAGCGCAGAAACTCGGCATCGACCTGGTGTGGTTCGGCGTGCTGCTCGGCGTCAACATGCAGACCTCGTTCTTGCACCCGCCGTTCGGATTCTCGCTGTTCTATCTGCGTAGTGTCGCACCGAAAGAAATTAAAACCATGGACATATACTGGGGCGCGATCCCATTCGTCTGCATCCAGGTCATCATGATCGCGATCGTGATCGCATTCCCCGGCATCGTCACCAGCCATGTGTCCAAGGCGGCCGGGGCGATCAGCGGTTCGGGCGCGGAGGAGCTGCGGCGCCAGCTCGGCGCGCCGGCGGCGCCCGTTCCCAAAGACGATGCCGCCGCCGCAATCGACCGCATGCTGAAAGAACAGAAATAGGCGGTCCGCGCCGAGCAAAAAGCCCCGCCTGCGCGGGGCTTTTCTTGTTGCCGGATAGCGCGCTAGCTCTTGCGCGGAATCGGGTCGGGGTTGTTGAGCAGGAACGTGTTCAGCGTCTGCTCGGCGACCCGGTGCCAGAGAAACTCGTCCTCGCGGAATTTTTTCCACGGCTCGTAGATCTTCTTCCACGACGGGTTCTTCGCCGCCTCCTCCTCGTACATCTCGAACACGGCCTTGTGAGCAGCCTTCATGATCTCGGGCGAGAAAGCGTGCAGCTTCACGCCGTTCTTGACCAGCCGCAGCAGCGCCTGCGGGTTCTTGAAGTCGTACTCGGCCATCATGTCGGTGTTGGCCTCGTAACAGGCCGCCTCGAGCGCGGCCTGGTACTCCTTCGGCAGCTTCTCCCACTCCTTGATGTTGACGAACAGCGAATACATCGAGCACGCCTCCCACCAGCCCGGATAGTAGTAGTGGGGCGCGATCTTGTAGAAGCCGAGCTTCTCGTCATCGTAGGGGCCGACCCACTCGGCGGCGTCGATCGTGCCGCGCTCGAGCGCCGGGTAGATGTCGCCGCCAGGGATCTGCTGCGGCACCGCGCCCAGACGCGCCATCGCCTCGCCGCCCAGGCCCGCAATGCGCATCTTGACGCCCTTCAGGTCTGCGACCGACTTCACTTCCTTCCGGAACCAGCCGCCCATCTGGCAGCCGGTGTTGCCGGCGGGAAACGAGATGATGTTGAAGTCTCGAAAGAACTCCCGCACCAGCTGCAGGCCGCCGCCGTAGTAGATCCAGGCGTTTTGCTGGCGCTGGTTCATGCCGAACGGCAGCGTGGTGTCGAACGCAAAGGTCTTGTTCTTGCCCACGAAATAGTAGCTCGCGGTATGCGTGCACTCGATCGTGCCCTGCTGCACCGCATCGACGGTCCCGAACGCCGGCACGATTTCGCCGGCGCCGAACACGCGGATCTGGAATTTCCCGCCGGTGATTGCGGCGACGCGCTTGGCGATGGTCTCGCCGCCACCGTAAATCGTGTCCAGGCTTTTCGGGAAACTCGACGCGCAGCGCCAGCGGACCTCAGGCATGGCTTGCGCAATTGCCGGCGCGGCGATTGTGGCGGCTGCTGCGCCGCCTGCAGCGGTCAGGAATTTTCTGCGGGTGATTTTCATATCGGTTCCTTATCAGGTTGAACAGGGCTACACGAGCGCCAGTCACCCTGCTCCCAATGCATCGCGGAGCACGATGACCCGGCGCAATAAAAACCGCGCATCAAACGGCAGTATGCTTCCCGCTTAAACGCGCGGTATTAAAGTGGCGCTTCTGCGGCCGCTTTAATAAGTCTTGTACGGCAAATACTTGCCGCTCATCACGATCCTGACGCGGTCGCCTTTGGGATCGGGCTCGCGTGTGAGATCCATCTTGAAATCGATCGCGCTCATGATGCCGTCGCCGAATTCTTCATGGATCAGTTCCTTGAGGGTCGTGCCGTAAACATTGACGAGCTCGTAGAACCGGTAAATCAGCGGGTCGGTCGGCACCGCCGTCGGCAGCGAGCCTTTGTATGGCACCTGCTGCAGAAGCAGCACCGCGTCCCCCGGCAGGCCCAGCAGCTTACCCGCTGCTTCCGCCTGCGGTTTGGTCATCTGCATCTGGCCTAGCAGCGCGGCGGTCGTCCATTCCTTGCTCTCACCGACGGTTTTCGCGATCTTGGCCCAGGACAGGCCTTTCTTGATTTTCGCCATCACCGCCATTGCGGTGACATCGGTGCGCTGCATCGGCTTGGCAAAGCCCGCCGCGGCAAGATATTCGGCTTCGGTCTTGTTCGAGGGTTTCATGCTGTCTCCTTTCGAGTCACGTTCGAACGCTCACTATAATCGGCATAGTTCATGACCTGTCAGCAGAATGCATACCAGCGGCGGCCGTTGTGCTCCCGCGAATTCTCAGAAATCTGTTTTCATTGACGAATTCCGCAGCGCGATCAGTCAAGATCGAGCACTGCGCGCGTCCATCCAGCGAGTCTTCGCACGTTATTAGTGCAGGGCTCGCCCACATTGGTGCGCTAAAGTGGTTGTACGGTGCGGTAACCGCTAAAATTCCGCATATGAAATCGAGAGTTGCGGCTGCGTTCGTCGCCGCTGCGCTGGTGTTAGCGCTCGCCGACTGCGCGCAAAACCCCGTCACGGGCAATCCCAACTTCGTGACAATTTCGGAATCGCAGGAAATCCAGATCGGGCGCCAGGAAGATGTCAAGGTGCGCCAGGAGTACGGCGTTTACGACAACAGGGCGCTACAACAGTACGTGAACGAAGTCGGCCAGCGCCTCGCGCGCGCGAGCCACCGCCCGAACCTGAAATACGAATACATCGTCGTCGATTCGCCCGAAGTCAACGCGTTCGCGCTGCCGGGCGGGTTCATCTACATCACGCGCGGCATCCTCGCCTACCTCAACTCCGAAGCCGAGCTCGCGGCAGTACTGGGGCACGAGACCGGGCATGTAAACGCGCGCCACAGCGTGCAGCAGATCAGCGCTGCGACCGCGGCCAACGTCGGCGCGTCGGTGCTGCAGATTTTCGTGCCCGGCCTGCAAAACACGGCCGGCAGCAGCGCCCTCAATCTGCTCGGCAACGTGCTGCTGTCGGGCTACGGCCGCGAGCACGAGCTCGAAGCCGACAAACTCGGCGCGGAGTACCTCTACCGCACGGGCTACGATCCGCAAGCGATGATCCAAGTGCTCAGCGCGCTGAAAAATCAGGAGCTGTTCGACGCCGAGGTTGCGAAAGCGGAGGGACGGGAGCCGCGCGCCTATCACGGCGTTTTCGCCTCCCACCCCGACGCGGACACGCGCCTGCAGGAGGTGGTGGCCGAAGCGGGCCGGCTGCCGGCGGGAAGCAGCCGCATCAACCAGGAGGAGTACCTGCGCATGATCGACAAGACTCCGTTCGGCTACAGCGCAAGCCAGGGCTTCATCCGCAATTTCGTTTTCTATCATCCGGAACTCGGGCTCGCGATCAAGTTTCCGCCGGATTGGCGCATCACCAACAGCCCCGATCGTGTCACGGCGAAGAACCGCGGCGACGATGCGATCATCGAATTGCGAACAGCGGGCCGGGCGCAGGGATCTCCGCTCGAGGTGTTGCGCAAGGCGGTCGGCGGCGCAGGCGACGTTACGACGACCACCATCAACGGCCTGCCAGCCGCCATTGCCACTACCACCATGCGCGGGTATCCGACCCGCGCCGTCGTTATTTTCCTCAACAAAACAGCGTTTCTGATCGGGGGCCAGGCAAAGTCGGGCGCGGCGATGCAGCAGGCACTGCCCGAATTCAATGCTACGATAACGAGTTTTCACGCGCTGACCGACGCCGAGCGCAGTTCGGTGCGCCCGTTGACGCTGCGCATCGTCAATGCGCCGCGCGGCATGGCGTTTGCCGATCTCGCGCGCAATTCTCCGCTCGGCAAGAATGCCGTGTCGCACCTGCGCCTGCTGAACGGACTGTATCCGAACGGCGAGCCGGTCGCCGGACAACCGCTGAAAGTGATCGAATAATGAGCCAACTCACGACCCTCGACATCGCCCGCTGGAATGAGCCGCGCGATCCCGCCGCGACCGCCCGCGCCACGCGCGAACTCGAGGCCGGCAATGTGCTCTTTCTGCCGCGCCTGAAATTCGCGCTCGCCGCCGATGAGCAGCGCATGCTGTCGCCGCAATGGTCGGACGGCAAGGCGAAAAACGTGAGCTACGACCCGCTCGCCGCCGAAATCAGGCACACGTCGGCGCAGGGCGAAGACCGGCGGCAGCTGGCGGCGACGATGGCGCGCTTTGCGCAGCAGGCGCGCGAACTGGTGCTGTGCATCTGTCCGGGCTATGCGCGGCATTTGCGCTGGGGGCTCACGAGCTTCAGGCCGGTGGAGACCCGCGGACGCGAAAGCTCGCGCAAGAAAGACGACACGCGCCTGCACGTCGATGCGTTCGCCTCGCGTCCCAACCAGGGTCTGCGCATTCTGCGCGTGTTCAGCAACGTCAATCCGCGCGGCGAGCCGCGCGTATGGGAAATCGGCGAGTCGTTCGACGCCGTCGCGCAGCGCTTCCGCGACCGCGTGCCGCCGCAGTGGCCGGGCAGCGCGTCGCTCATGTCGGCGCTCGGCATAACCAAAGGGCGCCGCAGCGCCTATGACCACATCATGCTCAACCTGCACGACAAGGCGAAACTCGACGACGCTTATCAGCAGAACTCGCCGAAGACGCGCGTCGAGTTTCCGGCGCAATCGACGTGGATCGTTTTCACCGACCGCGTGATGCACGCCGCGCTCGCCGGCCAGTTCCTGCTCGAACAGACTTTTTACCTGCCGGTCGCGGCGATGCAGGACGAGCGTTGCGCGCCGCTGCGCATCCTGGAGCGGCTATTTCAGCGTAAGCTCGCTTAACAGAACAATTCGAAACCGCCGATGGACGCGGATGAGCGCCGATGATAAAAACATGAAGCCGGTGTTTGTTTGATCTCATCTGCGTTTATCGGCGTTTATCCGCGGCTGATAAATGTCTTTCTTCAAATCCGATCATGAGATCAACCGCTAGCGGCCCCAACGCCGCGCAGCAGCCGATCGCGCTCGCGTGGGTGTGCGTGCTCGCAGCGGCGTGGATATTGCCCGGCCTGCTCGGCCACGATCCATGGAAACCCGACGAGGCCTACACGTTCGGCCTCGTCTACAGCCTGCTGCGGGGCGGCGACTGGGTGGTGCCGATGCTCGCGCACGAGCCGTTCATGGAAAAACCACCGCTGTATTATCTGAGCGCGGCGGCAATCGCAAAACTCTTGTCGCCGCCGCTGGCCATGCACGATGCAGCGCGCCTGACGACCGGGCTTTACATGGCGCTCACATTCGCGTTCGTCGCCGGCACCGCGCGCGAACTCTACGGGAAGAATCGCGGCGCGCTCGCAGTGCTGATGCTGATGGGCTGTCTGGGGTTACTGATCCGCAGCCACCAGCTCATCACCGACATGTCGCTGCTGACCGGGTTCGCCGCCGCCTTCTATGGTTTCGCGCTCGCGCTGCGGCGGCCCGTCCTCGGCGGCATCTGGCTCGGCACCGGGGTCGGCATCGGCTTCATGTCGAAAGGTCTGATTGCGCCAGGCGCAATCGGCATCACCGCGCTCTTGCTTCCGCTGTATCCGGCCTGGCGCAGCCGAGGTTATCTGATATGCCTCCTGGTCGCTGCCGCCGCATGCGCACCATGGGTCCTGATCTGGCCGCTCGCGCTTTACCACAAATCCCCCGCGCTGTTCGATGAATGGCTATGGGTCAACAACTTCGGCCGCTTTCTCGGCACCAACGACTTCGGCCCGCCTGCGGATACCGCGCATTACCTGCGCATCCTGCCGTGGTACGCGCTGCCGGCGCTGCCGCTCGCGGCGTGGGCGCTGTGGCGCGCGCAACTTAAAGGCGTGCTTACCCCGCAGTTTGCGCTGCCGCTGACGGCATTCGCCGTGCTCTTCATCGTGCTGAGCGCCTCGGCCGACGCGCGCGAGCTCTACGCGCTGCCGCTGCTGCTGCCGCTCGCGCTGCTTGCGACCCCCGCCACCGATACGCTGCGGCGCGGCGCCGCAAACCTGATTTATTGGTTCAGCGTGATGAGCGGCGGGTTTTTCATCGTCCTCGCATGGTTTTACTGGAGCGCGCTCGAACTCTCGTTCCCGCCGCGCCTGCACGAGCACCTGCTCGAGCTGCAGCCAGGCTACGACACGGGATTCAAGTGGCTGCCGTTCGTGCTCGGCGCGCTCTACACCATCGGCTGGCTTGCGCTGCTGCGTTCGCTCAAGAAAAGCCGCGAACGGCCGATCATTGCATGGGCCGCGACCCTGACGATGATCTGGGGGTTGATCGCAGCTTTGTTCGTCGGCTGGGTCGATGCCGGCAAGAGTTACCGCGCGATGATCGCCGACATGCAGAAAGCGCTGCCCGCGCATTACGCATGCATTGCGAGCCAGAATCTCGGCGAGCCGCAGCGCGCGATGTTGCACTACTACGTCGGCATCATCACGTTCCGGCTCGATGCTCCGGAACGCAAGCGTGACGACTGCGACCTGACGCTGGTGCAGGGCGTCGCAAGCGAAGAATACGTGCCGCTCGGCCCGTGGCAGAAAATCTGGGAAGGCGCGCGGCCCGGCGACAAGGTCGAGCGCTACCGGCTCTATCAGCGCGCCGAATTGAAGCCCAAAACAATGAAACCGCCGATGGACGCCGATAAACGCGGATGACAACGAAGCAGACCCGCGCAAGCCCATACCGGCCCAGATGGCGCATCCTCACGATAACGCCTCTCTAAACTAGCGCGTTCTGCTCCCTGGCGTCCATAGTGTCGAAGCGCCTCCCCTTTCAGTGCATTCGCGGCGTAGCCCCGCCATCGGCAGGCATGCCTTCGACAATCTCATCGAGCGTCGCCGGCCGCACGCCGACGATGGTGACGACGAACTTCACGGTCTGCCCCGCGAGCGGGTGATTGCCGTCCACGGTCAGCTTGCCGTTCTCGATGCGCGTCACGCGCAGCTGCATGTGCTCGCCGCGCTCGTTCTCGAACATCACTTCGGCGCCGAGCCCGCGATGCTCGGGCGGCACGTTGTCGATGTCGTCGGTAAACGTGAGCTCGGGCTTGTGCTCGCCGAAGCCGTCGCCGGGTAATAACGTGACTTCCACGCGATCGCCGATCCGCTTGCCCTCGAGCGCGTGTTCGATTTTCTCGAACAACGGCCCGTTGACTCCGTGCACGTAGCCGACCGGCAGGTCGTACTGCTCGAACAGCGTTCCATGCTGGTCCCAGATCGTGTATGTGAGGTACACAACTTTGTTGCGGCTTACGGTATTTTCCATGACGGCGCGTCTGTAACCCGGCTCATGCTCTGCGCATTGAGCGGCATGGTGGCTGTCTGTGCCAACGCGCAGAATTAATTTGGCGCATAACGCCGGATTTAATCACAATTCTCGACACCCGCATTGCGCAGGCGTAAAATGACATTCCATTCCCTCCCAGCATATAAGCGCCGCACGAGCGGGCTATCTTCATCACAATCAAAGTTTTAAGGAGAGCTTCATGAGCAACGAACGCGAAGTGGTTGTACTCAGCGGAGTGCGTACCGCGATCGGCGATTACGGCGGGGCGTTGAAGGACCTTGCACCTTCGGAGCTGGCCGCGCAGGCAGTCAAAGAGGCGGTCAAGCGCGCCAAGGTCGATCCCAAGCAGGTCGGCGCGATGGTGCTCGGCAACGTGATCCACACCGAAGCGAAAGACATGTACATCTCGCGCGTCGCGTGCATCAAAGCCGGCTTGCCGCAGGAAACCACCGCGCTCACGGTCAACCGCCTGTGCGGCAGCGGCATGCAGGCAATCGTCAGCGCGGCGCAAATGATCAAGCTTGGCGACACCGACGTCGCGATCGGCAGCGGCGCCGAATCGATGAGCCGCGGCGGCTATCTGATGCCGACGCTGCGCTGGGGCCAGCGCATGAGCGACGGCAGCGTGGTCGACATGATGGTGGGCGCGCTGACCGATCCGTTCGACACCGTGCACATGGGTCTCACCGCCGAGAACATCGCCGAGAAATGGAAAATCACGCGCGAGCAGCAGGACGAATTCGCGGTCGAGAGCCATCGCCGCGCGGTCAACGCGATCGAGAAAGGCTATTTCAAGGACCAGATCCTGCCGATCGAGCTGAAGACCCGCAAAGGCACGACGGTGTTCGACAAGGACGAGCACCCGCGCGCCGACGCCAGCCTCGAAGGCATGGCCAAGCTGCGCGCCGCGTTCAAGAAAGACGGCTCGGTGACCGCGGGCAATGCGTCCGGCATCAACGACGGCGCCGCCGCGGTTGTGCTGATGGAGAAATCAGCGGCTGAAAAACAGGGCCTGAAGCCGATGGCGCGGCTCGTGTCGTACGGCATTGCCGGCGTCGATCCCAAGATCATGGGCATAGGCCCGGTGCCGGCGTGCAAGATCGCGCTCGACAAAGCGGGACTGAAGGTCGGCGACATGGATGTGATCGAAGCCAACGAAGCGTTCGCGGTGCAGGCGATGGCTGTCGCGTGCGACCTCAAATTCGACCCCAAGAAAACCAATCCCAACGGCGGCGCTGTCGGCCTCGGTCATCCGATCGGCGCAACCGGCGCGCTGCTCACGGTCAAGGCACTCTACGAATTGCAGCGCATCGGCGGCAAATACGCACTGGTGACTATGTGCATCGGCGGCGGTCAGGGCATTGCAGCCATCTTCGAACGGCTGCACTAAGAGCCGAGACGGGTGAGGCGAGAGGAGAGAGGCGAAAGCATTTTCCTGCCGCACGCCAGGCCGTGACCCCGAAAAGGCACGCGAAATCGCGTGCCTTTTCCTTTGAAACTACCCCTCTCGCGTTACGAAAGGAAGTAAAATCGGGCGCCATCGGCGGCATACCATAACGATGTCCACCCTCACCCAATCCCGCGCATGGCAGGCGCTCAAGGCGCACCACCAGACGATGGCTCGCGCCAGCATGGCGCAGTTGTTTGCGGCCGATCAACGGCGCTTCGATAATTTCTCGCTGCAGCTCGGCGATCTGCTGCTCGACTACTCGAAAAACCTGCTCACTGCCGAGACCGTCAAGCTGCTCGCCTCTCTCGCGCGCGAGCGCGACGTGGGCGGCCAGGCGCAGCGCATGTTTGACGGCGGGAAAATCAATATCAGCGAGAACCGCGCCGTGCTGCACACCGCGCTGCGCGGAGACCAGCCGGTGTCGGTGGACGGCGCCGACGTGATGCCGCAGGTGCGCGCGAGCCTTAAACGCATGCGCGATTTTTGCGACGGTGTGCGCGGTGGTACCATCGACGGCGGGCGCTTCAGCGACATAATCAGCATCGGCATCGGCGGCTCGCATCTCGGGCCGGCGCTCGTGACCCAGGCGCTCGCGCCGTATGCTGACGGTCCGCGCGTGCACTTCGTATCTGAAGTCGATGGCGCCGCACTGCAGCGCGCACTCGAACCGCTCAAGCCGGCGACGACTCTGGTGATCGTGATTTCCAAAACTTTCACCACGGGCGAAACGCTCGCGAATGCGCGCACGGTGCGCGAGTGGCTGGGCCGATCGGTCGGCAACGATACCGCCGGCAAACATCTTTCCGCCGTGACTGCAAATACCAGGCTCGCGCTCGAGTTCGGCGTCGCCGGGGAGCGCGTGTTTCCATTCTGGGACTGGGTCGGCGGCCGCTATTCTCTATGGTCGGCGGTCGGGCTTCCCGCCGCGCTCGCGATCGGCATGGATCGCTTCGAGGACCTGCTGCACGGCGCGCACGAGATGGACGAGCATTTCCGTACTGCGCCATTCGAGAAAAACATGCCGGTGATCCTCGCTCTGCTCGGCGTCTGGTACAACAATTTCTTCGGCGCCGCGTCGCACGTGATTCTGCCGTACGACGAATCGCTCGCGCTGCTGCCCGCCTGGCTGCAGCAGCTCGACATGGAGTCGAGCGGCAAGCGCGTCACGCGCGACGGCGAGCCCGTGGACTACGACACCGGCGCCGTGATCTGGGGCGCGCCCGGAACCGGCGCCCAGCATTCGTTCTTTCAACTGCTGCACCAGGGCACTCGCGTGATTACGGCCGACTTTATCGCCGCATGCCAGTCGCAGCTTGCGAACGACCGGCACCACTCGCTGCTGATGGCCAGTTTTTTCGCGCAGACCGCGGCGCTCATGCACGGCGCGCCGGACCGAGGGTTCCCGGGCAACCGGCCGAGCAACTCGATCCTGCTCAAAAAACTCACGCCGCACGCGCTCGGCATGCTGCTCGCGTTCTACGAGCACAAGGTATTCGTGCAGAACGCGATCTGGGGCGTCAACGCGTTCGACCAGCCCGGCGTCGAGCTCGGCAAGCAACTGGCGTCGCGCATCCTGCCCGAACTCGATGGCAAAGGCCCGGCCGGATCCTTTGACGCCTCGACCAACGGGCTGATCGGATTCTACAAGTCAAACCGATGAAACCGCCGATGAACGCAGATGAACGCGGATAAGATCAAGAATCAGAACCTTGGCCACAGAGGACACAGAGTTCGCAGAGCAAAGATAAAAGCGAAAGAGAAAATCGGCAAATGACATTGGTTTAGTTTGTTCATACTCTGTGCTCTCTGTGGCTATCTGCTTTTAACTCTATCGGCGTTAATCTGCGGTGTGTGTTGGTTTACCGATTTTTTGAGATGAGTTCCAGTCAACGACAAGGAGGAACACCATGAACGAAGAAACCTTCAACATGAGCATCCGCAAGTTCCTGAAGACCGTCGGCGTGCGCTCGCAGACCGAGATCGAGCGCGCGGTCGCAAAAGCGATCGCCGACGGCAAGCTCAAAGGCAGCGAGGCCTTCCCCGCGCGCATGCAGCTCACCATCGACAAGATCGGGCTGACGCTCACGCTCGACGGCGAAATCAGATTAGAGTGATGGGTGATGAGCGATGAGTGATGGGGTAATAGCATTGCCCATTACCCATTACTCTTTACCCTTCACCTATTCCCCGCCTCGCGGGCGCAGAATCAGCTGATCGCCGCGCTGCGTAAACTCCAGCCGCTTTAGAAAATTCATGCCGAGCAGCACGGTATCGGCGTCCATGCCGTCGGCGATCAACGCCCCGACATCGCGCATTTCGATCGGCCCCAGACGTATGCTGTCGAGCCGGGTTTGATAGCCGACTGCGGCGCCGTTGGCGGTCTGCAGCGTAATGGCGGCGCCGCGCTTCAATCCGAGCTCGCGTGCCAGGCTAGTCGGCAGCGCGACCCAGGTCGCGCCGGTATCGAGCAGGAACGTCACGTGCCGGCCGTTGATCTCGCCTTCCGCGACGTAATGACCGGCGCGGTTGCGCACCAGCGTGAGTTCGCCCTGCTGCCGGTTCAACACGCGCGCGGGGTTGGGATTGCTTTGCTGCGCCTCCCAGCCGCCGACGAACCAGTAGATGCCGCCAATGATCAGCAGCCATGCGACGACGAGCATCGTCATACCGCTGCGGCGAATAGGATCCATTTTAGGAGAGGCGAAGTAGCAGGAGAAACGATAGACGGTTTTTACCTCTCTCGCCAATCGCCTGGCGTCTTTCGGCGAAGCACGTCTCTCGTCTCTCGCCCGGCGTCTCTCGCTTCACAATTTCAGGAAATGCTCGCGGTAGTACTTGAGCTCGTCGATCGACTCGTAGATGTCGGCGAGAGCTTCGTGCTTGCCGTGCTTGGTCATGCCCGCCGCGAGCTCCGGCTTCCAGCGCTTCATCAACTCCTTCAGCGTGCTGACGTCGAGGTTGCGATAGTGGAAATAGGCTTCGAGCCGCGGCAGATGGCGCGCCATGAAGCGGCGGTCCTGGTGCACCGAATTGCCGCACATCGGCGACACACCCGGCGGCACGAACTGCTGCAGAAATTCGACCATGCGGTTTTCCGCGTCGGCTTCCGACAAGAGCGAATTCCTGACGCGCTCGATCAGCCCCGATTTGCCGTGGGTGCTCTTGTTCCAGGTATCCATCGCATCCAGCACGGCGTCGCCCTGATGCACAACCAGCACCGGCGCCTCCACCACGGTGTTGAGGTTGGTGTCGGTAACGACGACCGCGACCTCCAGCACCTTGTCGGTGTCGGGGTTGAGCCCGCTCATTTCCATGTCAACCCAGATCAAGTTGTTGGGGTCCGCAGCCATAATTCCGCCGAACGAAAGAACCGGTATTTTGTCATATCAGGACTCAATGTCACTATCTTAAGTAGATCAACCGCTCAACGCTGAGGACGCAGAGGACGCTGAGGTGCGCGGGGTTAGAATGCCGGGTCTGCACTACGGATTATAGGCTTTCCTCTGCGAGCCTCTGCGTCCACCGCGTCCTCTGCGTTGTGAGTTTGAATTGACCGAATAGTGGTAAAGATTAAAGTCCCCTCCCGTGCGCGTAGCGCGAGCGGAGAACCCTTAAAATAGTGCCATTGATATCAGGGCTTGATAGGATAATGTCGGTTCCATGCAGACCTTTTCAGTGATTTTCGTCGCCGCCCTTGCGCTCGCCACCGCGACCAAGCTGTGGCTGGGCGCGCGCCATTTGAGCCACATTCAGCGCCACCGCGACGATGTGCCTGCCGAGTTCGCGCTCGAGATCAACCTCGATGCGCACCGCAGAGCGGCCGATTACAGCTGCGCCAAGACGCGTTTCTCGCTTATCGCCACCGTTTTCGACTGCGCGGTGATCCTGGCGTTGACTTTCGGCGGCGGCTTGCAGCTCATGTACGACGTCACGGCGGGCTGGTTTGCGCCGGGCGTCGCGCGCGGCGTGGCGCTGGTCGTGCTGCTCGGCGCGGTGATGACCATCATCGAAATCCCGTTCGGCTGGTACCGCGCGTTCGGCATCGAGCAGCGTTTCGGCTTCAACAAGATGACGCCGGCCTTGTTCGTCGTCGATATTCTGAAGCACGCCGCGCTCGCCGCGGTGCTCGGCATCCCGCTCATCGCGTGCATTTTGTGGGTCATGGAGATGGCCGGCGACCGGTGGTGGCTTTACGCGTGGCTGATCTGGGTCGCATTCAACCTGTTCATCCTCGCGGTCT
>Ga0209415_10010465_pt1 | contig 15778 bp, 15 predicted proteins | sample PeaSoiSIISIP2007_FD_187696 | JGI IMG/M metagenome (GOLD analysis project Ga0209415, IMG submission 187696) | Peat soil microbial communities from Weissenstadt, Germany - SII-SIP-2007 (SPAdes) (version 2) | ecosystem: Environmental > Terrestrial > Soil > Wetlands > Peat | place: Germany... | reverse complement strand
CAGTGTGGATCGCTACTCCTTCACCGTAGAGGACTTGCACCCCGTACTCCTTGCCGGTCTCCCGGCGCATCTACCAATCGGCCGAAATGATGACTCTTCCATCATTTCGACCGGTTGGTATCGCGCGTGGGGTTGGTGGGGCGGCCGCGCGCTGAACCAAGACTCATACCGCGGCGTCCGGTCAGCACAGCGACCAGAGCGGATCCTTCAGCCGCGCGACAAAATCGCGGTGCGCGGCGAGCTCCGCCGCGGTCGGGACGACGGGGCGCGGGGCGCGCGGGCCGGTGTGGGTATAGACGGAGGACGGCTGGCCGCCGGCATCGAGCGTCAGCGACAGGCCGCGCTGCCGCCCGCCGGTCAGCTCAACATAGACCTCGGCGAGCAGGCGGCAATCCAGCAGGGCGTTGTGCGAGGTGCGCGCCGACAGATCGATCTCGAACCGCCGGCACAGCGCGTCCAGGCTGTTCGGCAGGCCGGGAAAGCGCGCCCGCGCCCTCGCGAGCGTATCGATCATGCGCGCCGGATCGAGCGGGGGCAGGTTTTGGCGCGCGAACTCGGCGTTGAGGAAGCTGAAATCGAACGGCGCGTTGTGGGCGACGAGCATCCCGTCGCCCAGGAACGCCAGCAGCTCATCGGCGATCTCGGCAAAGCGCGGCTTGTCCACCAGGTCCGCGCGGGTAAAACCGTGGATGCGGGTTGCGTCCTCCGGCACGTCGCGTTCGGGGTCGATCAGGCGGTGGAAGTGCCGCCCGGTCGGCAGGTCGTTCATCAGCTCGAGCACGGCGACCTCGATCACCCGGTCGCCCTGCGCGGGGTCGAGGCCGGTGGTCTCGGTGTCGAACAGGACGGATCGGCTCACGCGCGCAGCTCCCTGATCAGGCGCCGGAGTCGGCGCAGCGCATGATGCCGCGACAGGCCGGTGCGCACCACCACGTCGGCGCGCCGCCGCTTCTCGGCATCCGGCATCTGGCGCGCGATCACCGCCGCGACGTCGGAGGTGCTCATCCGGCGGCGCAGGCGCACCCGGTGCACCTGGACGTCGCGCGGCGCCGAGACGACAACAACCACGTCGGCGCGGCGCCCGGCGCCGGTCTCGAACCACAGCGGGATGTCGAGGACCGCGACGCGGCTGCCGGCGCGACGGGCGCCGGCGAGGAAGGCGCGCTCGGCTTCGCGCACCAGCGGGTGCACGATGCGTTCGAGCCGGGCCAACGCCGCGGGCTGGCCCAGCACGGCGGCGCGCAGGGCGGCGCGGTCCAGCCGGTTGTCGCGCACCGTGCCGGGAAACGCCGCCGCGATCGCCGGCAATGCGCGCCCGCCTGGCGCTTGCAGCCGGTGCACGGTGGCGTCGGCGTCGAACACCGGGATGCGGGCACGGCGGAACGCGGCCGAGGCGGTCGACTTGCCCATGCCGATGCCGCCGGTCAGCCCGACGATCTTCATCGTTCGAGCAGGTCGGCGGCGACGAAGCGGCGCAGCTCGTCGTCCACCGTCGGGGTCACGCCGAACCACGCGGCGAACCCGGGGACCGCCTGGTGCAGCAGCATCCCGAGACCCTCGACCGGGCGCAAACCGCGGGCCCGCGCCGCGGCCAGCAACGGGGTTTCGAGCGGCGCGTAGACGATGTCGGCGACCGCCAGCCCGGGTGGGGCCTTGGCGAGGTCGAGCTCCAGCGGCGGGTGGCCGAGCATGCCGAGCGAGGTCGTGTTGACCAGCAGCGCATGATCGGCGAGCGCCGCCGCGCGTGCCGACCAGTCGGTGACCACGAGCCCCGGCAGGTCGCGCGCCAGGGCGTCGGCGCGGGCGCGGGTGCGGTTGGCGACGGTGACCGTCACGCCGGTGTCCTGCAACGCGGCGATCACGGCGCGGGCGGCGCCGCCGGCACCCAGCACCAGCGCGGGACCGGCGGCCGGGTCCACACCGTGCGCGCGCAGGTTGGCGACGAAGCCGACGCCGTCGGTGTTGCGGCCGGTGATCCGGCCGTCCTGGAAGATCAGCGTGTTCACGGCGCCGGCGCGGCGCGCGGAAGCCTCGACGGTGTCGCAGATCTCGAACGCGGCGAGCTTGTGCGGCGCCGTGACGTTGGCACCGGCAAAGCCGGAGGCCGCCAGGCCGCGCACGGCGAGCGCGAACGATTCGGGGCGGATCGGCAGGGGGACATAGGCGCCGTCGATCGCGTGGCGCTGGAGCCAGAAGCCGTGCAGGCGCGGCGAGCGCGAATGTTCGACCGGCCAGCCGATGATCCCGGCGAGCCGTGCCTTGCCGGACAGAATGGTCATATCGTTCGCGTTCCTCCTCCGGCGGCAGGTTTCACGCAAACGACACCCTGCCGGACCGAGCGGCCAAGTAGACGACAGGGTGCCGATGTCACGCAATGTGTTGCCGCCAGGGGTGTTGCCGCATGGCCGGGACAGGCCCGACCATGACGTTGCCCTCGCCGTCATGGCCGGGCGCTTGTCCCGGCCACCCGCGCTTCGGCCGTGGTGCGCGGATGGCCGGCACAAGACCAGCCATGACGGTGGGGCAACGTCGTCGCACCATCATGAGAACTGCTGGTCCGCTCCGCGGCTGCTTGCCGGCTGTCGCGCGACAAGTGCAGACTGACAGCCCGTCCCCGAGGCCCTGCCGCCACATGTCGCGCCCCGACCTTGCCGCGCCGGCTGATACCGCCGGCGCCTCCATCCGGCTCACCGGCGTCAGCCGCCGGTGGGGGGAGGTGACCGCGCTCGACCGCATCGCGCTCGACGTCGCGCCGGGGCGCTTCACCGTGCTGCTCGGCCCGTCCGGCTGCGGCAAGTCGACCTGCCTGCGGATCGTCGCCGGACTGGAGACGGCGAGCGAAGGGCGGGTGGAGATCGGCGGGCGCGACGTGACGCATCTGCCGCCGGCCGCGCGCGGCGTGGCAATGGTGTTCCAGTCCTATGCGCTGTTCCCGCACCTGACGGTGGTGGAGAACATCCTGTTCGGCCTGAAGGCGCGGCGGGTGGCACCGGCGGAGCGGACGCGGCGGCTGGATCGCGCGGTGGAGATGCTGGGCATCGGCCGGCTGCTGGAACGCAAGCCGGCGCAGCTTTCCGGCGGGCAGCAGCAGCGCGTGGCGCTGGGTCGCGCGATCGTTGCCGAGGCGCCGGTCTGCCTGATGGATGAGCCGCTGTCGAACCTGGACGCCCAGCTTCGCGCCGAGATGCGGCGCGAGATCCTGGCGCTGCAACGGCGCCTGGGCATCACCATGCTGTATGTGACGCACGACCAGACCGAGGCCATGAGCATGGCCGACCAGATCGTGCTGCTGCGCGACGGGCGCATCGAGCAGGACGCGCCGCCGGCGACGGTGTACGCGCGTCCCGCGACGGAGTTCGCCGCCCGCTTCATCGGCACGCCGCCGATGAACCTGTTTCCGTTGGCGCGGCACGGCGATGGCATGGTCATCGCCGGCACCGACAGACCGGTCCTGGCAGGTTCTGCGTCCGGGGCTGCATTCGGGGCCGCAGCCGGGGCGGCGCTGGGCGGCATCCGGCCGGAAGACTTGCGGCTGGCGGATGGCGGGATCGCCGCGCGCGTGACGGATGCGGAATATCTCGGGGCCGATACGGTGCTGGCCTGCGCGGTGGGTGCGACGACGCTGCTGGCGCGGCTGCCCGGCCGGGTCGCGCTGGCCGCCGGGACCAAGGTGCATCTGGCCGTCGATGCGCCGCTGCATCTGTTCGATATCGAAACAGGCCGGCGCATCGACGCCGTCGCCGCACCAATGGAGACCGTTGCCGCATGATTTCCGCAACCCGCCGATTCCTGCTGGGCACCGCCGGTGCGCTGGCCACCCCTGGCATCCTGCGTGCCCAGGGTGCAGGGGAGATCAGCTTCTACTTTCCGGTCGCGGTCGGCGGCCCGATCACCAGGATCATCGACGGCTACGTCGCCGACTTCATGCGCGATAACCCGCGGATCAAGGTCACTCCGATCTATGCGGGCACCTACCAGGAGACGCTGATCAAGGCGCAGACGGCGTTGAAGGCCGGCTCGGGGCCGCAGCTCGCGGTGCTGCTGTCGACCGACGTGTTCACCCTGATCGACGACGATATGATCGTGCCGATCGATACGCTGGCGGACACCTCCGGCGACAAGGCCTGGCTGCACAGCTTCTATCCCGCCTTCCTGCAGAACGGCGAGGTCGGCGGCCATACCTGGGGCGTGCCGTTCCAGCGCTCGACCATCGTGCTGTACTGGAACAAGGCGGCGTTCCGTGACGCCGGGTTGGACCCGGACAAGGCGCCGGCGACCTGGCAGGAGCACGCCGAGTTCGCGGCCAAACTGACCAAGCGGGAAGGTGACTCGGTGCGCCGGTGGGGGGTGGAGATTCCCGCCACCGGATTTGCCTACTGGCTGTTCCAGGCGCTGGCGACGGAAGCCGGCGGCACGCTGGCCAACAGCGAGGGCACCGAGACCGATTTCGCCGGCGCTGCCTCGGTTGCCGCGTTGCGCTACTGGGTCGATCTGAGTGCGAAATACCGGGCGCATCCGCCTGGCGTCGTGGAGTGGGGCACCACGCCGAGCGACTTTCTGCAACAGAAGGTGGCGATGATGTGGACCACCACCGGCAACCTGTCGAACATTCGCAAGAACGCGACGTTCCCGTTCGGCGTGGCGATGCTGCCGGCGGACAAGCGGCGCGGCAGCCCGACGGGCGGCGGCAATTTCTACATGTTCAAGGCGGCGAGCGACGCACAGCGGCAGGCGGCGCTGAAGTTCATCCGCTGGATCAGCGGCCCGGAGCGGGCGGCCCAGTGGGGTATCGACACCGGCTATGTCGCGACGCGCCCGGACGCCTGGGAGACCTCGACGATGAAACAATACGTCGCGGGCTTTCCGGCCGCCGCGGTGGCGCGCGACCAGTTGCGCTACGCCGTCGCCGAGCTGTCCACGCACGACAACCAGCGGGTGACGCAGGCGCTGAACGACGGGCTGCAGGCGGCGCTGACCGCGCGCGCCACGCCCGAGGCTGCGCTGACCGAGGCACAGGCCACCGCGGCGCGCCTGCTGCGGCCCTTCAAGCACTGACGTCTAACAAATCAGGGGGAGAACGTTCATGATCCGACGCCGTCGTCTGCTCGCCGCCTCGGCGGGTTTTGCCGCGAGTGCGCTCGCCGCGCCCGCGCTGCTGTGCGCGCAAGAAGTGAAGGCGCTGACCTTCTACTATCCGATTGCCGTCGGCGGGCCGTTGCAGGCGATCATGGACGGGTACTGCGCGGACTTCGCCAAGGCGACCGGCATCAACGTGACCCCGGTCTATGCCGGCGACTACAGCCAGACGCTGATGAAGGCGACCACGGCGATCCGCGGCGGCGCCGGGCCGCATTTCGCGGTGCTGCTGGCCGCCGAGATGCACAGCCTGCAGGACGCCGACATCCTGGTCTCGATGGACGAAATCGGGCTGGACGCCGATGGGCGTAAATGGCTGAGCGGCTTCTATCCGGCGTTCATGGCCAACAGCCATGCCGAGGGCAAGACCTGGTCGGTGCCGTTTCAGCGCTCGACCGCGATCTTCTACTACAACAAGTCGGCGTTCACCGAGGCGGGGCTGGACCCGGAGAAATTCCCCACGACCTGGGCCGCACTGGGCGCGGCGGCGGCGAAACTGACCAAGCGCGACGCGTCGGGCAAGGTGACGCGCTGGGGCGTCAAGGTCGCCGGCGATTTGGGCAATGCGCAGTGGACGTTCGGTGCTATGGCGAATCAGGCCGAGCAGAAGCTGATGAACGAGGCCGGCACCGAGGTCTATTTCAACCAGCCGAAGACGATCGAGGCGATGAGTTTTTGGCGCGGCCTGGCGTCGGAACATCACGCCACGCCGGACGGGGTGACCAACTGGGGCGACCTGACGCCGGATTTTTTGCAGGGGAACACGGCGATCATCCAATTTACCACCGGCGGCCTGCCGAACTTCCGCGCCAAGGCGACCTTCCCGTTCGGCGTGGCCGGCCTGGCGGGCAAGAACGCGCCGCACACGGTGGTTGGCGGCGGCAACATCTATTTCTTCAAGAACGCAACGCCAGCGGAACGGGTGGCCGCGCTGCGCTTCGCGCGCTGGGTCAGCGCGCCGGAGCGCGCCGCCGACTGGTCGATCCGCACGGGGTATATCGCGACCAGTCCGGCGGCGTACGACACGCCGGCGTTGAAGGACTACATCGCGAAATACCCCGAGGCCAACGTGGCGCGGACCTTCCTGCCGGTGGCCACCGGGGAGCTGTCGGTGCACGAGAACCAGCGCGTCTACAAGGTGCTGACCGACAACATCCAGGCCTGCCTGGGCGGCAGCAAGACGCCCGCGAAGGCGATGGCGGACTCGCAGGTTGAGGCGGAGCGGATTCTGAAGCCGTTCAAGCGGACCTGACTCTAGCCCTTCCCCCCCCCTCCCCTTGTGGGCTTGGGCCGCGAAGCGGACCAAGGGCGGGGGGAGGGGTCGGTCAGCAATCAACGTTGCCAGCCGGCAACCACCCGGGTACGGAACAATACCAAAACGATGCGTCGCGAAACGATCCACGCCTGGTTGCTCCTTCTTCCCGCCCTGATCCTGCTGATGGCGTTCACCCATTGGCCGGCGATCGCGACGCTGATCGACAGCCTGTATGCCACGCCGCACGGCAGCCGGCCGCCGCCATACGTGGGCCTCGACAACTATGACGGGCTGATCAGCGATCCGGTGTTCTGGCAGGCGCTGCACAACAACGCGGTGTATGCCGCGGCGACCATTCCGGCGGCGGTGGTGCTGGCGCTGGTCATGGCACTGGCGGTCAACCAGGCGCTGCCCGGACGCGCGGTGCTGCGCATGGCGTATTTCCTGCCGACCATGCTGCCGATGATCGCGGTCGCGAACATCTGGATGTTCTTCTACACGCCCGATTACGGCCTGTTCGACCGCTTCGTCGGGTTGTTCGGCGGTGGGCGGCACAACTGGCTGGGCGACCCCGACACGGCGCTGTCGGCGATGATGCTCGTCGCGGTGTGGAAGGAGGCGGGGTTCTTCATGATCTTCTACCTCGCCGCCTTGCAGACCATGCCGACCGATTTGCGGGAGGCGGCGGCGCTGGAGGGGTCGTCGTGGTGGAACTACTTCCGCCGCGTGACGTTCCCGCTGCTGATGCCGACCACGCTGTTCGTGCTGGTCAACGCGGTGATCAACGCCTTCCGGGTGATCGACCATGTGGTGGTGATGACGCGCGGCGGACCGGACAACGCAACGACGCTGCTGCTGTTCTACATCTACGAAACCGGGTTCCGCTTCTGGGACACCGGCAGCGCCGCGGCGGCGACGGTGGTGCTGCTGGCGATCCTCGGTGCGTTCGCCGCGTTGCAGTTCGGCGTGCTGGGCCGGCGGGTGCACTACCGATGATGGTCGCCGCGCGCCGACCCTGGGATATGTGGCTGGAGACGGTGGGCGCCTGGCTGCTGGGCATCCTGTGGCTGCTGCCGCTGCTGTACGCGCTGTGGGCGGCGTTCCATCCGTCTTACTACGCGACCCGCTTCGAGCCGCTGGCGCCGCTGACCTTGGCGAATTTCGAGGCCGCCTGGCAGGCCGCGCCGTTTGCGCGCTATCTGCTGAACACCACGATGCTGGTCAGCCTGATCCTGGCCTCGCAGTTCGTGCTGTGCACGCTGGCCGCGTTTGCGTTCGCGCGACTGACGTTTCCGGGGCGGGATTTGGTGTTTGCGGTGGTGCTGTTGCAGTTGATGGTGATGCCGGACGTGCTGCTGGTGGAGAACTACCGGCTGCTCGCGCGGCTGCACCTGGTGGATACGATCGTGGCGATCGCGCTGCCGTATCTGGGATCGGCGTTCGGCATCTTCCTGTTGCGCCAGACGTTTTTGACCATTCCGCAGGCGCTGGACGACGCGGCGCGGCTGGAGGGGTGCTCGCTGCTCGGGCGGTTGTGGAAGGTCTATGTGCCGCTGGCGCGGCCGACCTATATTGCCTACGGGCTGGTGTCGGTTTCGTATCACTGGAATAACTTTTTGTGGCCGCTGGTGATCACCAACTCGGTGACCACGCGGCCGCTGACGGTGGGGCTGTCGGTGTTTGCGTCCACCGATCAGGGGATCGACTGGTCGATCATCACCGCCGCCACGCTGATGACCAGCGCGCCGTTGCTGATCGCGTTCCTGCTGTTCCAGCGCCAGTTCGTGCAGAGTTTTATGCGGGCGGGGATTCGGTAGGGCGCCGGCACTTCCCGTCATGGCCGGGCTTGACCCGGCCATCCTCTTGCCGCCGCTGGCACCGGCTGTGCCGCGGGAAGCAAGAAGATGGCCGGGTCAAGCCCGGCCATGACGATGGGGGGCTACTTCTTCACGCCCAACCCGCGCATGAACTGATCGCGGATCCGCGCCGGGTCGCGCTCCGTCGTGTCCACCGGCTTTCCGGTATCGATCCGGCAGCCGATCAACCATGGGCCGTCCTCGCGCAGCGCGAGATCGACCATCTCCTCCAGCGCGCTTTCATCCGCGGCCCAGGCGCTCTGCGCGATGCCGGCGCCGCGGGCGATCGCGACGATATCGGCGCCGAGCTCGGTCGCCGCCTTCTGGCCGCCGGTGATCTGGTAGGTACCATTGTCGAGGATGACGATCGTCAGGTTCGGCGGTGCCCGGTGCGCGACCGTCGTCAGCGAGCCGAGCTGCATCAGGATCGATCCGTCGCCCTCCAGCGCGATCACCCGGCGCTGCGGCTGGGCGATCGCCACGCCATGCGCGATCGGCACCGCCAGGCCCATCGAGCCCAGCATGTAGAAGTTCTGCGGCCGCCTTCCCGCCGCCCACAGATCGAAGTTGCTGTAGCCGATGCCGCCGATCACCGCCTCATCGTGGTGCAGGCGCGCGACCAGGCGTTGCGTGATATCGAAACGGTTCATCACCTTGGCCTGCTCGCGGCGGAGCGGCTGGTTCGCTGTCAGGGCCATGCGCCCGCTCCTATTTCTGGAAGACCTTGCCCCCGGTGAGCAGGGGCGAGAGGATGAAGGCGACGGGCGCCTGGGTGGCGACGGCCTGGCGGATGGATCGGTCGATAATGAATTCGACCTCGTCGAGCCGGGTGAGCGTGTGGTGCTCCATCGCGAGGCTGTCCAGCACCGGGCGCATGGTCCGCGCGACGAGCGCCTGGCCGATGTTGAATTCGCCGAGCGTGCCGCGTTCCGAGACCATCAGCAGCACGGGGATCTGGAACGGCACCGCCAGCGAGGCGATGGCGTTCGGCAGCGTCGCGAAACCGGAGGTCTGCATCAGCACGATGCCGTGCACGCCGCCCATCCAGGCGCCGGCGACGATGCCGAGAGCTTCTTCCTCGCGCGTGGTGACGAAGCAGGTGAAGAACGGATCGGCCTCGACCAGCTCTATCAGCGGGCGCAACACGTTGTCGGGCACGTAGGTGACGAGGCGGACCTTGTGCTGCTTCAGCACGTCCCGCACGATTTCATACCAGGTCCGATCCGGATCGGCGGCATCCAGCGGCATTGGGGCAACTCCTGCTCGCGAGCGTGCGATATTTTGCGCCAGAATGGGGTGTGGCGATAGGGCCGGGGCGGGCGGGGACGGGCCATGCCTTGCACCGCCGGGCAACCGTCCGTAAGGAGGCGCCAGCGGAGGGCGGCACCGCGGCTTCGCCGGCGCCGCGGCGAACCGCAAGGAGGACTGCCATGCCGGATACCGGCCCGTATGACGTGATCGTGGTTGGCGCGGGCAATGCCGCGCTGTGCGCCGCCCTCGCCGCGCACGAGCAGGGCGCCAAGGTGCTGGTGCTGGAGAAGGCGAGCGAGGAAGAGCGCGGCGGCAACTCCACTTTTACCGCCGGCGGCTTCCGCTTCGTGCACCACGGCGTCGAGGACCTGCGCAAGGATGTGCTGGTCGACCTGTCGGAGGCCGAGGCGAAGCAGATGTACATCCCGCCCTTCACGGCGGAGATCTACATGGACGACCTGATGAAGGTCACCGAGAATCTGTCCGAGCCCGAACTGGCCGACCTACTGGTCAACCGCTCGCGCGAGACCGTGGTGTGGATGCGCCAGAAGGGCGTGCGCTGGATTCCGATGTTCAGCCGCCAGTCCTACATGGTGAACGGGGTGCAGACCTTCTTCGGCGGCATGGCCGTCGAGGCTGTCGGCGGCGGCTGGGGCCTGGCCGACTTCCTGTTCCGCTCGGCCGAGCGGAACGGCATCGCGGTGCGCTACAGCACCGCGATGCGCCGGCTGATCGAGAACCGCAAGGGCGAGGTCACCGGGGTGACGGTGTTCGGCCCGGACGGCTACGAGGACATCGCGGGAAAGGCCGTGGTGCTGGCTTGCGGCGGGTTCCAGGCCAACCCGGAGATGCGCGTGCGGTACTATGGTCCCGGCTGGGAACTGGCCAAGGTACGCGGTACGCGGCACAACACCGGCGACGGCATCAAAGCCGCGCTGGACATCGGCGCCGCCGCGTTCGGTGGGTGGTCGACGTGTCATGCCGTGCAGTGGGACATCAGCTCGCCGCCGTTCGGCGATCGCGTCGTGCTGGACAACTACCAGAAGCATTCGTATCCGATCGGCATCATTGTCAACGCCAACGGCGAGCGCTTCGTCGATGAGGGCGCCGACTTCCGCAACCACACTTATGCCAAGTACGGCCGCGAGGTGATGAAGCAGCCGCAGCGCATGGCGGTGCAGATCTTCGACCAAAAGACGATCAAGATGGTGCGCGACGAGTACCGCATCCGCCAGGTGACCAAGGCCGAGGCCAACACGCTGGAGGAGCTGGCGCAGAAGCTGGAGATCAGCGCTGACGGTTTGGTGCGCACGGTGCAGGCGTTCAACGCGGCGTGCCAGCCGGGCGAGTACAATCCGGCGATTTTGGACGGCAAGTGCACCAAGGGCATCACGCCGCCGAAGTCGAACTGGGCGCTGCCGATCGACCAGCCGCCGTATAGCGGGTTCGTGGTCACCTGCGGCATTACCTTCAGCTTCGGCGGGTTGAAGATCACCACGGACGGCGCGGTGGAGGACACCACCGGGCGGGTCATTCCGGGGCTGTTCGCCGCCGGCGAACTGGTGGGCGGCTTGTTCTACCAGAACTACCTGGGCGGCGCGGGGCTGATGGCGGGTTCGGTGTTCGGGCGGATCGCCGGCAACGCGGCGGGGCGTTTTGCGAAGGGGTGAGCGCGCTCGGCGGGATCCTTGGCACGGGATCTTTTCGTCATGGCCGATCCGGCTGCGCCCGGGAAAGGACAGCGTGCGGCGACACGGTCGCGGCGGCATGCTAGACTGACGCCATGAACGTCGCCCTGCGCCGATCAATGAGCCTTACCGAGTTCCTCGCTTGGGAAGGGCACCAGGAGATTCGGTACGAGTTCGATGGCTTCCAGCCTGTCGCGATGACCGGCGGGACGTACGCCCACGACCGCATCACGTTCCATCTGCAACGCGCACTGAACGCGCGGCTTGCCGGTACGCCCTTCCAACCTGCTGGCCCGAATGTGAAGATCCTCACCCCGGGCAAGGCGCGCTACCCGGACGGGCTGGTCACCTGTTCGCCGATCAGGCCCGACGCCACGGTGATCGACAACCCGGTCGTGGTTTTCGAAGTGGTCAGCGAGGATACCGCACGCACCGACCGGATCGAGAAGCTGCGCGAATACCAGGCTGTCTCGTCGATCAGGCGCTACGTCATCCTGGAGCAGAAGACGATCGGGGCGACGGTGTTCGAACGCCACGGTGAAAATTGGACGGCGTGCGCTATTACCGAGGAGGACACCCTGCGCATGCCTGAAATTGCGATCGAGATCCCTTTGACGGAACTGTACGAGTCATTGGATTTCGCGGCCGGGCAGCCTGCGTAGCGCGCTTACCCCTCCGGCCGGAACCCCATGATGCGTTCGAAACGGTCGCAATAGGCGGGCCACACCTCGGGGTTCAGCAGCCGCGGCGGGCGCTTGCCGTCCAGCACGTCCAGCATCTGCTCCGCCGCGATGCGCGCGATGTTCTGCCGCGACTGCCGCGTGATCCCCGCAGTGTGCGGGCTGAGCAGCACATTGTCGAACGCCAGCAGCGGATGGTCGGGGGCCGGCGGCTCGTCGTCCCACACGTCCAGCCCGGCGCCGGCGATCTGCTTCGCGCGCAGTGCGTCGGCCAGCGCCGGCTCGTCGTGGATGCCGCCGCGCGCGGTGGTAATGAAATAGGCGTGCGGCTGCATCAGCGCGTACTCGCGCGCGCCGATCATGCCGCGGGTCTCCGCGGTGTGCGGGCAGTTGATCGAGACGTAGTCGGCCTGGCGCAGCAGATCGTCCAGCGTCGCCACCTTTTCCGCCCCGCGCGCCGTCACCTGTGCCTCGGTGAGATACGGGTCGTACGCCAGCACCCGCATGCGGAACAATCCGCGGCACAGTTCCGCCACGCGCGAGCCGACATTGCCGATGCCGATGATGCCGATGGTCCGCCCGAGCACGTCGTCGCCCATGTACTCCCGGCGTGGGCGCTGCTCGCCGCGCCGCATCGCGTGGTCGGTCAGCATGATGCGCTTGGACAGCGACAGCATCATCGCCATCACGTGCTCGGCCACGCCTTCCTTGTTGCCCCCGGCCTGGTTCACCGCCGCCACGCCGGCCCGGGTGCAATCGGCAAGGTTCACGGTGTCGTAGCCGGCGCCGGTGGTGGACAGCAGCACGACGTTCGGCATGCGCTCCAGCAGCGCCGTCGTGCCGTGGTATTTCGGTGCCAGTTCCTGCCGCGTCGAGCTCATCTGGAACGCGTGCGCGCGCGTCACCACCGGATCGGCTTCGTCGTCGGGACTGTCGTTCACCAGCTTGTCCACCTGGATGTCGGGGCGCTGGCCGAGGATCTCCAGAAAGATCGGCGCGGAGACATGGTTGACGTAGAATACGCGCTTGATGTTGGGCGCCATGTGCGCGCTATCCTTCCGGGGTGAAACCCATGATCCCGGCAAACCGCTCGCGGTAGGCCGGCCAGACCTCCGGATTGATCAGCCGCGGCGGGCGCTTGCCGTCCAGGATGTCCAGCACCTGCTCGGCCGCGATGCGCGCCATGTTCTCGCGTGATTCCACGGTCGCCCCGGCGGTGTGCGGGCTGAGCAGCACGTTGTCGAACGCCATCAGCTTGTGGTCGTGCGGCGGCGGTTCTTCTTCCCACACGTCCAGGCCCGCGCCGGCGATCCGCTTCGCCGCCAGCGCCTCGACCAGTGCGTTCTCGTCGTGGATGAAGCCGCGCGCGGTGGTGACGAAATAGGCGTCCGGGCGCATCAGGGCGAATTCGCGCGCGCCGATCATGTAGCGGCTCTCGCGGGTCAACGGGCAATTGATCGAAACGAAATCGGCCTGGCGCAGCAGGTCGTCCAGCTCGACCTTCTCCGCCCCGCGCGCCTTTATCTGATCGGCGGTCAGGTACGGGTCGTAGGCCAGCACGCGCATGTTGAACAGGCCGCGGCACAGTTCGGCCAGGCGGCCGCCGACGTTGCCGATGCCGATGACGCCAATGGTGCGGTTCACCAGTTCGCGGCCGACATAGGCGTTGCGCACGATGTCCGGCCCGGCGCGCATCCGCCGATCGGTCTCGATGATGCGCTTGGACAGCGTCAGCATCATCGCCAGCGCGTGCTCGGCGACGGCTTCCTTGTTGCCGCCCGACTGGTTCACCACGATGATGCCGCGCGCGGTGCAGGCATCGACGTCCACCGGATCGTAGCCGGCGCCGTTCGACGAAACCGCGATCAGGTTCGGCGTGCGGTCCAGCAGCACCGGCGTGGCGTGGAAATGCGGCGCGATCACCTGGCGGGACGCGCCGGCCTGGTAGACGTGGGCGGCCGACAGGATCGGTGTCGCGACCTCGTCGGGGCTTTCGTTCTCCAGCCGGTCGAGCTGCACGTCGGGCCGCTGCGCGATGACCTGGCCGTACACCGGCGAGGACAGATACTTCACATAGAACACACGCTTCGCGTTCGGTGCCATGACGCTTGCCTCCCCGTGACTGGCGGCGGCAACCTTACGGGCGCCGCGCTTCGCTTGCCAGCCCGGCGGGGAGGAGATGCGATGCCACTGTCGGGGATCAGGGTTGTCGATCTGACGCGGGTGCTGTCGGGCCCGTTCTGCACCGTGCTGCTGGCCGATCTCGGCGCCGATGTGATCAAGGTCGAGGCACCGGAGGGCGATTCGGTGCGCCGCCAAGGCGCGGTGCGCGAGGGGTTGTCGTGGTACTTCGCCAATTTCAACCGCAACAAGCGCTCGATCGTGCTGGACCTGAAGACCGATGCGGGGCGCGGGGTGCTGGCGCGACTGATCGCGCGGGCGGATGTGCTGGTGGAGAATTTCCGCCCCGGCGTGCTGGCGCGGATGGGGTTCGATGCGGCGCGATTGAAGGCGCTGCGGCCGGGTCTGGTCGTGTGCAGCATCAACGGATTTGGCGGCGAGGGGCCGTATCGCGACCGTCCCGCCTTCGACTTCATCGCCCAGGCGATGAGCGGGTTCATGAGCGTCAACGGCAATGAAGATGACCCGCCGTTGCGCTCGGGGTTGCCGATCAGCGACCTTGTGGCGGGGCTGTACGCGGCACTGGCGATCACCGCGGCGCTGCGGCGCGCGCAGGTGACGGGCGAGGGCCAGTCGGTGGAGGTCAGCCTGACCAACGGGCTGATCAGCCTGCTGGCCTATATCGCGACGAACTATTTTGCCACCGGCGTGATCCCGCCGCGTGCCGGGAACGATCATCCGATCGCGGCGCCGTATGGATTGTTCGCGACGCGCGATGGGCACGTGGCGCTGGCGCCGCCGGATGACATTTTCTTCGGCCGGCTGATGGATGCGCTGGGGGTGCCGGAGCTGAAGGACGATCCGTTGTTTCGGACCCAGTCGGCGCGACTGGCGAACCGGACGCGGATCAATGCGATCGTTGGCGGCAAGCTGGCACTGCGAACGACCGAGCACTGGGTGGCGGCGCTGAACGCGGCGGGCGTGCCGTGCGGACCGGTGTACGGCGTCGGTGAGGTGTTCATGGACCCGCAGGTGCTGGCGCAGCAGATGGTGCTGGAGGTCGAGCATCCCGGGCACGGGCTGGTACGAATCCTGGGGTTCCCGATGAAGTTCGGTGCGACACCGTGCCGGGTGCGCCGGCCAGCGCCGGAGTTGGGCGAGCATACCTCGGAGATTCTCGCGGAATTGGGTACGCAAACGTAGTGTCGTGAGACTGACGGTTTCGGACTCGCGCCCAACGCTATCATTGCGAGCGAAGCGCCATCCCCACCATGCATTGGTGCGAAATATCCGGGGGATTGCTTCGCTTCGCTCGCAATGACAGCGGCAAAGCGGGTAACGGGCTACGCTTTTCCGCCCTTCTCACGCCGACGTGCGTCACCCCAACGCATACTCCACCTCCGCCGTGTAGACCGACTGCTCCTTGCCAAGCTGCGAGCTGAACAGCGTAAAATGCTCTACCGGCACCGGCTCGGAGCGAAACAGATTGTGCGCCTGGACGAAGGCCGCCAGCTTCGCCTCCGCCGCGTTGTCCAGCCGCGCCAGCGACACGTGCGGATTGAACCGGCGCCGCTCCGGCTCCAGGCCGACACGTTGCAGTGCCGTCTCGATCTTGCCGCGCAGGTGATCGAGCGACGGATTTCGTTCCACCCCCACCCACAGCGCGGTCGCCCGCCCACCCTTGGCGAACGTTCCCACCCCCGCCAGCGTCAGCGCGAAGTCGCGCGCCTTCAGGGCGGCTAGCGCGTGGTCGATCTCCTCGGCCAGATGGCGCGGCGCCTCGCCGATGAA